>WNFY01000015.1_pt1 | contig 109474 bp, 104 predicted proteins | sample 5400091 | NCBI WGS metagenome assembly WNFY01 (sample SAMN13153364, study PRJNA577476) | soil metagenome | isolation source: 60 cm soil or saprolite under grassland replicate 1 | place: USA:California | collected 2016-06-15
GGCATTCCGGTCGAGCCATCTGGTAGACCGTACGACGCAGTGATTAGTAGGGTGCCGGCGCGAGTACGGGATTGGTCCGGCCGCCTGGCCGGTCTCGCGCTCACACCCGCGCTCCTGCTCGGCGCGTGCGGACACCGCTGCGCCGTTGCCGGCGGGTCACCGGCGCGGACACCCGGCCGACTCGCGTCGGCTGACGGCCACTCCGGCCCGGCCCGGCCGAACGCAACGGGCCTGTGGCGTCGAGTGCGAGGATGGGGGGATCCGCGGTCCGTCGTCGCACCTCGGGAGAGATGCCATGGACGCCATCACCCAGCCGCCAGTCCCCGTCAACGAGCCCGTGCACAGCTACGCCCCGGGGAGCCCGGAGCGAGCGAGTCTGGAGGCTCGCCTTAAGGAGATGGCCGGTGACCAGGTCGAGCTCACGATGACCGTGGGTGGCCGCCAACGGATGGCCGGTGGTGACCGCTTCGACGTGGTGCAGCCCCACAGGCACAGCTCCGTTCTGGGCGTCAGCGCCCAGGCCACCACCGACGATGTAGCGGCCTCGGTCGACGCAGCGCTGGCCGCGGCGCCGGCGTGGCGCGACCTGCCGTTCGACGAGCGCGCGGCAGTGCTGCTGCGTGCCGCCGACCTGCTCGCCGGCCCCTGGCGCGACACGGTCAACGGCGCGACGATGCTCGGCCAGTCGAAGACCAGCTTCCAGGCCGAGATCGACGCGGCCTGCGAGCTGATCGACTTCTTCCGATTCAACGTCCACTTCGGACGCTCGATCCTGGCACAGCAGCCCCAGTCCGCGCCCGGCGCCTGGAACCGGATGGAATACCGGCCGCTGGAGGGATTCGTACTGGCGATCACACCGTTCAACTTCACCTCGATCGCCGGCAACCTGCCGATGGCGCCCGCCTTGATGGGCAACACGGTGGTCTGGAAGCCGTCGCCCACCCAGCAGTTGGCCTCGCATCACCTGATGCGGCTGTTCGAGGCTGCCGGGCTGCCGCCTGGCGTCGTGAACCTGGTCACTGGTGACGGGCACGCGGTCTCCGAGGTCGCGCTGACCCATCCGAGCCTCGCCGGCATTCATTTCACCGGGTCGACCGCGACGTTCCAGCACCTGTGGTCGACGGTCGGCGCCCACATCGCCGACTACCACTCCTATCCGCGACTGGTCGGCGAGACAGGCGGGAAGGACTTCGTCGTCGCGCATCCCAGCGCGGATCCGGCGAGCCTGGTCACCGCGCTGGTCCGAGGTGCGTTCGAGTTCCAGGGTCAGAAGTGCTCGGCGGCCTCCCGCGCGTACCTGCCACGCTCGCTCTGGGACGGCGGCGTGCGCGACTCGCTCGCGCAGACCGTGGAGAGCTTGACCTACGGCGACATCACCGACTTCGCCAACTTCGGTGGAGCGGTCATCGACCGGCGGGCTTTCGCCAGGCTCGCCGGCGTCCTCGAACTCATCCGGTCCGATCCGTCCACCTCGGTGCTGGTCGGTGGAAGCGTGGACGACACCGATGGCTTCTTCGTGCGGCCCACCGTTGTCGTCGGCAGCGATCCGGAACATGAGATCTTCAGGAAGGAATACTTCGGGCCTGTCCTCGGCGTCTTCGTCTATGACGACGCCAACTGGGCCGACATGCTGGCGCAGGCTGCCGACGTCGCCCCCTACGCCCTGACCGGAGCCGTCTTCGCCACCGACCGCGCTGCCATCGAGGAGGCCAGCCGGGTGTTGCGGTTCTCCGCGGGCAACTTCTACGTCAACGACAAGCCGACTGGTGCCGTGGTCGGGCAACAGCCGTTCGGCGGCGCCAGGGCGAGCGGGACCAACGACAAGGCGGGATCCCCGCTCAACCTGCTGCGGTGGACCTCGCCGCGCACCGTGAAGGAGACCTTCGTTCCGCCGAGTGACCATCGTTACCCCCATATGGCCTAGTGCTCTGCCCACGAACGTTCGCCGGGCCCAGAGCCGACGTCCGCGCTGGTCCCCGGGCCGGGCCATCCGGCCGGCGTTGGTGGACACCGCGCTAGGCGCTACAACCCGCCCTGCACCGGCGCGGTTGCCGCGACGGCGACTGCGACCTGCACCGGCGTCTGGAGGCCCCCTCCGATCAGCAGGCCGCGCCCTGGGATCGTCTCCGGATCGCCGCGGGGCAGCCGCGTGCCCAGCAGCTCCCCGTCAGTCCAGGTCGGACACAGCAGCAGCCCCGCTCGAGACCGCCGAACCTCCGTGGCGACTCCGCGGAACGTGGTGGCAAGCTCATCGTTGCGACCCGCCGCCACCACCACGTGGCCGCCGCCACCGGTCCTGAGCAGGTCGGCCAGCACCTGATCCACTGCCGCGTCGACGAGCGCCGTGACATCGTCGACCAGCACGGCGGTGGGACCTGAGGCCAGAGCTGCGGACAGCCTCGGACCGTCCGCAGGGCCAAGCACGGCGACGCTGCCGCCGCCCAACGACGTGACCTCCGGCCGCGGCGCGACCAGCACGATCGGCGTGCCCCTGGCCAAGAGGCCGCATGCCAAGGTGATGAGCGCGGTGGATCGCCCACAGCGCGGCGGCCCGGCCACCAGGAAGCCCGGCCCGGCCTCGGCCAGGTCGATGCCGACTGGTCCGGCGTCGTCTCCGCCCACCCCAAGGAGCGTCGAAAACGGACGGTCCTCCGCCGGAAGAGTAGTGGGCCCGCCGGTAAGGCCGGTCGCGGCGAGCGGTGAGGGCAAGCGCCCCGGTGGCGAACCGCGAGCGGGCGCCGCGGGAGATCCGTCCGCCTCCGGGGCCGATGCTGGGCCGGGTCGGTCTCCGTGGTCGGTGGTGATCTCGGCTGGGCCGGGGCGGGTGGCGGGACCGGTGGTGGGCGTCGCGACCGGGCGAGGGTGGGCTCCGGGGTCGGTGGTGTGCTCGGTCGAGCTGGGACGGGTCGCCGGACCGGTGGCGGGTGGCGCGACCGGGCGAGGGTGGGCTCCGGGGTCGGTGGTGTGCTCGGTCGAGCTGGGACGGGTCGCCGGACCGGTGGCGGGTGGCGCGACCGGGCGGGGCTGGTCTCCGGGGTCGGCCGCGGCTGTCGTGGACGGAGCGCGAGGCGCGTTGCTGGCTAGGTCGGCGAGTCGCACCAGCCTGGGGAGGGGTCGAACGCGGAACGGAGCGTGCCGGGGCGGATCGGCGGCGGCCAGGTCGGTCGCCGAGGCTGCTATCCGGGCGAGTGCCGCCGCCTGGGCTGGTCCGCTTGGATCGCGATCCAGCAGGGCGACCTGCACCTCGGTGGCGGCGGCGGCGAGCAGACCTCGGCCGGCCGGCATGTGCTCCGGCACGCAGCGCGCCGGGATACCGGCCAACGCGTAGTCAAGTCGGTCGCTGAGCCGTAGCAGCAGCCTCTCTCCGAATGCCGCACTGAGCCGGGTCAGCAGGCCCTGGCGGTCGCTGGTAACCACGACCTTGAGTCCGACGGCGGGACCCTCCCGAGCCAACCCCAGCAGCATGTCTATCGGCCGGCCGTGATCGACGGTCTCGTAGCCGGCGACGAATCCCTCCCACCCGTCGACGAACAACATCAGCCAGGGCAGTCGGTCGTCGGGGGCCGCCGAGCCGCGCTGCTCGGCCACCGAACCGAAGCCCTCGCGGGCCAGCCGGTCTTGCCGACGTCGTACCTCCTCGAGCAGCAACGCTAGAACCCGGACACCGCGGGCGACCTGGTCGCGCCTGACCACTGCCCCACAGTGCGGCAGGTCGGCGAGCAGGTGCAGTGCCCCGCTACCGCAATCGAGCGCGTATAGGTGGATGTCGTCGACCGGCCACCGCTGCGCGATGCTCCCGGCGAGCGTGCGCAACACGGTGGACCGGCCGCTGCGGGGGGCACCGGCGACCAGCACCGAACCGCCGTCCGCGACATCCACGGCATACCGAACCTGGCGCTGCTCGGCCGGATGGTCGGCGAGCCCGAGCGGCACCACGGGGCGCCCGCCTCCCTCGGCTGACCCGGGCCGGCCGCCGACCGGGGTGCCGCAGTCGAGGTCGTCGAGCGTCAGCACCGGTGGCAGCGGCGGCAGCCACGGGCTGGACGGTGGCCCGAACCCACCCGCCGCTGCGGCGGCACAGACCGCCGCCACCAGCCGCTGCAGGTCCGTAGGGCCGTCGCCAGGTTCGTCCTCAACCACTGGCTCAGGGCAGCCGAACGCCCTCCAGAGCACCGCTGTCACCTCGGGCGGCCGAGCGGCGCCGGCGGTCGGTCGCCCACCGACCCGGGCGGTCTGGAACTCGACCGGAGCTGCGCCGACGACGCGCAGAAAGCCGCGTCCGGGGGTGTTCTTGTTGATGCGGGCGGCGTCGTTGGCGTCGATGACGTCGTGGGATTCGGTGTCGTCGGTGACGCGTAGGGCGATGCGGAGGTTGGTATTGGCGCGGATGACGGGGGAGACGATGCCGGTGGGGCGTTGGGTGGCCAGGATGAGGTGGACGCCGAGGGAGCGGCCGCGCATCGCGATGCCGATCAGGCCGGTGACGAAGTCGGGGAGCTCTTCGACCAGGGTGGCGAACTCGTCGATGATCAGTAGGAGTCGGGGGAGGGGGTCGGTTGGTGCGCGGGTGGGGTGGGTGTGTTGGGTGTCCCAGTAGTCTTCGATGTCTTTGGCGGCGGCGGCCGCGAGCAGGTGTTCGCGGCGTTTGAGCTCGGCGTTGAGGGATTGCAGGGCGCGTTCGGTGAGGTGTGGGTCGAGGTCGGTGACCATGCCAAGGGTGTGCGGGAGGTGGGTGGCGTCGTTGAACGCGGCGCCGCCTTTGTAGTCGATCAGGACGAAGGTCATCGCGTCGGGTCGGTTGGCGACTGCGAGGCTGGCGATGAGGGTTTGCAGGAGTTCGGACTTGCCGGCGCCGGTGGTGCCGGCGACCAGGGCGTGTGGGCCGTCCTTTTTCAGGTCGACGCCGAAGGGGCCCTCGGCGGCCGCGCCGATCGGGGCGTAGGTGGCACGCCCGGCCCGCTGCCAGCCGGCCAGCACGCCGGCCGGCTCCGGCGGCTCCAACCCCACCACATCCAACAGCCGGCAGGATGCCGGTGGCGCACCCGGTGTGTCCGTGCTGTCGTCGCGGAGCGGCGCCAGCGCCCGGGCGACGCCCTCGGACCAGCGCTGCGACACGCCGTCGGCGATCACGTCCTCGACGGACGCCTGCCCACTCACCCGGATCCGCAGCCTGGTGCCGATCTCGCCGGTCACCTCCGCGACCGCTCCGCAGCAGACCGGCAGCAACTCGGGTGAGGCGTCGAGACATACCGCGAACATCCCGACGGCTGGGCCGTCGGCGAGCAGCCGGCCGAGACCGGGTAGCTGCCGCAGCTCGCTCCACCGGTCGAGCACCGTCACCGTGCACGGGCCGCACCAGGGCGATGAGCCAACCCACCGTGCCTGCCTGGCCTCCAGCTCGCGGACCAATTCGGACAGGAGCTCGCATTGCCGTTCATGGGCGAGGCCGACCCTGGCCGAGCGCGAGCCGCGGTCGTCGGCGAGATGCGGCAGCCAGCGCGCCCAGCTCCAGTCATCGACGACAGACCGGCCGGCGAACAGGGCGATCGCGACGTCCCTCGGCCCGTGCAGGGTCGCCAGCGCCGCCAACACGAACCGAGCCGTGGCCGCGGTCGGTCGCAGCGGGCCGGCCACTCCGAGCACTCCGACGGCCGGCAACGAGACGGTCACCGGGACCGAGGCCGCAGTCTCCGGCCGACCCGGGCCCTGGCCGCTGGACCGCCGCCGCACCTGAGCAGGAAGGTCTGCGGTGCCGAGCCGGATGCGGCAGAAGTCCGGGTCGCTCGGGCGGCGCTCCCATATGCGGGAAGTCGGACCACGGGCGATCCGGCGCACCGCAGCCGGATCGGGATCGGCAGCGCGCCGCTGCCGTATCTCCTCCTGGACGGCAGCGGCGAGGGCAACCTCGGCCTCTGCCAACACCAACCGGTACGTGACGAGCTCCCGCGCCCGGCGCCGGCCCTGGGTGCGGCGCTGAACCAACGCTCCGGCCACGAACAGGGCCGGGGACACGATGCCGAGCGCCACGAAAAGACCGCCGTGCAGGAACGCCCCAGCGAGGGCCGCAGTCGCAAACGGAACGAGACTGGCGAGGACCGGCGCGCCGGCCCGCTCGTTGGCGTGCGGCTCTGCGGGCACCTCGACCTCGACATCGTCCTGCGGAGTGGTGAGCCGTGGTGGACGGTGCACTGCGACGGTGCCATCGCCGATCGCTCGTACCGACGCCGGCGGCTCGCTCGGCACGGCCAGCGCGAGCGTGGTCTCGCCGACCCGCAACAGCTGGTCAACCCGCAGCGGGACCGGGTCGGGTCCAACCCGGACACCGTCCAGGCGAGTGCCGTTGGTCGAGGCAAGATCGCGGACCGTCGCGCCCGCGGAGGACACCACGACCAGCGCATGCCGGCGCGACACGTCGGGGTCGCGAACCCGGACATCCGCCGAGGGCCCCCGGCCGACCAGCACCTCGCCGCGCGGCAGCGGATCGCTGCCGCCGGCGTCCGGACCGCCGACCACGCCAAGCTCGAGCACCCCGCCCCGGTCCGCCGCGCGAGGACCGGGTGAGCCGACTCCAACGACGTCACCGGGCTGCAGCCCAGGCCCGCCAAGCACGGCCTCCGCGGGCAGCCGGCGCGAGCCGGCGTACAGCGCGGCGCCGGGTCGGCCGGCCAGCCGCCCGAGGGCCTCGTGGACCGCGGCGAGCGTCGTGCCCGGGGCCGCTCGCATCCGCGCGTCGGTGGCCGGTGCACCCGTCGGCTGGAGGGTCAGGGTGATCTCCATGCCGAAAAGTCTCGCCGGCCGGAGACCCCCCGCGCCGTAGCCGACCCAGATCTGTGGACAACCGATCGGCCTGTGGACAACGGACGCCGGCTGTCGTCCGGTACCCGTAGTGTGCAGCCTCGTGAGGGACCGAAGGTTCGGCGAAGAAGGGGCGTTGCTGTCGTATGGCAGCTACCTCCGGCTGTCCACGCTGCTCGACCAGCAGCAGCCGCAATCCGGCGGGGCCGACGGTCGGGGCGACCGTCCGGCCGCGCATGACGAGCTGCTCTTCATCACCATCCACCAGGTCTACGAGCTGTGGTTCAAGCTGCTGTTGTACGAGCTCGGCGACGCCCGCGACCGGATGCTCGCCGGCGAGGACTACCTGCCGCGGCTTCGGTTGCAGCGGGCGCACACGGTGGAGCACGTGCTGCTGGAGCAGATCGACGTGCTGGAGACCATGACCCCGCAGGACTTTCTCGCCTTCCGGGCGCTGCTGGCGCCGGCCAGCGGGTTCCAGTCGGTGCAGTACCGGGAGATCGAGTTCCTGTCCGGTGCCAAGGATCCGGCGTATGTCACCCGGCTGGGCCACGCCAGCGACGCCGAGCGGGACCGGCTGCGACGCCGGTTGGGGGAGCCAACGCTCTGGGACGGATACGTCGCGCTGCTCGACAAGTCCGGCTTCGACACGCAGAGCGTCGAGTCGCGCCGCTCGGCGCTGATCGAGGTGAGCCGGGACCGTGCGTCGTACGGCGCGCTGTGGGATCTCGCCGAGGCGCTCATCGAGCACGACGAGCTCTTCGCCCGGTGGCGTGCCGAGCACGTTCTGATGGTCGAGCGCCAGATCGGCACCAAGTCGGGCACCGGTGGCTCGACCGGCGCGCCCTACCTGCGCAAACGCGTGGGGCTGCAGTTCTATCCGGAGCTGTGGGAGCTCCGGTCTTACCTGTAGATCTCGGATAGAACGGAGGTAAGGAAGAATCCTGGGCAAGACTCCCATTTTACCCGAAGCTGCGTTTGGTATCTGACCGTTCCCCAGACCCGCCTACCGACGGGTATGCACCGACGTTCGAAGCGACAGAGCGACAGACGGACAGACGGAGGTAGTCACGATGGCTGGACTAGTCGTCACTGCGGCACAGCTGGAGGCACTCTCCGGCACCATTGCACGGACCGCCGGCGAGATCGGGGGCATTCACCAAGCGCTCAAGGGCCAGCTCAGTCCGCTGTTCGGGGCCGACTGGCAGGGCACCGCGTCGGGCCGGTTCCAGCAGCTGTACACCGACTTCGATACCAGCGCGGCAAAGCTCAACCAGGCGCTGGAAGGCATCTCTCAGCTCCTCGGCGCCGCCGGCCAGTCCTACGCCCAGGCGGAGGAGCAGATCGCTCGTTCGTTCAGCACCTGACACATTCGGCACCGGTGGCTCCCACGGTCCTGCCGGGAGCCACCGGCGTCTCAACGCACCGACGGCGCAGGGTGACGGGAGGGATGTTGGGCGGGTGAGCCACCACCCGCAGGCGGCTCGGTTCCGCGAGCAGGCGGAGGGGTGCCTGCCTGCTTCGCCGCTCTCGGCTGCGCTGCTCTCCGCGATGGCTGACGACCTTGACGCGGGTGGGGTGACGGCCAAGGCGGTAGCCGGGCACGAAGGCGATCGACCGGGCACCGTGCTGCCGCTACGGATGCTGGCGGCGCTGCACCGGCTCGTGCTGGAAGGTCGAGCGCCGGCCCTCAGCTCGTTCTATCCGAGCGTCGGAGGTGCCGCTCTGGCGGGCGCCGCCTGGCCCGCCGCTGCCGCCGCCATGCGGGAGCATCTGGCTGACATGCATCTGCTCGTCGACCAGACCGTACAGACGAACGAGCCGGGCCGGGCCAGCCTACTGTTCGGTGGCCTGCTGGTCGTCGCCGAGCGCACTGGGTTGCCAATCCGGCTGCTCGAGATCGGCTCCAGCGCCGGCTCACCCTGCTGGTGGACCGCTACCGGTACGCGATCGGTGAGCGGGTGCTCGGCGACCCGGACAGCGCGCTGCGCTTCGACCAGCCGTGGACCGGCACCCCGCCGGCCAGCCTGGACCAGCCGCTACGACTGGTCGAGCGGCGCGGGTGCGACCCGCGGCCGGTCGACCCGACCACCACCGACGGGCAGCTCACGCTGACGTCGTACGTCTGGGCGGACTGGGCAGAGCGGATCGACCGGCTGCGCGCGGCGCTGCGGGTCGCCGCGCCCACCCCTCCTCCGGTGGATCGAGCGAGAGCGGCGGCCTGGCTGCCGGCGCAGCTCGCCGCGTCCCGACCCGGGACGGTGACAGTCGTCTGGCACTCAGTCGTCTGGCAGTACCTGGATCGGGACGAGCGCAGCGCGATCCGTTCGATGCTCGGCGAAGCGGCCGCGGCGGCCACGCCGGTCGCGCCGGTCGCGCACCTGGCGTTCGAGCCGCGGCGTGACGCCGACGACTCGCTCAGGTTCGAGTTGACGTTGAGTCTCTCACCGGGGACCGGAGAGGAGCAGTTGCTGGCTCGAGCGCCAGGCCACGGCATCCCGACCCGCTGGGCCACCGATCCAGTCCCCGGCGACGCGGGACAGCGAGGATCGTCCCGCCCGGGTCGAGGTTACCGTGACTGTGCTACAACCAGCCATTGCGGTGGAAGCCGCGGTGCGGGGCAAGGCACAGCGCCAGGGTGACCAATGCGATCAACGGGTACCCGTACCGCCAGTGCAGCTCGAGCATGTGGTCGAAGTTCATCCCGTAGATGCCGGCCACCGCGGTGGGCACCGCGAGGATCGTCAGGCCGAGATCTTCCGGATGTCTTCGTTCTGCTCGACGGTGACCCGGGCCAGGTTCGCTTGGACGATCGTGGTGAGCAGCTCGTCGAACAACGCGATCTGCTCGTTGACCCGGGACAGGTGGTCGTCGACGTCGCGGAAGTACTCCCGGATGTCCGGGGCGATCAGCAGCATCGGCCGTTCGGCGGGCATCCGCGGCGGACCGCTCAGCGGGCCCACTGCCCGGCGCATCTCCAGCACCTCGCGCTTCAGCACGTAAATCCGCTCCGCGTCCCGTGACCTCGAGCCGCCAGGCGTGCCGAACAAGCACGGCGTTCTCCACCGCGTCCACGTCCTCTCGCAGCTCGGCCGCGGCGGTGAGGTAGTCGTCCATCACCCGGTCCATGATCGCGTGGAGCACGGCGGACGGCCCCAGCGCCAGCCGCTCGGGGTCGGGCCTCCAACCGGCGGCGCAGCCCATGCAGCCCACCGTGCTCACCGTGATGACGTAGTCCCGGCCCAGGAAGACCGTGATCTCGCCGGTGTCCACGACCTCGACGTCGGCGTTCGGCTCATCCGAGTGCACGTGCTGCACGGTCTTCAGCACGGTGAAGGGCATGTCGTCGTACCGGTCCAGCTTCGGTCGCTGGTGAGCCGAGACCGCATCCTCGACGGCCAGCGGATGCAGGTCGAAACGCTCGGCCAGGGCGGCGAGCTCGGACTCCACCGGCTAGTGCAGGCCGATCCAGACGAAGCCGCCCTCGTCCCTGCGCACCCGCGCGATCGCCGCGAACGGCGCACACGACCCAGGCCGGCGGCGGCCGTCGACGTACACGGCCGAGTCGACTACGTGGTCCGGTCCAGTGGCCTGGGCCAGCGGCCGGGTCGGCAGGGGGCCGCGGCGAGGTGGGGGAGCGTGGACATCGGGGACAACTCCTCTAGCGCGGCGGTCGGATGGAGGACGCGCCCGCGTATGGAGGTCGCCAGGAGCTGGTCAGCCGTGCGCCGGCCGGTCGGCGACCCTCGGATACGGGACGCTGCCGGTACTGCACGGTGAGCTAGTGTCCATGCCTCGTCACCTCCTAGGGTCGGCTCCGGCCGGATATGTCCAGCCACCCGGATGGCTGGGCCGACGGCTCGGGGTACCCGCCGGTCCGCGACACTGTCCGGCAGGCGCAGGGAAACGGAGGGGCGGATGGGGTTCGGTCGGTACTTCGAGGAGTTCGAGGTCGGCGCCACGTACAGGCACTGGCCGGGCAAGACGGTGACCGAGTACGACGACCATCTGTTCTGCCTGCTCACCATGAATCACCACCCGTTGCACCTGGACGCCCACTATGCAGCGGAGACCACTGATTTCGGCCGCAACGTGGTGGTCGGCAACTATGTGTACTCGTTGCTCCTCGGCATGTCGGTCGCCGACGTCTCTGGCCGGGCCATCGCGAACCTCGAGGTCGAGTCGCTCCGGCACGTCGCACCGACGTTCCACGGCGACACGATCTACGGCGAGACGACCGTGCTGGAGAAGACCCCATCGACGTCCAAGCCGGACCGTGGGGTCGTGTACGTCCAGACCCGGGGCTACAAGCAGGACGGCACGGTGGTGTGCGTCTTCCGGCGCAAGGTGCTGGTGCCCACTCAGGCGTACGCCAAGGCCCGAGGCGGAGATCAACCGGCCCGCCCGGAGCCCCTCGGCTGATCGACCGTCGGCGCGCGACCGCACGTCAGCGCGACCGAGGGTGTCGGAGGAGCGGCTAAACCGGCCGGTCGGGACGGAATTGTCGACGCCGAGGCTCGGCTGTGCCGGACGGCCGGCACTGATCGTGGGCGGGGTGTCGGGTGGCCCGGCACGGCGCGAGGTGGAGCAGCTGACCGGGCCGGTCGGGACGGCGACTGCCGACCCCGAGGCTGGGCGGGGGTGTCGGTGGCCTGGCACGGCGCGAGGTGGAGCGGCTGACCGGGACGGCGACTGGTGGCCGTCGAGGCTGGGCGGGCGTGCGGTGCGGGGCGCGGATCGTGGGCGGGGGTGTCGGTGGCCTGGCACGGCGCGAGGTGGAGCGGCTGACCGGGCCGGTCGGGACGGCTGCGCCGGACGGGACGGCCGGCACGGAACGCGGGCGCGGTGTCGGCGGTCTGGCACGGTGCGGAACGAAGCCGCTGCACGGGCCGGTCGGGACGGGACCGTCGGCGGAGGCTCGGCGTGGCCGTACTGGTCGGCCGGCATGGACCCTGGCGTGGGTGTCGGGTGGCTGGCACGGCGTGCGGCGAGCGGCTGAACGAGCCGCCGGGACGGCTGCCGACGCCGAGGCTGGTTGCGCCGTACAGGGGCTGCCCGGCAAAGGATCGCGGCGACGGCTGCGGGCGCGGGGCGCCCCGGTGGCTCGGCGCAGCCCGACGAGGCGGGTCGAACGCGCTTGGCGGGCGGGGGCGGTTGCTCCGTGTGATCGTTCGAGTCCAGTACCGGGGGCTGACCTTGTGATGCCGACCCGGTACGGTGACTGCCGCCGGGGGGCGACCACCGAGGACGACGCCGAGGACCGCCAGTCGATGATCGACCGTTCGCCCGACCGGCCCGGCAGCCGACGTCGGCGCTCCACGGGCGCCCCGACCCGGCCACCCCGCCGCGCACCTGGCATGCCGTTCGCCGCCGTACTCGCGTTGCTGCTCGGCGTGTCGGCGGGAGTGTGGTGGGCCGGCCGGGACGCCCCGCCGAGGTTCGCCATCGGCGCCGCCGCCGCACTCCAGCCGGCATCCCGCGACGGCGCCACGCACGACACGCTGCCCCGGGCCGACCGCGGCGAGCCACGGACGGCACCCAACGGCGCATCCCCGACAGGACGCTCGGTGCCGAGCCGCACCGCGGTCGACCCGCCGGCCCCGCCGGCCGTCGGGCCGGCCGCGGCACCGGCCCGGACCCTGGTGCCGCTCCCGCCGAGCAGGCGCCCGCCCGGCCCGACGACCCAGGTCACCGGCTCAGCGGCGACGGTAGCCGACGAGGTGCTGCGGCTGACCAACCTGCAGCGCGCGAAGGTCGGCTGCGGCCCACTGCACGCCGACTCGCGACTCGCCGCCGCCGCGCAGGAACACAGCACCGACATGGCCACCCGACAGTACTTCTCGCACACCACGCCCGAGGGCAAGACGCCCTGGGACCGCGCCAGGGCGGCCGGTTACGACAGCCCGTCCGGGGAGAACATCGCGATGGGCTACCGCACCGCCGCCGACGTCATGGCGGCCTGGATGCAGAGCGACGGGCACCGGCAGAACATCCTCAACTGTGCTTCGCACGCCCTCGGTGTCGGCTTCGACCCACGCGGCTACTACTGGACGCAGCTGTTCGGCTACGTGTGAGTCGGCCGCCCGCGGTCCGTAGGCTGACCTCATGACGATCCGGGTGCCGTGCGCGGGTGCGGTGGTCCGGGACCCGGCCGGCCGGCTGCTGCTCGTCCGGCGAGGGCAGGAGCCCGGCCGGGGCCGCTGGTCGCTGCCCGGCGGTCGGGTCGAGGCTGGCGAGACCGCCGCGGAGGCGGCTGTCCGCGAGGTCCGCGAGGAGACCGGCCTCGAGGTCGTCGCCGACGCCCTGGTCGGGCAGGTCGAGCGGCCCGGCGCCGGTGGCGTCACCTACGTGATCGACGACATCGCCTGCACCGTCCGCGGCGGCCGACTGCAGCCGGGCGACGACGCCGACGACGTGCGCTGGGTGGATGCCGCCGGCCTGGCAGCGCTGCCGCTGACGGATGGGCTGCTCGACGCGCTCACCGGCTGGCAGGTGCTGCCCGCGCCGCGCCCCGGCTAGGAGCCTGCCAAACAACCGCGGCTTTGGTTGGGTCAGCGACGCAAAGCCGCAGGTCAGGGGCTTGCGGAAGGGTCGGGCAACGGTGTTGTTCGGCAGGCTGCTGGCTGAGCCGCCGACCGCCTCGTCGAGACAGCGGTGCATCGATGCGCCCTCACGGCCGACAATTCGCAGAGCCGAGCGGACCGACCGGCGGCTGGGCCGTTTCCCCCGCGCCAGCCGTCGACGAACCGAGCAGTAAAGGAGTACTTGACTTCAGATGTCCGAACGATCTGCGGCAGCCAACTGATGATCGCCTCTTGACGGGCGACCGCCGCGCATCGGACCGTGGACCCTGTGACGCCGCCGGCGTGCCCGCGCTGCGGAAGCGAACTGCGGGCGCCGAACCTCTTCTCCAGTGACTGGCGCTGTGCCGAGCACGGACCCGTGCTGCCCCTGCACGTCGTGCCGACCGCCTCCCGGGACGCCATCGACCTGGTCCGGGGCATCGCCGAGGTGCCGTTCTGGATCCCTTCGCCGTTGCTGCCCGGCTGGACGGTGACCGGAGTCGCCTACGCTGGCGACGACCGCAGCCGGGGCCGAGCCACCGCGCTGGGCTGCGCCGGCCCGGCTCCGCTCGGCGGCGTAGCCGACATGGTGCTGGTCGCGGAGGAGCCCGGCGTCGGTCTCGGCGCCGGGTATGCGGGCGTGCCCGGCACCCAGCCCGGACCGGACCTGGCCGGACCGCCGGCCGCAAAGGTGCACGCCGCGGGCCACCCCACCGCGCTGTGGGCGGTGCCGACGCCGGGGGACCGCTGCGCGCTGGCCGGCGAGGCCAAGGGAATGTGGTTGTGGGCTGTGCTCTGGCCGGCGGCCGCCGGGTATGTGCTGCTCGAGCACGTCGTCCTGCACGACCTGCGGGAGTCGGTGCCGACGGACTTCCTGGTCGGCGCCCCGTCGCCGTACCTGCTTCGTCGCGGGCCCTCAGCCCCAGGCGCCGCCTCGTGAAGTAAGGTGCATCCGTCCGCACTGCGGGGTGTGTCGACTTTGGAGCCGGAGTTGGGTAAAACATGGCACGTGGGCTAGCCTAGCTCCCGCCACTTAGAGTAAGGTTTTGGTCACGGGGAGGAAGGAGACCACCACGGTGAACGCGAAGAAGGCTCTCACCTGGATCGGCATCGCATTCGTCGTTTTCTTCGTCCTCTCCTCACCCGGAGACGCCGGAGGCGTGGTCAAGTCCGGCTTCAACGCGATCGAGTCGGCCGCGAACCAGTTGGCCGCGTTCGTCAAGTCAGTGGCGCATTAGCCGGTGGCTAGCCCTCGGCGCTACCTGCTGCCGTCCGAGCGGCTCGCCATCGTCGAGCGTCTGCACTGGGCCGCCCTGGCCGCTGTCACCCTGCAGAGCCTCGGCCTGCTCGTCATCGGCCTGTTCCTGATCCGGGTGTTCGGCGGCACCGGGCTGTTGGAAACATTGGCCGTCTACTTCACCGCGTTCGTGGTGCTTCGCTGGGTCGGGAAGGTCGCCGACTGGTGGGTGGAGAAGTTCATCGTCACCGACAAGCGAGTGCTGCTGGTCACCGGAATCGCGTACAAGCGGGTCGCGATCATGCCCTTGATCAAGGTCACTGACCTGACCTTCAAGCGTTCGGCGACCGGGTTGTTGTTCGGCTACGGAGAGTTCGTCTTCGAGTCCGCCGGCCAAGACCAGGCGCTCAGCAACATCGAGTTCATCCCCAAGCCGGACAAACTGTACGCCGAGATGTCAGAACTGCTCTTCGGCGGCGAGAAGGGGGTGCCCGCCCTACCGAGCCCGGCCGAGCGGGAGGCCGAACTCCGGTTGGGCGAGCGCGCGCTCGACCGCCGCCGCAGGCTCTTCCGCACCTGGCGGCGCCGTCCCGGCCGCCCCGGCGGGCGCAGCGCCCGCGAGGACCAGTTTGCCGACCTGGACGACCTGCTCGACCGCCGAGACACTCTCCTCGCCGAACGCGAACGCCGGTGGAGAGAGGGCCCGCGCCGCACCGAGGAGACCTACCGGGACGCCGACGACTCCGCCGACTCCGCCGACGAGATGCCCCGCATCCACCACCCCCGCCGAGACACCGGCCGAGAGCCCCGCCTGGACGAGCCCACCCTCCGCGAGCCCACCCTCCGCGAGCCCACCCTCCGCGAGCCCCCACCCCGCTGGCCCCCCGACGACGAGCCCCGACACGCCCCGCCCATCGACCCGGCCGACGATTAGCGCCTGGCTGCTGGATCTTGGGCGGCGCCCGCGACGCCCAACGACGACCGGCCGCGTTGTCCACCACCCCACGAAAACGCTCCGCGTTCGCGCCGGCTGACAACAGCCGTCCGGCAGGATGACGCTCCGCGTTCCCGCGGGGATCCCGGATGAGTCGTCGATACGGACCCGGTATCGGCTCCTCCTCCGCCCTGCCGGACGCCGCCTGGATCGGCCGCGGGCGTTCACCAAGATCCAGGAGACAAACAGGGCCTGGCCCTAACCCAGTCGCCGCCCCACGCCCGCACTACCAGCGCTGCCTCGCTCGCGCGCGCCCTCGAGCGAGCAGGGCGCCATCGACCCCGGACGCACACGCGCCCGGACGGCAGGCCCACCGGCGCGGCCACCGGGCACCGGGTGGCCCGGAGGCAGGGTCGCGCGGAGGGTTCGGGTGCCGGGGCCCTCGCCGAAGCCGCGTTTGCTCCCGGCCTGGCGAGGGACGGGCCGGGCGCCGCGCCGGGTAGCGTTGTCCGATCATGCGCATCGACCTGCACACCCACTCGACCGCGTCGGACGGGACCGACACGCCAGCCGAGCTCGTGGCCGCGGCCCGCGCCGCACAAGTAGACGTCGTCGCGCTCACCGATCACGACACCACCGCCGGGTGGGCACCCGCCATCTCCGCCCTGCCGCCCGGCATCACCCTCGTTCCGGGCGCCGAACTCTCCTGCACCGCCCCAGACCCATCCGGCCGGCCGATCCCGCTGCACCTGCTCGGCTACCTGTTCGACCCGAACAACGAGATGTTCCTGGCCGAGCTCGGCCGCCTGCGGGACAGCCGCCTGTCCCGGGGCCGGCGAATCGTGGACCGACTCGCCGCCGACGGCGTCCCCATCAGCTGGGAGCAGGTCCTGGAGATCTCCGCCGGCGGCAACGTCGGCCGCCCGCACATCGGCCGCGCCCTGATGCAGGCCGGCGTCGTCGAGTCGGTGGACGACGCCTTCGGCCGCTACCTGCACAGTGGCTCGCCCTACTACGTCCCCAAGGAAGAGATCGACGTCCTGGTCGCGGTCCGGTTGGTCCGCACCTCCGGCGGGGTCCCGGTCTTCGCGCACCCGCTGGCCCGCCGGCGGGGCCGGGTCGTCCCCGACTCGGTGATCGCCGCCATGGCCACCGCCGGCCTGGCCGGCCTGGAGGTCGACCACCCGGACCACGACGACGCGGACCGGGCCCACCTGCGTGGGCTCGCCGCGGAGCTCGATCTTCTGATCACCGGCTCCAGCGACTACCACGGCGGCAACAAGGCGGTGCCGCTCGGCGCGTACGGCACCGCGCCCGCGGCGTTCGAGGCGCTCGTCGCGCAGGCCAGCGGCGCCCATCCCGTCGCGGCCTGAGCGCGTCGTGGGCAGGGTCGTCGACTCGCGGTTCCTGGGCGAGGCGTTCGTCACCCTGTTCGTGATCATGGATCCGCTGGGCACTATTCCCCTCTTCCTCGCCCTGACCAGCGGCCGCAGCCCGCGGGCTCGGCGGCGCGCGGCCTGGCAGGCGGTCGTGGTCGCGTTCGCGGTGATCTGCTCGTTCGCCGTCTTCGGCCAGCAACTGCTGGACTACCTGGGCATCGGCATCCCGGCCCTGCAGGGTGCCGGCGGCCTGCTGCTGCTGCTCGTCGCGCTCGAACTGCTCACCGGCCGGGCCGAGGATCCGCAGCAGGTCCAGGACGTGAACGTCGCCCTGGTGCCGCTGGGCACACCGCTGCTGGCCGGTCCGGGCGCGATCGTGGCGACGATCGTGTTCGTCCGCCGGGCGGATGGCGCTGCCGACCTGGTGGCGCTGGGCGTGGCCATCGCCGCTGTGCACGTGACGATGTGGCTCGCCCTCCGGTTCTCCACGGTGATCATGCGGGTGATCAGGGAGGGCGGGATCGTGCTGGTCACCCGCATCGCCGGGCTGCTGCTGTCCGCCATCGCGGTGCAACTGGTCGCATCTAGCGTGGTCGGCTTCGTGGCGGCGGCGCGCTGAGCCGCCGACGGCGCCGCCTCCTCGCCGGGGATCCTGTCGGCCGGACGGCTACCGTTGTCGTCGTGAACCGACTTCTCGCCGTTCTGGCCGGAACGGTGGCCGCTGTCCTCCTGTCCGGTACGGCCCCGGCGCTCGCCGCCACCCCGGTGGACGACGCGGTCACCGCTTTGCGCTCGGCCCATCTCTACGTCGCGAACGGCGTCGCCAACAAGATCGATCAGGAGGCGGTACGCAGCGCCATCGGAGGCGCCCCGATCTGGGTGGCGGTTCTCCCTCCGTCCTCGGACAGCCCCGCGTACCTGGCCACGCAGATCGGCGAGCGGCTCGGCGTCACCGGCACGGTGGGGGTCGTCGGCGGTCCCCAGGGCCGGGACTTCGGCGGCAGCTCGAACCTGCTCTGCCCCGGATCCGGCGGGGAGTCGATCGGCGGCATCGTCAGTCAGGTGAAGGCGGAGAACAGGGCCGAGCTGAGCGCTACCAACGACGTGACGAAGCTGCTCAGCGCGTTCGCAGCGGACGTCATCAAGGCCCCGAGGCGCGGTCAGGACTGCGCCGCCGGCGGCGGCCAGAGCTCCTCCTCCGGCGCGGCGAGCAAGGGCCACAGCGTCTGGCCCTGGGTGCTGCTGGTCATCGTCCTGCTCGGTGCCGGCGGCGGCGGGCTGTACCTGCTGTCCAAGCGGCGCCGCCGGCTGCGCATGCTGGAGGGCCGGCGGGCCGACGTGCTGTCGCTGTACGACCGGCTCGGCGCGGACGTGCAGCACCTGGATCCGAAGCACGACCCGGTCGCCCGGCAGGCGCTCGCCGATGCCGCCGAGCGGTACACCGCCACCGGCTCGCTGCTGTCCCACGCGGACACCGAGGGCGAGTACGACGCGGCCCAGCGGGCCGCGCTGGAGGGGCTGCAGGCCGCCCGGACGGCGCGCCGGTCCCTCGGCCTGGACCCTGGACCGGACCTCCCGCCGATCGCGCCGGCCCAGGGGGAGCAGCTCACCGAGCAGCGCGAGGTGACCGTCGGCGGCAAGACTTACCAGGGCTACCCGCAGTACACGCCCGGCGCGCCGTACTACTACCCGGGCGGCGGCGGGGTGCTGGGCGGCTGGTACTCGTTCCCGTTCTGGGAGACGCTGCTACTCGGGTCGGTGCTGTCCGGCGGCCTCGGCGGCTGGGGTGGCGGCTGGGGTGGCGGCGGCTACGAGGCCGGCTACGACCGCGGGTACGACGCCGGGCAGGACGCGGGCGACGACCGCGGGCAGGACAGCGGGGGCGGCGGCTGGGACTCCGGCGGCGGCTGGGACAGCGGGGGCGGCGGCTGGGATTCCGGCGGCGGCGGAGGCGACAGCGGCGGCGGCTGGTGACCGATGCGCCCGGTGCCCGAGCAGCTCGGGCTGGAGGGGATGCCGCGCCGGCTGTTCCCGGCCACGCCGTCCCGGCTCGGGGCGTTCTCCCGCTGCCCGCGGCTGTACCGGCTGACCTACCTCGTCCGGCCGTCGCCGGGCAAGGGAGCGCCCTGGGCGCACAACTCGGTGGGCGCCGCGGTGCACAATGCGCTCCGGGACTGGTGGCTGCTTCCGGCTCCGCGGCGGACCCCGGCCGCGGCCGGGGCGCTGCTGGACGCCGGCTGGATCGACGAGGGCTTCCGGGACGCCGAGCAGTCGGCCGCCTACCGTAGGCGCGCCCGGGACTGGGTCGAGGGCTATGTGGCCACGCTCGACCCGGCGGACGAGCCGGTCGGGGTGGAGCGGCAGGTCGCGGTCCGTACAGCCCGGCTGGCGCTGACCGGCCGGGTCGACCGGCTGGACGCCCGGGACGGCGAGCTGGTCGTGGTCGACTACAAGACCGGCCGAGGCCAGCCGGATGAGGATGACGCCCGCGGCTCCCTCGCGCTGGCCGTCTACGCCCTCGCCGCCGCCCGCACGCTGCGTCGACCCTGCCACCGGGTGGAGCTGCACCACCTGCCCTCCGGCCGGGTGGTCGGCTGGCGGCACACCGAGCAGTCGCTGGCCCGGCACGTGGCCCGGGCCGAGGACACTGCGGACGACATCGGCGCCGCGACCGACACGCTGGAGGCCGGAGCCGACCCGGACCAGGTGTTCCCGCCGGTGCCGGGCCCGCATTGCGCCTGGTGCGACTACCGCCGGCACTGCCCTGAAGGACGGGCTGCCGAGCCGGACCGGCAACCCTGGGCGGGGCTACCCAACTAGTGTCCCGTATCAGGGGTCTCGTCAGGCGGCGAAGACCGCGGATACGGGACCCTAGTGCCCTGGTCGCGCTCGAGCGGCGGCGAGACGAGGATCCGGGCATGGATGTCGACGAGGCGCGGGCGTTCGTCCGCGAGCACCACTACGGCGTGCTCGCCACGAACCGGACCGACGGCAGGCCGCAGCTGTCGCCGGTGCTGGCGACGCTGGACGATGCGGGCCGGGTGGTGATCAGCACCCGGCAGGGCGCGTACAAGGTGCGCAACCTGCGGCGCGACCCGGCAGCGTCCTACTGCGGCTTCACTACCGGCTTCTTCGGGGCGTGGATGCAGGTGGAGGGGACCGCCGAGATCGTCCCGCTGCCGGAGGCGATGGACGGGCTGGTCGCCTACTACCGGTCGATCTCCGGCGAGCATCCGGATTGGGACGACTACCGCTCGGCGATGGAACGGGAACGGCGCGTGCTGATCGCGATCACCATCACCCGGGCCGGGCCGAACCGCTCCGGCTGACCTGCCGGCCGCCCTCCCTCCTACCCCACCTCGAGCCGGCGCACCGGGGTGCTGGCGAGGCGCGCCTTGGCCTGCCGGTAGTGCGGTCCCTCCCGCAGCGCCGCCGGCAGCATCCGGATCGCCAGCCGCAGCCAGCGCACCGCGAGCGTCGCGCCGGCGTCGGTCACCGGCAGCCCAGGCAGCCGGTAGATCCGGCGGGCCCACGCCGGCAGCAGGCCGAACGCCAGCCCGGCCGCACCGAGCCAGGCCGGCCGGGCCGGGGTGGCCAGCTGGGTGACGGCCGGCATCGGGGGCACAAGCACGAACAGGGCCGCCGACCGCGCGGCCGCGGTGAGCCGGAGCTGCGGTCGCAGCCGCTGGAAGTACGCCTCGACCCCGGCCGTGGTGCGCGGGGCCAGCTCGGCCGGGATGCCGGCCAGCCGAGCGGACCGAACCTGCTCGGCCACGTACCGGTCGGCCTCCTCGGCGGACAGCCGCAGGCCGGCCCGCCGCGCGGTGCTGAGGAACGAGTCGACCTCGCAGCAGTGCACCCAGAGCAGCAGTTCCGGGTCGTCCACGGCGTATCCGACGCCGGACTCGGGCTCGACGCCGGCGTGCAACCGGTGCCGCCGGCGCACCCGGGCGGCCAGCCGGTCGGCCTCCGCCTTGGTGCCGTAGGTGACCACCCCGACGTAGTCCGCCGTGCGCAGCAGCCGTCCCCACGGGTCGTTCCGGAAGCCGGAGTGCTGCTCCACGCCGGCCATCGCCAGCGGGTGCAGCGCCTGCAGGAACAGCGCCCGCAGGCCGCCGACCCACATCACCGGATCCGCGTGCACCCGCCAGGTCACGCTCTCCGGACCGAAGTAGCCCAGGTCGTACGCCATCACTCCGACGATCGCACCGCCGGTCCTGGCGCGCTACTTGTCTCCCCGCGCCGACGCGGATTCGACGTCGGACCAGAAGTCCCTCAGCAGCGCGATCGTGGTGGACGGATTCTCCACCGCCGGGGAGTGGGCCGCGCCCGTGATCACGGCGTGCCGGGCCCGCAGCCGCTGGGCCATCTCGGCCTGCACGGCCGGGCTCCAGGAGTCGTCGCCCTCGCCGTATGCCACCAGCAGCGGCACCCCGGTGGCACGCAGCGCGCGGACCCGGTCCGGCTCGCTGCGCAGCGCCTCCCCCATGCCCTGCAGCCCGACCGGCGACGAGGCGAGAAACCGTCGGCGCAGGAAGTCACGCAGCTCCGGCGGCTGCTGCGCGGCGCTGCCGTCGGCGACGGCCAGCAGCTCGAGCCGCTCGTAGACGGCGACCATCCCGCCGGCGGCGAGCACCGGCCGCAGCGCGTCCATCGTCGACCGGCGCCCGCCGCTGATCGCCGCCGGGCCGGAGCCGAGCAGCGCGAGCGAGGCCACTGCCGCCGGGTCGGACAGCGTGGCGCCGCGGGCCACCAGGCCACCGAACGAGTGGCCGACCAGGTGCACCGGCCCGCCGCCCGGGCCGGCCAGGTCGGCGATCACCGTGTGGACGTCCGCGGCCAGCGCCTCGACCGTGTACGCCGCCGGGTCGTCCAGACCCGGCGACTCGAACTGGCCGCGCTGGTCCATCGCGACCACCCGGCGGCCGGTCGCCGCCAGCGCCGCCAGGATCAGCGCGAAATCCTCCTTGCTGCCGGTGTAGCCGGGCACCAGCACGGCCGGGGTGCCGGTGCCGCCGGCGGCCGCCAGCAGCGCGATCGGTCCGGCCGGCGTGTCCAGGTCCCGGCGGGAGACCGGGGGAAGCCGCAGTCCGCTCACCGCTCCATCCTGCCTCGCGCCGCCCCGCGCCCGGCCGGCGGCCCGAGGGCTCAGCCGAGCACCGCGGTGCCGACCGGGCTCGCCGCGACGAGGAGGGCGCCGATCCGGGCGATCCGGGCGCCGGCCCGCGGCGCGCTGCCATCGACCGGGATCCGCCGCAGCATCCGGCCGGTGCCGGGGGAGCACTCGACGAAGCCGCCGGCCGCGGCGAACAGCAGCCGGCCGCCGTCGGGCGTGGGCGGGCCGTCCGCCCGGACCGCCCACCGGACCGTGCCGGCCGAGAGGTCGAGCGCCACCACCCGCTGCCCGGTCCAGTACACCGTCAGCCCGCCCGCAGTGACCCCGGACGGCCAGTCGGAGCCGGCCGGTCCGGTCAGCCGCGGGTCGGTCAGGGCGCCGAGCCGATGCCCGGAGCCGTTGTACCGGGTCAGCGTCCGATCCCGGTCCCCGGCCAGCACCGCGACCTCCTGGTCGGTCATCGCCACCACGACCGGGTCGGCACCGGGCGCCGGCACGCTCCACCGCTGGCTGTCGGCGTACGGGTCATGGCTGACCAGCAGGTTCTGCGCCCCGCAGGTGACGACCGCGACCGCGCCGAGCTGGCCGACGGTGACCGGGCCGTACCGGCAGCCGGCCTTGCGCGCCGTCCACCGGTTCAGCCCGGTGGCCGTGTCCACGGCGACCAGCTGGTCCCCGGACCTGGCGACCACGACGCTGGCCGTGCCGGTGAGCTGCACGGCCGGGCCGAGGTCGGCGTTCCGGTACCACCGGCGCGCACCGGTGCCGGCGTCCAACCCGGTGATGTCCCGGCAGCCGGCCCGCTTGCCGAACGCGACGACCACCACGCCGTCCTGCACGACCCAGCCGCAGAGCTTGGCGTTCCCGCGGTGGTACGACCAGCGCACCGCGCCGGTCAGCGGGTCCCGCCCGGAGACTCCGGTGGAGTCGGCCAGCACTACCGTGCCGCTCTCGGCGCCCGGTGTCGGGGGCGCCGAGACCGCGGGCGGCGCCGGCGGCGCCGACCAGCGGACCCGCAGCACGGCCGGCAGCGGTGCCCGGGGCAGCGGCCGAGGCGCCGACGAGGCCTGCACCGAGACGGTGGTCGCGGCGTCGCTGTGCCGCACCACCGGCACGGCGATCGCGACCGCGGCGGCCAGCGCGAGGACCGCCGGGAGCACGCGGAGCAGCAGCCGGCGCCGAAGCGCGGAGGACGGCCCAACCACCGGCTCATCCTCCCAGGCGCCGTCGGTCAGCCGAGAAGCCGCAGGGTCACCCCGCGGAGCCCGCCGGACTCGGCAGTCGCGGTGAGGTAGCTGCGGCGCGGCTGGCGGCGGCGGTCGGTCGGCGAGCCCGGGTTCAGCAGCCGGAGGCCGGACGGCGCCGTGCTGTCCCAGGGGATGTGGCTGTGGCCGAACACCAGCGCGTCGACGTCCGGGAAGCGGGCGGCGCACCGGCGTTCCCGGCCGGCCGCCGGGCCGGTCTCGTGCACCACGGCGAGACGCACCCCGCCGAGCACGGCCCGGGCCACTTCCGGGAGCCGGGACCGCAGCGCCGGGCCGTCGTTGTTGCCGACCACGCCGATCAGCCGGCGGGCCCGGCCGGCCAGCGCGTCGAGGAGCGCGACGTCCACCCAGTCGCCGGCATGCAGCACCACGTCGGCCTCGTCCGCCGCCGCCCACACCTCGGCCGGCAGGTCACGGGCCCGGGCCGGAACGTGGGTGTCGGCCAGCAGCAGCAACCGCACCGGCCCGCCGGTATCGGCGGTCGAGCCGTCGGATCGGTCGCCGGCGCGCGGCGGGTCCCCGGACCCGTCGCCGGCGGGCGGTCGCCGGCTCACTCGGCCGGCGGACCCGCCGGACGCACGCTGGCCGAGCGGTGCCGGCGGCCGCGGCGGTGCCGGCGGCGCTGCCCGGCCCGACCGTCGTCGGCCGGCTCGGCAGACCCGGGATCGTCGGCGCCAGGATGCTCCGCCGAAGGATGCTCCGGAACCTGCCGGCGGGTGCCGAGCCCGGTGCGGAGGGAGCCGGGATGCTCGGCGGCCGGCCCGTGCGGGTCCGTACCGGCCGCGTTCGCCCCAGCCACGTTTGCACCGGCCACGTTTGCACCGGCCACGTTTGCACCGGCCACGTCCGCACCGGCCGCGTTCGGGTCGGCCGGATCCGCGCCGCCGCCGGGACCGACACCGACCCCGCCGGCTCCGGTCCCAGCCGCCGCGTCCTCGGCACCGGGCCGCAGACCGCCGCGGGTCCGCCGGCGCGGCTTCCGGCGGCGCGCCCTCTCCGGCCCGGCCGCCTCGCCCGGCTCTGAGTCCGAGCCGTCCGAGCCGTCCGAGCCGTCCGGTCCGGACGAGGCGCGGCGCCGGCCATGGCCGCGCTCCGACCCGGCTCGCCGCGGGGCATGCCGGCCCCCCGGGCCTGCCCCGCGCCCGCGGCCGGTTTCGCCGAGATCCTCCACCTCCTCGGCGGCGAGCCCGGCGCGTACCCGCCGGGACTCCGGCAGCACCTCGCCGGCCTCGGCCGGGATGTCCAGGTCGATGAACAGGTGCTCGGAGGTGGAGTACGTCTCGGCCGGCTCGTGGAACGGCAGCGACAGCGCGTCGCAGATCGACCGCCACCTGGGCAGCTCGTCCCAGTCCACGAAGGTGACCGCGGTGCCGCTCTTCCCGGCCCGGGCGGTGCGGCCGATCCGGTGCAGGTAGACCTTCTCGTCCTCCGGGCACTGATAGTTGATCACGTGCGTGACGTCCTCGACGTCCAGCCCACGGGCGGCGACGTCGGTGGCCACCAGGATGTCCACCTTGCCGGACCGGAACGCCCGCAGCGCCTGCTCCCGGGCACCCTGGCCCAGGTCGCCGTGCACCGCCGCGGCCGCGAACCCGCGGCCGGCGAGCTCGTCGGCCACCTTCTGCGCGGTGCGCTTCGTCCGACAGAAGATCATCGTGAGGCCGCGGTTACGGGCCTGCAGCATGCGCGCCACCATCGACACCTTGTCCAGCGCGTGCGCCCGGTAGACGAACTGCTCGGTGGTCGGCACGATCGTCGACTCGTGGTGCGCCTCGGCCCGGATGTGCACCGGCTGGCGCATGAACCGGCGGGCCAGCGCGACGATCGGCCCCGGCATGGTCGCGCTGAACAGCATCGTCTGCCGCCGCTCCGGCAGCCGGGCGATGATCCGCTCGATGTCCGGCAGGAAGCCCAGGTCCAGCATCTCGTCGGCCTCGTCGAGCACCAGGACGGACACCGAGCCGAGCCGCAGCCGACCCTGGTTGGCCAGGTCGAGCAGCCGGCCCGGGGTGCCGACGACCACGTCCACCCCCTTGCGCAGGGCGGCGATCTGCGGCTCGTACGACCGGCCGCCGTAGATCGCGGCGCACCGGGCGCCGAGCCGGACGCCGGCGGTCTGCAGGTCCCGGGTGACCTGGATGCACAGCTCCCGGGTGGGCACCACGACCAGCGCCTGCGGCTCGGTGCCGCCGACCGGGATGCGCTGCAGCAGCGGCACCCCGAAGCCGAGCGTCTTGCCGGTGCCGGTGCGGGCCTGGCCGATCAGGTCGTCGCCGGCCAGCGCGATCGGCAGGGTGAGCTCCTGGATCGCGAAGGTACGCACGATGCCGACGTCACCCAGTGCCTGCACGATCACCGGGTCGACGCCGAAGTCGGCGAACAGCGGGCTGTGGTCGTCGACCGGTGCCCGGCCGGCGAGCGGCTCGTACTCCTCCGGCTCCGACTCGACCTCGTCCACGGCGTGCGGCGGCGTCTGGTCGGTGGCTGGTGGTGGGGTCTTGGTGGTACTCAGCAGGATCGCCTCTCTCCGGACGCGCCGACGTCCGTGCATCGAGCGGGTCACAGGGCGGCGGTGAGCCCGCCCTGCCGCGGCTTCGTGTGGAGGCGCCCGGGGTGGGCAGCGAGCCGCGGGACCGGCGCCGAGGCGGAGTCCGCGCACAGATACGGTGACGCAGGGTGCGTCAAGCAGGATCAAGTCTACGCGGTCGTCCGGGCAGGATACTGTCCAGACGCGCCAGCTCCGGCACACCGGGACTGGCCTCCCGGTCGGCCGGCACCCCGGAGGCAGCGCTGGACAGCACCGCACCACCCCGCACCACGTCGAGCCAGGAAGCGGTCGTCGACCTGCTCGCGGTGCTCGCGTATGGCGAGCTGACCGCATTCGACCGACTTGCCGCGGATGCCCGGCTCGCCCCGACCATGGCCGGCCGGGCCGCGCTGTCCATGATGGCGGCCGCGGAGATCGGACATTTCCAACGGCTCCGGGCGCGGCTGACCGAGCTCGGAGCCGATCCGGACGAGGCGATGGGGCCGTTCGTCGGGGTGTTCGAGGCGTTCCACGCCCACACCACCCCGAGCAACTGGCTGGAAGGCCTGGTCAAGGCGTACGTCGGGGACGGGATCGCGGCCGACTTCTACCGGGAGATCGCGGCCTTCCTGGACGAGCCCACCCGCGCGCTCGTGCTCGACGTCCTCGCCGACACCGGCCACTCCGAGTTCGCGGTCCGCGAGGTGCGGGCGGCGATCGAGGCGGACGGCACCGTGGCCGGCCGGCTGGCGCTGTGGGCCCGTCGGCTGGTGGGGGAGGCGATCTCGCAGGCGCAGCGGGTGGCGGCGGAACGGGATGCGCTGGCGCTGCTGATCATCGAGGGATCCGGGGATCTGGCCGGTGTGGCCGCGCTGCTCAAGCGGATCACCAGCGCGCACATGGCCCGGATGCAGGCGCTCGGGCTCTCTGGCTAGGCCCGACCCGGCTGGCCAGGGTCGGCGTCAGCCGACCGCGAAACCGACCCGGCGGTGGTCCGCCTCGGCGATCTCGACATAGGCGAGCAAACCAGATGGAACCAGCACTCGCCGGCCCTTCTCGTCGACCAGCGCGAGCACGCCCTTGTCGTCCTTCAGGGCGTCCCGCACCGCCTTCTCGACCTCGGCCTGGCTCTGGTTGCTGTCGAGGACGATCTCGCGCGGCGTGTGTTGCACACCGATCTTGACCTCCACCGCGCTTCCTCCTGTCTAGGCGGTGAGCAGTTCAGCCCTGGCGGGGGAAGTTCGAGATGCCGCGCCAGGCGAGCGTCTCCAGCAGCCGCACCGCGTCCGGCTTGGGGACCGCCCGGTCGGTGTCCAGCCACCACCGGGCCGCCATCTCGGACAGGCCGGTGAGCGCCACCGACAGCAGCTCGGCCTGCGGGCGGGGGAGGCCGGTGTTCGCGGCGATCGTGTCGGCGATCGCCTCCATGCATAGCCGCGAGGTGCGCTCCACCCGCTCCCGCACGGCTGGCTCGTTGCGCAGATCGGTCTCGAACACCAGCCGGAACGCGCCCTCCTGGTCCGGGATCTCACCGTCGACGAAGTCGAAGTACGCGCTGACCGCGTTGTGCACCCGCTCGGTGTTGTCGGTGGTGGAGTCCATGGCCTGCCGGACCCGTTGCACCAGCGCCTCGGCGAACGTGTCCAGCAGGGCCAGGTAAAGGTCGAGCTTGCCGGGAAAGTGCTGGTACAGCACGGGCTTGGAGACACCGGCCCGATCGGCGATGTCGTCCATCGCGGCGGAGTGGTAGCCCTGCGCGACGAACACCTCGCGGGCGGCGGCGAGCAGCTGCTTGCGGCGGGCGGACCGGGGCATCCGGCCGGCACCGCGACCGCCGGCCCGGTCGCCGGTGTCGGTCACCGCGCCGGGCGCCGGAGTCACCATCGGCTAGCCCGCCTCCCATCCACCGCCGCGTCGGCGGTTCGTCTGCGAAACCTTACCTGCCCGTAGCGTCGCTACCCGCCCACCGTGCCGGTGGACCCGCCGGGACCACTCCGTCGACCGCGTGGGGCGAGTCCGGCTACTCCGGCCCGCCGGTCCGACGACCGGACACTAGCGCCATTCGTCCTCGTCGATCGGCACCTCGGCGTCCTGCTCCTGCCGGTCGGCGGGGTCGGCATCCCAGCCGGGGCCGTCCCAGCGACCATCCGTCGCCTCCTGGTCGGCGTCGTCCGGGAGCACCTCGGCGCGCTGCTCGACGACGTCCTCGACCGGACTCTCGAACGGCGTCTCGCTCATGGCGGTCTCCTGGTCGGTGAGGGACACGACCCGGCCATTGTGCCAGCGGACGGCTACGGCAGCTTCGGGCGGTTGCCCTCAGTGAGCAGCGGAGCGAACAGGTCGCCGTCGTCCTCGATCCGGCCGAGTACGTCCGGGGCGGTGAACACGAGCCTGGCGTGTCGCTCGGCGGCCTTGGCCACCTCGTCCCAGTCGACCGGGGCGGACACGGTGGGGGTCGGCCGGGCCCGCAGCGAGTAGACGCTGACCGTGGTCTTCGCCGCGTTGTTCTGGCTCCAGTCGACCAGCACCTTGCCCGGGCGCAGCGACTTCGTCATCCGGGAGACCACCAGCTCGCGCCGGTCCTGCTCCAACCGCTGGGCGAGCCCGCGGGCGTAGTCGGAGGTCCGCTGCGCGGAGGTCTCCTGCACCGCGGCGTACACCTGCAACCCCTTCGAGCCGCTGGTCTTCGCCACCGGCGTCAACCCGTCGGCGACCAGCAGGTCGCGCAGCAGCACCGCCACCGCGCAGCACTCGACCACGGTCGCCGGCGGCCCGGGATCCAGGTCGAGCACCAGCTGGTCGGCACCGCGCGCGGCGCCCCGCGGACCCACCCGCCACTGCGGGGTGTGCAGCTCCAGCGCGGCCAGGTTCGCCAGCCAGACCAGGGTCGGCAGGTTCTCGACCACCACGTAGTCGATCTCGTCCCGGCCCATGGTGCTGCCCGGCGCCGGAAGCCGGGCGGTGCGGACCCAGTCGGGGGTGCCCCTCGGGGCGTTCTTCTCGAAGAAGAACTGGCCCTCGACCCCATTCGGGTACCGCTTGAGGGTCAGCGGCCGGTTGGCCAGGTGCGGCAGCAGCGCCGGCGCGACCCGGGTGTAGTAGTCGATCACCTCGCCCTTGGTGAAGCCGACCTCGGGATAGAGCACCTTGTCCAAGTTGGACAGTCGCAGCCGCCGTCCGTCGACGGTGACTGGCACCGGGCTACTCACGCCCCACCTCCCGCGGGTCCTTGTCCGTGCGGACTCCCTGGTACGTGGCGAACCGTAGCCGCCCGTCCGGGGTCCATTCGGCGAACTCCACCTGCACCACCACTACCGGGTCTACCCAGGTGATCACCCGGCCCCGCACGTCCGGCGGCACCGCGACGAACGGCGGTCGGGGCCGGGCCAGCGGCGCCAGCCGCCGGCTCATCTCGGTCAGCGACCGCCCGGTGAAGCCGCTGCCCACCTGGCCGGCGTAGACCAGGACCCCGCCGGCGTCGGCACCGGTCTTGTCGTAGTACCCCAGCAGCAGCGCACCGATCCCGCCGCTGCGGCCGCCCTCGCCGGCCTCCCAGCCGCCCACCACGAACTCCTGGTGCAGCGCCCGGCGCACCTTGACCCAGTCGGTGCTGCGGACACCGGGGCGGTACGGCGCGGCCAGCCGCTTGGCCACCACCCCCTCCAGCCCGTTCTGTTCGGCGGCCGCCAGGGTGGCCGGGCCGTCGTCGAAGGACGGCGGCACCGTCCAGTTCGGACCGTCCAGGCCGAGCCGCTCCAGAGTCGCGCGGCGCTCGGTGTACGGCCGGGCGGTGAGGTCGACGCCGTACAGCCGGAGCACGTCGAAGGCCAGGAACATGACCGGCGTGTGCGCCGCCAGCCGGCGGGCCTGGGCAAGGGACCGGACGTGCATCCGGCTCTGCAGGGTGGCGAAGGACGGCTTGCCGTCCCGGAACGCCACCACCTCGCCGTCCAGCAGCACGTCCGGGACCGTGCCGACCAGCCCGTCCAGCTCGGGGTAGGCCGGGGTCACCTCGTTGCCCCGGCGGCTGATGATCCGCAGGCCGTCCGGGCTGATGTCCACCAGGGCGCGGATGCCGTCCCATTTCAGCTCGTACGCCCAGCCCGGCCCGCTCGGCAGCGAGCCGGGGGTGGCCATCATCGGCAGCACGTCGCTCATCGTGGTTCATCGTGCCCCCAGCCAGGGAAACTGCCAGCGTGTGGGAGTGGCGCAGCCGGGCCGAAGGCGGCACGCTGGGCGTAGGGCCTGTGACCGGGAGGAGCTAGGACCATGCGCGCTATCTGGAAGGGCGCCATCTCCTTTGGACTCGTGAGCATCCCGGTGAAGCTCTACACCGCGATCGAGGAACGGGACATCGCCTTCCACCAGGTGCACCGGGAGGACGGCGGGCGCATCCGGTACCGCCGGGTCTGCTCGATCGACGGCGAGGAGGTGGCCTACGCCGACATCGCGAAGGGATACGAGCTGCCCGGCGGCGAGATGGTGGTGCTGACCGACGAGGACCTCTCCGACCTGCCGCTGTCAACCAGCCGGACGGTGGACGTGCTCAGCTTCGTCCCGCTGGAGCAGGTCGACCCGATCTACTTCGCCCGCAGCTACTACCTCGAGCCGGACAAGACCGCGGCGAAGCCGTACGTGCTGCTCCGCGACTCGCTGGAGCGCTCCGGCATGGTCGCGCTGGTCAAGGTGGCGATCCGGACCAAGGAGTCGCTGGCCACGCTGCGCGTCCGGGAGGGCGTGCTGGTGCTGGAGACGATGGTCTGGCCGGACGAGGTCCGGGCGCCGGAGTTCGGGTTCCTGGACGACGGCGTCTCGGTGCGCCCGCAGGAGCTGTCCATGGCCGAGTCGCTGATCGAGAGCATGGCCGGCGACTTCGACCCGACGCAGTACCACGACGAGTACCGGGAGGCGTTGCAGCAGGTCGTCGAGGCCAAGATCGAGGGGCGGGAGATCGTCGAGCCGCCCACCGAGGCCGCCACCGAGCCCAGCCCGGCGGTCGACCTGATGGCGGCGCTGCGCGCCTCGGTCGCCGCCGCGAAGCGCAGCCGCGGCGAGGACGCCGACGAGGCGGCCGAGGCGCCGGCCGGTCGCTCTCGGGCCAAGGCGTCCAGCCCGCGGAAGGCGCCCGCGGCCAAGGCGCCGGCGAAGAAGGCGGCTGCCGGCGCCCGGGACGGCGGCGCCGGAACGGCGCGGAAGGCGTCGGCGCAAAAGGCAGCGGCGCAGAAGGCGCCGGCCAAGAAGGCGCCGGCCAAGGCAGCCAAGGCGGCCAAGAAGACCGCCAAGAAGGCGGCGACCCGCCGCTCCGCCTAAGGCCGGCCACCGCGCAGGTCCGCCGGCCGGCGCAGTCCGGACCGGCCGGACGGGCGCGCGGGGCAAGGCAACGGGAACATCTCGGATCGGTGACGAAGAAGTTACGCCGAACGCCGTGATGCGCCGCCCCAACGATCCCTAGTCTCCTTTCCAAGGGCCCGCGACCGCGAGCCCGAGCCGGGCCAGACACACCCAGTCCCCAGCCCGGCGAGCTCGGTCCGGCGCCGGACACCGCGGCGGCCGGCTCGGCGGAAGGAGGCGGCATGGGCACGGTCTTCGTCACCGGCGGGTCCGGGTTCATCGGCGGGGCGTTGCTCGACGCCCTTCGCGAACGGGGTGAACAGGTATCCGCGCTGGCCCGCAGCCCGGCCGCAGAGGCCGCGGTGACCGGCCGGGGCGCGACGGCGGTCCGCGGAGACCTGACCGACGCCGAGGCGCTGCGGGCCGGGATGGCCGGCTCCGAGCTCGTCGTGCACTGCGCGGCGAAGCTGGTCGGCGGCCCGCGCGAGGCAGCCGAGTTCCACCGGGTGAACGTCGAGGGCACCCGGGCCGTGCTGGACGCCGCCCGGGCGACCAAGGTGCCGCGACTGATCTCCCTGAGCACCGAGCAGGTGCTGCTCGGCGAGCGGCCGCTGGTCGACGTGGACGAGAGCTGGCCCTATCCGCAGCGCCCGGCCAGCCCGTACGCGCGGACCAAGGGCGAGGCCGAACGGCTGCTGCTGGAGGCCTCGACGCGGTCGCTGGCCACGATCGCGATCCGCCCCCGGCTGGTGTGGGGTCAGGGCGACCGGACGGTGCTGCCGTCTCTGGTCCGGGCCGCCCGGTCCGGCCGGTTGCGCTGGGTCGACGGCGGCAGCTATCTGACGTCGACCACTCACGTGCGCAACGTGGTCGAGGGAGTGCTGGCCGCCGCCGAGCGCGGGCGCGGCGGCGAGGCGTACTTCGTCACCGACGGCCCGCCGGTGACGTTTCGCGGGTTCGCCACCGCGCTGCTGGCCACTCAGGACGTGCCGGCGCCCACCGGGACGGTGCCGCGCTGGCTGGCCCGCTGGCTGGCGGCGCTGGCCGGCGTGGCCTGGCGGCTGCTGCCGCTGTCCGGTGCGCCCCCGCTGGACCCGGTCACCCTGCGGGTCGTCGGCGAGCCCTGCACGGTGCGTGACGACAAGGCCCGCCGAGAGCTCGGGTACGAGGGGAAGGTCAGCCGGGAGCGCGGGTTCGCCGAGCTGCGGTCCAGCGCGGCCGCCGACGGCAGCGTGCCGGCACCGCGGGTGCCCCCGGCGCAGGCGAGCGCGGTCCCTGCCGGCCCCGCCATGCTGACCGCCGATCCCGACAGCGAGCCCGACCCGGGAGGCAGCCCGACCCCGTGACTCGCGCGAGAGTCGCCCTCCCGGGGGCGGGCCCGGGTCCGATGCGGGCGGCCGGGCTGTCCGACGCGCCGCTGCCGCCGCTGGACCTGAGCATGCCGCCGTGGCCGGGCACCACGGTGACGGTGCGGGGCACCCGGGTGTTCCTGCGCCGGACGCCATACACCGGGCCGGCCCGGGCGGCGGAGCGCGCGCTGTACCTGCACGGGCTCGGCGGCGCGTCCACGAACTGGACCGACCTGGCCGGCCTGCTCGCCCACCGGCTGGCCGGTGCGGCGCTGGACCTGCCCGGGTTCGGCCGCTCCGGCCCGGCCCCGGGCCGGGACTACTCGGTCCGCGGCCATGCCCGGGTGGTCATCCGGCTGCTCGAGCGGACCGCCGGCCCGGTGCACCTGCTCGGCAACTCGTTGGGCGGCGCGATCGCCGTCGTGGTCGCCGCGGTCCGCCCGGACCTGGTCCGGACGCTGACCCTCGTCTCGCCCGCCATGCCGGACCTGCGGCTGCGCCGAGGCTCCGATCCGAGCATGCCGCTGCTGCTGGTGCCCGGCCTGGACCGGGTGGTGCGCTGGCGGCTGGCCAGGCTGCCCCCGGAGGCCCGGGCCCGTGCGTTGGTCGAGCTGTGCTTCGCCGACCCCTCCCGGGTGCCGCCGCACCGGATGGCCGAGGCGGCCGACGAGGTCCGGCAACGCGCCGAGCTGCCCTGGGCGACCGACGCGCTCGGCCGCTCGCTGCGCGGCCTGGTCGCCACCTACCTGGTCCCGCCCAGCCGCTCGGTCTGGCGGCTGGCCGGCGGGATCCGCGCGCCGACGCTGGTCGTCTGGGGTGACCGGGACCGGCTGGTCGATCCGGCGCTGGCGCCACGCACCGCGGCTGCGATCCGTGACGCTCGGCTGCTGCTGCTGCCCGGCGTCGGGCACACCGCCCAGTTGGAGGACCCGGTCACGGTGGCCAAGGCGGTGTTGGCGTTGATCGACAGGCTCCCCGCCGGACACCAGCAGTGACCGATCCGGTCGCGTGCCTGTGCCATGCTTAGGCCCGTGACCTACCCGGGGGCGAGGCGCGCTCGGGGGCGTGGCGGTCCGGGTGTCGAGGCCAGGCACGGCCGGCCGGCGCCGGCCCGCGAGCCGTTCGCCCCCCCGTACGACCTGGTCCAGCTCCGTGCCCCGGCGGGGCCGCTGCGGGCCAGGGTCGACCCGACGGGCACCGGCCGGGCCGGGACGACGTACGCCCCCCGGCCCGGGTATGGCCGGCCGCCGACCCGGCCGTCGCGGCCACCTCGGCGGCGCAGCCGGCTCCGCCGGTTCGTGGACCGGCACGGCTGGCGGGCCTGGGCGCTTCCGCTGCTCACCGTGGTCACGTTCGTATACGTGCTCGACATCGCCAGGGGCGGCCCCGACGGGGTCCTCGAGCCGACCGGCGCGGCCGGGTCGAGCGCGCCGGCCCTCCCCGGCGCCGGCTCGGCGCCGTCGGGCGGTGGAAGGACGAACATCTACGTCGACTCGCCGTCCGCCGGGGACCTCAACAGCGACCTGCCGTCCAGCGCGCTGCCGGCCGGCGGGCCGTACAGCACCGAGGGCGCGGGCCGGTTCGACGTGCTGCCCGGCTGGTCCCGGGTGTACGGACGGGGCGGGCCGCTGCAGCGCTACACGGTCGAGGTCGAGGTCGGCGTGCCGGTGGACCGGGTGCAGTTCGCCACGGCGGTCGAGCGCATCCTGGGCGACCAGCGCAGCTGGGGCGGCGGCGGGCGGATGACGTTCCAGCGGGTCGACTCGGGTCCGGTCGACTTCCGGGTCTCGCTGGCCTCGTCGATGACGGTGCGGAAGCTGTGCGGGTACACGCTGCCGTTCGAGACCTCCTGCTACAACGGCGGGCTGGATCGGGCGATCATCAACGACGCGCGCTGGGTCCGGGGCGCGGTGGCCTACGGCCCGGACCTGGCCGCGTACCGGGTCTACGTGATCAACCACGAGGTCGGGCACGCGCTCGGGCACGGCCACGAGCCGTGCCGGCGGGCCGGCGCGCTGGCCCCGGTGATGCTGCAGCAGACGCTGGGCCTGGAAACGGCCGGGATCGGCCGCTGCCGGCGCAACCCCTGGCCGTACCCCTGACCGTGCGCTCGTGCGCTCCGCGGGGTGGAATCGTCCGCACCGTGGTGGGGTTGTGCCGGTGAGATCCGTGGAGGGAGAGCACTCGTGTCGTTGCCGCCTCTGGTCGAGCCCGCGGCCACCCTGAGCGTCGGCGAGGTGCGCCGCTACAGCCGGCACCTGATCATCCCGGACGTCGCGACCACCGGGCAGAAGCGGCTGAAGAACGCCAAGGTGCTGGTGGTCGGCGCCGGCGGCCTCGGCTCGCCGGCCTTGCTGTACCTGGCCGCGGCCGGTGTCGGCCGGCTGGGCATCGTGGACTTCGACGTCGTCGACGAGACCAACCTGCAGCGCCAGATCATCCACGGGCAGAGCGACATCGGGCGGCCGAAGGCGGAGTCCGCCCGCGAGTCGATCCAGGAGATCAACCCGTACGTCGATGTCGTCGTGCACGCCGAGCGGCTGGACTCGACCAACGCGCTGGACATCTTCGCCGGCTACGACCTGATCGTCGACGGCACCGACAACTTCCCGACCCGGTACCTGGTCAACGACGCCTGCGTGCTGCTGGGCAAGCCGTACGTGTGGGGGTCGATCTACCGCTTCGACGGGCAGGCAGCGGTGTTCTGGGCCGAGCACGGGCCCTGCTACCGCTGCCTCTACCCGGAGCCTCCGCCGCCGGGCATGGTGCCGTCCTGCGCCGAGGGCGGCGTGCTCGGCGTGCTGTGCGCGTCGATCGGGTCGATCCAGGTCAACGAGGCCATCAAGGTGATCACCGGGATAGGCGAGCCGCTGGTCGGCCGGCTGATGGTCTACGACGCGCTGGAGATGGCGTACAAGACGATCAACGTCCGCAAGGACCCGGACTGCCCGGTCTGCGGCAAGCATCCGACCGTCACCGAGCTGATCGACTACGAGGAGTTCTGCGGGGTCGTGTCGGACGAGGCCGAGCGGGCCGCGGCCGGCTCCACCATCACCGCGCCCGAGCTCCGGGACCTGATCGACGCGGGCAAGGAGATCTTCCTGGTGGACGTCCGGGAGCCGGCCGAGTACGAGATCGTCAAGATCCCCGGCTCGGTGCTGATCCCGAACCGGGAGATCCTCACCGGCGAGGCGCTGCACCGGCTGCCCCAGGACAAGCCGGTCGTGCTCTACTGCCGGACCGGCCAGCGGTCCGCCGAAGCCCTCGCCGCGGTCAAGTCCGCGGGGTTCCGGGACGCCGTGCACGTGCAGGGCGGTGTGAACGCCTGGGCCCGCCAGGTCGACCCCTCCCTCCCGACGTACTGACCCGGCCGTGGCAGAGCCGCACTGACCCGCCGTACTGGGCCGGCGGCACTGCCCCAGCCGCACGCCGGCACCGGTCGACCGGGCCGGGTACGGTGGCCGGCGTGGGCGGCCGGGCGGGCAGATCGCGTCGGCAGGTGGCGGAGCCGGCCAGCGTGTCGGCTGGGCTGGCCACCCGGATCGTGACTGGCGGGCCGCCGACGCCGTACGCGGCGCTGGTGCTGGCCGTGGTGGAGCGGATCCCGCGGGGGCGGGTCATGTCGTACGGGGATGTCGCGGAGTACGTGGGCAGCGGGTCGGCGCGGGCGGTGGGCGCGGTGATGAGCCGGCACGGGCACGAGGTGCCGTGGCAGCGGGTGGTGCTGTCGACGGGGCAGCCGGCGCCGTCGCACCCGGAAGAGGCCCTGCGGTTGCTGCGGTCCGAGAGGGTGCCGATGCGGGGCGATCAGGTCGACATGGCGCGCGCACGCTGGAACGGGCGCTGACCGGGCATTGTGACGCTCTGCCACCGGTCATCCCCGGACTGGTGTAGAAACCAGCGCATGGACAAGACACTCGAGTGGCATGGCAGGGCGTTGGAGGAGTTCGGCCGGCGGGTGCACCAGGTCCGGCCGGACCAGTGGAGCTGCGCCACGCCGTGCTCCGACTGGCAGGTGCGCGGGCTGGTCAACCACCTCGTGGTCGAGCAGCTCTGGGTGCCACCGCTGATGGCCGGCCAGACGGTCGGTGAGGTCGGCGACCGGCTCGACGGCGACCAGCTCGGCGACGACCCGGTCCGGGCCTGGGACGAGGCCGCGACGGCGGCGCACGCGGCGTTCGCCGCGGACGGGGCGATGGAGGCCACCGTCCACCTGTCCTATGCGGACCGGCCGGGCCGCGAGTACTGCATGGAGATGATCTTCGACGCGGTCGTCCATGCCTGGGACCTGGCTCGCGCGCTGGAGGTGGACGAGAAGCTGGATCCGGAGCTGGTCGAGCAGGTGTACGCGATGGCCGAGTCGCAGGGCGACGTGCTCGTCGGCAGCGGGCTGTTCGGCACGGCGGTGCCGGTGCCGGACGGCGCGGACCAGCAGACGCGGCTGATCGGCCTCACCGGCCGCACGCCCTGACCCGCGCGCCTGCCGGGGCGGGTCGGCCGGGCGTGGTTACATGCCCGGGTGACCGACCACGGGCCGGCGACGTACCGGTTGGTGCGACCCGCCCCGCGGCCGGCCCGCCGACTCGTGCCAGACCCGGCGCAGCGCGCCGTGCTGGACCACCCGGGCGGCCCGCTGCTGGTGCTGGCCGGGCCGGGCACCGGCAAGACGGCCACCCTGGTCGAGGTGGTGGCCGACCGGGTCGGCCGGCGCGGGGTGGATCCGGACGCGGTGCTGGTGCTGACCTTCAGCCGCCGGGCCGCGGCCGAGCTGCGGGAGCGGATCACCGCCCGGCTGGGTAGCACCACCCGGGAGCCGGTGGCCCGCACGTTCCACTCGTACGCGTTCGGCGTGTTGCGAGCCCAGGCCGCGGCCCGCGGCGAACGCCCGCCGCGGCTGCTGTCCGGACCCGAGCAGGACCTGGTGATCCGCGACCTGCTCGGCGGCGACCTGGACGCCGGCGCGGCGGCCTGGCCGGAGCCGCTCCGGCCGGCGCTGCCCACCCGCGGCTTCGCCCAGGAGCTGCGCGACCTGCTGCTGCGCGCGGTGGAGCGCGGCATCGGCCCGGCCGAGCTGGCCGGCCTCGGCCGGGCCCGGCACCGCGCCGACTGGGTCGCCGCGGCCGCGTTCTTCCGGCAGTACCTGGACGTCACCGCGCTGGCCGGCGCCGACGTCGCGGCCTACGACCCGGCCGAGATGGTCCGCGCGGTAGTGGACGCGTTCGCCGCCGACCCCGCGCTGCTGGCCCAGGAGCGGGCCCGGCGCCGGCACCTGTTCGTGGACGAGTTCCAGGACGTCGACCCGGCCCAGGAGGAGCTGCTGCGGATGCTCGGCCGGGGTGCCGCCGAGGTGGTCGTGGTGGGCGACCCGGACCAGTCGATCTACGCGTTCCGCGGGGCGGACCCGGCCGCGATCCGCCGGTTCGACGAGGTGCTCCGACCAGCCGCCGGGGCGCCGGTACCGGTGCGGGCCCTGGGAGTCTCCCGGCGGGCCGGGCCGGAGCTGCTGTCCGCCTCCCGCCGGGTGGCCGCCCGGCTCACCGGCCCCGCCGGGCACCGGGCGCTGCAGCCGGCACCCGGGCTGCCACCCGGTTCGGCGGAGGTGCACCTGCTGCGCACGGCGAGCGAGGAGGCCGGATACGTCGCGCACCGGCTGCGGGCCGCCCACCTGCTGGATGGGCTGCCGTGGCGGGACATGGCGATCGTGGTCCGGTCCACCGCCCGGCGGCTGCCGGCGCTGCGGCGGGCGCTGACCGCGGCCGGCGTCCCGGTCGCGGTGGGAGGCGACGAGCTGCCGCTGGTGGCGCAGCCCGGGGTGGCGCCGTTCCTGCTGCTGCTGCGCTGTGCGCTGTGGGGCGGCTCCGGCCGGCAGACCGAGCCGGACCCGCTGGACGAGCAGGCCGCGGAGGAGCTGCTGCGCTCGCCGCTCGGCGGCACCGACGCGCTGGGGCTTCGCCGGCTGCGCCGCGAGCTGCGCCGGGTCGGCGGTGGGTCGTCCGGACCGCTGCTGGCGGCGCTGCTGCGGGAGGCACGGGACACCGCCGGCGCGGCCGCCGGCCGGACCGCCGTCGCCGAACCGGCCGAGGTCCTCGGCGCTGTCGACCGCGCGGTGATCGCCGCCGCCGGCCGGCGTTCCGGTGCCCCGGCCCGGCGGGTCGCCCGGCTGCTCGCGCTGGCCAGGCTCACCGCCGCCGCAGGCTCGACCGAGGATGTGCTCTGGGCGGTGTGGTCGGCCAGCGGGCTGGCCGAGGAGTGGGAGCGGCGCAGCGCCCGCGGCGGGCCGGACGGCGCGGCGGCGGATCGGGACTGCGACGCGGTGGTGGCGCTGTTCGACGCGGCGGCCCGGTTCGTCGACCGGCTGCCCGGCTCCGGCCCGCGGGTGTTCGTCGAGCACCTGCGGGGCCAGCAGATCCCGGGCGACACGCTGGCCGCGAGGGCGCCGGACCCGGACGCGGTCCGGCTGCTCACCGCGCACGCGGCGAAGGGCCTGGAGTGGGAGCTGGTCGTGGTCGCCGGCGTGCAGGAGGGCAGCTGGCCGGACCTGCGCCGGCGGGGCACGCTGCTGGGCGCCGAGCAGCTCGTCGACCTCGCCGCCGGCCGCGACCCGGACGCGCCGGTCGGGGTGGCGCCGCTGCTGGACGAGGAGCGGCGGCTGTTCTATGTCGCGGTGACCCGGGCCCGGCGCGCCCTGCTGGTCACCGCGGTGCGGGGGGAGCGGGAGCTGCCGTCCCGGTTCCTCGATGAGCTCGACCCGCTGCCCGCCGGCCGGGACCGGCCATTCACCGCGGTGCCCCGAGCGATCAGCCTGCCGGCGCTGGTCGCCGAGCTGCGCGCGGTGGCCATCGACGCCAAGCAGGCCGAGCCGCGCCGCCGGGCGGCCGCCGCCCAGCTCGCCCGGCTGGCCGGGGCCGGCGTGCCGGGCGCGCACCCGGACGACTGGTGGGGGCTGGCCCCGCTGTCCACCGAGGCGCCGCTGGTCGAGCCCGGCCAGCCGGTGCCGGTGTCGCCGTCCGAAGTGGACCGGTTCGGCGCGTGCGAGCTGCGCTGGCTGCTGGAGACCGCCGGCGCGCGGGCGCCGGCCAGCCCGGCTCAGTCGGTCGGCACCGCGCTGCACGAGGTCGCCGCGCTGGCCGCGAGCCGGACGGGGGACGGGGACGACGACGAGCTGACCGAGCAGGCGCTGGCCCGGGCGCTGACCGCCGCGCTGGACCGGCTCGACCTCGGCGGGGCCTGGAACACCCGGCGGGAGCGGAGCCGGGCCAGGGCAATGCTCGCGAAGCTGCTGCAGTGGCAGGCCGGCAGCCGCGGCCGGTGGGCGCTGGTCGACGTCGAGGTGCCGTTCGAGGTGCCGGTCGGTGAGCGCGCGGTCCTGCGCGGCCGGGTCGACCGGCTGGAACGGGACCGGGACGGCCGGCTGGTCGTGGTCGACCTGAAGACGGGCCGCAGCGCGCCCACCGACGAGGAGGTGCTGCGGCACCCCCAGCTCGGCACGTACCAGCTCGCGATCGAGTACGACGCGTTCGCCGATGCTGCCAGCCGGGACGGCGCCGGACCGGGCGCCGGATCGGGCGGGGCGGCTTTGGTCCAGCTGGGCCGAGCTACCCAGCGGCACACCGAGCAGCACCAGGTCCCGCTCGCCGAGGACGCCGACCCGAGCTGGGCCAGGGCGCTGGTCGAGCAGGCGGCCGCGGGCATGGCCGGCGCCGTGTTCCGGGCCGTACCCGGCCCGGCCTGCCGGGTGTGCCCGGCCCGGCCGAGCTGCCCGGCCCAGGACGCCGGCCGGCAGGTGACCGGATGAGGGAGCCGGGGCCGACCCGGCCGCCGCAGGCGCTGGCCGCCGCGCTGGGTCTGCCGCCGCCGACCGCCGAGCAGGCCACCGTGATCGGGGCCCCGCCGCAGCCGGCGGTCGTCGTCGCCGGCGCTGGCTCGGGCAAGACCGAGACGATGTCGGCCCGGGTGGTCTGGCTGGTGGCGAACGGGTTTGTGCGGCCCGAGCAGGTGCTCGGGCTGACGTTCAGCACGAAGGCCGCCACCGAGCTGACCACCCGGGTGCGCACCCGACTCGCGCAGCTTCGCGCCCGGCTCGGCGGCACGCAGGCCGCCGCGCTGGCCGGCGAGCCGACAGTGCTGACCTATCACGGGTACGCCGCCCGGCTGCTCGCCGAGCACGCCCTGCGGCTCGGAGTCGAGCCGTCGTTCCGACTGCTGACCGAGGCGATGGCCTGGCAGCTCGCCGAGCAGGTGGTGCGCTGGTACGACGCCGACCTGCCGGAGATCGACAACGCCGAGAGCACCGTGGTCGGGTGGGTGCTGGACCTGGCCGGCGAGCTCGCCGACCACCTGGTCGAGCCGGACCGGCTCCGCGCGTTCACCGCCGAGCTCGCCGAGCGGGCCCGCCGGCTGCCCCGGCCGGGCCGGACCGCAGCGGCCGGGTCGGGGCCGGGGCAGCCGTATGCCGGGGTGGCCGAGCTGCTGCGCCGGGCCGGCCAGCGGTCGGCGCTGCTGCCGCTGGTCGAGCGGTACGAGCGGGCCAAGCGGGCCGCCGGCGGGGTGGACTTCGGCGACCAGATCGCCCTGGCCGCCCGGGTGGCCGCCCGGTTCGCCGAGGTCGGCCGGCTGGAACGGGCTCGGTACCCGGCGGTGCTCCTGGACGAGTACCAGGACACCGGGCACGGCCAGTTGGTCCTGCTGCGGGCCCTGTTCGGCGGCGGCCATCCGGTCACCGCGGTGGGCGACCCGTGCCAGTCCATCTACGGCTGGCGCGGGGCGAGCGCGGGCAACCTGCGCCGGTTCGCCGAGCACTTCCCGACCGCGGCCGGCCGGCCGGCGACCGTGCTGCCGCTGTCCACCAGCTTCCGGAACGACCAGCGGGTGCTGGACGTGGCGAACGTGCTGTCCGCGCCGCTGCGTGCCGCCGGGCTGGACGTCGGCCTGCTCCGCCCCGGCCCGCAGGGCGGCGCCGGCGCGGTCCGGGCCGCTCTTCTGTCCACAGTGGACGATGAGGCGGCCTGGGTGGCGGACCAGCTGGCCGCGGTGTGGCTGGCCGACCTGCCCGGACGGCTGGCCGGCCGGAACGGCCGCAGCATCGCAGTGCTGTGCCGGCGGCGTGCGCAGTTCGGGCCGGTGGCGGCGGCGCTGCGGGACCGCGGCGTGCCGGTCGCCCTGGTCGGCCTCGGCGGCCTGCTCGCCACGCCGGAGGTGCGCGACGTGGTGAGCACGCTGCGGGTGCTGTCCGACCCGGCCGCCGGCGACGCGCTGGCCCGGCTGCTCACCGGCGCCCGATGCCGGATCGGCGCGCGTGACCTGACCGCGCTCGGCCGCCGGGCCCGGCTGCTGGCCCGTACCCGGGCCGGGGCACCGGCCGGCGAGCCGGCCGCGGACGGAATGGAGCCGGCCAGCCTGGTCGAGGCGGTCGACGACCTGGGCCCAGCCGAGGCGTACTCGGGCGAGGGCTACCGGCGGCTGTCCGCGTTCCGGGACGAGTTGGCGGCGCTGCGCCGGCGCACCGGGCAGCCGCTGCCGGACCTGGTCGCCGACGTCGAGCGGACCCTGCTGCTGGACGTCGAGGTCGCCGCCGCGGACCGGGACGGCGCCGGCCGCGCCCACCTGGACCGGTTCCTCGACGTCGCCGCCGGGTTCGCGGACGACGCCGAGGCGCCGACGCTCGGCGCGTTCCTCGCCTACCTCGCCGCCGCCGAGGACCAGGAGCGCGGCCTGGAGGCCGGCGCCGTGGAGGTGGACGCGGACCGGGTCCAGGTGCTCACCGTGCACGCGGCCAAGGGGCTGGAGTGGGATGTCGTCGCGGTGCCGGGGCTGACCGCCGAGGTCTTCCCGGACCGGGACGCGGTCGGCTCGGCCGGCTGGGCGACCAGCGTGCCCGCGCTGCCCTACCCGCTCCGCGGCGACGCCGCCGACCTGCCCGTGTTCGACCCGGCCGGCGCGGCCGACCAGCGGGAGCTGGAGGACCGCAGGCGCGCCTTCGTTGCCGGTTGCCGGGAGCGGGGCGAGCGAGAGGAGCGGCGGCTGGTCTACGTGGCGGCGACCCGCGCCCGGCAGCGGCTGATCTGCTCCGGGTACTGGTGGGATGCCGCCAAGGCGCCCCGCGGCCCTTCTCCTTTCCTGGCCGAGATCGCCGAGGTCGGCGGGGTCGAGGTCGATGTCTGGGCGGCCGAGCCGGCACCCGGCGAGGCCAACCCGGTGGCCGGCGCGCCGCCGGTGCCGTGGCCGGCCGACCCGCTCGGCGGCCGGCGCCCGCAGATGGAGGAGGGCGCTGCGCTGGTCCGCGCGGCGCTGGCTCGGCCGGCGGTCGCCGAGGACGGGGCCGGCCGGCCGGAGCCCGACGACGGGACGCTGTGGACGGACGAGGACCTGCATGCCCTCGGCTGGGCTCGGGAGGCGGACCTGCTGCTGGCCGAGCGGGACCGCGCCGGTGACCCGGACGGGCCGGTCGAGGTGCTGCTCCCGCCCCACCTGTCGGTCACCGACCTGGTCGGGCTACGCACCGACCCGACCGCGCTGGCCCGGCGGATCCGGCGCCCGATGCCGCACCGGCCGGCTCCCTCGGCCCGCCGCGGTACGGCATTCCATGCCTGGCTGGAGGACCGGTTCGGCGGGCAGCGCCTGCTCGACCTGGACGAGCTGCCCGGCGCGGCCGACGAGGGCGCCGATGCCGGCGGCGCCGACCTGGCGGAGCTGCAGGAGCGCTTCCTGGCCAGCCGGTGGGCGCACCGGCAGCCGGTCGCGGTCGAGGTGCCGTTCGAGATGGTCATCGGCCCGCTGCTGGTGCGCGGCCGGATCGACGCGGTCTTCCGGGACACCGACGGCGGCTGGACGGTGGTCGACTGGAAGACCGGGGCGCCGCCCACCGGGGCGGCGGGCAGAGCGGCCGAGGTGCAGCTCGCCGCCTACCGGCTGGCCTGGGCGCAGCTGCAGGGCGAGGCGCCGGACCGGGTGCGGGCGGCGTTCCACTACGTCCGGGACGACCACACCGTGCGCGCCGCCGACCTGCTCACGGTCGACGAGCTAGCGGCGCTGGTCCGGGAGCTGCCGGCGGCCGGCTGACCCGGGGCCGCCGGTGCCGGAGTCGGTCAGCTCGACCAGCACCGCCCGATGGTCGGACAGCGGAGCCACCCAGGCCCGCACCGCGGCGACGGGCGGCAGCCGGCCGTCGGCGAGCACGTGGTCCAGCTGCACCCGTGGGTCGTCCGCCGGGTAGGTCGGCACCCGGGCGAGCATCCGCCACCCGGTCAGCCAGCCGGGCAGCCGGCCCGGGATGTTGAGGTCGCCGAGCAGCACCCGCGGTGCCGGCAGCCGGCGCAGCGCCCTGGTCACCCGGCGAAGCTGGGCGCCGTTCCAGCCGGGCACGAACGACAGGTGCGTGGTCGCCACCGTCATCGGCCCTGCCGGGGTGTCCACCACCGCAGCCAGCAGCACCCGCGGCTCGTCCCGCAGCCAGGCCAGCCGGAGCCCGTTGCCGGGCACCGGCACCAGGGAGTGGATCGGCAGCGCCGGCAGTCGGTGCACCCCCCAGCGCCGCACCGGCAGCCGGCTGACCAGCCCGACCCCGTACGCCGGCAGGTCGGGCCGGCTGTCGTCGCCGTCGACGGCCGCCCGCCATGGCCCGGCCGGGTTGCCGATCAGCGCGGCCGCGAACCGGTGCTCGGCGCCCAGCGCGCGGGCGACCTCAGCCGCGAGGTCGTGCCCGCCGGACCGCGGCTGGGCGCGGTCGAGCTCCTGCAGCCCGATCAGGTCCGCGCCGATCTCGGCGACCGCCGCGGACAGCCGGCCGAGGTCGACCGCGCCATCGGCCATGGACAACCCGTGCAGGACGTTGAACGTGGCCAGCCGCACGCCGCCAGGGTAGGAGAGGACCCCCGTCCGGCCGGCAGGGTCAGCCCGGCCCGCTGCCGACCCGGTCCAGGATCGCCTCGGCGACCGGGTCCGGCGACAGCTCGGGCATCCAGTGGCTCACCCCGGGCAGCTCGACGAACCGGTACGGCCCGGTGACGTGCTCGGCGCACCGCTCGGCGGCCGACCGGGCCACCGCGAGATCCTCGGTGCCCCACAGGTACGTCGTCGGCGCCGAGGCCGGCCCCAGCCCGTCGGCGTCCTGCCTGGTCGCCGCGCGGTACCAGTTCAGCGCCGCGGTGAGGGCCCCAGGCTCGGTCATCGGCCGCAGGAAGACGTCCGCCCGGTCGGCCGGTATCGGCGCCAGCATCTTCCGCAGCCGGCGCATGTCGTCGGCCAGCAGCGTCTCCTCGGCCTTGCCGGGGGTCCGGAACAGCCCGATGTACCCAGACCGCCGCTGCTGCTCCGGGTCGTCCTGCCGGGACGCGGACAGCGCCAGCGGGTGCGGCACGCTGACCGCGGTGAGCGTGCGTACCAGGGCCGGATGCTGGGCGGCGACGGTCCAGGCCACCGCGGCTCCCCAGTCGTGGCCGACCAGGTCGACCGCCGGCCAGCCGAGCCCGGCGAGGAGCCCGACCACGTCGCCGACCAGCTCGCTCATCGCGTACCCGGCGACGTCCGCCGGTCGGGCACCCGGGGAGTACCCGCGCTGATCCGGCGCCGCGGTGCGCAGCCCGGCCGCGTGCAGCGTGGGCAGCACGCCGTCCCACATCCGGGCGTTCTCCGGGAAGCCATGCAGCAGCAGCACCGGCCGCCCGCCGTCCGGGCCGCCGACCGCCACATCGAACGTGTGCTGGCCGACCGTGATCTGCATGCCGGCCAGCCTGTCAGCCGGAGCCGGCGCCCGCCATCCCGGCGCCGGTCAGCGGGACATCGGCCACTGATGTCCCTACGGAACCTGAGTGATCCGGTTCTGCGGGCCGGGCGGCACCGGGGCGTGCGCGCCGAGGTACGCGGCGAACGCGTCGATGTCGAACCCGGGAGCGGTGATCCGGTTCTGCCCCGCGGTCAGCCGGGTGAAGCCGTCCCCGCCGTTGGCCAGGAAGTCGTTCGTGGTGACCTGGTAGTTGTCCGCGAGGTCGACCGGGGTGCCGTTGATCGCCAGGTTGCTCACCTTGCTGCCGCAGGCCGCGCCGGCGCTGTAGGTGTAGGTCAGGCTGGCCGACGGCTGCAGGATCCGGCCGCCTGCCACCTGCCCGAAACACCCGCCGAACTGCTGCTCGAGCACGTCCTCGAGCTGCTGCCCGGACAGCGTCTGCGTCACCACCAGGTTGTTGAACGGCTGCACGGCGAACGCCTCGCCGTAGGTCACCTGCCCGGGCGCCTCGCCGCCGGGGGAGTTCGCGAAGACCAGGGAGGTACGGATGCCGCCCGGGTTCATCAGCGCGACCTGGGCGCCGGCCGACTGGGTGTACTCCAGCTGGGCATCGCCGATCACGTCACCCAGCGCGCTCTCCCCGGCGGTGTTCGCCGCGGCGGTGATGTCCGCGGTGATCGCGCCGACCACCCGGTTCGCGATCGGCGCGATGGCGACCCGGTACTTGTCCGCGATCTGCTTGGCGGCCGGGTCGGCCTTCGTCGGGTCGAGGGAGAACGTGCCGTCCGGGTTCCGCTTCGAGTTCTCCACCAGCACGTTCTGCGCCGCGGCCGAGACGAACTTCTTCGTCCCCCGGCTCAGCTGTGCGCTGATGTCGGTCACCAGGATGCCGTTGGCGCCGGCGCTGCTGACCAGGCTCTGGCCGGACCGGTTGGGCAGCGAGCAGGTGTAGTAGCGGTGGGTGTGCCCGGAGACGACGATGCCGAAGCCGGGGTCGAGCTTGGCGACGATCGGGACCACGTCGCCGGCGAAGTTCGCACAGGTGGACGGGTCCGGCGGGAACGCTGGGTTCTGCCCGCCGCCCTGGTGCAGCAGCAGCACGAACGCCTGGACGCCCTTCTCGGCCCGCAGCTTCGCGGCCCAGAAGTTCGCGGTGGACGCCTCGTCCAGGAAGTCGACCGTGCTCACGCCGGCCGGGTTGACGATCGTGGGGGTGCCGAGCAGTGTCTCGCCGATGAACGCGACCTTGACGCCGTGCACGCTCTGGATGCTGTAGGGCGGCAGGATCGGCTGGCCGGTGACCTTGTCCACCACGTTCGCCGCGAGGAACGGGAACGCGGCGCCGAAGTACGGGTCGCCGTCCTGGCAGCCGTCGACCGGGTGGCAGCCGCCGTTCTGGATCCGCTTCAGCTCGGCGACGCCCTCGTCGAACTCGTGGTTGCCCACCGAGGTGAGGTCGAGCCCGAGCGCGTTCTCCAGCTCGATCGTCGGCTCGTCATGGAATGCCGCGCTGATCAGCGGCGAGGCGCCGATGTTGTCACCGGCGGCGACCGTCATCACCCGGTCCCGGGTGAAGGCGTACTGGGCGCGCAGCCGCTTGACCGTCGCGCCGAGGTACTCCGAGCCGCCGACCGGGATGCCGTTCACGAAGCCGCCGGAGCCGGTCGGCGGCTCGATCGCGCCGTGCAGGTCGTTGAACCCGAGCAGCTCCACGGACGACTGCGGGTCGCCGGTGGACGCGGCCAGGCTGCTGCGGAACGAGACTGTGGCCGGCGTGAGCGGCGTCCACCGGGCCGCGGCGGACGCCGACCCGGCACCACCGGCCGGCGCCGAACTTGAGCTCAGCGGCAGCGACACGATCATCGCGGCGGCGGCGGCACCGGCCACCGGGAGGACGAGGTGGCGTGGTCGCAGGGCCTCGCGGAGCCCGGTGAGCGGACGGGGCATGCGGTCGTCTCCTCCTCGGCGGGTCGCGCCGCGTCGGCGCGCGACCCGGACCCTACGGCCCGGCGGCACCCGCCGTCAGCAGAACAAAGCCTCTGATGGGCCGACCAGTAGGGTCCCTGGTGTGACCGCAGAACGTACCTTCGTCCTGGACCACGTCGACGACCTGCATGCCGACCTGGACGCATGGTTGCGCATCCCGTCGGTCAGCGCCGACCCGGACCGGGCCGGTGACATCGGGCGCAGCGCCGAGTGGCTGGCCGCGGCCTTCCGCCGGACCGGCTTCCCGACCGTCGAGGTGTGGGACGCGGGCGGAGCGGCGGCGGTGTTCGCCGAGTGGCGGGCCGATGGCCCGGCGGCGCCGACCGTGGTCGTGTACGGCCATCACGATGTGCAGCCGGTCGACCCGGAGGAGCTGTGGCACACGCCGCCGTTCGAGCCGACCCGGCGGGGCGAGGAGCTGTTCGCCCGCGGCGCCTCCGACGACAAGGGTCAGCTGCTGTTCCACCTGCTCGGCCTGCGCGCGCACCTGGCCGCGACCGGGCGCAGCGCACCGGCGGTCACGCTCCGGTTCCTGGTGGAGGGCGAAGAGGAGGCCGGGTCGCCGCACTTCGCCGACCTGCTCCGGGCCCGCCGCGACCGGCTCGGCTGCGACGTGGTGGTGGTCACCGACACCGGCGTGTTCGACCGCGACACCCCCAGCACCTGCACCGGCATGCGCGGGCTGGTCGGCTGCCAGGTGGACTTCCACGGCCCGGACGTCGACCTGCACTCCGGGCTGTTCGGCGGCGGCGTGCCGAACCCACTGACCGAGCTGTGCCGGCTGGTCGCCGCGCTGCACGACGCGGACGGCCGGGTCCAGGTCCCCGGTTTCTACGACGACGTGCTGGCGCTGACCGCGGCCGAGCGGGCGTCCTTCGCCCGGCTGCCCTTCGACGAGGCGCGTTGGCTGGGCGAGACGGCCGCGTCCCGGGCCACTGCCGGCGAGGCCGGCTACAGCACCCTGGAGCGGATCTGGGCCCGGCCGACCGCCGAGGTGCACGGCATCTGGGGCGGCTACACCGGCCCGGGGTCGAAGACGATCATTCCGACCGACGCGCACGTCAAGCTGTCCTTCCGGCTGGTCGCCGGCCAGCAGCCGAAGGCGATCGGGGACGCGGTGCGGCGGTTCGTGGCCGCGCACACGCCGCCGGGCATCGTGGCCGAGGTCGACTTCGAGAGCGACGGGGTGGCGCCCTGCCTCACCCCGCTGGACCATCCCGCGCTGCAGGCGCTGCTGGCCGCGATGGGCCGGGCGTTCGAGCGGGAGGTGCTCTACACCCGGGAGGGCGGCAGCGGCCCGGAGGCCGACCTCGCCGAGATCCTCGAGGCGCCGGTGGTCTTCCTCGGCGTGGCGCTGCCCGACGACCGGATCCACGCCCCGAACGAGCGGGTCGTGCTGCCGATGCTGTACAAGGGCGCCGAGGCCGCCGCCTACCTGTGGACGGACCTGGCGTCGCTGCCACGCGGCTGATCCGGGGTGGCTCTCAGGGACGTCGACTAACCTTCATGCGGTGAGGGACGTCCGGCCGCCGGGGTGGTACGACGACCCGTCCGGCGAGCTGGACCGGCTGCGCTGGTGGGATGGCTCGGAGTGGACCGGGGTGAGCCGGGCCCGGATGCCGCACGAGCGGCGGCCCGCCGACCAGCTCGGGCCGCGGAACGTCCCGCCGGACATCCTGGACAGCGAGATCCGCCGGCCGCGGCTGTCCGGCCGATGGACCGCGGTGTTGCTCGCGATCGCGCTGATCGGCGGCCTGGTGCTGACCGGCCGCCTCCCCGGGCTGGCCCGGCCGGACCGCACCGACGCCTCGGCGCCGACGGGCGCCGTGGAGCCGACCGAGCCCGGCCCCTCCGACTTTCCGGTCCCGTCGGTGCCGGCTCCACAGAGCCCCACCCCCGTCTCCGGCCGGGTGGTCGACCGCGGCACCGGGCTGTCCTACGACGTGTTGCCGGGTAGCTGGCAGGCCTGGGACATGTTCACCCTGCAGGGGCTGGTGAGCACCGCCGGCTACTACCGGGTGGTGCAGCAGCACACCCCGGACGGCGGGGAGTACTGGGCGAACGTCACCTCCGGCCCGATCGCCCCGACCGTGGTGCGGGCCGACCTGCGGACCACCGCGCGGCGGCTCGCCGCGACCCTGGACCGGGCGTACTACCCGCCACACACCAGGCGCGACGTCGCCGAGCGAGCCCTCACGGTGGACGAGCACCGGGCCTACCTGGTGCGCTGGGTCGCGGTGTTCGACCCGAGGCGGGCTGCCGGCTACGACGCGAAGTCCGAGCTGGTGGTCGCGTTGGTGGTCGACGCCGGCCGGGCCGGTTCGGCGGGGCTCTACATCTCGCTGCCCGACCAGGCCCGTTCCGCGTGGTCCCGGGTGGACGCGCTGCTCGCCTCTGTCCGGGTGCTGCGCTGACGGTGCTGCGCCGACGGTGCTGCGCCGACGGTGCTGCGCTGACCGCACCGCCCTCGTCCTGATCGCCCGACACCCAGCGGATGGCACCGGGTGCCGGCCGGGACGTTAGTGTCAGAGGCGTGCCGAGAGCATCTCTTCCTGCGCCGTCGTATCCGCTGGTCCGGCGCACCCTGGACAACGGCCTGCGGGTGGTGCTCGCCCCGGACCGGGGCGCGCCGGTCGTGGGCATCGCCGTCTACTACGACGTCGGTATCCGGTCCGAGCCGGAGGGGCGCACCGGCTTCGCGCACCTGTTCGAGCATCTGATGTTCCAGGGTTCGGCGAACCTGGAGAAGCTCGCCCACTTCCGGTACGTGCAGGCCTCCGGCGGCACGTTCAACGGCAGCACGCACCTCGACTACACGAACTACTACGAGGTGCTGCCGAGCAACGCGCTGGAGCGCGGCCTGTTCCTGGAGGCCGACCGAATGCGCAGCCCCCGGATCACCGCGGAGAACCTGGCGAACCAGATCGCGGTGGTCAAGGAGGAGATCCGGGTCAACGTGCTGAACCGCCCGTACGGCGGGTTCCCCTGGCTGCAACTGCCGCCGGTGCTGTTCGAGTCGTTCCCGAACGCGCACAACGGGTACGGCGACTTCGTCGACCTGGAGAACAGCACGGTGGCCGCCGCGGTCGACTTCTTCGACCGGTACTACCCGCCGGCGAACGCGGTGCTCGCCGTCGGCGGCGACCTCGACCCGGACCAGACGCTGCAACTGATCGAGCGGCATTTCGGCGACATCCCGGGCCGGCCAGCGCCGCCCCGCCCGGACTTCACCGAGCCCGACCTGACCGCCGAGCGGCGAGAGTCCACAGTGGACACGCTGGCACCGCTACCGGCGGTGGCGGCCGGCTGGCGGGTGCCGGACCCGGTCAGCGACCTGCCCGGCTACCTGCCGTACGTGGTGCTCGCCGAGGTGCTGTCCGACGGCGACGCCTCCCGGCTGGAGCAGCGGCTGGTGCAGCGGGACCGGGTGGTCACGCAGCTGGCCTGCTACCTGGGCCTGATGGGTGACCCGTTCGACGCCAGGGACCCGACCGCGCTGGTGTTCCAGGCCCACCACGCGCCGACCGCCTCGGCCGACACGGTGCTCGCCTCCGCCACCGAGGAGCTGGACCGGCTCGCCACCGACGGCCTGTCCGCCGGCGAGCTGGACCGGGTCCGGGCGCGCATCGTCGCCCAGCTGTTCCGAGACGTCGACCCGGTACTCGGCCGGACCCTCGCGCTGGCCGGCATGGAGCAGCAACACGGCAGGGCCGAGCTGCTGATGGAGCTGCCCGGGCTGCTCGCCGCGGTCGGCGACGCCGACGTCCGGTGGGCGGCCGCGACCCTGGTCCCGGGCCGCCGGGCGGTGCTGGAGCTGATGCCCGGTCGACCGAACGGACGGCCGAACGGCCGAAGGAGCAGGACATGAGCGCGGCTGTCGTGACCCCGCTGGACACGCCGCCGGTGCCCACCGCGGCCGATGGGCGGCCGCCGACCCGGGTGGTGCCGCCGCTCGGACCGGTGCCCCGGGTGGCCCGGCCAACCAGCGCGGAGCGGACCCTGGACAGCGGGTTGCGGGTGCTGGCGGTGCGCCGCCCCGGCGTGCCGCTGGTCGAGCTGCGGCTGCGGATCCCGTTCGGTGGGACGGCACGCACGCTGCCGCCGCGCGCGGTGCTGCTGGGCGAGACGATGCTCACCGGCACCGAGCGGCACTCCCAGGTCGAGCTGGCCGCAGAGCTGCAGGCGCTCGGCGCCGACCTGCACGTCTCGGTGGACGCCGACCGGCTGCTGGTCGGCGGCACCGTGCTGCGCGGCGGGCTGCCCAGCCTGCTCCGGCTGCTCGCCGAGGTGCTCGGCGAGGCGACCTACCCGGCCCGGGAGGTCATCGGGGAGCGGGACCGGCTGATCGAGCGGCTGTCCATCGCCCGGTCGCAGCCCGCCGTACTGGTCCGGGAGGCGCTGCGCCGCCGGATGTTCGGCGACCACCCGTACGCCCGCGAGCTGCCGACGGTCGAGGCCGCCGGCGCGGTGTCGCCGGGACAGCTGCGCCGGCTGCACGCCGCCCGGGTGGCGCCCGCCGGCAGCATGCTCGTCCTGGTCGGTGACCTGTCGCCGGCCCGTGCCCTGGACGCGGTGCAGACCGCGCTGGACGGCTGGCGGGTCGCGGGCGCGGCCAGCCGGGTGCCGGCGCTACCCGGGCTGCAGACCGGCCCCGCCGTGCTGGTCGACCGGCCCGGCTCGGTCCAGTCCTCGATCCGGCTCGGCGGCGGCGCGCTGCCCAGGGACCACCCCGACTACCCGGCGCTGCAGCTGGCGAACCTGGTCTTCGGCGGCTACTTCTCCTCCCGGCTGGTCGAGAACATCCGCGAGGACAAGGGCTACACCTACGGCCCGCACAGCCGGATCGACCACGGCGCCGCCGGGTCCGTCCTGGTGGTCGACGCCGACGTGGCCACCGAGGTGACCGCGCCGGCGCTGCTGGAGATCGGGTACGAGCTGGGCCGGATGGCCACCCAACCGATCACCGAGGCCGAGCTGGCCGACGTCCGCCAGTACGCGGTGGGCACCCTGGCGCTGTCGATCGCCACCCAGGCCGGGCTGGCGTCCACGCTGACCGCGCTCGCCGGGGTGGGTCTCGGCCTGGACTGGTTGCGCGAGCATCCGAAGCGGATCGCCGCCGTGACCAGGGAGGGGACCTTCGCCGCGGCGGCGGAGTACCTGGCGCCGGCCCGGCTGGTCACCGTCGTGCTCGGCGAGGCGGACGCGGTCGCCGCCCCGCTGTCCCGGCTCGGCCCGGTCGAGGCAACCTCGTCGGGCCCATGACGGACCGCACCCCGCGTGCCCTGGTGCCGACGCTGGCCCGGTCCGGGCACGAGCGGGCGGCCGGACACCGCGACGACCCTGCCTGGCTGGCTGCCGCCTGGGAGCGGGCCCGGGTGCTGGTCGTCACGCCGGAACTGACTGCCCCGGTCGACGAGACCGAGCTCGGCGCCCGGCTGCGGTTGCGTCCGGCCGACGAGGCCCCGGCCACCGCGCCGCGATACTTCCTCGGCGAGCACGACGGGCTGCCGCTGTTCGCCGTCACCGGGCCGCGGGACCTCCGCGCCGATCGGTGGGCCGGCCTGCGCGAGGTGGGCGCCGATCTCGACGACCTCGGCGCCGGGCTGCTCACCACCGCGGTGGCGCTGGCGCAGTGGCACGACCGCCACCCGCGCTGCCCGCTGTGCGGCACGCCCACCGAGTCGGTCCGCGGCGGGTGGACCCGGCTCTGCCCGGCCGACCAGTCCGAGCACTGGCCCCGGGTCGACCCGGCGGTGATCATGCTGGTGCACGACGGGCACGACCGGTGTGTGCTGGGCCGGCAGGCGACCTGGCCGACCGGGCGCTACTCGATCCTGGCCGGCTTCGTGGAGCCGGGGGAGTCGGCGGAGGCCGCGGTGGCCCGCGAGGTGGCCGAGGAGGTCGGCCTCGCGGTCCTGGACGTCCGGTATGCGGCGAGCCAGCCCTGGCCGTTCCCGTCCTCGCTGATGCTCGGCTTCGCGGCCCGCGCCGTCGGCGATCTCACCCTGCGGAACGTCGGCGGCCAGCTGGGCGACGGGGAGCTTGCCGAGGCCGGCTGGTTCAGCCGGGAGGAGATCCGGGAGCGGCGCGGGATCGGCGGCCTGCCGCCGCCGGTCTCGATCGCCCGCCGGATCATCGACGACTGGGTGGGGGCCACCTGATCGCCGGGTGCCGGGGGTCGTCCATCCGGACCACGACGTCGGCGATGCGGTCCGGCTCGACCTCGGCGTCGTACCTGGCGTACGCGGGCAGGGTCCAGTGCTCGGCGTCCGGGGTGCGGCGGGCCAGCGCGGCCTCGGACAGTCGCAGGTGGACGGACATGTCGACGGGCAGGCCACGTCCGAGCAGCAGCGAGCCGTCCAGGATCAGCACCGCGCCGGGCGGGGCGGCCGCATAGTCCGCACGGGTCGCCCGGTCGACGTCCGGGTCCCACAGCGTAGGCAGGTAGCGGCCGTCGTCCACCACCCGGTCGAGCACCTCGCGGCGCAGCGCGGCGACGTCCACCCAGTCCTCTCGCAGCGCGTCCGGGTCGGTACGGCCCCGCTCGAACCGCAGCGACGCCGGACGCAGGAACCACCGAGCGCTCACCCGCAGCGCCGGCCGGCCCAGCACCCGCAGCGGGTCGACCAGGGCGTCGGCCAGCCGATCCGGGTCGGCGGCAGGGGCGCCGTCGACCAGCACCCGAAGCACCGGGTGGGCGCCGCCTTCCGGCCCGGTGCCGGCTGCGGCCAGCCGCTCGGCGATCACGTCGGCGAGCCGGTCGGGCGCGACCGGGATCGGGGACCTGCGGTGGGCCCCGTCACCGCCGCCCGACGCTCGCGCCACCCGAGGTCACGGCGCCTGCGGTCACGGCGCCTGCGGCCGCGCGGCCGGCGGTCACGGCGCCGGCGGTCACGGCGGGTGCGGTCGCGGAGCCTGGGATCGCAGCGCCCGCGGTCACGGCGGCTGCGGCCGCGCCGCCGGCGGTCACGCCCGCCGCGCGGCCTGGCTCGCCGTGGTCTGGCCGAGTGGCGCCTGGCCGGTAGCGGCGTGCACCGCTGCGACCTGGCGGGACCCGTCGTGGTTGGCCGCGGCCTGGCCCGTTGCGGCGTTCGTCGCCGCGGCCCGGCCGGGCGCGGTGTGGCTGGCGGTGGCCTGGCCTGCCGCCGGCTGGCCGGCTTGGCTTGCGGCTGCCTGGTCCACTGCGGGTTGGGCGGTTGCACCGCGGCTCGTTGCAGCCCGGTTCGATCGTGCCCGGCTCGCTCCGGTGCGGTTCGCCGCCGCCGGAGCGGCCCGTCCGGTCGGCTCCCGCGCCGGCGGGACCAGCTCGTCGGGCAGCGTCACGGCTGGGTCGGTGATCGACGCGATGACGTCGACCCCGAGGTCGTGCACCCGGCGGCCGCGCGATCTGGCCACGCCGCGCAGCCGCTCGAAGGCGTCCCGCGGGGTGCTCCGCCAGCGCTCGGCCAGCACGCCGATCGCCTGCTCAATCCGCACCCGGGCGGCCAGCGCGTGCTCGAGCTGCCGCACCGAGAGCCGGAGCTGCTCGAGCTGGTCCAGCGTCCCGGCCGGCCGCGGCGGCCGCGGCCCGGGCCGGATCTCCCCGGCGAGCAGGTCGGCGAGCACCATCGCCTCGGCCAGGTCGTCGGCAAACTGGGCCAGCTCCTCGGGGCAGGAACTCTGCACCCGCCAGCCGGCGCCGGTCCTCTGGATCACGACCTCGCTGAAGGGTGTGTCGCCGAGGTCGGCCATGACACCGCCCACCGCGCGGCGCCCCCCGGCCTCCGCCACTGTCCCACCTCCCGAACAGTCGACTCGCGCAGGCGCTCCGGCTCTCCGGCGCGGACCACGCATCGTCGCCGTTCGGACACACTATCCCTTAGGCCGCGCAGCGTTCAGGTGCGTCGTCAACTCGCCATCCTGGACAGGGCAGTCTTCACCTCATCGAGGGATGGGTTGGTCAGCGCGGTCCCGTCGGACAGCACCAGGGTGGGCACCGTGTGGTTGCCGCCGTTGACCCTCGACACCACGGCCGCGGCGGTGTGGTCGGCTTCGATGTCCACCTCGTGGAACCCGATCCCCGCACGATCCAGCTGCCGCTTGAGGCGGGTGCAGTAGCCGCACCACGTGGTCGTGTACAGGGTGAGCACCGAGATCCTTCCGAAATGCGACGGACGCGTTGTGTGGTAACACGATCGGACCGCTGCACCTTCCCGGCCGTCCGCCTGCCAGGATCGACCGGTGGACGCGGACGCGGTGCTCGCGGGGCTTGATCCGGAGCAGGAGCAGGCGGCTCGTGCGGTGCGCGGGCCGGTGTGCATACTCGCCGGCGCGGGCACCGGCAAGACGCGCACGATCACGCACCGGATCGCGTACGCGGTGCGCACCGGCGCGGTGCCGGCCGGCCAGGTGCTCGCCGTGACGTTCACCGTCCGGGCCGCCGGCGAGATGCGGTCCCGGCTGCGTGCCCTCGGCGCGGCCGGGGTGCAGGCGCGCACGTTCCATGCCGCCGCGCTGCGCCAACTGCGCTACTTCGCGCCGCGGGTGCTGGGCGGCCCGATGCCGGACCTGGTGCAGAACAAGATCCGGCTGGTGGCCCAGGCGGCCAGCCGCAGCGGCATCCGGGAGGCCGACCGCACCCTACTGCGCGACCTGGCCAGCGAGGTCGAGTGGGCCAAGGTGGCCATGGTCGCGCCGGCCGACTACCCGGTACGAGCGGTCGCGGCCGGCCGGGAGCCGCCGGCGCCGGCGGACACCGTGGCCGCCGTGCTGGCCGGGTACGAGGAGGCGAAGGCCAGGGCCGGCGTGCTGGACTTCGAGGATCTGCTGCTGGCCACTGCCGCCGCCCTGGAGCAGCACCGGGACGTGGCCGAGCAGGTGCGAGCGCGCTACCGACACTTCGTGGTAGACGAGTACCAGGACGTCAGCCCGCTGCAGCAGCGGTTGCTGGAGGCATGGCTGGGTGACCGGGACGACGTCTGCGTGGTCGGCGACCCGAACCAGACCATCTACTCGTTCACCGGCGCCACCCCGTCCTATCTGCTGAGCTTCCCTCGCCGGCACCCCGGCGCCGAGGTAGTTCGGCTGCTGCGCGACTACCGGTCCACCCCGCAAGTGGTCGGGCTGGCCAACCGGGTGCTCGGCCGGCGGTCCACGATGCGTCTGGTGGGCCAGCGCCCGGCCGGGGCGGAGCCGGTGTTCGCGGAGTACGCCGACGAGCCGGCCGAGGCGGCCGCGGTGGCGGCCGGCTGCCGGGTGCTGGTCGAGGCCGGCGTCCCGGCCAGCGAGATCGCCGTGCTGTTTCGGGTGAACGCGCAGTCCGAGGCGTACGAGCGGGCGCTGGCCGAGGCCGGGGTGCCGTACCTGGTGCGCGGTGCCGAGCGGTTCTTCGACCGGGCCGAGATCCGCGAGGCGATCGTGCTGCTGCGCGGCGCGGCCAGGGCGGCGCCTGCGCCGGATCCGCAGTCCCTGCCCGACACGGTGCGGGACGTCCTCGCCGCGCTGGGCTGGTCGGCGTCCGCACCGCCGCCCGGCGGCGCCGCCCGGGAGCGCTGGGAGTCGCTGGCGGCTCTGGTCGCCGTCGCCGAGGAGCTGGCAGCCACGGTCCCCGGCGCCGCGCTGGCGGACCTGGTCGCCGAGCTCGAGCAGCGGGCCGGCGCGCAGCACGCGCCGACCGTGCAGGGCGTCACCCTCGCCTCGCTGCATGCCGCGAAGGGCCTGGAGTGGGACGCCGTCTTCGTGGTCGGCCTGGTCGAGGGAACGGTGCCGATCCAGCACGCGAGCACCGAGGCGCAGATCGACGAGGAGCGCCGGCTGCTGTACGTGGGGATCACCCGGGCCCGCGAGCACCTGGCCCTGTCCTGGTCGCTGTCCAGGGCACCGGGCGGCCGCCGGACCCGCAGGCGCAGCCGGTTCCTGCACGGCCTGGTGCCGGAGGAGCGGCTGGCCAGCCGAGCGCGCCCGGCCGCCCGGGAGACGCCGAACGGCCGCGCCGGCCAGCGCGGGCGTGATCTGCCGGCGGGGGCCGACCCGGAGCTCTTCGGCCGGCTGCGCGCCTGGCGGACGGCCCGGGCGCAGGCCCAGCAGGTGCCCGCGTACGTGGTGCTGAACGATGCCACCCTCGCCGCGATCGCGGCCCGCAGGCCGGCGGACCTGCCGGCGCTGGTGGCCGTGCCCGGGATCGGGCCACGCAAGCTGGACCTGTACGGCGCGGATGTGCTGGCGATCGTCCGCGGTGACGAGCCGTCCCCGGACGCCGACCACCGTTCCTGACCGCCGGCCGGATGCCGTTGACCGCTGTGGCGTTGCCCGATCGTGCAGTATGTGCGCGGCCGCCGAACTCGGGCGGTAAATGCGTTGCGCCTACCCGGGCCGCGGCCTAACCTCCAGACGAGCCGTGGTGTGCAGCGCACCGCGACCGCACGAGCAAGGGAGGTGGTCCGCGGTGACGAAGCATCACTTCGATTGGCGCGCGGCGACCTTCCCTGCCCTGACTGTCCACCCGGCACCGGAGGGGACCGCCTACACGGCTGTCCGCCGCACGGCGCCGACCCAGATCCACGCGCAGGGGACCCGTCTGCTCATCGGCGCGTACGCGCCCGAGGGGAGCGGTGTGCCCGCCGCCGGCTTCCGGGCCAGCGGTGTCGACGTCCAGGCGCAGGTGATCCGGATGGCGGTCGGAGACCGCAACCGGCTCACCGTCGTCCCGGGTGTTCCGCCTCGAGGGGGACCAGTCTGACCAGGATCAGACCGGCTCACCTCGAGGCCGCGGAACCCCACCCGGGATCCGCGGCCTCAGTGTTTTCCGCCCACCGTCCACAAGACCGCAAGCGACACGTCAGGAGGAATCCGGTGCATCCCCCGTCATCGACGACGGCCCTCGTCGAGGTGGCATCGCCGGCCTCGCTCACCGTGCTTTGCCTCGACGTTGCCGAGGCGGAGCGAGCCGGGCTGGAGCTGCCCTGCCGGGTGCAGGACCCAGAACTGTGGTTCGCCGACTCGCCGGCCGAGCTGGAGCTTGCGAAGAGCTACTGCCTCGACTGCCCGGTCCGTGCCGCGTGCCTCGCCGGTGCGCTGGAGCGGCACGAGCCCTGGGGAGTCTGGGGCGGCGAGATCTTCGAGCGGGGAGCAGTCATTCCCCGCAAGCGTCCGCGCGGCCGTCCGCGCAAGGAGGTTGCCGCATGACCAGCAAGCGTGTCCGGGCCGTCACCGGCCTTCAGCGGGTGACCGAGTTCGCCCACACCCCGAGCGGGCGTCGTCCGTCCGCGCCGACAGTCAGGAGCTTGGAGATGTTACTGCTCAACGAAAGCCTCGCGCGTGCACGCATATGCGAGGCGGAGGCGGAGGCCGTGGAGGCGCGCCTCGCACACCGCCTGATCGTCGCCCGGCGGCTACAGCGTCGGGCCGACCAGGCCGAGCGCCGGGCCGAGCGCGCCGCGCGCCGCGCCCGCCTCGCCGCAGCCGCCGTGAGCTGATCCCGCGGCACCCGTGGAGCCGCCCGCCGTCCGGCGGGCGGCTCCACGCCCCCTAGGCCGGGCGTTCGAGCGGGCTGAAGCCAGGCTGCCAGCGCTCGACGATCGTCCGGTACGGCGCCCGCGCGGCAAGCTGGCAGAGCACCCCGATCGAGCCGATCGTGACCCGGTGGATCAGCAGGTACGAGGGGGGAAGGTTGAGCAGCCGGCCCACCTTGGCCGCCTCGTTGCGCGGGTCAGCGATCCGGGCCGCCTGCCGGCGCATCCAGGCCCGGCTGAACTGGAACGTCTCGGGCACCAGCGGCTCGAGCATGGGCAGCACGTAGTCCAGGACCCGCGGCGCGTCGATCTCCAGGCCGGGACGGACGAAACCCTCCGCCCGCAGCCCGTCCAGTACCGCCTGCGCGTCGCCGCCGAGCGCCAACCGGCATAGCCGGCCGATCGGCTCCGGCAGCCCGTTCGGCAGCCGGTTGACCGCGCCGAAATCGACGACGCCGAGCCGCCCGTCGGCCAGGATCCGGAAGTTGCCGGGATGCGGGTCGGCGTGCAGCAGGCCGACTCGGGCCGGCGCCGAGAAGTGCAGCGTGGCCAGCAGGTAGCCGGCGTGGTCGCGCTCGGCCTGAGTCCCGGCCGCGATCACCGACGACAGTGCCCGGCCGTCGATCCACTCGGAGACGAGCACCTTCGGGGCGCTGGCCACCACCCGGGGCACCCGGATCTCCGGGTCGTCGGCGAACGCGCAGGCGAACGCCCGCTGCGCGTCTGCCTCCAGCGAGTAGTCCAGCTCCTCGGTGATCCGCGCCTTGAGCTCGACCAGCAGCGGCTTGACGTCCAGGCCGGGGGACAGCACGGCGAACATCCGGGCGAACCGGGAGAGCTGGTTGAGGTCGCCCAGCAGCGCCGGCCCGGCGCCCGGATACTGCACCTTCACCGCGACCGGTCGTCCGTCGGCCCAGGTGGCGCGGTGCACCTGCCCGATGCTCGCCGCGGCAGCGGGCACCTCGGCGAAGTCGGCGAACCGCCTCCGCCAGTCCCGGCCGAGCTGCTGGGCCAGCACCTGCCGGACGGTGTCCGCCGACATCGGCGGCGCCCCCTCCTGCAGCCTGGTCAGCGCCGCCCGGTAGGGCTGGGCCATGTCCTCCGGGAAGGCCGCCTCGAAGACGCTCAGCGCCTGGCCGAACTTCATCGCCCCGCCCTTGAGCTGGCCGAGCACTGCGAACAGCTGCTCGGCGGTGCGCCGCTGCAGCTCCACGGTCACCTCGTCGGCCGACCGACCGCCGAGCCGCTTACCGAAGCCGAGCGTGGCCCGGCCGGCGACGCCCAACGGGAGCGAGGCCAGCCGAGCCGTACGCGCGACGGCACGGCGCGGAATGTCGGTCACGCTCCCATTCTCCCCGAGCCGGGCTATGGCCCGGGGTATTCCGATGTATCGGCCGGGCCTGCCGGTCCCGGCCAGGCACCGCAGCCGCAGCGTCGGTGTGGAGCCCAGGTGCGCCGGCGCATCCGCCAGTCCGGCAGGGCCAGCTCCAAGGTGCCGCCCAGGCTGGCCGGCGGGCGGCCGTCGAGCTGGGCCAGGCACTGCAGGGCGCCGACCGCGGCGGCCACGGTGGCCAGCACCACGTCGCAGGGCTCGATCCGGCGGGATCGCTCATCGATGAGCTGAGCGGCCAGCAGCGGCCAGGCCGGGTCGCAGTCGGCCCGGTGCAGGTCGGTACAGCGCAGGCAGGTGGTCACGCCGGGGATCACCAGCGGGCCGACGATCGCCGCGGTCTCCCGGACGCCGAGCGCCAGGTGCGGGAGGCCGGCGTTCTGCAGCACGGCCCGCAGGCTCTCGTCCACCGGCCGGGACGAGGCGAGCACCACCAGGTCCGGCAGCTGGCCGGGGGCCAGCGGACCGGTCACCGCGTCGGGCGCCGCCCGGCGCACCGCGTCGGCGGCCGCGACGTCCCGGGACCGGTGCGCGTCCGCGGCGGCCAGCCCGCCGGGGGACACGTCGACCGGCCGCACGTGACCCCGGTCGATGACGTGCACGTGCCCGACCCCGGCCGCGGCGAGCAGCGCGGCGAGCGTGACACCGACCCGGTCGGCGACGTGTACGACCACCGCCGCGGCGTGGCGGCGGGCCAACACCGCGTCGGCCGCATCGTCGCCGCCCGTGAGCAGGGACAGCGCAGCCCGGTCGGCCGCCAGCCGAGCGGCTCCGCGCGGCTGCGCCGACCCGCTCCGGCCCGGCAGGCCGGGCGGGCTGGGGATGCCGGGCGGGCTGGGGATGCCGGGCGGGCTGGGGATGCCGGGCGGGCTGGCGATGCCGGGCGGGCTGGGGATGCCGGGCGGGCTGGGCGGCTGCTCCGCAGCGATCGCGAGCGGGGGCGGCTGCGCGTCGACCAACGCGCCGCCGGCGCGCAGCTCGTCGATCAGCTCGGCCAGCACCGTCGGGTCGAGGCCCTCGGCTGCCGCGTCAGCGAGCACCTCGGTCCGGGTGCGGGCGCCGTCCAGGCCGAGCAGCGTGCGCACCGTCTGCTCGTCTACCCCGTCCACCACCACGGCGCGCTCCGGGTCGACGCCGAACTGCACCGACGTCGGGCCTCGCCACACCGGCCGGAGCGCGACCGACAGCACGGGCCGGGTGCCCGCGGCCGGCCACCGCGAACGCCCCGCCGGCGGCCCGTGCCGGGTCGGCCAGTGCCGGCCGGCGGCGGGCGGGACGTCGGGGTTTGCGTCGGCGGGGGCGGGCACGCGGCACCTCCTCGGGCGCGGCACCGGCTGTTCCGGAGCCGGGCCTGAGACTGCCACGTCGGGCCGCGAACCCCCGGTCGTCGTCCACAGCCGGCAGCGCCGTCCACAGATCCTGGGGACCACTTGCCACCGCGGCCTCGCCCGGGCACAGGGTGGGGGCGGCCCGGTGACCCGGACCGCCCCCACCCTTCCGACGTGGCCAGGCGGTTACGCCTTGCCAAGGATCCGATTCATCGTCGTACCGCACACCGGGCACTTGCCCTTGGCCATGCGCCGCCCGGACTCGCTGACCGAGACTTCGCCCTCGAAGTCGCGCTTGTCCTTACACTTCACACAGTAGCCATTATACGTCTCGGCCACTTCGATCCTCCTCGTTCGTACGGATTGCCCCGGGGCCCCCTCCCCGACGAGGCACGCCGAGTCACCGTACCCGTAGGCCATGGTGCATACCCCACCTGCGTAGCCTCCGCACATGGCGCCGCTGCGAGTCGACCGCCCGGAGGCCGGTGTGGCCGTGCTGACCTTGGCCGTGCCGGAGCGTCGCAACGCGATGACGGAAGAGCTCACCGCGGCCTGGGCGGACGCCGTTCGACTGCTCGCCGGAGAAGCATCGTTACGCTGCGTCGTGGTAACCGGGGAGGGGCCGGCCTTCTGCGCCGGTGGCGACCTGTCCTGGATCGGCGCGGCGGGGTCGCAGGGTGCCGTCGAGATCCGGGCCCGGCTGCTCCCGTTCTACCGAACCTGGCTGGCCATCCGGGATTTGGAGGTGCCGACGATCGCCGCCGTCAACGGTCCGGCGGTCGGCGCCGGACTGGCTCTGGCGCTGGCCTGCGACCTGCGCTACGCGGTGCCCGACGCGACCCTGTCCGCCCCGTTCACGTTGCTCGGAATCCACGCCGGGATGGCGACGACCTGGCTGCTGCCCGAGGTGGCCGGCCTGCCCGTGGCCAGAGAGTTGCTGTTCACCGGCCGGGCGGTCACCGGCGCTGAGGCGGTTGCCCTGGGTCTCGTAAACAGAACATTTCCGGCAGACACCTTCATGAACGACGTGCTCCAGATCGCCCGAACGATCGCCAGCCGCGCCCCGGTCGCCACCCGCCTCACCAAGGTGGCCCTGGCCGACGGCGGACACCCCTCCTTCGAGGCCGCCCTTGCCTGGGAGTCGCTCGCGCAGCCCGTCACCATGGCGACCGACGACCTCCGCGAAGGTCTCCGCGCTCAGCGCGAACGCCGCCCACCCCGCTTCACCGGCCGCTGAGCCACGAGGTCGAACACCGCAGCGAGCCCGGCCAGGCCTGGAACGTGGCAGCTAGCCGCCCATCCGAAGGCGACCACCAAACCGGACCAAGACACCACAGGCGGGCGGCGGGCGGAGCCCGGCCACGCTGGAAGGCGACCACCGACCCGACCCGAGGCCGCACTCGGGCGGCGGGCGGAGCCCGGCCACGTTGAGGGGCGACCACCGACTGGACCCGAGGCGCCACAGCGGGCGGCGGGCGGAGCCCGGCCAGGGTGGATGGCAACCACCGACCCGACCCGAGGCACCTCAGCGGGCGGCGGGCAGAGCCCGGCCACGCTGGAAGGCGACCACCGACGGGACCAAGACCCCACAGCGGGCGGCGGGCGGAGCCCGGCCCCGAACCCAACCTGGCCACATCGGGGGGTCTCGGGGGGTCGTCCCCCCGGCCAGCATGGCAGGGGGCCCCGGCGGAGCATGCAGAGCATGCGGAGCAGGCGGAGCGACCCCCGGCTCCCACCCTCCGGACCGCTCGCCTTCCCCTAACGAGCGGTCCGGCCGGAGGGGGCCGGGGGTCATCGGCAACGACGCTAGGACCGGGGGTGGTCCTCGTCAACGACAGATCTGCACAGCCTGTGGATAACGCTGTGGAGGTCGTGGGGACGTTGCGGGGTGTCCCTGTGGACGCCAGGGGGACAGCATGTGGACGCCGGGGGCGCTTCGTTCACCCTGCGTTCGCTGACCTGCAGTGACGATGTCCACTGCCTGTGGAGCGAAAAAAGTCCTGCCTCCGCGACGGCCGTCGGCCAGCTACGGTGCCTCTCGTGGGCCACACGCCGACCGAGGACCCCGCCGGGAGCGCCGTGGAGGTGCGGCGCAGCGCACGCCGGCGCCGCACCGTCTCCGCCTACCGGGACGGCGACCGGACTGTGGTGCTGATCCCGGCCAAGTTCAGCAAGGCCGAGGAGCGCCGCTGGGTGGCCGAGATGCTGGAGCGGCTGGAGGCCCGCGAGCTGCGCCGCAGCAGCGGGCCGCGGCGCAGCGACGCGGCCCTGCTGGCCAGAGCCCGGCAGCTGTCCGGGTCGGTGTTCGGCGGCCGGGCCCAGCCGACGAGCGTCCGCTGGGTGTCCAACATGACCACGAGGTGGGGGTCCTGCACCCCGTCCGACGGCACCATCCGGATCTCCGGGCGGCTGCGCGAGATGCCCACCTGGGTGCTGGACTACGTGCTCGTGCACGAGCTCGCGCACCTGCTGGTGCCCGGCCACGGCAGCGACTTCTGGCTGCTGGTCCGCCGGTACCACCGGGCCGAGCGGGCCCGTGGCTACCTCGAGGGAGTGGCCGCGGCGGTCCACCTGGACATCGAGGACGACCTGATCGAGACGGCGACCCGGTAGCGGTGTCCGAACGCGCCGTGGCCCTGCTGCTGGACCGTCCGCCGGCCATTGGCGGGTGTCCGCCCGGGGTGGACCCGGACGCGTTCGCGCGTGCCCTGGCCGAGGATGTCGCCGACCTGCTCAGCGACCTGCCCGGGTTGGACCCGGTGGTCGCGTACTCCGCCGACCGCCGCCTGGACGCCGAGACGGTGTGCTGGCCGGGCACCCCGCTGGTCGAGCTCTCGGGCCGGGCCGGGCCGCTGACCGCGCTGGCCGCGCTGGCCGGACGCGGCTACCGGCAGGGCGCGGTGGTCGCCCCGGACGCTCCTGACCTGCCCGGGCTGATGATTGCCAAGCCGTTCAGCGGGCTGGCTACCGCCACCGTGGCGGCCGCCCCGGCGGACGGCGGCGGGCTGGTCGTGCTGGCCAGCCGGCTGCCGGCGCCGGCCTGGCTCGCCGCCGCGGGGGTCGACCTGGACACCCCGGACGCCGTAGCGCGGCTGCGGGCGGCCGCGCCCGGCCGTCGCGACCTGGCCGTCACCCAGGCCTGGCGCCGCCTGCGCAGCCCCGCAGACCTGGCGTTCCTGGACCCAGGGCTGGAGGGCTGGGAGGCGACCCGGGCAATCCTCTCCGGCCGCTGAGTCTCGCCCGGTCGCGCCGGCTGGCCCCATCGCTTTCTCGGGGGCGGCCTCCGACCGCCGGCCGCGCCGGCGGGTGCCTACAGGCCGCCCAGCTGATCAGGCTCCTCGCCGCCGCGGACGAACGCCTCCGGGTCGTCGAGGTCGTCCGCGGCCGGCAGCAGGTCGGGATGCCGCCAGATCTCGTCCCGGCCGTCGACCCCGCGACGCTCCCGCAGGGTGCGCCAGAGCTGGGCGGCGTCCCGCAGCCGGCGGGGCCGCAGCTCGAGACCGACCAGGGTGGCGAACGTCTGCTCGGCCGGGCCGCCGGTGGCACGGCGCCGGCGCAGCGTCTCCCGCAGCGCGGGCCCGCCCGGCAGCCGGTCCGCCGCCGCGGTCGAGACGACCTCGTCGATCCACCCCTCGACCAGCGCCAGCCAGGTTTCCAGCCGGGCCAGGGTGGCGCGCTGCTCGGGTGTCACGGAAGGCTCGAACATCCCGCCCTGCAGCGCCTCCTGCACGCTCTGCGGGTTGTTCGGGTCGATCTCGGTCATCGCCCGCTCCAGCGCCTCGGTGTCGACCGAGATCCCGCGGGCGTACGCGTCCACGGTGTCCAGCAGCCGCTGTCGCAGCCAGGGCACGTGGCCGAACAGCCGGTGCGCCGCCGCCTCGCGCAGCGCGAGGAACACCCGCACCTCGTCGTCCGGGCGCTCGAGCCCACGGCCGAAGTCGGCGACGTTCTCCGGGAGCAGCGCGGCGACCCCGGCCGGGCCGAGCGGCAGGCCGACGTCGGTGCTGGACAGCACCTCGGTGGACAGGCTGGCCAACCCCTGGCCCACCTGCGCGCCGAACATCAGGCCGCCGACCGGAGCCAGCATGTCCAGCACCGGGCCCGCTTGCGCGGCCGCCTCCTCCGGCACCGCGCCGCTCATCGCGGCCACCACCCGGCTGGCGACCGGATCGCACAGCGCGGACCACACCGGCAGCGTCCGCTCCACCCACTCCACCCGGGACCAGGCCTGGATGCCGGTCACCCCGGACGGCAGCGTGGTCACCGGGTCCAGCCACATGTCGGCCAGCCGCACGGCCTCGGTGATCTGCTGACGCTCGCCCGCCGTCGGGGTCCGCTGCGCGCCGGCGAGCTGGGAGACGGCGAGCTGCCGGGCCAGGTCCCAGTTGACCGGGCCACCCTGCCAGGACAGCAGCTTCTGCAGCTCGGCGAACAGCGGCACCTTGTCGGCGAGATCGGGAGGGATGTCGCCGGGCAGCCCGAACGGCCTGCCCGGCCCGGGCGCCGGGTCATCCGAGCCGCGCCGGTCCTCCGGCTCGCGCCCGGCCGGCCCGAACCCGAACGGGACGTCGGTCATCCGACCGCTCCTGTCATGCTTCCCACGGTAGCCCTGACGAACGGCAGGATCATCGAGTGCCCGACGCTGTACGCCCTCCGCGAACGCCAGCCCCCGCCAGCCGCCCCACCGCAGCCACCCCACGAAATCGCTCCGCTTCGCTCCACCATTCCCCGGGGCCCCCGGCGGTCATCGCGGTGACCGGCGCCGGCTCCGGCCTGGGCGCGGCGGTGCTGCGGCAGCTGGCCCGCTCGCCGCGGATCGGCCGGCTGGTCGGGGTGGACAGCACGGTGGGCGGGCCGGAGCCGAGTCGGCGGCCGGCGCCGACAGGGCCGCCGACGGGGCCGCCGGCAGGGGCGCTGGCAGAGGGGGCAGGGTCGCCGACGGGAGCGCCGGCAGGGCCGCCGCCGACACAGGCGCCGGCAGACGGCATCGACGGCGCGCACGCAGCCGGGCCGGCCGAGGCCACGGCCGAGGTGGCGTGGCGGCAGGCGGACATCCTCGACCCACGGCTCACCGCGTCCTTCGAAGGGGTGACCGCGGTGGTGCACCTCGCCGTCGACCTGCGGCCGGAGCTGGACCGCGGCGCGCAGCGGCAGCGGAATACCCGCGGCGCGCAGACCGTGCTCACCGCCGCGTTCGCGGCCGGGGTGCGCCAGGTGGTGCTCGTGACCAGCGCGAAGGTCTACGGGGCGCTGCCGGACAACCCGGTGCCGCTGCCGGACGATGCCCCGCTGCGGGCCGTGCCGGAGGCCAGCGTGCTTGGCGATCTGCTGGAGATCGAGCACATCGGCGTCGCCGCCCGGCGGACCCACCGCGGCCTGTCCGTGGCGGTGCTGCGGCCGGCCATCGTGCTCGGCGCCGGCGACCGGGAGCCGCTGGCCGCGCTGCTGTCCGCGAGCCGGCTGCTGCGCATCCGCGGGCAGCACGGCGGCCAGCCATACTGGCAGTTCTGCCACGTCGGCGACCTCGCCGGCGCGATCGAGGTGGCGGCGCTGGACGGGCTGGACGGCCCGGCCACGGTCGGCTGCGAGGGCTGGCTGGAGCACGCGGAACTGGAGCAGGTCACCGGCCGGCGCACCCTGGAGCTGCCGGAGCGGGTGGCGATGGGCACCGCCGAGCGGCTGCACCGGCTGGGCATCACCCCGGCCCCGCCCGGCGAGCTGGCCTACCTCCTGTACCCCTGGGTGGTGAGCAGCAGCCGGCTCCGCGCAGCCGGCTGGCGACCCGGCTACAGCAACGCCGAGGCGGTCCGGGCGCACCTGGCCGACCGGGGCGAGCGCGGCCGGGTGCCGCGGCTGGACGCCCGCGGCGCGACCGCGGCCGCCGGCGCGGCCGTCGCGCTGGTCGGCACCGCGGCGCTGGTCCGCCGGGCCCGACGTCGGCGGGCCGGCAAGGGCTAGGGCCTGGCGTCTGACCCCGCGCCGGAACGCGCGGCCGTCCGAAGCGGACAGTGCGCCGGGCGGGCTGCCGACGTACCGTGGAGAGGTGACCCCGCTGGTGTGGCTCGCGATCCCGGTGGTGGCGCTGTCCGCCGCCATCGGCTGGGCGGCGTGGGCCGGCCGGGCCCGCGGGCCAGGAGACCCGGTCGACAGCGTCGAGGCGCACCACCGGTTCGTGGCGGCGCTGGAGCGGAGCCGGCACGAGCCGCTGCCCGGCGACCTCCCGCCCGAGCCGCCTCGCTGACCGCGTCGCGGGCCGCGCCGTAGGCTTGCCGGCATGAGCCGGCGGGTCGTCACCATGATCACCGGTGGCGTGCTGCTCGTCGCGCTCGGCTTCGGCAGCGTCCGGCTGCCCGTCCCGTACGTCCGGCTCGGCCCAGGCCCGACCTTCGACACGTTGGGCGCCGACGACGCGGGCAAGGAGATCATCGGCATCGACGGCCGGTCCGAGCGGCGCACCACCGGCCACCTCAACCTCACCACGATCTCGGTGCGTGGCGGCCCTGGGGACAGCCTCGACCTGCTCACCGCGCTCGGCGGCTGGCTGGACCCGAGGTCCTCGGTGGTGCCCCGGGAGGAGATCTACCCACCCGGAAAGAGCGCCCAGGAGGTCGACAAGGAGACCACCAAGGAGTTCACCGAGTCGCAGAGCTCGGCGGAGTTCGTCGCGCTCGGCGAGCTTGGCTACCCGCAGCAGGTGGTGATCCAGGATGTGCCGGCCAGCTCGCCGTCGGCCGGCAAGCTGGCCCCGAAGGACGTGCTGGTCTCCGTGAACGGCCGGCCAGTGCGCGGCTACAGCGACGTCAGCGCGGTGCTGACCGCGCTGCAGCCGGGCGCGACGGTGCAGGTCGGCTACCGGCGGGACGGCAAGACCGGGATGGCCCGGATCGTCACCACCAAGGCGAGCGACCGCAACGGAGCCGCGCTGGGGATCGTCCTGACCCTGCGCCGGGACGCCCCGTTCACGGTGACCATCGGCCTGAACGAGAGCGTCGGCGGGCCGTCGGCCGGGCTGATGTTCGCGCTGGGCATCGTGGAGAAGCTGGGCCCCGACGAGCTGACCGGCGGCAAGTTCATCGCCGGCACCGGCACGCTCGACTTCACCGGCAAGATCGGCGCGATCGGCGGCATCAAGCTGAAGATGATCGGCGCCCGGGACCACGGTGCCACGGTGTTCCTGGTGCCGAAGGACAACTGCGCGGACGCCCTGCAACGCCCGCCGGCCGGCCTGCAACTGGTCAAGGTGGACACGCTGCACGGGGCCCTGGACGCGCTGCGCGAGATCAGGGCCGGCCAGCCGGCCCCCACCTGCTAGCGGGCTAGTCCAGCGTGGCCAGCAGCGCCTCGGCCAGGTTGGGCACCAGGTCCTGGCCGACCAGCAGAGCGTCCTCGTCGTCGCCGGCCGCGCGCAGCCGCACCGCGCAGGCCCGGCTGCCGTCCCGGAGCACGGCGACCGCCAGCCGCGCCTCCCGGCGCCCGGGATGGTCGGCGGCCCAGCCCAGCACGTCCGCCTGCTGCGGCAGCGCGGCCTCCACCTCCGGTGGCAGCACCACCACCTCCTGCACCAGCGCGCAGCCCGCGACCTCCTCCGGCCAGCCGATCTTGGCCAGTGACTCGTCCAGCGGCCCGTCCGGCAACGGGTCCTGCTCCACCGGGGTGAGCGCGCCGGCCGGCAGCCGGTCCGCGGCCAGGCCGAGCGACGCGGCGAACTCCGGCTCGGACTCGACCAGGTCGCTGGTGCGGGCCAGCGCGAACAGCTGCGGTGGCTGGTCCCAGCCGGCACCGGCGACGTGCCGCTCGATCTCCACGAGCGTGTCCTGCAGCAGGTCAGTCACCCGCACATCCTGGCAGCGACGATCTCCGTGCGGGAACCTCGGGCCGGGCCGGTAAGTTGCTCCTTCGTCGGTACTGTCTGCAACACAGGAGCCCATCGTGGCGATGCGGCCGGCGCTGCCCGTTCCGTCGATCTCCCGTCGCGCCAAGATCATCATTGGCGTCGTCGTCCTGCTGGTCGTCATCCTGAGCGTGCTCGGCTCGCTGGTCCGGCTGTACGTGGACTGGCTGTGGTTCGGCGAAGTCGACTACCGGAAGGTGTTCACCACCGGGCTGCGCACCCGGCTGTTCCTGTTCTTCCTGTTCGGCGCGCTGATGGCGATCGTGGTCGGGGTCAACCTGGTGCTGGCCTACCGGCTGCGGCCGCCGTTCCGGCCGATGTCGGCCGAGCAGCAGAACCTCGAGCGGTACCGCACCGCGATCGAGCCCCGCCGGCGGCTGATCGGCATCGTCACCAGCGTGGTGCTGGGCATCTTCGTCGGCCTCACCGCGCAGGCGAAGTGGGAGACCTGGCTGCTGTGGCGGCACGCGGTCAGGTTCGGGGTCAACGACCCCCAGTTCGGCTGGGACATCTCGTACTTCGTGTTCACCTACCCGTTCCAGCGCTTCGTGCTCGGGGTGCTGTTCACCGCCGTGCTGCTGTCCCTGTTCGGCTCGCTGGCGGTGCACTACCTGTTCGGCGGCCTGCGGCTGCAGACGCCGGGCGAGAAGGTCACCCCCGCGGCCCGGGTCCACCTGTCCGTCCTGCTGGGCCTGTTCGTCCTGCTCAAGGCGGTGGCGTACTTCCTGGACCGGTACGGGCTGGTGTTCTCCGACCGCGGCGGCATCACGGGCGCCTCCTATACCGACGTCAAGGCGGTGCTGCCGGCCAAGACCATCCTGGTCATCGTCGCGCTGATCTGCGCCGTGGCGGTGTTCGCCAACATCTGGCTCCGCAACGTCCAGCTGCCGGCGATCGCGCTGGTCCTGCTGCTGGTGTCCAGCGTGGTGATCAGCGGCATCTACCCGGCGCTGGTGCAGCAGTTCTCCGTGCGGGCGAACGCGGACCAGAAGGAGAAGGTGTACATCGGCCGCAACATCACGGCCACCCGGCAGGCCTATGGGATCCTGTCCGACAAGGCCGGCGGGCAGGTCCAGTACACTCCGTATAACGCCCAGGTCGACACGCGGGTGGCGGGCCCCGCGCTCCGGGCGGACACCACCACGATCCCGAACGCCCGGCTGCTCGACCCGACCATCCTCAACCCGACGTTCACCCAGTTCCAGCAGATCCGCAACGTGTACGGGTTCGCCGACAAGCTGGACATCGACCGGTACACCGTCGACGGCAAGACCCAGGACTACGTGGTCGGCGTCCGGGAGCTGGTCTCCGCCGACCTGACCGGCAACCAGCAGAACTGGATCAACCGGCACCTCGTGTACACGCACGGGAACGGGTTCGTCGCGGCAGCGGCGAACGAGGACCTCAGGTCCCAGTCGGACTTCGTCGAGGGCGGCATCCCGCCGACCGGGCCGATCAAGATCGAGCAGCCGGGCATCTACTACGGCGAGCGGATCACCGACTACTCGATCGTGGGGTCCCGCCCGGGCGAGGCGGCCCGGGAGTTCGACCGGCCGAGCGGGGCGGCCGACGAGAAGTCGACCTACTCCGGGACGGGCGGGGTGAGCGTCGGCGGCCCGGTGAAGAAGCTCGCGTTCGCGATCTACTACCGGGAGCGGAACATCCTGCTCTCCGGCGCGATCAACTCGAGCTCGCGGATCCTGTTCGTCCGCGACCCGGCCGACCGGGTGCAGAAGGTCGCTCCCTTCCTCAAGATCGACGAGGACCCGTACCCGGCGGTCGTCGGCGGGCGGATCGTCTGGATCGTCGACGGCTACACGACGCTGGACAACTACCCGTACTCGCAGCACGAGACGCTCGGTCAGGTCACCGCGGACTCGCTCACCGGCCAGCAAAGCGGCCGGCGGCTGGCCAACCAGGAGGTCAACTACATCCGCAACTCGGTCAAGGCGACGGTGGACGCCTACGACGGCACCGTCAAGCTGTACGAGTGGGACCCCAACGACCCGCTGCTGAAGACGTGGGAGCGCGTCTACCCGGGGATCGTGAAGTTGAAGTCGGACATCAGCGCGGAGCTGCAGACCCACTTCCGGTACCCGGAGGACATGTTCAAGGTGCAGCGCAAGCTGCTCACCAAGTACCACGTGGACGACCCGGTCGCGTTCTTCAACTCGCAGGACTTCTGGGCCGTCCCGGACGACCCGACCGTGCAGTCCGGCGGTGACCAGCCGCCGTACTACATCCTGGCCCAGGGGCCCCAGCAGGAGCGGCCGACGTTCCAGCTGAGCAGTGCGCTGAACGCGCTGAACCGGCCGAACCTGTCCGCCTACGTCACCGCCTCCAGCGACCCGGGGGACTACGGCAAGATCCGGGTGCTTGAGTTACCCGGCAGCCAGGCCGTGCTCGGCCCCGGCCAGGTTTTCGGCAAGTTCAACGCGACGCCGGAGATCTCGACTGCCCGGACGCTGCTCGGCCAGGGCGGCTCCCGGGTGGTCTTCGGCAACCTGCTGACCCTGCCGGCCGGCGGCGGGCTGCTGTACGTCGAGCCGCTGTACGTCGAGGCGACCGCCTCGCCGTACCCGCTGCTGCAGAAGGTGCTGGTCGCGTTCGGCAGCAACGTGGCCATCGGCGACAACCTGGCGGAGGCGCTGGACAAGTTGTTCGGCGCCGGCGCCGGCCAGCAGGCGCCGGGAGGCCCGTCGACCACGTCACCGCCCCCCACGGGCAGCGCCACGAGCGGGCCGCCGGCTACCGGCGGGTCGGTCTCGCCCCAGCTCGCCCAGGCGATCCGGGACATCGGAACGGCGATCAACAACCTGAAGGCCGCCTACCGCAGTGGCAACCTGGCCCAGATCGGCCAGGCCCAGGAGGCGTTGCAGCAGGCGGTGACCGAGTTCGACCGGGCCAGCCGGGCGAGCGCGACCGGTACCCCGGCGCCGGCCAGGACGGCCAGCCCGAGCCCTACTCCGTGACCCGACCCCGATGACCTGGAGGTTTGCCTCCCTGAAAGGTCAGGTCGTAAACTGGTCGGGCCGACGCGGGGTGGAGCAGCTCGGTAGCTCGCTGGGCTCATAACCCAGAGGTCGCGGGTTCAAATCCCGCCCCCGCTACGAGGGATGGTCCCGGAGACGAGCGTCTCCGGGACCATTTGCTGTATCGAGCCCCGATGGATGCGGCATGCGGTGGAGTTGTGCCAGCAGGGCAGGTACGGGGATGATGACGCGTCATCGTCGGGAGTCGGGCCCGGCCATGAGGGGGCGTGGCGACATGGTGCGGCCAGACTGCATGGTCGTGGGGACGCTTTTCGTAGGCGCTGGACACATGTGGTGACCGTTCCGGTTCGCGAGCCGGCCGAAGACCGGCCGACGCAGCCGACGCCGCCGGGAACTGCGGAGACCGCCCGGGAGCTGACCCGGGCGCTCGCCGGTCTGACCTACGTGCCGATCCGCCGAGCCGAGCTGGAGCGCCGGTTCGGCGACATCGTCGAGGGGCTGGCCGCAGCCCTGGCCACCGAACCGGCCCCGGACGAGGCCGGAACCGTGGCCGGCGGCGTGACCGGCGGCGTGACCGGCGGCGTGACCGGCGGCGTGACCGGCGGCTTGGCCCCCGCGGCGGCGGGGATCGCGGCCGGCGCGGCGCTGGTCGCCGCCCACCTGACCGACCCGGATGCGGCCGGCCGGGCGGTGGAGATCATCGGCGCTCGGCTGCTGGACGACCTGGGCACGGACACACCCGAGCTGCGCAGGCGGCTGGCCACGCTGCTCGGCGGGATGGCCGGCGGGTACGCCCGCGCGCTGCGGGACCGGACGCTGACCGAGCAGGAGGCGATCCACCAGGCGGCGTTGGTCGCGCAGGGCCGTGCCGAGAAGGCGCTGCGGGCCAGCGAGCTGCGGCGCTGGCACGACGCGCACCACGACACGCTGACCGGCCTGCCGAATCGTGCGCTGTTCGCCGCCAGGCTGGCCGAGCTCTTCGACGCGGCGCCGCCCGGCGCCCGGGTCGGGGTCTGCCTGGTGGACGTCGACGCGCTCAAGGTGGTCACCGACAGCCTCGGCCACGACGCCGGCGACCAGTTGCTCATCGCGGTCGCCGACCGGCTGCGCCGGTTCATGTTCCGGGCCGGGAACCTGGTGACCCGGCTGGACGGGGACGAGTTCGGGATCCTGGTCACGAACTCGACCTGCACCGACGAGGTGGTCGCGCTGGCCGAGTTTGCCCTGGACGCGCTCGCCGCACCGATGCGGGTCGGCGGTCAGCAGCTGTCGGTGACGGCCAGCGCCGGGGCGGTGGAGCGGCCGATCGCCGGCACCGACCCGGCGGAGCTGATGCGCGCCGCGCACCTCACCCTGTCCTGGGCGAAGGCGGACGGCGGCAGCCGGTGCGCCGTCTTCGACCCGGCCCGGCACGCCCGGGTCACCGAGCGGTACGCGCTGGCCGCCGACATGCCCGGTGCGCTGGAGCGTGGCGAGTTCGCCGCGGCCTACCAGCCGATCGTGTCGCTCGTCGACGGCCGGGTGGGTGGCCTGGAGGCGCTGGTCCGCTGGCGGCATCCCCGGCTCGGCCTGCTCACCCCGGACCGGTTCATCGACCTCGCCGAGGAGAGCAGCCTGATCGTCTGGCTGGGCCGGTCGGTGCTGCGGCTGGCCTGCGAGCAGGCGGCGTCCTGGGCCGAGCTCAGCGCGAGCCCGCCGCTGGTCAGCGTCAATCTCGCCGTCGCGCAGACCCGGCACGGCGGGCTGGTCGACGACGTGGCGCGGATCCTGGCGGACACCGGGTTGCCGCCTGGCCGACTGCAGCTGGAGATCACCGAGAGCGCCATGATGGGATCGGACGAGAAGCCGCTGGCCCGGCTGCGCGAGCTGGCCAGCGGCGGTGTCCGGATCGCGATCGACGACTTCGGCACCGGCTGGGCCAACCTCGCCTACCTGCGCGACCTCCCGGTCTGCAACATCAAGCTGGACGCGTCGTTCGTGCACGGGCTGCGCCAACCGGAGGAAGCCGACCGGGCCGGCGGGCAGATCGTGGCCGGGCTCACCTCGCTCGGTCACGCACTCGGCCTGACCGTCACCGCCGAGGGCGTCGAGACCGTCCGCCAGGCCGAGCGGCTGCGGGACATCGGCTGCGACAGCGGGCAGGGCTGGTTCTTCGCCCGCCCCACCCCCGCAGCCGGGCTGGCCGACCTGCTCTCCGCGGACCGGCCGGTGTGGCCCTAGTCGGGCCGCTGCCGGGGCAGCCGCCCCCCAACGGGGGGATGCACCGCCGTACACCCGCCGGTGTACGTTCGTGCGCGTGACCCGGACGAACATCGACATCGATGACGAAGTCGTCGCCCGGGTCATGCGCCGCTTCGGGCTGCCGTCCAAGCGAGCCGCCGTCGATCTCGCTCTGCGCCGGCTGCTCGGCGAGCCGATGACCCGCGACGAGATCCTCGCCATGCAGGGCGTCGGCTGGAGCGGCGACCTGGAGGGCATCCGCCGCGCGGAGGCCGCCGAGCTGTCATGACCGAGCGGGGCGAGCGCGGAGCAAGGCGAGCCGGCCCGATGATCATGGTCGACACGTCGGCCTGGACGGAGTACCTGCGCGGCACCGGCTCCGGCACCCACTTCCGGTTGCGCGAGCTGCTCGCCGCGGACGCGGTCCTGGCCACCACCGACGTCATCCACATGGAGCTGCTGGCCGGCGCCCGGGACGAGCACGACGACATCCAGCTGCGCCGGATGCTCGCCGCGCTGGAGCACGTCTCGGTCGACCCCCTGGACTGGGAGGTGGCCGCCCGGCTGCACCGGACCTGCCACCGGCAGGGTGAGTCGGTCCGCTCGCTGAGCGACTGCCTGGTGGCCGCGGTGGCGATCCGGATCCAGGCGCCGGTGCTGGCGCACGACCGGGACTTCGTCGTGCTGGCCAGGGTCACCGACCTCGAGCTCGCCTGACCGGGACGGCTGGGTCAGCCGAGCCGGCCGAGCCGAGCCGGCCGAGACCGTACCGGCCGGGACGGTGCTAGCTGGGACCGTGCTGGCCGGGACCGAGCCGCTCCAGCACCGCGTCGTGCAGCAGGCCGTTGCTGGCGATCGCGCTGCCGCCGGCCGGACCGGGCCGGCCGGCCAGGTCGGTGAACCGGCCGCCGGCCTCCTCGACCAGCACGGACACGGCGGCGAGATCCCACAGCGACACCTCCGGCTCCACCGCCACGTCCACCCCGCCCTCGGCGACCAGCGCGTGGGACAGGAAGTCGCCGTACGCCCGGGTCCGCCAGACCTGGCGGCCGAGATCGAGCAGGGCGTCCAGCCGGCCGCGGTCGTACCAGCCGCCCAGCCCGGAGTAGGAGACGCTCGCGTCGGCCAGCTCGGACACTGCCGACACCCGCAGCCGGCGCGGCTCCCCGCCGAACAGCCGGATCCAGGCTCCCCGGCCGCGGCTGGCCCACCACCGGCGGCCGAGGGCGGGCGCGCTGACCACGCCGAGGTACACCTCGGTGCCGTCCATCAGCGCGATCAGGGTGGCCCAGACGGGCACGCCGCGGACGAAGTTCTTGGTGCCGTCGACCGGGTCCACCACCCAGCGGCGGGACCCGGCGCCGGCCGCCTCGCCGAACTCCTCGCCGAGCACCGCGTCCGCCGGACGGCGCCGGCCGAGCAGCCGGCGCAGCTCGCGCTCGACCGCCTCGTCCGCATCGGACACCGGGGTCAGGTCCGGCTTGGTCGTCACCACCAGGTCGCCGGCCAGGAACCGGGCCATGGTCAGGCCGTCCGCGGCGTCGGCGAGCTGCAGCGCGAGGGTCAGGTCGTCGTCCGGGTCGGCCGTCGGCGCAGTGACGGCCGTGTCTCCGGGCGCGTCCGGCATGCCGGCAGGCTACCGTCGAGGCCATGGCCAGCTCGTCCAGGCGCCTCGTCGGTCTGCTCGCCGAGCCGGTGCGGCTGCGGGTGGTCGCCGCGCTCGTTCTGGGCGCCCGCAGCCCGGCCGAGATCGTGCAGGCCACCGGGCTAAGCCCGCGGGCGGTCGCAGCCGCCTGCCGGCGCCTGGAGTCCGGCGGTCTGGTGTCCACAGTCGACGACGAGATGCTGCTGCACGAGGACCAGTTCGTCGCGGCGGCCAGGGCCGAGACGCCGTCCCGCCGGCTGGACGGCTTCTGGGGCGGGAACTGGAGCGTCGACCCGGGGACCGCGGCGGTGCTGCGCGGCTTCATCCTGGACGGCCGGCTCACCCAGGTCCCGGCGGCCCGCGGGAAGCGGCGGGTCGTGCTGGAGCACATCGCGATGAGCTTCGAGCCAGGGGTGCGCTACCCGGAGCGGCAGGTCAACGAGATGCTGCAGGCCTGGTATCCGGACTACGCCTCGCTGCGCCGGCTCCTGGTGGACGAGCACCTGCTGGCCCGGGACGCCGGCGAGTACTGGCGGATCGGCGGGCACGTCGACGTCGACCCGCCACCCGACGACGACTAGGTACTCGCTAGCCGGCGTCGGCGCGAGAGGGCAGGGGGTCTCCGGCGGATCTTGGTGGATCGCCGCGGCCATCCACCAAGATCTACCGGAGACCCCCTACCAAGCGACGGAAGGACGCGAGCCTGGCCGGCTCGGCGTGGCCGGCGGCCACCCAGTCGTCCAGCGCGCAGCCGTCGTCGCGGGACCGGTGCGCGCACCCCGGCGGGCACTGCGCCGCCCCGTCGACCAGGTCGGGGAACGCCAGCAGCAGGTCGGCCGGCCGCACGTGGGCCAGGCCGAACGAGCGCAGGCCCGGGGTGTCGATGACCCAGCCGCCGCCGGGCAGCGGCAGCGCCACCGCCGAGGATGACACGTGCCGGCCCTTGCCGATCGCGCTGACTGCGCCGGTCGCCCGGGCGGCGTCCGGCACCAGCCGGTTGACCAGGGTCGACTTGCCCACCCCGGAGTGTCCGATCAGGACGCTGATGCGGTCGGCCAGCCGGGAGCGCAGCTCGGCCGGCTCGGCGTCCCGCCGGGTGGTCACCGCCGGCACGCCCAGGTCGGCGTACTTGGCCAGCAGCTCCTCCGGGTCGGCCAGGTCGTTCTTGGTCAGGCAGAGCAGCGGGTCCAGCCCGCCGACGTACGCGGCGACCAGGCAGCGGTCGATCAGCCCGGTGCGCGGCGGCGGGTCGGCCAGCGAGGTGACGATCACCAGCTGGTCGGCGTTTGCCACGATCACCCGCTCGTACGGGTCGGCGTCGTCGGCGGTGCGCCGCAGCACCGTGCTGCGCCGCTCGACCCGGACGATCCGGGCCAGCGTTCCCGGCTGGCCGGACACGTCGCCGACCAGTGCCACCCGGTCGCCGACCACGACCGACTTCCGGCCGAGCTCGCGGGCCCGCATCGCGGTCACTGTCCGGTCGTCCACCCGGCAGCCGTAGCGGCCGCGGTCGACCGCGATCACGAATCCCTCCGTCGCGTCCGAGTGCCGGGGCCGCAGCCGGCTCCGCGGCCGGGACCCCGCGCCGGGCCGCACCCGGACGTCGTCCTCGTCGTACCGCCCGCTGGCCGGGCCGCCCGGCCGGGTCAGGGTGCCGGCTCCTGCCGCTGCTCGGTGCCCATGGCTCGGCTCCTCCGCTCGCTCCGCTCCTCGCTGCGCTGCGCTGCTCACTCGCTCGTCGCCGTCGCGGTCACCGCCAGCATGGCCGACCAGCGGGCCGGGAAGTCCGGGATCGTCTTGCCGGTGGTGGCCACGTTCCGCACTGCGAGGCCCGGCACGGCCAGCCCGAGCACCGCAGCGGCCATCGCCAGCCGGTGGTCGTGGTAGGTCTCGAACACGCCGGCGTGCAGCGGCCGCGGCACGATCCGCAGCCCGTCCGCGGTCTCGCTGACCTGGCCACCCAGCGCGGTCAGCTCGGTGGCCAGCGCGGCCAGCCGATCGGTCTCCTGGCCGCGCAGGTGCGCCACCCCGCGCAGCGTGGACGGGGTGCCGGCCAGCGCGGCGACCGCGGCCAGCACCGGGGTGAGCTCCCCGCAGTCGGACAGGTCGGCGTCGATACCGGAGAGCCCCCCGGGCCCCGGGCCGGTGACGGTGAGCCCCTGCGCGGTCAGCTCGCACCGGCCGCCCATCCGGGTCAGCAGCTCCGGCAGCCGGTCGCCGGGCTGGTACGCCCGAGCCGGCCAGCCGGGCACCCGCACCCGGCCGCCGGCGACCAGGGCGGCCGCCGCGAACGGGGCCGCGGTGGACAGGTCAGGCGCCACCACCCGGTCCACCGGGCTGAGCTGTCCCGGCTCGACAGTCCACTCGTGACCATCCGATGTAGACTGTTCGGCCACCGCGGCCCCGGCGTCGCGGAGCATCTGCACGGTCAGCGCCAGCTGGAGCCCGCTGGGCACCGGCGGGCCGGCATGCCGCAGCAGCAGCCCCTTGTCGTACCGCGGCGCGGCCAGCAGCAGTCCGCTGACCAGCTGGCTGGAGCTGGACGCGTCGATCGTGGTGGCGCCGCCGGCCAGCCGGCCGGTGCCGCGGACGGTGATCGGCAGCGCGCCACGGCCGCCGTCGTCCAGCTCGGCGCCGAGCTCGCGCAGCGCGCCGAGCAGCGGGGCGATCGGCCGCTCGCGGACCCGCGGGTCGCCGTCGAAGCGCACCGGCCCGGCGGCCAGCGCCGCGACCGGGGGCAGGAACCGCAGCACGGTGCCGGCGTTGCCGACGTCGACCGTGGCCGGGCCGCGCAGCGCGGCGGGCTCGACCCGCCAGTCGTCGTCGCCGTCGTCGCCGACCCGCACGCCGAGCGCCCGCAGCGCGCCCGCCATCAGCAGGGTGTCCCGGGCCCGCAGCGGTCGGCGGATCGTCGACGCGCCGGACGCCAGCGCCGCCAGCACCAGCGCCCGGTTGGTCATCGACTTCGAGCCCGGCACGGCCACCACCGCGTCCACCGGCCGCCGCGCCTGCGGGGCCGGCCAGGGATCCTCCGGAACCGGCTGCACACGGTGAGTCTGCCCGATCGGGGCGGCGGCCACCCAGACCCGGCCGCCGCCGGGATGCCGCCGCGGCGGGGCGGTACCGTCGGGGCGTGTGCGGGCGGTGCGTCGTGACCAGGAGCGCGGAGGACCTGCTCGCCGAGTTCGAGGCGATCGCCGCGCTCGGCGGCGAACCGGTGGTGACCGACTACAACGTCGCCCCGACCGATCCGGTGCCGGTGGTGCTCACCCGGCCCCGTCCGGGCGACCGCGGCGGGCCGGTGCTGCGCCAGCTGCGGGTGGCGCGCTGGGGGCTGGTGCCGTCGTTCGCCGCGGACACCGCAGGGGCGGCCCGGCGGATCAACGCCCGGGCCGAGACGGTGCGGCGGCTGCCCTCGTTCCGGGCCGCGCTGGCCCGGCGCCGCTGCCTGATCCCGGCCGACGGGTGGTACGAGTGGGCGGTGCGGGAGGACGGCGGCCGGCAGCCCTACTTCCTGACCCCGGCCGACCGGGCGGTGCTCGCCTTCGCCGGCCTGTACGAGATCTGGGGCTCGGCCGAGACCCGGCTGCTGACCTGCGCGATCGTGACGACGACCGCGGTCGGCGAGCTACGTCGGGTGCACGACCGGATGCCGCTGGTGCTGCCCAGGGCGGACTGGGCCGGCTGGCTCGACCCGGCGCGCCCGGACCCCGGTGCGCTGCTGGCGCCGCCGGCGCCCGAGCTGGTGGCCGGGCTCGAGCTGCGCCCGGTCGGCCCGGCCGTGGGAACCGTGGCGAACGACGGACCGGGGCTGATCGAGCCGGCGGCGGCCGGCCCGGCGCCGCAGCGGCTGTTCTGATGGCGGCTCGGGCCGCGGCGGCCGGCACCGTGGTGCCCACCCCGCGCGGCGACGCCAGGGTCTGGCTGGACCGCCCGGCGTCCGAGCCGGCCGGCCTGCTGGTGCTCGGGCACGGCGCCGGCGGCGGGGTCACCGCGCCCGACCTGCTCGCGGTGCGCGACGCCGGGGTCGCCGCCGGGCTGGTGGTGGCCAGGATGGAGCAGCCCTACCGGGTGGCCGGCCGGCGATCCCCGGCTCCGGCGGCGGCGCTGGACGAGGCCTGGGTGGTCGCCGTCGGCTGGCTGCGCGCGCGTCGGCAGCGCGGGGTCCGGCTGGGTGCCCTCCCGCTGCTGGTCGGCGGCCGGTCCAGCGGGGCCCGGGTGGCCTGCCGGACCGCGGCCCGGGTCGGCGCGGTCGGAGTGGTCGCGCTGGCGTTCCCGGTGCACCCGCCCGGGCACCCGGACAAGAGCCGGCTGCCGGAGTTGGCGCTGCCGACGGTGCCGGTGCTGGTGGTCCAGGGTGACCGCGACCCGTTCGGGATGCCGCCGCCGGCACCCGGCCGCACCCTGCGGGTGGTGCCGGGCGGCGACCACTCGCTGCGGGCCGCCCGAGCGGTCAAGGCGGCGGTGGCCGACTGGCTCCCCGGCCTGCTGCGCAAAGCGTCGCCCACCCGCCCGGCCGGCTCGTTGACCGGGGCCGAACCGGGGTGACACGGTGGCGGGCATGAGCGCGACCGAAGAGTTCCGGGCGGCCCGTGACTTCCTGCTCGACACCCGGGAGGACTACCCGACCGCCTACCGCGACTTCCGCTGGCCGGACCTGCCGGACTTCAACTGGGCGCTGGACTGGTTCGACGCGGTGCTGGCGGCCGAGCGCGGCGAGCAGACCGCGCTGTGGCTGGTGGAGGACGGCGGGGACGAGACCCGGCTGAGCTTCGCCGAGCTGTCCCGCCGGTCGACCCAGGTCGCCGGCTGGCTGCGCGGGGAGGGGGTGCGCCGCGGCGATCACCTGCTGCTGCTGCTCGGCAACCAGGTCGAGCTGTGGGAGGTCACCCTGGCCGCGATCAAGCTCGGCGCGGTGCTCATCCCGGCCACCACCCTGCTCGGCGCCGCCGATCTGCGGGACCGTATCTCCCGCGGCGACGTCTCCGTCGTGGTGGCCGGCTCGGTCGATGCCGGCAAGTTCGCCGAGGTGCACGGCGACTACACCCGGATCGCGGTGGGCGAGCCGGTCGAGGGCTGGCTGCGCTACTCGGACAGCGTCACCGCGCTGGACCACTTCGACCCGTCCGAGACCACCCGGGGCAGCGACCCGATGCTGCTCTACTTCACCTCCGGCACCAGCGCGGTGCCGAAGCTGGTCGAGCACACCCACGTCAGCTACCCGGTGGGGCACCTGTCCACCATGTACTGGATCGGCATCCGCCCGGGCGACGTGCACCTCAACATCTCCTCGCCCGGCTGGGCCAAGCACGCCTGGAGCTGCGTGTTCGCGCCCTGGAACGCCGGTGCCACGGTGCTGGTGCACAACTACACCCGGTTCTCGGCCAGGGCGCTGCTCGACGTGATGGCCCGCACCGGGGTGAGCACCTTCTGCGCACCGCCCACGGTGTGGCGGATGCTGGTCCAGGAGGACCTGTCCGGCTGGCAGGTGCCCACCCGCGACCTGGTCAGCGCCGGTGAGCCGCTGAACCCGGAGGTCATCGAGCAGGTCCAGAAGGCGTGGGGGATCACCGTCCGGGACGGGTACGGGCAGACCGAGACCACCGCGCAGATCGGCAACTCGCCCGGCCAGCCGGTCCGGCTCGGCTCGATGGGCCGCCCGCTGCCCGGGTACGCGGTGACCCTGCTCGACCCGATCACCGACGAGGCCGCCGACGAGGGCGAGATCAGCCTGGATCTCGCCGCCCGGCCGGCCGGGGTGATGACCGGGTACCGGGACGACCCGGGACGCACCGCCGAGGTGATGCGGCACGGCCACTACCACACCGGGGACGTGGCGGCCCGCTCGCCGGACGGCTACATCACCTACGTGGGCCGGGCCGACGACGTGTTCAAGGCCTCCGACTACCGCATCTCGCCGTTCGAGCTGGAGAGCGTGCTGGTCGAGCACGAGTACGTGGCCGAAGCGGCGGTGGTGCCCTCGCCCGACCCGGTCCGGCTCTCGGTGCCGAAGGCGTACGTGACGCTGGCGCCCGGGCACCAGCCGACCCGGGAGACCGCCCTGCTGATCCTGCGGCACTGCCGGGAGCACCTGGCGCCCTTCAAGCGGGTGCGCCGGATCGAGTTCGCCGAGCTGCCCAAGACGATCTCCGGCAAGATCCGCCGGGTCCAGCTGCGCGGCACCGAGACCGGACGGGAGTCCAGCGCGGCCGTCCGGCGGCCGGGCGAGTTCTGGGAGGAGGACTTCCCCGAGCTGCGGTCCTGACCGGCGCCCGCCAGGCCGGCGGCGAGCGGCGAGGCGACGTGGGGGCCTGCCCCTCGCCGGGGTCTTCGCTGCCACCGGCGCTGACCTGGGTCGACGCCAGCGTCGACGCTAAACGGAGGCGGGGAATGGCCCCGGCCGAGGGGGTGTTGCGGCGGCATGCACGTGACCGAACGCGTCCGCCGAGGCGGCGACGTGCGCCGCTGGGCCAGCTGGGGTCCGCCGGTGGCCCAGGTGGGCTTCGACGAGCCGGTCACCCGGACGCGGGTATCCTCCAGGCCGGACGAGCACCGCACCACGTCGACGGGAGAAGCGGTGGCGGAGGAGACCGCGGAGCAGCGCCGAGCGCGCTTCGAGCGGGACGCGCTGCCGTTCCTGGACCAGCTCTACGCGGCGGCGATGCGGATGACCCGTAACCCGACCGACGCGGAGGACCTGGTCCAGGAGACCTATGTCAAGGCGTTCGCGGCCTTCCACCAGTTCCAGGAGGGGACGAACCTCAAGGCCTGGCTGTACCGGATCCTCACCAACACGTTCATCAACTCCTACCGGAAGCGGCAGCGCCAGCCGCAGCAGGCGAACACCGACACGGTCGAGGACTGGCAGCTCGCGGCCGCCGAGTCGCACAGCTCGACCGGGCTCCGGTCGGCCGAGGCGGAGGCGCTGGACCGGCTCCCGGACTCGGACGTCAAGGAGGCGCTGCAGCGCCTGCCCGAGGACTTCCGGTTGGCCGTGTACCTGGCGGACGTCGAAGGTTTCTCCTACAAGGAGATCGCAGAGATCATGGGGACTCCGATAGGCACCGTGATGTCGCGGCTGCATCGCGGCCGGCGGGGTCTGCAACGGATGCTCGAGGACTACGCCCGCGAACGCGGGCTGGTCCGGATCAGCAGCGGGGAGGCGTCGTGAGCTGCGGCGAGCCTCATGAGACCGACTGTGGCGAGGTGCTCGCCGAGGTGTTCCTCTATCTCGACGGCGAGATGACCTCCGACCGGCGGGAGACGATTCGGCAGCACCTCGATGAGTGCTCGCCGTGCCTGCGCAAGTACGGCATCGAGCAGGAGGTGAAGGCGCTGGTCGCCCGCTGCTGCGGGAACGACCACGCGCCGGAGCGGCTGCGCGAGAAGGTGCTGTTCAGGCTGCGCGAGGTCGTCGTGGAGACCGCAGTCGTGGAGTACCGGGCGGAATAGGGCGGGCCAGGCGACCGGCCCTCGGCATCCTGCCCGACCCAGCCGAGGTGAGGAGCACGCCCGTGTTCGAGACCGTGCTGGTCGCGAACCGTGCCGAGATCGCCGTCCGGGTGATCCGGACCTGCCAGCGGCTGGGCCTGAAGACCGTCGCGGTGTACTCGGAGGCCGACGCCGGCGCGGCACACGTGCGGCTCGCCGACGACGCGGTGCTGCTCGGCCCCGCCCCGGCGCAGAAGTCCTACCTGGACATGGACAAGGTGCTGGAGGCGGCCCGAGTCTCCGGCGCGGAGGCGGTGCACCCGGGATACGGCTTCCTGGCGGAGAACGCCGGCTTCGCCCGGCGGGTGGCCGAGGCCGGGTTGACCTGGATCGGCCCGCCGGCGGACGCGATCGAGGCGATGGGCGACAAGATCACCGCGCGGAACGCGATGGCCGGTGCCGGCGTGCCGGTCGCACCGGGCACCACCGAGCCGGTGGTCGACGTCGCGGACGCGGTCCGAGCGGCCGGCCAGGTCGGCTATCCGCTGATGGTCAAGGCGGCCGCCGGCGGCGGCGGCATCGGAATGTCCGCAGTGGACAACGAGGCCGCGCTGCTGGCCGCGTTCGAGACCGCGCGGACCCGGGCCGAGCGTTTCTTCGGCTCGCCGGCGATCCTGCTGGAGCGGTACGTGTCGCCGGCCCGGCACGTCGAGGTGCAGGTGCTCGGCCTGCCCGACGGCCGGGTGGTGGCGCTGGGCGAGCGAGACTGCTCGGTGCAGCGCCGGCACCAGAAGGTGGCCGAGGAGACGCCGTCGCCCGCGGTGAGCCCGCCGCTGCGGGAACGCATGCTGGCCGCCGCCGTGCAGGCAGCCCTGGCGGTGCACTACCGGGGCGCCGGCACCGTGGAGTTCCTGCTCGCCGCGGGCGAGGACGCCGCCGACCAGCCGGAGCACTTCTACTTCCTGGAGATGAACACCCGGCTGCAGGTCGAGCATCCGGTGACCGAGCTGGTGACCGGGCTTGACCTGGTCGAGCAGCAGCTACTGGTCGCCGCCGGCCGGCCGCCGACGTTCGACCCGGATCACCCGCCGGCCGCCCGCGGGCACGCGGTCGAGCTGCGGGTGTACGCCGAGGACCCGAAGCGGTTCCTGCCCGGACCCGGCACCATCACCAGCTGGCGGGAGCCGACCGGGGACGGGATCCGGGTCGACGCCGGCTACGCGGCCGGCGACGCGGTCACCCCGTACTACGACCCGTTGATGGCGAAGCTGTGCGCCTGGGGGCCGGACCGGGACGCCGCGCTGGACCGGCTGCGGGCGGCGGTCGGGCAGTTCGTCATCGAGGGTCCGAAGTGCAACCTGCCGTTCTTCACCGAGCTGCTGGGCAACCCGGAGTTCGTCAGCGGCCGGTACGACACCGGGCTGGTCTCCCGGATGCGGGGTTGACCGTACGATTCACCCGCTGCCGGAAGAGTGGGAGGCGGACGTGGCCGAGGAGATCCGCGCGGAGATGGTCGCCAACGTCTGGAAGGTCGTCGTGTCAGCCGGCGACCAGGTCGAGGACGGCGACACGCTGGTGATCCTCGAGTCGATGAAGATGGAGATCCCGGTGCTCAGCGAGGCTGCCGGCAAGGTGCTCGAGGTGGCCGTGGACGAGGGCGACGTCGTTCAGGAGGGTGACCTCATCGCGACCATCGAGTAGCGGCGAGCGACCCGGGTCAGCCGCGGGTCGTGCCGTGCTGCACGCATCGCGCCGTCCACCCGGTCGGCGTGACCTGGACGACCATCCGGCGCCGGCAGTGCGCGCAGTACCGCGGCGGCTCCAGCACGCGCGCCCGGCGGCAGGCGTCGTGCCCGTCGGCGTCGACCGGCTCTCCGCACCGGTCGCAGTACCGGCCGCCCGCCTGCACGGGCCAACTGTAGGGCCTGGCCCAACGTCACCGGCCCGCCGCACCGCCGCGCCGAGCGGGGGCGAGGCTCGGCGCGGCGGGGGCGGAGTCGTCAGCGGGCGGACAGCTCCGGCAGCGGCTCCACTCGCGGGTCTCCTTCGTCGGCGTGGTAGTCGTCCGGTGTGGTGGCATCGACTCCCTCGGGCGCCCGCCCGGCCCGCAGCGCGAAGGTGAGCACGACCGCGACCAGCAGGTTGAGCACGACCGCGGTCAACGCGATGTAGCCCTTGTCGCCGATGCCGGGTACCTCGTCCAAAGAGGACCCAAAGTGGCTCGTCGTGGCGCTGCTCTGCTGGTACGCGGCGATCGTGCCGTAGATCATCCCGGCAGCCCAGCCGGCGGCGAGGAACACCCAGAGGAACTGGTACCAGTAGAAGAACGGGAAGCCCCACAGCTTCGGGGTTGCCTTCGCGTAGCTGCCCACCCAGAGCAGCGCCACGATAGGCGCCAGGATCAGCACCGTGACCGCGACGGCGGTGCCCGGGTCCGGGGGCGTCCGTCTGCGGGTGGTGCCCTCAGGCTCGTCCACGTCGACCTCCGAGGGGCGCGTTCCCCATGCGAGGTCGTCGTACCCCGCCGCCGAACGCGGCACGCCTGGAAGGCAGGGGCCGGCCTCAGAGGGTCTGGGACAGCGCCCTGATCGGCATGCGGAGCTGGTCGAGCATGGCGAGATCCTCGCTCGCCGGCCGGCCCAGCGTGGTCAGATAGTTACCGACGATGATCGCGTTCACGCCGCCGAGCACCCCCCGGCCGGCCAGGTCGCCCAGGGTGAGCTCGCGGCCGCCGGCGTACCGCAGGACGGTGCGCGGCAGCGCCAGCCGGAAGGCGCCGACCACGCGCAGCGCGTCGCCGGCAGCCAGCACCGGCCGGTCGCCGAACGGGGTGCCCGGGCGCGGGTTGAGGAAGTTGACCGGGACCTCGTCCGGGGCCAGCTCGGCCAGCTGCCCGGCGAACTCGGCCCGCTGCTCGACCGTCTCGCCCATCCCGACGATGCCGCCACAACACAGCTGCATGCCGGCGGCCCGGACCAGCCGGCAGGTCTCGTACCGCTCGGCCCACGAGTGCGTGGTCACCACGGACGGGAAGTAGGACCGGGCGGTCTCCAGGTTGTGGTTGTACCGATGCACGCCGATCCCGGCCAGCTCGTCCGCTTGGTCCGGGGTGAGCATGCCGAGCGAGCAGGCGACGTTGATGTCGACGGCAGCCTGGACAGCGGCCACCCCGTCCCGCACCTGACGCATCAGCCGGGCGTCCGGCCCGCGCACCGCGGCCACGATGCAGAACTCGGTGGCTCCACTGGCCGCGCTCTCCCGGGCGGCCTGGACCAGCGACGGGACGTCCAACCAGGCCGAGCGGACCGGCGAGTCGAACACGCCGGACTGGGAGCAGAAGTGGCAGTCCTCGGGGCAGCCGCCGGTCTTGACCGATACGATGCTCTCGACCTCCACCTCCGGCCCGCACCAGCGCAGCCGCACCTGGTGGGCGAGCCCGAGCAGCTCGTCCAGCCGGTCGTCGGGCAGCCGCAGGCAGTCCAGCACCTGCTCCTCGGCCAGCCCGCGGCCGGCGCCGAGCACCCGCCGCCGGGCCAGCTCCAGAACGTCCGCCATGCCACCTCCGGTCGGCTCGTCAGCCCGTCCCCGCGGCCCGCCTGAAGTCTCCCGCATCGAACCGCCCGCCCAGCGCAGGGGCAAGCCCGTGCCGGGCGGCGCCCAGGAAGTCCGGTCGAGCCGCGGCTCCCGCCGGCAGCGCACCGGCCAGCGGCCGGCCGGCCAGCCGCTCCAGATCGGACACGTTGCTCCGGCAGGCCAGGTCCGGGTCGGCCGGCCAGCAGCCGATCACCAGCCCGGCCAGCCGGAGTCCGCGGCCGGCCATCACCTCCAGCGTCAACGCGGTCGCGTTCAGCGTGCCCAGCCCGGCCGCGGTCACCAGCAGCACCTCGGCGCGCAACGTCCGGGCCAGGTCGGCGACCGTCCAGCCGTCGTCGGCGTAGCGGACCAGCAGCCCGCCGGCCCCCTCGACCAGCACCAGGTCCCGGCCGGCGGCCAGCTCGCCCACCCGCCGGGCGACCGCGCCCAGCTCGATCGCGGCGGCGCCGGCGCGGCGGGCCGCCGCCTCCGGGGACAGCGGGTCGGGGTAGCGGGCCAGCTCGTGCAGATCGTCCACTCCGGACAGTCGCCGGACCTCGTCCAGGTCGCCCGGCTGGCCGGCGGCCACCCCGGTCTGCGCCGGCTTGACCGCCGCCACCCGGGCCGCCCGGTCCCGGGCCAGCGCCGCGACCGCGGCGGCCACCACGGTCTTGCCGACACCGGTGCCGGTCCCGGTCACGATCAGCAGGCTCACGCCGTGGACCGTACGGCGCCGTCACGGGTGACGCGCACCCAGCGGTCTGTGATAACACAGCGTAGCCGCTAAGGTGCGCAACGCGCCCGCTGTCGGGGGTGGGCGCCGGTTCGCGCCCGGCCCTGCGCGTACCAAGGAGGCAGCGCCGCCATGCGTGCCGAACGTCCATTTGCACTGATCGCCGCGGCGGCCGCGAGCCTGTGGCTCGTCGGGCCGGCGGCCAGCACTCCGGGCGGCAGCCCCGGTCGGGCGGTGGCGGCCCGGACGGCCGCTCAGATCGATGCACTCGCGCAGGTCAAGACCCGGCTGTCGCCGGCCCAGCGCAAGGTCGACAGCAAGCTGCTCGCGGAGTCCAGGATCCGCAGCGGCGTCCCGCTCGCGGTCGGGGTGGCCAGGGTCAGCACCGGGGTCAGCGTCGACCAGGCCGGACTGACCACCGTCGACATCAAGGGGAAGGTCGGCCCGGGCCTGCTCAGCCAGGTCCGCGCGCTCGGCGGCCGGGTGATCGACAGCCAGCCGCGGTACGGCGCAGTCCGGGCAGCGGTCCCGCTGGCCGGCATCGAGGCGCTGGCGGCCGCGCCAGCGGTGACCCACGTCGGCGTCGCCGCGCAGGCCATGACGTCCCGGGAAGGTGCCGCTCCGAAGCGGCTGTCGAAGGAGCAGCGCGAGGCGCGGCTGCGGCGGCAGGTGACGGCGGCGCTGGTCAAGGCCGGCGCGCTGCGCACCGCGACCGGCAGCGCGGTGACGCCGCTGGTCGGCAGCGTGACGTCGGAGGGGGGTGTCACGCACGCCGCCGACCAGGCCAGGGCCGAGTTCCAGGTGTCCGGCATCGGCATCAAGGTCGGCGTGCTGTCCGACGGCGTCGACTCGCTGGCTGCCTCCCAGGCGTCCGGCGACCTGCCGCCGGACGTGCAGGTGCTGCCCGGCCAGGCGGGCTCGGGCGACGAGGGCACCGCGATGCTGGAGATCGTGCACGACCTCGCCCCCAAGGTGAGCCTGGCCTTCGCCACCGCGTTCACCAGCGCGGAGAGCTTCGCGCAGAACATCCGCGACCTGCGGGCGGCTGGCTGCGCCATCATCGTCGACGACGTCCTCTACTTCGCCGAGTCGTCCTTCCAGGACGGCCCCATCGCGCAGGCCGTCATCGACGTGACGACCAGCGGCGCGCTGTACTTCGGCTCGGCCGGCAACGAGGGCAACGTCGACGACGGCACGGCCGGCAACGTCGAGGGCGACTTCGTCTCCTCCGGCCGGACGATCGGCAAGTTCGCCGGCGACCCGACCGACTTCGACCCGGGAGCGGGCGTCCAGGTGCTCGACCCGATCAGCGCCGCCTCGGCCGGGACCCCGGCCATCCTGCAGTGGGCTGACCCGCTGGGCGGGTCGGCGAACGACTACGACCTGTACGGGGTGGACTCCGCCGGCAACGTGGTGGCCTTCTCCAACGACGTGCAGGACGGCGACGACGACCCGCTCGAGGGGTTCTTCGTGCCGGGCGGCACGTTCGGGCTCGAGGTGGTGAGGTTCTCCGGGGCGGCCCGGTACCTCCAGCTCACCGCCTTCCGCGGGCTGTTCCAGAGCCGGGGCGGGCTGACCGGGTTCTCCACCCCGGGCGTGACCAGGGGTCACTCCGCGGTGCCCGCCGCGTTCAGCGTGGCCGCGGCACCGGCGCACGACCCGCTGCCGTCCGAGGTCGCGCCGGGGGTGACCAACCCGGCCGGTCCGTTCCCGGGCGTCTACACCTCGGCGCAGCGGAGTGAGGTGTTCACCTCGGACGGGCCGCGCCGGGTGTTCTTCCACCCGGACGGCACCCCGATCACGCCGGGGACCTTCACCTCTACCGGCGGCACGGTCCGGCCGAAGCCGGACATCACCGCGGCGGACGGCGTGCTGACCTCGGTGCCGGGGTTCAGCCCGTTCTTCGGTACCTCGGCGGCGGCGCCGCACGCGGCCGCGATCGCGGCGCTGGTGCTGTCCGGCAATCCGGGCATCACGCCTGCCGAGGTGCGCGCCGCGCTGACCTCCACCGCGATCGGCATCCAGGCGCCCGGGTACGACCGGGACACCGGGTTCGGCATCGTGATGGCGAACCGGGTGCTGGGGTTCACCGGCGCCACCCCCCAGCCGTTCGCGATGGCCGGCAACCCGACCGTCACCCCGGTCACCGGCGACGGCGACGGGTTCTTCGAGCCGGGTGAGACGGCGGACCTGACTGTTCCGGTGACGAACACCGGGGACGCCTGGGCGCACCAGGTGAGCGTGCAGCTCACCACGAGCACGCCGGGCGTGACGATCACGCCGTCGGTGCGCAGCTACCACGCTGTCCCCATTGGACAGACCAAGACGGCCGACCGGTTCCGGGTCACGCTGGCCCGGACGTACGAGGCTGGCCTGCCGATCTCGGTGCACGCCAAGGTCAGCTTCATCGGCGCGCTGTCGCCGCAGACCGGGACGGTCGCGGTGCAGACCGGCGAGCCGTCCAGCACGGTGCTCGACGTGGCCTACACCGGCCCGCCGGTGCCGATCCCGGACGACAGCACGGTCGGCGCGAGCGTCTCGCTGCCGGTCCCCCCCGGCTTCGGCCGGATCAGCCGGATCGCCTTCTCGGTGGACGGGACCGCATGCAGCACGACCGAAGGGACGGCGACGGTGGGCATCGACCACACCTTCGTCTCTGACCTGGTCGGCACGCTGACCGCCCCGGACGGCACCCGGGTGGTGCTGTTCGCGAACACCGGCGGGTCCGGGAACAACATCTGCCGGGCGATGCTCACCGATGTGGCCGCCGTCTCCGTCCAGACCGCGGTGGCCGCGGACGCGCCGTACACCGGGGACTGGAAGCCGGCCGAGCCACTGTCCACAGTGCTCGGCTCGGTCGCCGACGGCAGTTGGACGTTCCACGTCGAGGACGCCGTGGCGGTGGACACCGGCAACATCCGGGCGGTGTCGCTGCACATCTCCGGGTTCGCGCACTAGGCCGCCGTAACTTCGGACCGGGGCCGGTCCCGCCGGACAGGCCCTAGCCGGGAACGCCCTCGTCCGCGAGCGCGGCGAACGCAGTCTCGGCCCGGGCGATATCGCCCGGACCGAGGTCAGCCCGGCCGGTGACCCGCAGGCAGGACCGTCCCACCGGGACGGACGGCGGCCGGAAGCAGCCGACCCGCACTCCGTGCTCGGCACACCGGGCGGCTGCCCGCACCGCCCGGTCCGGGTCGCCGAGCAGGATCGGCAGTACCGCGGCGGCTGGAGTGCCGGCGGCCAAGCCGTGCCGGACCGCGGCATCGGCCAGCGCCGAGGTCGCTCGGCGGGCCCGGGCCGGCCGATCCGGCTCGGCCTGCAGCACCCGCAGCGCGGCCAGCGCGGCCCCGGTCGCGGCCGGGGCCAGGCCGGTGTCGAACAGGAACGTCCGGGCAGCGTCGACCAGGTGCTCCACCACGTCGGGGTGCGCCAGCACGGCACCGCCCTGCCCGCCAAGCGCCTTGGACAGCGTCGCGGTGAGCACCACGTCCGGCTGGCCGGCCAGCCCGGCGGCGGCCGCCGCGCCGCGCCCGGCCGGACCGACCACGCCCAGCGCGTGCGCCTCGTCGACCAGCAGCAGCGCGCCGTGCCGGCGGGCCACCGCGTGCAGCCGGGCCAGCGGGGCGAGGTCGCCGTTCACCGAGAACACCGCGTCGGTGACCAGGACGGCGTGCTCCTCCTCCCGAGTGGACAGTGCGTCCTCGGCGACGTCCGGGTTCTGGTGCGGCACCACCGCGACCCTGGCCCGGGACAGCCGGCAACCGTCCACGATGGACGCGTGGTTGTCCGCGTCGGAGACCACCAGGGTGCCGGGTCCGGACAGGGCGGCGACCGCACCGAGGTTGGCCAGGTAGCCGGAGGAGAACAGGAGCCCGGCCGCCGCTCCGGCGAACCCGGCCAGCTCGGCCTCCAGCTCGGCGTGCAGCGTGGTCGACCCGGTGACCAGCCGGGATCCGGTGGAGCCGGCGCCCCACTCGCCGGCCGCGGCGACCGCGCCGGCCACCACCCGCGGGTCCCGGGCCAAGCCCAGGTAGTCGTTGCTGGCCAGGTCGAGCAGCCCGTCGCCGGCCGACGGCCGGGGTCGCAGCCGCCGGCGCAGCCCGGCCGACCGCCGAGCCCGGGCGGTCTCCCGCAGCCTGGCCAGCGGATCCGCCCGGCCCGCCGCCCGCCGGCCCACCTCCCGGCTCACCCCACGACGTCGAGCACGGCGTCGCACACCGTGCCGACCAGGTCGGCGAGCTCGTCGTCGCGGATGCCCAGCGGCGGCATCAGCACCACCACGTCGCCGAGCGGCCGGATGATCACGCCGCGGTCGCGGGCCCGGCGGCAGATCGCGAACCCGGTCCGCTCGCCCACGCTGCGCACCTCGATGCCGGTCATCGTGCCGAGTCGGCGGATCTCCAGTACGCCGTCGTGCCCGGCCAGCGGCGCCAGCAGCGCCCCGATCCGCTCGCCCACCCGGGCAGCGTTGTCCACAGTGGAGCGTTCGTGCATGAGCCGCAGGTTGCCCAGCGCGGCCGCGCAGCACAGCGGGTTCGCGGTGAAGGTGTGTCCGTGGAAGAACGTCCGTCCGGCCGAGCCCGGCGCACCGCCCGGGGTGTCCAGGAAGGCCCGGTACACCGACTCGGTGGCGAGCACGGCGGACAGCGGCAAGTACCCGCCGGTGATCCGCTTGCCGGCCACCAGCAGGTCGGGCGCCACGCCGGCGTGCTCGACCGCCCACCACCGTCCGGTGGCGCCGACCCCGGTGGCCACCTCGTCGGCCACCATCGCGGCGCCGTGCCGGTCGCAGGCCGCCCGCACCCCGCGCAGGAACGTCGGGTCGTGGGTGAGGATGCCGCCGGCGGCCTGCACCATCGGCTCCACCACCACCGCGCAGACGCGGTCCCCGGCCGCGGCCAGCAGCGCGTCCAGCTCGGCGACCACCTCGGCGGCCCGGTCCGCCGCCGGCTGGCCGGGGCGGCGCAGACCGGGTGAGGAGATCATCCGGGTCTCCAGCAGGATCGGCCGGTAGGCGGCGTGGAACAGGGCGATCCCGCCCACGCTGACCGCGCCGAGGGTGTCGCCGTGGTATCCCTCCGCGACGTGCACGAACAGCGGCCGGTGCTCACCCCGCTGGGCGGCCGCCTGGAATGCCATCTTGATCGCCGCCTCGGCCGCGGACGACCCGTCGCCGGCGAAGAAGACCCGGCACAGCCCGTCCGGGGCCACCCGGAGCAGCTCCTCGGCCAGCGCGATGCCGGGCTCGTGGGTGAGCCCGAGGAACGTCGAGTGCTCCAGCCGGTCCAACTGGGCCCGGATCGCGGCGTCGATGGCCGGCTCCCGGTGCCCGTGCACGGTGACCCACAGGGACGAGACCCCGTCCAGGTACCGCCGGCCGTCCGAGTCGTACAGCCAGACCCCCTCGGCCCGGTCGATCACCAGCGGGTCGTCGGCCGGCCAGACCGCGTGCTGGGTGAACGGATGCCAGACCGAGCGCAGGTCCCGGGCCACCAGCCGCCGGGTGCGCTCCCCGGCGGCGGCCGCCGGGCGAGTGGATGTGAAGGTCACGGCGAGGAAGTCTCTCAGGCACCGCCCGTGGGCCACCCTCCGGTCGGTGTGGCACCCTCGCGGTGTGTCGACGCTGTTCGAGCTGCTCGCCGAGCACACCACGCTCGCGCCGACCGAGGTCGACCACTTGCAGCGGCTGGTGGGCGAGTGGCAGCTGCTCGCCGACCTGTCGTTCGCCGACCTGCTGCTGTGGGTGCCGGTGGGGGAGCGGGAGTTCCTCTGCGTGGCCCAGGTCCGTCCGACGACCGGGCCGACCGCCTACCACGACGACCATGTCGGCCGCCGGGCCCGCGGCACCGAGGCGTACCCGATCGCGGTCGCCTGGGACGAGCACCGGATCTTCCGCGAGTCCGACCCGGACTGGGACGGCGGCGTGCCGGTGCGCCGGGAGGTGATCCCGGTGCGCCGCGAGGGGGAGCGCCGGATCCTCGCGCTGCTCGGCCGGGACACCAACCTCAACTCGGCGCGCAGCCCGTCCCAGCTCGAGCTGGCCTACCTGCAGAGCGCCGGCGACCTGCTGGCGATGGTCTTCGACGGCCGCTTCCCGGCGCCCGGGCAGGCGGTCGAGGTGCACACCGGGCCGCGGGCCGGGGACGGGATGATCCGGCTGGACGAGACCGGCGTGGTCGCGTTCGCCAGCCCGAACGCGCAGTCCGCCTACCGGCGGCTCGGGGTCACCGGCAACGTGGTGGACGCGAAGCTGGCGCCGCTGACCGCGTCCCTGGTCCGCGACCCGTTCGACGGTGCCGAGATCGCCGACCGGATCGAGCGGGCGCTGGCCGGAGAGGCCCCGCTGCGCATGGAGGTGGAGGCGCGCGGCGCGATCGTGCTGTTCCGAGCGCTGCCGCTGCGACCGGGCGGCGCCCCGCTGGGCGCGCTGGTGCTGGTCCGGGACGTCACCGAGGTGCGGCGGCGGGACCGCCAGCTGCTCAGCAAGGACGCCACCATCCGGGAGATCCATCACCGGGTGAAGAACAACCTGCAGACCGTCGCCGCGCTGCTCCGGCTGCAGGCGCGCCGGGTCGAGGTGCCGGCGGCCCGGACCGCCCTGGAGGAGTCGGTGCGCCGGGTCAGCTCGATCGCGATGGTGCACGAGACGCTGTCCCTGTCGCTGGACGAGCGGGTGGACTTCGACGGCATCGTGGACCGGCTGCTCGACATGCTCGGCGAGGTGACCGAGGCCGGCTCACGGGTCCGGCTGCGGCGCACCGGCTCCTTCGGCGTGCTGGTGGCCGACGTGGCCACCCCGCTGGTGATGGTGCTGACCGAGGTCATCCAGAACGCCGTCGAGCACGCCTTCGCCGACGGCCTGAGCGGGACCGTGACGGTGAACGCGCACCGGCGCACCCGGTGGCTGGAGGTGGTGGTCGCCGACGACGGTCGCGGGCTGCCGGACGGCTTCACGCTGCAGGGCAGCGACCGGCTCGGCCTGCAGATCGTCAAGACGCTGGCCACCTCGGAGCTGCGCGGGACGCTGGAGGTGCGGCCGCGATCCTCCCAGGGCACCGAGGCGGTGCTTCGGGTGCCGCTCACCCGCCGGCGCTGACCGTTGCGGCCGGCCGGATGGCTGCGTCATGAGCCAGCCCGGCACCTCGCGGTACCGGGCTGGGGAAGTCGGTTCGTGGGTCGAGACCCGCGGCGTCACACGATCCGGGCGCGGGTACGGGCACCGCGGCGCTTGAGGGCGCGGCGCTCGTCCTCGCTCATCGCCCCCCACACACCGGCGTCCTGGCCGGTCTCGAGCGCCCAGCTCAGGCACTCGTCGGTCACGGGGCAGCGGCGACAGACCGCCTTCGCCTCCTCGATCTGCAGTATCGCGGGCCCGGTGTTCCCGATTGGGAAGAAGAGCTCCGGGTCCTCGTCACGGCAGAGCGCGCGGTGGCGCCAGTCCATTACGTAACACTCCCCATCGCGTCGGTTGTTGAAGTCTTTGTTCGGTTGCCCCGCACGCTCCCCGGGCGGCAGAGCGGATCGTGATCCACCTGCTTGTGAATCCTTTCACGAGGCGTACCGTTGTCAAGACCGTTGGGACGTGCCAGTGCGCTCGTGACCATCGTCACCCTTCGTGAGGTGACCCTGCGTCAGCCTTCCAGCCCTCTCGCCTACGCACAATGCTCCCTTCGGGCGCATTAGCACTCCGAGACGTCGATGGACGACTACAGATTGCCAACAGTGATTCGCTCTAAAGCGGGCGAACCGGGATCGACGTGTCTGGCTGGCCTGTAGGCGCCGCCGGCAACCGGTCAGAGATCGACTACCCAGCGTCATACGATGACCCGGACCGCGCCGGGTACCGCGACCACCCTCACCTCCTGGTGCTCGCCGAGGTAGTCGCCGTCGGTCTGCAGCGCCGTCGGCCGGTCCGCCCGCAGGGTGAACTCGCCCAGGTCGTGCAGCCTCAGCAGCCGCCGGCCGCGCGGGCCGGAGCCGCGCAGCGCCCTCGCCACGTACCGGAGCGTGGGCAGGGTACGCATGGTGCGCGGGGCGAAGACGTCCAGCCCGGTGTCGAACGAAGCCTCCGGCGCGAGGTGGACCGGCCGGCCGCCCAGGTACGTCCACGGCGCCGCGTTCGCCACCATGACGTAGAACAGCCCGTCCTCCGGTTCCTCGCCGGGCCGGTCGAGGGTGATGGCCGGGCGCCGCCGGTCGTAGCCGAAGAAGGTGGCCACCGCCCGCCGCACGTACCGGGACGGCGAGTTGCCGTCGCCGGCCCTGCGGCGGCGCTCGATCCGCCGGACCACCTCGGCGTCGAAGCCGAAGCCGGCGTTGAACGTGAACCACCGGTCGCCGGCCCGGCCGAGCCCGACCGGCCGGGTGCGCCGGGACCGCAGCCCGTCCAGGATCTCCCCGGTGGCCTCGATCGGGTCCTCCGGCAGGCCGAGCATCCGGACGAAGACATTGGTGGACCCGCCCGGGACGACCGCCAGCAGCGGCAGCCCCGGCCGTGCCCCGTCCGTGAGCAGCCCGTTGACCACCTCGTTCACGGTGCCGTCGCCGCCCAGCGCGACCACCACGTCGACGCCGTCGCGGGCGGCGCGGCAGGCCAGCGCGGCGGCGTGACCGCGGTGGCCGGTCTCCTCGACCTCCAGCTTGAGGTCGCTGGCCAACGCGCGCACTAGCACGTCCCGACCCTTGCGGGTGGTGGTCGTCGCGGCCGGGTTAACGACCAGCAAGGCGCGCATGACATGCACACTACCGGCGGGTACCGGGTGGCCGGCCGGTCGGCGAGCCGGCGCCAGGTCTTACCAGGGTGTGTCTCGTGGATCTTGGTGGATGCCCGCCTGGCCGTCGGGGGCGCCGCCAAGGGTCCACCAGGCACCCCCTACCCTCGCCCGATGCCCGATGCAGCGCCGGACCGGCCCGGTCGGACCGTGCCGGGCGCGGTCCGGCTGGCCGCGCTGGTGGCCGCGCTCGAAGGGGCTGCGCTGCTCGGGCTCGGCGGCTTCTACGCCGCCAAGACCGCGCTGCAGCGGCCGGACAGCTACGGCCGGGCGCTGCTGGGCGCCGCCATGGCGCTGGTCGGCGGGGCACTGCTGGTGCTGCTGGCCCGGGCGCTGGCCCGGCTGCGCAGCTGGTCCCGTTCCCCGGTGATCGTGCTGCAACTGCTCGCCCTGCCGGTCGGCTACAGCCTGGCGTTCCAGGCCGGGCTGCCGGTCTACGGCGGGCCGATCCTGGTGCTGGCGGTGGCCGAGCTGTACCTGCTGTTCACCCCGGAGGCCCGGGCCGCGTTCTGGGGCGGCGGGTAGGGCAGTCACTCCTCCAGCATCAGTTGGTCGCGCAGCTGGGCCAGGGTGCGGGCCAGCAGCCGGGACACGTGCATCTGGGAGATGCCGAGCTTGGCGGCGATCTGCGACTGGGTGAGGTTGCCGAAGAAGCGCAGCATGAGGATGCGCCGCTCGCGCGGCGGGAGCGCGTCGACCAGTGGCTTGATCGACTCCCGGTACTCCACGCCCTCCAGCGACTCGTCGTACTCGCCGAGCGTGTCGGCCACCGACAGGCCGCCCTCGCCGTCGCCCGCCTCCAGCGAGACGGCGGTGTAGGCGTTCGCCGACTCCAGCCCCTCCAGCACCTCCTCCTCACCCAGCTTGAGGTGCGCGGCCAGCTCGGCCACGGTCGGGGAGCGGCCGAGGGTCTGGGTCAGGTCCGCGGTGGCGGAGGTCAGTGTGGCGCGCAGCTCCTGCAGCCGCCGCGGCACCCGTATCGTCCAGCCCTTGTCCCGGAAGTGCCGCTTGATCTCGCCCACCACGGTGGGGGTGGCGTAGGTGGAGAACTCCACCCCGCGCTCGGTGTCGAACCGGTCCACCGCCTTGATCAGGCCGATCGTCCCGACCTGGATGAGGTCGTCGAGCGGCTCGCCGCGCCCGGCGAACCGGCGGGCCAGGTACTCGACCAGCGGCAGGTGCATCTCCACCAGCCGCTCCCGGACCCGCTGCCGGTCCGCGTCGTCCGGCGGCAGCGCGGCGAACCGGTCGAACAGCCCCCGGGCGACCTGCCGGCCGGCAGCGGCGTCGTCCCCCTCGCCGCTGGACGCCACTGCGCGCGGCGGACTCATGGGACTCCTCGACCGCCTCGGCGCTTGAGCAGCGTGACGGCGACCCGATCGCCCGGACCGGCCTGCGCATCCACCTCGCCGGCCAGCGCGGTGAGCACGGTCCAGGCGAACGTGTTGCGGCGGGGCGCCCGGCCGGTCCGGCTGGGCACCTCCACGGTCACGCTCAACGCGTCGGGGGACAGCGAGAACAGGCAGGTCAGCTCCGCTCCGTCGGCGGCGTCCGGGATCAGCAGCGCACACGCCTCGTCCACCGCGATGCGCAGGTCCTCGATCTCGTCGAGGGTGAAGTCCAGCCGGGCGGCCAGCCCGGCGGTCGCGGTGCGCAGCACGGACAGGTACGCGCTGGCGGCCGGCAGCCGCAGCTCGACGACGTCGTCGGCGAAGTCGGTCGGGATCTCCCGGGTCGAGCCGGCCGGCTCGGTCGGCTCCAGCGGCCGGATCGGCTGCCGGGACACGCCCAGCGGGACCGCCGCACTGTTGCCTGCGTCGTCGCTCACTGGCGGCCTCCACTTCCCCGGTCGCATTGGCATACCCGCCGGCCGTCGCACTAGTCATGTCCGGTGGATGCCAGCCGCAGAGTAGTGCGGCCGGCGGCCCGGGTCGCCCGGGCGGGGGGCCGGAAGGGCGGCCCGGGCGATCAGCGGGCGTCGGCCGGGTTGGGCACGCTCCACCGGTGCACGACGGGCTCCCCGTGCTCGGTGTCCAGCAGGCAGGGGGCGGCGGCCTCCAGCGCGAACATCCCGCCGCCTGCCGGCTCCAGCCCGAGCCAGCGGGCCGCCAGCACCCGGCCGAAGTGTCCGTGTGAGACGACGATCACGTCCCCGGCCGGCAGCGCCGCCCGGACCCGGGCCAGCACCCGGTCGGCCCGCGCCCCGACCTGCGTCGCGGTCTCGCCGCCCGGTGGGTCGGCGGACCAGATCGTCCAGCCCGGGCGGTCCTGCCGGATCTCCGGCGTGGTCAGCCCCTCGTACTCGCCGTAGTCCCACTCGGCGACGTCGTGGTCGACCGTGCACGGCACCAACCCGGCCAGTTCTGCGGTCCGCCGGGCCCGCTGCCGCGGGCTGACCAGCACCAGCGCAGGCGGCAGCGAGCCGAGCAGGGAGCCGAACAGCGGGCCCAGCGCGCCGGCCTGCTGCTCACCGCGCGGGGTGAGCGGGATGTCGGTGCGGCCGGTGTGCTTGCGGTCCCGGGACCATTCGGTCTCGCCGTGCCGCACCAGCCACAGCGCGCCCTGGCCGGTCACGAGGCCTGCTTGGTCTCCCAGAAGATCTTGGCGATCTCGTCGATGAGGTCGAGCAGCTCCTGCCCCTGCCGCGGGTCCACGGCGCTCTTGCCGCCGCTCGCGCCGGCCGCCTTGGTGGCCCGGTTGAACAGGTCGTGCAGCTGGGGGTACTTCTCGAAGTGCGGCGGCTTGAAATAGTCGGTCCACAGCACCCAGAGGTGGTGCTTGACCAGCTCGGCGCGCTGCTCCTTGATGATCAGGGCCCGGGTGCGGAAGACCGGGTCCTCGTTCGACTGGTACTTCTCCTGTATCGCCCTGACCGACTCCGCCTCGATCCGAGCCTGCGCCGGGTCGTACACGCCGCACGGCAGGTCGCAGTGCGCGTGGGCGACCGTGCGGGGCGCGAGCAGTCGATGCACAAGCATGGACAGAACCTCCGTCTCCCGGTCCATGATCGGATAGGCATCGACCCTACCGCTGCGCAGGGCCGGTCGCCTCCGGGAAAATGGTCCGGTGCGCTGGCCGTTCCTGCGGGTGCTGGTCGCCGGGCCGTCGATGGTGCCGACGCTGCGGTCCGGCGACGCGGTGGTGGTCCGGCGCGGCGGCCGGGTGCGGCCGGGGGACCTGGTAATGGGGCGGTTCCGGGAGGCGCCGGACCGGCTGGTGGTGAAGCGGGCGGTGCGGCCGCACGACGGTGGCTGGTGGGTCGAGGGCGACAACCCGTACGGGACCGACGACAGCCGCCGGTACGGCGTGGCCGACGTGGAGGGCCGGGTGGTCTGGCGCTACTGGCCGCTGCGCCGGTCCGCCTCGGCCGGGTCCGGCTCGCCCCGGTCCAGCTCGGCGTAGTAGGCGAGGCAGTCCGGGTGGGCCGGCAGCAGGCCCCCGGCCTGCGCGGCGGCCAGGGTCGGGGCGGCCCGGTCCTTCGGCGACAGCAGCAGCTCCAGGCCGTCCGGCCAGGGCAGCGCCAGCGCCGGGTCGAGTGGGGTGACCCCGTGCTCCCGCCGCGGCGCGTAGCCGGTCGAGCAGAGGTAGGTCAGCGTCGAGCCGTCCTCCAGCGCGACGAACGCGTGCCCGAGCCCTTCGGCCAGGTACACCGCCCGGCGGTCCTCCTGGTCCAGCCGCACCGTGTCGAACATGCCGAACGTCGACGAGCCGACCCGGATGTCGATCACCATGTCGAGCACCGCGCCGACCGGGCAGTAGACGTACTTCGCCTGGCTCGGCGGCACGTCGGCGAAGTGCACGCCGCGCACCGTGCCCTTGGCGGAGACCGACGAGTTCGCCTGCACCAGCGACAGCGGGTGACCGACCGCCTCGGCGACCACATCGGCCCGGTACCACTCCAGGAACACCCCGCGGTCGTCCCGATGCTGGACCGGCGTGAACTCCCACGCTCCGGCGATCGCCAGCGGGCGCACCTTCACGATCTGGCACGCTACGGCATGGACATCGGCGCCGATTGCGCCGGCCTGCGGACAGGAGAGCGAGAATGACCGCGAGGACGGGTGCCGATCGTCCGATCCGCATCGACCCCACCGACCCGGTCTTCGCCCTGCACGAGGGCGGCAAGCTGGAGATCCGCAGCACCGCGCCGCTGCGGAACCGGGACGATCTGTCGCTGGCCTACACGCCGGGCGTGGCCGCGGTCTGCATCGCGATCGCCGAGGACCCGGAGTTGGCCGACCGGTACACCTGGACCAGCCGGCTGGTCGCCGTCGTCACCGACGGGACGGCGGTGCTCGGCCTCGGCGACATCGGGCCGCGGGCCGCACTGCCGGTGATGGAGGGCAAGGCCTGCCTGTTCAAGCGGTTTGGCGGGCTGGACGCGGTGCCGATAGCGCTGGACACCACGGAGCCGGACGAGATCGTGCAGACGGTGGCCAGGCTGGCACCCTCGTTCGGGGGCATCAACCTGGAGGACATCAGCGCGCCGCGGTGCTTCGAGATCGAGGACCGGCTCCGCCAACTGCTGTCCATCCCGGTCTTCCACGACGACCAGCACGGCACCGCGATCGTGGTGCTGGCCGCGCTGCGGAATGCCGCCCGGCTGACCGGCCGGACCCTCGGCGAGCTGCGGATGGTCATCTCCGGCGCCGGCGCCGCCGGGGTCGCCTGCGCCCGGATCCTGCTCACCGCCGGGATCGGCGACGTGGTGGTGGCCGACTCGCGCGGCGTCCTACACGCCGACCGGACCGACCTGAGCCCGATCAAGGCGGAGATCGCGGCGGCCACCAACCGGCTCGGCCTGCGCGGCACGCTGGCCGAGGCACTCGCCGGCGCCGACGTCTTCCTCGGCGTCTCCGCCGGGCAGGTGGCGGAGGAGGCGGTAGCCAGCATGGCGCCGCACGCGATCGTCTTCGCGCTGGCGAACCCGGTCCCGGAGGTCCCTCCCGAGGTCGCGGCGCGGTACGCGGTGGTCGTCGCGACCGGGCGCAGCGACGTGCCGAACCAGATCAACAATGTGCTGGCCTTTCCCGGGGTGTTCAGCGGCGCGCTGGACGCCCGGGCGACCGCGATCACCGAGCGGATGAAAGTGGCCGCCGCGGAGGCGCTGGCCGCGGTGGTGGCCGATGACCTGCGCCCGGACTACGTGGTGCCCAGCGTCTTCGACGAGCGGGTGGCGCCGAGCGTCGCCGCGGCCGTCGCAGCCGCTGCCGGAGAGGACGGCGTCGCCCGGATCTGAACTTGACGATGCTTCTCCGTTAACAAACCAATACGATTGGTAGCCAATGCTCGGCGCCCGGGCGGTGGTGCCCGGGGCCTGCAGCGGGGAAGGTGCGGCGCGATGCGGGGGGCGCTGGATGGGCTGCGCACGATCTGCCTGATCATCGGGGCGATCGTGCTCTACTGCGCCGTCATGGCGGTGCTCTGGGCGGCGGTGGTGGCTGCGGTGCGCCGGGCCCGGCCCCGGCTGCGCCGGCGGGTCCGGGTCAGCGGGCTCGCCCCGCCACCGGCCGACCGGCGGGCCCGATCCTGGGAGGAGCTGCCCGGCTGGCTGTTTCGGGACCGGCCGTGGGCGGTGGCTGCGGTGCTGCTTGGCGCGCCGGCGATCGGGGAGCGCACCGCCGGGTTCGTCGACTTCGCCAGCCGCCGGATCGACTGGGCGGGGCTGCTGGCGGCCTCTGCGGCCTGGCCGGCCGACCAGCGCCTGCTCGTGCTGACCGCGTACGAGCTGGCCTTCGACACCGCCACCGAGGTGGAGCGGACGCTGTCCGAGCCGGTCACCCTCAGCGACCTGGTGCAGGTGCTCGATGACAACGAGGTCGACCGGATCCAGGTCGCCATGGACGTGCGCCGGGGGCGGGTGCGGCTGGACGAGGCGCTGACCCGGCTGGCCCCCTGACGTCCGGCTGGCCCCTGACGTCCGGCTGGCCCCTGACGTCCGGCTGGCCCCTGACGACCGGCTGGCCCCTGACGACCGGCTAAGGGACGAGCTGCGGCACCCGGGCGCCTCCGGCGGCCAGCCCGGCCCGGGCGGCGGCGATCCGGGTCACGGCCTCGTCCAGCTCGCCGGCCGGGTGCACGAACGGCAGCCGGAGGTAGCGCTCCAGCGTCCCCTCCACCCCGAACCGGGGCCCGGCGGCCAGCCGGACGCCGCGCTGGCCGGCCGCGATCGCCAGCGCGGTGCTCACCGGGGCGTCCAGCTCCACCCAGATGGCCAGCCCGCCGCCGGGCGGCCTGAACTGCCACTTCGGCAGCTCCCGGTGCAGCGCGCCGGCCAGCGCGTCCCGACGCTCGGCGAACTCCCGCCGGCGGCCCGGCAGCACGTCGTCGGCCTGCTCCAGCAGCCTCCTGGCCACCAGCTGCTCCAGCACCGGGCCGGCCATGTCGGTGATCGCTCGGACCGCCGCCAGCCGGGTCACCAGCTCCGGGTCGGCCCGGATCCAGCCGACCCGAAGACCTCCCCAGAACGGCTTGCTCAGCGACCCGATGGACAGCACGTGGCCGTCCGGGTCGTGCCCGGCCACCGGCGCGACGTCCAGCGCACCGGCGTCGTAGCAGAGGTCCACAAAGGACTCGTCCACCACCAGGCAGGCGCCGGCGCTGGCCGCGGCGGCCGCGGCCGCGGCCCGTGCCTCGTCCGGCATGACCAGGCCGGTGGGGTTGTGGAAGTCGGCGACCAGGTAACCGAGCCGGGGCGCGGACTGGGCGTACGAGGCGACCAGCAGGTCCACGTTCCACCCGTCCCGGCCCAGCCCGACCGGGACCAGCCGGGCACCGGAGGCGCGGATCGCGTCCAGCGCGGTGGGGTAGCTGGGGGTGTCCGTGACCACCCGGTCGCCCGGGCGCACCAGCAGCCGCAGGGCCAGGTCCAGCCCGTGCAGCGCACCGCTGGTGATCAGAATCTGCTCGGCCGACGTCGGCACCCCGCGGCGCCGGTACCGGTCGGCGACCGCGTCCCGCAGCGCGGCCAGGCCGACCGGGTCGTACCCGTCGCCGGCCAGGTGCCGGGGCAGGTCCTCGAGCGCGTCCCGGGCGGCGGCGGCCAGCACGTCGGGCGGCCCGGCCGGCGCGGCGCCGGCCAGCTCGTACCGCGGCCCGACGGTCCCGGTGACCTCGGTGGCGGCCCAGCCGGGAGCGCGGTACCGGGCCGCGGCGGGCAGCGCGGTCCAGGTGCCCGAGCCACGCCGGCTCTGCAGGTGCCCGCTGGCCCGCAGCGCGTCGTAGGCCGCGGTCACCGTGGTCCGGCTCACCCCCAGCCCGGCGGCCAGCTCGCGCTCGGAAGGCAGCCGGCAGCGAAGCGGCAGCCGGCCGTCCAGCAGCGCCACGGTGACCGCCCGGGCCAGCGCCGTGTAGGCCGGCGAGCCGGTGCGCCACTCGGCGAGCAGGCCGGCGAGCGCCCGCGAGCCGATCGATCTGGTGGCCCGGCTCATCATGACCACTTCTCTCCTACTGGCTCTGGAAGAGACGACCACTTGTGGTCAAGCTTGGCATGTGGTCGCCGAAGTGGACAAGGTGCGGTTGATCCGACTGGCCCCGCCGGCACGGTGGGCGTGGGCACCGTCGTCTACGCGGTGGCCATCGCCCGCTCGCGCACATCTTCATGCCGATCTCCGCGCTGGCCGGGTCGGCCGGCGAGCGGTCGGCGTGACCGGCGCGCCTAGCGATCCGGGCGGGCGGTGCGCTGCATCCAGGTCAGCAGCTCGCGCAGCCCGGCGGGCAGGCCGAAGTCGCCGACGGTCAGCCGCTGGTGCTGCGCCCCTCGCCACACGTCGACCTGGTAGGTGAACCCGTCCGGGACCGGGCCGGATCGGCGCGGCGGGGTGTCCAGCTCGGCCCCGGCGACCAGATCCCGCAGCCGGTCGGCGTCGGCCGGCCGGAGCAGGTCCGAGTCGGCCTCCGCGAGCATCGGCAGGCCGGCGAGCCCGCCGGACCGCCGCACCCGCACCCTGACCCGCGGTCCCGCCATCCGGATCACCTTCCAGGTTTGACCGTACCCGCTGCCGGGCATCCGGCGGAGAGCCGCCCACGTCCAGCGTGCCCATGACCGGGCAGAGGAGGATCGGTGTTGCCGGGGTTGCCGGGAGAGCAGGCCAGCCGCCGCAGCCAGCGGCCGACGCTGCTGCCGGATGAGGCGGTCGTCTCGTCGTCGTGCTGGTCGTGCGGCAGCACCCGCTACAAGCGGGTGCCGTACCGGCTGCGCGATCACGCGCATTTCTCCTGGTCCTGCGAGAGTTGCGAGGTCGACTGGGTCGGCCCGGGCGAGCCCGCCGACCATGATCTGCCGGAGACTGCCTGACCGCTATGTGAAGCCACCGCGAACAGGGCAGAGTGGGCGCGTGGTCATCCCGATTTACGACGAGAACCCGACCCGGCGCCGCCCGTACGTCACCTGGGCGCTCATCGCGGTGAACGCGGTCGTCTTCCTGATCTCCCCGGTGGCCCGCGCCCCGCTGTTCGGCTCCCCGTCGCCGGTGCAGCAGTGCGAGCAGCAGGCGTACTTCCTGCGCTGGGGCGCCGTGCCGGCCGAGCTGACCCGCAACCAGCAGCTTCCGGTCGCGCTCGCACCGGGTGCCCCGGCGCAGTGCCAGGCGTCGCTGGACTATGTCAAGCGGCCCTGGCTGTCGTCGGTGACCTCGATCTTCGTGCACGGCGGGTGGCTGCACCTGCTCGGCAACATGCTGTTCCTGTACGTCTTCGGGAACAACGTGGAGGACCGGTTCGGCCGGGTCTGGTTCCTGCTCTTCTACCTGCTGGTCGGCGTGGTGGCCACCTACGGCTTCGCGTTCACCCGGCCCGACTCGGTCGAGCCGCTGGTCGGCGCGTCCGGTGCCATCTCCGGCGTGCTCGGCGCCTACCTGGTGCTGTTCCCCCGGGCCAGGGTGCTCAGCCTGGTCAGCTTCCTGTTCTTCCTGCCGCTGCGGCTGCCGGCCTGGATCGTGCTCGGCGTGTGGTTCCTGCTGCAGGCGGTCTACGCGGAGGGCGCCGGCGTCTCCGGCGGCGGCGAGGTGGCCTACCTGGTGCACGTCATCGGCTTCGCGCTCGGCGTGCTGTGCGCCGCGCTGGTCGCGCAGCGGATGCGACCGCCGCCGCGCCAGCCGCCGCAGTGGGTGTACCGCCGCTACTAGGGTGAGCCGGGCGGCGGCCCGCGCTAGCTGCGCCCGCCTGGCGACGCCAGCCGCCGCAGTGGGTGTACCGCCGCTACTAGGGTGAGCCGGGCGGCGGCCCGCGCTAGCTGCGCCCGCCTGGCGACGCGCCCCGAGGCTCCACCCGGCCCGGCTCAGTCCTCGTCGTCGTCGGACCGGGCCAGCCAGGTGGCCAGCCGGTCGACCGGCACCTCGAAGTCGGGGTGCACGTCGACGAACGTGCGCAGCCGGTCGGCCAGCCAGGCCAGCGTCACCGTCTCCTCGCCGCGCCGGTCGGCCAGCTCCTCGATGCCCCTGTCGGTGAAATACATGGTCGGTGAAGTACGTCTCCGGCGCTCGGTCCGACTCAGCTCGCGAACGCGGATTCGACGAGTTCGCGTTGTTGGGCTTCGTGCACGGTGTGTGAGCCGACGGCGGGGGCGGCGGTGGCCGGCCGGGCCCGGACCTGTAGCCGGGTGCCGGCGGGTAGCAGGTCGGGCAGCCGCAGCGACATGTGGCACCAGGCGCCCATGTTCTCCGGCTCCTCCTGTACCCAGCGGTATTCGGTGGCGTGCGGGTATCCGGCGATGGCGGCTTGGATCGGGTCGGCGGGCAGCGGGTAGAGCTGCTCGACCCGGACGATGGCGGTGTCCCGGTTCTGCTCCCGGTTCCGCCGGTTGACCAGGTCGTAGTAGATCTTGCCGGTGCACAGCAGCACCCGCCGCACCGCGGCTGGGTTCGGCGGCTGGCCGGACACGCCGGGGTCGGGGAGGACCGGCTGGAAGGTCCCGTTGGTGATCTCCTCGACGGCGGAGGTGGCCGCCTTCATCCGCAGCAGCGACTTGGGGGTGAACACGACCAGCGGCCGCTGCGCGGTGGACAGGGCCTGCCGGCGCAGCAGGTGGTAGTAGTTCGCCGGGGTGGTGCAGCAGGCGACGGTCATGTTGTCCTCGGCGCACAGCTGCAGGAACCGTTCGGGTCGGGCGCTGGAGTGGTCTGGGCCTTGGCCCTCGTAGCCGTGTGGTAGCAGCAGGGTCAGCCGGGACCGCTGGCCCCATTTGGCTTCGCCGGAGGAGATGAACTCGTCCACGACAGTCTGCGCGCCGTTGCCGAAGTCGCCGAACTGGGCCTCCCAGCAGACCAGCGCGCCGAGGTTGGCGACCGAGTAGCCGTACTCGAAGCCCATCGCGGCGAACTCCGACAGCAGCGAGTCGTAGGCCCAGAACGGGGCTTGGGCCGGGTCGAGGTTCTTCAGCGGGGTGTACTCGGCGCCGGTGTGCCGGTCGACCAGCACCGCGTGCCGGGAGGCGAAGGTGCCGCGCCTGCTGTCCTGGCCGGTCAGCCGGACCGGCACCCCGTCGAGCACCAGCGCGCCGAAGGCGAGCAGCTCGGCGAAGCCCCAGTCGATGCCGCCCTCGGTGGCCATGGCTACCCGGCGGTCGATCTGCGGTTTGAGCCGCGGGTGCGCGGTGAAGTTCTGCGGCAGCGACGCGTAGCCGTCCGCGATCCGCTTGACCGTCTCGAGGCTGGTCGAGGTGCGCACCGGGGTCGGCTGCGGGGCGGTCTTGACCGGCCGCCGCTGGGGTTGGCTGGCGGCGTCCCGGGTCTCCACGAAGACCCGCTCGAGCTGCTGCTGGTAGTCCCGCAGCGCCTCCTCGGCCTCGGCCACGGTGATCTCGCCGCGGCCGATCAGCGCCTCGGTGTACAGCTTCCGCACCGACCGCTTCGCGTCGATGATGTCGTACATCAGCGGCTGGGTGAACGACGGGTTGTCGCTTTCGTTGTGCCCCCGGCGCCGGTAGCACAGCATGTCGATGACGACGTCTTTCTTGAACGTCCGCCGGTACTCCACGGCGAGTTTGGCGACCCGGACGCAGGCCTGCGGGTCGTCCCCGTTCACGTGGAAGATCGGCGCCTGGATCATCCGGGCCACGTCGGTGGAGTACAGGGAGGAGCGGGCGGCGGCCGGGGAGGTGGTGAACCCGACCTGGTTGTTGACCACCACGTGCACCGTGCCGCCGGTGCGGTAGCCACGCAGCTGGGACAGGTTCAGCGTCTCGGCCACCACCCCCTGCCCGGCGAACGCGGCGTCGCCGTGCAGCAGCACCGGCAGCACGGTGAACCCGGCCTCACCCTTGTCGATCAGGTCCTGCTTGGCCCGCACGATGCCCTCGACCACCGGGTCGACCGCCTCCAGGTGGCTGGGGTTGGCGGTCAGGGTGACCTTGACGCTGCCGCCGGTGTAGGGCCGGAAGATGCCGCCGGCGCCCAGGTGGTACTTCACGTCCCCGGAGCCGTGGGCGGTGGCCGGGTCGATGTTCCCCTCGAACTCGCGGAAGATCTTCGCGTAGGACTTGCCGACGATGTTGGCCAGCACGTTCAGCCGGCCCCGGTGCGGCATCCCGATGACCACCTCGTCCAGCTGCTGCTCGGCCGCGGTGGCCAGCACCGCGTCCAGCAGCGGGATGATCGTCTCCGAGCCCTCCAGCGAGAACCGCCGCTGCCCGACGTACTTGGTCTGCAGGAACGTCTCGAACGCCTCCGCGGCGTTCAGCCGGCCCAGGATGTGCTTCTGCTCGACCCGGTCGACCTTGTCGTGGCGGACCTCGATCCGGTCCTGCAGCCAGACCCGCTCCTCCGGGTCGGTGATGTGCATGTACTCGATGCCGACCCGGCGGCAGTAGGCGTCCCGCAGCACACCCAGGATGTCGCGCAGTCTCATCATCCGCTCACCGGCGAACCCGCCCACCGGGAACTCCCGGGCCAGGTCCCACAGGGTCAGCCCGTGCTTGATGATGTCCAGGTCCGGATGCGAGCGGATCTTGAACTCCAGCGGGTCGGTGTCGGCCATCAGATGCCCGTTGGTCCGGTACGCGTTGATCAGCTCGATCACCCGGGCGGCCTTGTCGATCTGCCCCTCGTGGCTGAACGTGCGGTCCTGCACCCAACGCACCGGCTCGTACGGGATCCGCAGCGACCGGAACAGCCCCACGTAGAAGTCGTCCGCGCCGAGCAGCAGCTCGTGCATCCGCTTGAGGAACTCCCCGGACTGCGCGCCCTGGATGATCCGGTGGTCGTAGGTGGAGGTCAGCGTGATCGTCTTGCTCACCGCCTGCTCGGCCAGCGACTCCTCGCTCATCCCAGCGAACGCGGCCGGGTACTCCATCGCCCCGACACCCAGGATGCAGCCCTGCCCGGCCATCAGCCGGGGCACCGAATGCACCGTGCCGATGGTCCCCGGGTTGGTCAGGCTGACCGTGGTGCCGGCGAAGTCGTCGGCGGTCAACTTCCCCACCCGAGCCCGCCGGATGATCTCCTCGTACCCGGTCCAGAACCCGGCGAAGTCCATCCGCTCCGCGGCCTTCACCGACGCCACCACCAGCGACCGGGCCCCGTCCCTGCCCTGCAGGTCGATCGCCAGCCCCAGGTTGACATGCTCCGGCACCACCAGCGACGGCCGGCCCTCGACCACCGCGAAGGAGTTGTTCATCTCCGGATGCGACTGCAGCGCCCGCACCATCGCATAACCGATGATATGGGTGAACGACACCTTCCCACCCCGGGCCCGGCGCAGATGATTATTCATCACGATCCGGTTATCCGCGATCAGCTTCGCCGGCACCGACCGCACACTGGTCGCCGTCGGCACCCCCAGCGACGCCTCCATGTTCGCCACCACCCGCGC
>WNFY01000202.1_pt1 | contig 108083 bp, 93 predicted proteins | sample 5400091 | NCBI WGS metagenome assembly WNFY01 (sample SAMN13153364, study PRJNA577476) | soil metagenome | isolation source: 60 cm soil or saprolite under grassland replicate 1 | place: USA:California | collected 2016-06-15
CGTCAGCGAAGCTGGCACTGGCCACCAGGAAGCCAGACACGATCTGCCGCGGGGTCCACTTGCTGCCCGGCGGCGCGGGGATCAGCTGCGGGAAATCCTCACCCTGACTCAGGTCATTCGGCGGCTGCTTGATCTGGCGGGGCGGCCCGCTGGTGGGCACGGTGGCGCAGCCGCCGGCGGCGATCGTGCACACGCACGCGATAACAGCCAGCGGCAGCGGCCGCAACGCGGCCAGCTTGGATGCAGTGCGCGGCGCCCTAGTCACCAGCTGCCCCCACGGTGCGTCCGGCTGTCCCGCCTGGTCCTTGCCGGGCGTGCGGCACGGTGGCCGCGGGCACGCCCGGCTCGGGCACAGTCACCGCGGCCGCGCCGGCGTCCCAGTCCGCGGCCAGCTCAGCCGACTCATCCGGGCTCAGCGGCAGCGGGGACCCCACAAGATCGGCACCGGTGACGCGCGGCAGGGTCAGCCGGAACACCGAGCCCCTGCCCCGCTCCCCCCATGCCTCCAGCCAGCCGCCGTGCAGCAGCGCGTCTTCCAGCGCGATCGACAGGCCGAGGCCGGTGCCGCCGGTGGTCCGGGCCCGCGCGGGATCCGCCCGCCAGAAACGGTCGAACACGAGGTTCTCTTCGCCGGGTGCCAGCCCGCAGCCGTAATCCCTGACCGCGACGGCCACCGCGTCCCTGTCACCGGCTACGGTGACGACGGTGTCCTTGTTCTCGCCGTGCTCCACCGCGTTGACCAGGAGGTTCCGCAGGATGCGCTCGACCCGGCGCCGGTCGGCCTCGGCCACGCAGGGCTCGGCCGGCAGCCTGAACTCAATCTTGGCCCCGCGGCGCTCGGCCAGTTGCTGCGCCACGTCAGCCGAGTTCCTGACGAGGTCACAGACGTCGACCGGCTCAGGATCCAGCGTCGCCGCGTTGGCGTCGTACCTGCTGATCTCTAGCAGGTCGGCCAGCAGCGCCTCGAAGCGCTCAAGCTGGCTTTGCAGCAGCTCGGCGGACCGGCCCGATGAGGCGTCCAGCTGCTGCTTGGCGGCGAAGAGCACGTCCGCGGCGATCCTGATCGTCGTCAGCGGGGTGCGTAGCTCGTGCGATACATCAGAGACGAACTGGCGCTGCACATGCGAGAGTTCCTGCAGCTCGGCCATCTTCTCCTGCAGGCTCGCCGCCATGTCGTTGAAGGACGTTGCCAGCGCCGCCAGGTCGTCGGCACCGCGTACCTCCATGCGCTCGCCCAGGTTGCCGGTCGACAGCCGCCGTGCGCCCTGGGCGGCCTGCCGGACCGGGACGACCACCCAGCGGGTGACCAGCGACGCAATCGCGGCCAGGAGGAAAACAAGCGCGAGCCCGACCACGATTATCGTGCGCTGGACCAGGGCCAGAGTCTGCTGTTCCTGGATCAGCGGGAACAGGTAATACAACTGGTAGTCGCGGCCCACCGGCGTGCCGATGACAATTCCGGGGACGCGCTGGTGGCCATCGGCAGAGACCAGCAGCGTCGGCTCGGAGGCCTGCTGATCGTTACGGGTCAGCTGCTCATGGTTGACGAGGGCAATCAGCGCGGGAGGGATGCTCGTCCGGCGGTACGGGCTCTTAGACCAGCCGAGGGCGTAGGCATTCTTCCCGCGAAACTTATTGATCATGATCGCGGTGCCGGTCGCGCTGCCGGCGTCACTCTCCCCCGGGAGAGTGCGGAGGATCTCGCGCATCAGCGTGTTCGCGTTGGCCGACGCCGGCGGCGTCGTGCTGAAACCAGTCGTGTTCTGGATCACGCCGACGCCAGTTTCCACCAGCGCGGCCGCTGACCTCTCCTTGTTCTGCAACAGCCCGCCGGCGATCTGCTGCAGCAGGAAGAAGCCGAGCACCGCTATCACGGCCGCGGAGAAGATCAGCGTGGTGCTGACCACGCGCAACTGCAGCGACCGGCTCCAGCGCATGCGCAGCGCCGCCAGCGCGGCCACCGCGTGGTCCCGCGCCGCGACGGCCCTGCGGCGTGCGGCTGGCAGCAGCCGGATGACATCCGCGAACGTGGCCGCGGCCACCCGGCGGACGGCCGTGGCACCGGAGCGCACATCGTCAGCCGCGCTGCTAGGTGTCGCTGCCCCCTTCATGACCCTTCTTCGCTGGATGGAGCGGGACCTGGCCCGCCGGTGGCGGCCTTACCGGCCGGCCTAGCCGGATCCGGCCTTGTACCCGACGCCGCGGACAGTCACGACGATCTCCGGACGCTCAGGATCCTTCTCGATCTTGGCTCGGAGCCGCTGGACGTGGACGTTGACCAGGCGGGTGTCGGCCGCGTGCCGGTATCCCCACACCTGCTCGAGCAGCACCTCGCGGGTGAATACCTGGCGCGGCTTGCGGGCCAGCGCCACCAGCAGGTCGAACTCAAGCGGCGTGAGGTTGAGCGGCTCGCCGGCCCGCTTCACCGCGTGCCCGGCCACGTCGATGCTGACATCGCCTATCTGCAGCATCTCCGGCGCCGGATCGTCGGTCCTGCGCAGCCTGGCGCGGACCCGCGCGATCAGCACCTTCGACTGGAACGGCTTGACGATGTAGTCGTCGGCGCCTGACTCCAGGCCGAGCACCACGTCGACCGTGTCGCTCTTCGCCGTCAGCATGACGATCGGCACCCCGGACTCGGCCCGGATCTGGCGGCAGACGTCGATCCCGTCCATGCCCGGCAGCATCAGGTCGAGCAGCACGAGGTCGGGCCGGGATTCATGGAACGCATCCATGGCCTTGTCCCCATCGGAGACGAATGTCGGCTCGAACCCCTCACCACGGAGCACGATCCCCAGCATCTCGGCGAGAGCGGCGTCGTCATCGACGACCAGCACGCGACCTTTCATAAACCTCATCGTTCCACGTAAACGTCGGCAGGGGGACCTTCAGCGTTGCATGATCCCGCACTCAGAACACGCAGAGTACCCGCATTAACCGGCCGGGCGACCCCGTGTTCGGTGACGATGGCGGTCAGCAGGCCCGGCGGAGTCACGTCGAAGGCGGGGTTGTAGGCGCTCGTTCCGCCAGGCGCCACTTGCTTGCCCGCGATGCGGGTGACCTCATCGGCGGGCCGGTGCTCGACGATGATCGCGGCGCCGTCTGGCGTGTCGGGATCGACGGTGGACATGGGCGCCACTACGACGAATGGCACCTTATGGTGGCTGGCCAGCACGGCGAGGCCGTAGGTGCCGACCTTGTTCGCGACGCTGCCGTCCGCGGCGATCCGGTCCGCGCCGGTGAGCACGATGTCCACCTCGCCCGCGGCCAGCAGCGACGCGGCGGCCGAGTCAGCCAGCACCGCATGCCGGATGCCGTCCCGCCCCGCCTCGTATGCCGTCAGCCTCGCGCCCTGCAACAGCGGCCTCGTCTCAGCCACCCAGAGCATGGCTAGCCTGCCCGCCCGGTGCGCCGCCAGGATCACCGCGAACGCCGTTCCCTCGCCCGCTGAGACCAGCGCACCGGTGTTGCAGTGGGTCAGCACGCGGGCGTCCGGCGGGATCAGGGCGAGCCCGTGCACCGCCATCGCGGCGCTAGCCGCGGCATCCTCGGCGGCAATCAGCCTGGCTTCGGCCAGGGCAGCACGGGCTGCGGCTCGTTCCCCGTCTTTGTGATCCTCGTGCCCTTTTCCGGCCGGCTGCCTGGCCCGCTGGTATGCCGCCAGGGCCCGCCTGGCACCCCAGGCCAGGTTCACCGCGGTCGGCCTGGCCCGCTCGATCGCGGCGGCGGCCTGCGCGACGTCGTCGCCGCGGTAGGCGGCGAGCGCGACGCCGAACGCGCCGGCCACGCCGAGCAGCGGCGCGCCCCGCACCACCAGGCGGCGGATCGCGTCGATCAGCGCGGGCACGTCCGCGCAGGTGACCGTCGTCTCCTCGGCGGGCAGCCTGGTCTGGTCAAGCAACTGCACGGCGGGGCCAGCGGGCAGCTCAAGCCAGCTCAGCGCGGGAACGTCCACACCACGAGTGTGCGACCGGATGGCGCCTCCGCGCGAGTCGGGGGACCGGGCCGGCCGGCATCGAGCCTGCGGGCGCCGGACCAGCCGGGCCAGCGTGTCCCCTTCGGCCCGATGGGCAGCGACGATGCATCCACGTCCACGGCAGGAGATTACCGGCTGAACCCGGATAGCCTTGGCCGCAGATCATTGACTATGCGGGAGGACCGGCGTGGCCGAGGTGGTGGTGACCGAGCGGCGGCTCCGTGCCGGGAGCGATAGGAGGACGTGACCAGTGCGGGCTGACCGGCCTCATGACCGCGGGCGATAGCGGCAGGACCGCGGGCGGCATCACCGCAGATGCCGGCGGCATCGGCGCGGACGAGGGCGGCGCCATCCAGGCGGCGGCCGTGCAGCGGAGATGGCGCGGGCGGCATGCCGCCGTGGCCGTGCTGGCCGTCGCCGGGATCACCGCAGGCATCGTGCTCGGGCGGCACACGCTGGCCGAGTCCCTGCACAAGCTGGCTGGCCTCGACTGGACCTGGTTCCTTGCCGCCGTCGCCTGCGAGTTCGTTTCGCTGGCTGCCTTCGGGCTCAGCCGCAGGCGCCTGCTGCGGGCCGACGGCCACCCGGCCGGCTTCGGCTCGGTCATGGCGATCACCTACGCGAGCAACGCGCTGTCGATGACGATCCCGTTCGCCGGGGCCCAGCTTGCCGTGATCTTCTCCTACCGGCAGTTCCGGCGGCGCGGCCTCGGCCAGGCGATCACCGGCTGGGCGCTCGCGGTGTCCGCGATCTTGTCCATGTCCGCGCTCGCACTTGTCCTGGTGGCCGGGTCCCTCGCCAGCGGCGCGTCAGTCGCCACGGCCGTCGGCTTCGCCGGCGCGGCCGTGCTCATCCTGCCCGCCGTTGCCATCTTGCTGGCCCTGCGCAACCAGCGCCTGCGCCGCCTGCTGAGCATGGCGCTCACCCGCGTCATCACGGCCGGCCGCCGGCTGCTGCGCCGGCCGCCGGGGAAGGCCGCCGACGCCCTCGAGGACATCCTGAACCGGGTCGCGAGCATCAGGATGTCGTGGCCACGGTACGCGGAGGTGTTCGGGCTCGCCTTGGCGAACTGGATCGGCGACTGCGCCTGCCTCGCCTGCGCTATCCACGCGACCGGCCAGCCAGTGCCCTGGAACGGCCTGCTCCTCGCCTACGCGGCCGGCGCGGCGGCCGGCAGCACGGGGCTCACCCCCGGCGGATTCGCGCTCGTCGAGGCAACCCTGACGGCGGCGCTGGTGGCCGCCGGGATGAACACCTCAGCGGCGCTGACCTCAGTGCTCGCTTACCGGCTGGTCAATTTCTGGATGATCCTGATCGGCGGATGGGCGGCGATGGTCGTGCTGACCCGGTTCAGGAGCCATACCGCCACGAGTCCAGATAGTCCCGCTGCGCCGGGGTGAGCGCGTCGATCTCGGTGCCGAGCGAGGCGAGCATCAGGCTGGCGATCTGCGCGTCGATGGCGGCGGGGACGTCGTGCACGCCCGGCTCCAGCCGGGCGTGATCACGCGCGAGCCAGGCGAGCACGAGTGCCTGCGCGGCGAAGGACAGGTCCATCACGGCGGCCGGATGGCCCTCGGCGGCGACCAGGTTGACCACCCGCCCCTCGGCCAGCAGGATCAGCCGCCTGCCGTCGTCCAGCACGTACTCGTCGGCGTGCGGGCGAACCTCGGGGTGCACGGCAACGGCCAGGCCGGCGAGGCCGCGCACGTCGATCTCGACATCGAAGTGGCCGGCGTTGGCCAGGATCGCGCCGTCGCGCATCACCGCCAGGTGGCCGGCCGCGATCACGTCCCGGGATCCGGTGGCGGTGATGAACACCTCGCCGACCGGCGCCGCCGCGGCCATCGGCAGCACCTCATACCCCTGCAGGACCGCGTCGAGCGCCCGGACCGGATCTGCCTCGGTGACGATGACCCTGGCGCCGAGGCCCCTGGCCCGCTCGGCGATACCGGTGCCTGCCGACCCGAACCCGGCGACCACCACGAGCTTGCCGGCCAGCAGCGTGTTGGTGGCGCGGATGATGCCGTCGATCGCGGACTGCCCGGTGCCGAACCTGTTGTCGAGCATGCGCCGGGTCTCTGACGCGTTCGCGGCGGCCATCGGGAACGCCAGCGTGCCCGCCGCTGCCATCCGGCGGAGCCTGGCTACCCCCGTCGTGGTCGACTCGCAGCCGCCGAGCACGCCGGCGAGCAGTTCCTTGCGGTCTGCGTGCAGGGTGTTCACCAGGTCACAGCCGTCGTCGATGACCAGCTCGGGCGCGGAGTCAAGAGCCCGGTGAATGTGCTCGTAATAGGTCTTCCTGTCCGCCCCTGACCAGGCGGACACCATGGTGCCCGGGCTCGCTGCGAGCGCCGCGGCGACATCGTCCTGAGTGGACAGCGGGTTGGACGCGGCCAGGTGGACCCGAGCGCCGCCCGCCCGCAGCACGTTCACCAGCGCGGCGGTCTCCGCGGTCACGTGCAGGCAGGCGGCCACGGTCAGCCCGGCCAGCGGCTGCTCGGCCGTGAACCCGGCCCGGATCAGGCCGAGCGCCGGCATCGCCCGCTCAGCCCAGCCGATCCGGGCCAGCCCGGCGGCGGCCAGCGCCGGGTCGGCGATGTCCGACGCCGCCCCGGCCGCGGGCGCTACCTCGGTCATCGGTCAGTAGCGGTAGTGATCGGGCTTGTACGGCCCGTCCACCGGCACGCCGATGTAGCCGGCCTGCTCCTTGGTCAGCCGGGTCAGCCGCACGCCGAGCGCCTCCAGGTGCAGCCTGGCGACCTTTTCGTCCAGGTGCTTGGGCAGCACGTGCACGCCCAGCGGGTAGGCCTCGGTCCTGGTGAACAGCTCCACCTGAGCGATCACCTGGTTGGTGAAGCTATTGGACATGACGAAGCTCGGATGGCCGGTGGCGTTGCCGAGGTTGAGCAGGCGCCCCTCGGACAGGACGATCACCGAGTGCCCGTCGGGGAAGACCCACTCGTCGACCTGGGGCTTGATCGAGATCTTCTTGATGCCGGGCAGCGCCGCGAGCCCGGCCATGTCGATCTCGTTGTCGAAGTGCCCGATGTTGCCGACGATCGCCTGATGCTTCATCTGGCTCATCTGGCCGGCCGTGATGATGTGGAAATTGCCCGTCGCGCTGATGAAGATGTCGGCGCTCGCCACCACGTCCTCCAGCGTCGCCACCTGGAAGCCGTCCATCGCGGCCTGCAGCGCGCAGATCGGGTCGATCTCGGTGATGATGACCCGGGCGCCCTGGCCGCGCAGCGACTCGGCGCACCCCTTGCCCACGTCGCCGTAGCCGCAGACGACCGCCACCTTGCCGCCGATCAGGACATCGGTCGCCCGGTTGATCCCGTCCACGAGCGAGTGCCTGCAGCCGTACTTGTTGTCGAACTTGGACTTGGTCACCGAGTCGTTGACATTGATCGCCGGGAACTTCAGCGTGCCGGCGGCAGCCATCTCGTACAGCCGGTGCACCCCGGTCGTCGTCTCCTCGGTGACGCCCCTGACCTGTCCGGCCACGGCCGTCCACTTGCCCGGGCTGGCGGACAGCGACCGCCGGAGCAGGCCGAGCACCACCCGCGATTCTTCGGAGTTATCGTCGGCGGCGGACGGCACTCCGCCGGCCTGCTCGTACTCGGCGCCCTTATGCACCAGCAAGGTGGCGTCGCCGCCGTCGTCGAGCAGCATGTTCGGCCCGTCGCCGGCCGGCCAGCTGAGCGCCTGCTCCGTGCACCACCAGTACTCCTCCAGGGACTCGCCCTTCCACGCGAAGACCGGGATGCCCTTCGGGTCCTCCGGCGTGCCCTCCGGGCCGACCGCCACCGCCGCGGCCGCGTGATCCTGGGTGGAGAAGATGTTGCAGCTTGCCCAGCGCACCTGGGCGCCGATGGCAGCGAGGGTCTCGATCAGCACCGCGGTCTGCACGGTCATGTGCAGCGAGCCGGTGATCCGGGCGCCGCGGAGCGGCTGGGCATCGGCGTATTCCGCCCGCACCGCCATCAGCCCCGGCATCTCGTGCTCGGCGAGCCTGATCTCCTTCCGCCCGAATTCGGCAAGTGATAGATCGGCGACCTTGAACGGAAGGGTCTGGCCGGACATGCGCAACTCCTCTGCGGTGGATTTCGTCATCCGTGGTACCGACCGTACGAGACGCGAGCCGGTGATTGCACGCCAAGCAGCGATTTCCTGACACAAAATTGTAAGATTAGTCGCTATGCGCATCACCGAAGCGGCACGGCGGCTGGGCACCTCGGCCCGGATGCTCAGGTACCGGGAATCCCTGGGGCTGCTCCCCGTGCTGCGCCAGCCCGCCGGCCTGGGCGGCCACCGCAGCCAGGGCGGCCGGGGCGGCGCGCGCTCCGCGCACCGGCAGTTCACCGATCGGGACCTGGAAGCGGCCGGCCTCGCGCTCGCGATCGAGCGGCGCTATGACATCAGCCCGGGCGCCCTCGCGTTCGGCCTGAGGATCATGACGGATCCGGCGGCCAGGTCCCAGGTAGCGGAGCTCGGCAGGCGGACGGGGCGGATACCGGCGCCAGTCGCCCGCGCCCTGGACTTCGAGCAGGAGCGGGCGCTCAGGCTGCTCGGGCTCGGCCCGGCGAGCAGGGACGCCGGCCCGGCTCAGTCGGCCGGGTCGCGCAGCACGGCGCGAACCGCGGGATCGGACTCATCCGCCGCCGCGGCCCGGTACAGATCGGGCTCCAGGTAGATCATCTGCGCGATCGGCACCGCGGCCCGCACCCGCTGCTCCGCCGCGTCGATCCCGCTGGTGATGCTGGCCCCGGTTTGCTCGCGGCGGATGGCCACCTTCGCGGCGACCAGCAGTGCCTCCGGCCCGAGGTGCACCGTCCGCAGATGGATAACGCGCTCAAGCTCGGGACCGTGCTCCAGCGCGGCCACGATCGCGCGCTCGACCTCCTCGCTGGCCGACTCGCCGATCAGCAGGCTCTTCATCTTGATCGCCAGGACGATGGCCACCAGGCCGAGCAGTGCGCCGATCGCGAGCGATCCCAGGCCGTCCCATACCGGCTGCTGGGTGAGCACGCTCAGCGTGACTCCAGCCAGGGCGAACACCAGCCCGGCCAGCGCTGCCAGGTCCTCAAGCAGCACGGTGGGCAGCTCGGGCGCCTTCGCATGGCGAATGAAGTGGCTCAGCCGCTGCCCTCCCCTGGCCTGGTTCGACGCGGCCAGCGCCGTCCGCAGCGAGAACGACTCCAAGATGATCGCCACGCCGAGCACGATCAGCGCGACCAGCGGCGACACCACTTCTTCCGGGTGGGTGATCCGGTGCCAGCCCTCGTAGAGGGAGAACAGCGCACCGACGGTGAACAGCACCACGGCGACGACGAACGCGTAGAAGTACCGTTCGGTGCCGAACCCGAACTGGTGCTCCTCCGTCTCGGCCCGCCGCGACCGGTTCCTGCCGACCAGGAGGAGCACCTGATTGCCCGAGTCGGCGATCGAGTGGACGGACTCGGCCAGCATCGAGGCCGACCCGGTGATCAGCGCGGCGACGAGCTTCGTTGCCGCGATGCCGAGGTTGGCGGCGAGCGCGGCCAGCACCGCCCGCATCCCGCCATGGCCGTGTCCCAGGCCGTCAGCCGCCCGGCCGGCGGCCGGGGTATCCGCGGGCGGCATTTAGCCAGCCTGCGGGCGGCGCGCCTCGTCCACCAGGAGAACGGGGATGTCGTCGCGCACCGGGTACGCCAGCCCGCAGTCCGCGTTGGTGCAGACAAGCTCGCTTGCCTCAGCGTCGGCGCGAAGCGGCGCGTGGCACTGGGGGCAGGCCAGGATCTCCAGCAGCCAGTCGTCGATCTTCATGGCTTCTCCCAGGGGGGTTGGGCAGTCCGGGCGGCCGGGCACGGAAGCTGGCCGGCGAGGCTAGGCACCGCCGCGCACCATGCTCAGCACCTCGTCCCGGACCGCGGCCAGCTGCTCGGCATCGGGTGCCTCGACGTTGAGCCGCAGCAGCGGCTCGGTATTCGACGGCCGGAGATTGAACCACCAGCCCGGGCCGCTGACCGTCAGCCCGTCCAGCTCGTCGATGGAAATCCCGGGGCGGGCGGCAAACGCCTCGCGGACCGTGGCCGCCGCCACGGCCGTGTCACCGACCTCGCTGTTGATCTCGCCCGACGCCGTGTACCTCGCGTAGTCCGCGAGCAGTGCGGACAGCGGCCCGGGCTGCGACCCGAGCGCGGCCAGCACATGCAGGGCCGCCAGCATCCCGGAGTCAGCGAACCAGAAGTCGCGGAAGTAGAAGTGGCCGGAATGCTCACCCCCGAAGATCGCGCCGGTTGCCGCCATCTCGGCCTTGATGAACGAGTGCCCGACCCTGGTCCGCACCGGGTTCCCGCCGTGCTCGGCGATGATCTCCGGTACCGCCCGTGACGTGATCAGGTTGTGGATGACGGTCGCACCGGGCTCCCTGGCCAGCTCCCGCACCGCGATCAGCGCGGTGAGCACGGACGGGGAGACGATCTCGCCTCGCTCGTCGACCACGAAGCACCGGTCGGCGTCGCCGTCGAAGGCCAGCCCGATGTCCGCCCCCGAGCTGGTCACCGCGTCCTGCAGATCGCGCAGGTTCGCCGGGTCGATGGGATTGGCCTCATGATGCGGGAACGAGCCATCCAGCTCGAAGTAGAGCGGCACCGTCTGCAGCGGCAGGCCGGTGAATACCTCGGGCACGGTGTAGCCGGCCATCCCGTTTCCCGCGTCGACGGCCACCTTCAGCGGCCGGATGCCGGACAGGTCCACCAGCTTCCGCAGGTGCCCGGCGTATCCGGGCAGCAAGTCACGCGCGGCCACGGTCCCCGGCGGGCCGTCATGCGCGGGAACCCCGCTCGCGCTCATCTCCCTCAGCTCGGCCAGCCCGCTGTCGGTGCCGACCGGCCTGGCTCCCTGGCGGCAGAGCTTGATCCCGTTGTACTTGGCCGGGTTGTGGCTCGCCGTGATCATCGCGCCGGCCATGCCGAGGCTGCCGCTGGCGTAGTAGAGCATGTCGGTCGAGCCGAGCCCGCCGGATACGACATCGGCACCCTGCGCGGCCGCGCCGTGCCCGAACGCGTCGGCCAGCGGCTCGGATGAGGCACGCATATCGTGGACGGTGACCAGGGACTTCGCGCCGGTCAGGCGCACGAACGCCGCACCGATCCGCTCGGCTGCGTCCTCGTCGAAGTCATCAGGGACGAGCCCGCGGATGTCGTATGCCTTAAAGATCTTCCCGTACTGGGCCACTACGGCCATCCTCCCCAACCTGATCGCCACTGCCTGCCGGCACTGCGCATGACCGAACCGGGCCCGATCGCGCTGCCACACCGCGCGGATACCGAGCCTACCTACCTGGCGGCCTGGCCGGTTAGCCGAGCCTGCCCTTGTCCTGGGGGGATGATCGGAGCACTCGCAGGTGACCGCGCCTGCCGACCTCGACGCCCTGCCCGACTGGCTCGGCGACCGCCTGCGGCAGGGCCGCTTCCCTGACCGCGTTGGCCAGCGCCTCCAGGTCGTCGGCTTCCTGCTCGGCCGGCACAGCCGGGAGCCTGACCACCTCCCAGCCCCGGGGCACGGTCAGCCGGTCAGCGTGCGCACCGCACAGGTCATAGCAGTGCGGCTCCACGTAGGCGGCCAGCGGGCCGAGCACCGCAGTGGAATCGCGGTACACATAGGTCAGCGTGTACAGCGCGACCTGCTTACAAGCGGGCCGTGAGCAGCGACGAGCACTCACCGGCCCACCTCGCTCACGGCACCGTCCGCGGCCGCGGCACCTTGTCCGCCGCACGCTCGCGGGCCGCGCGGCAGACGGAGTCGCGTAGATCGCTCACAACGGCTGACCGTATCGATCCGCAGGCGGTAACGCCACCACCCGGGGCACTCTGCACGATCGTGTCTCCGCGGGCGGTCCGGCAGCGTCCGCCGGGATACGCTCGGTCATTGTGCAGACTGGCGACGGCCGCTCTCCGGTCCCCCGCCGGATCCGGCGGCGGGACCGGCATGGCCGGGGCCTGCGCGGCGTGCTCGCCCCGCAGGACACCCCCATCTACCGGAGCCGCGCGGAGCGCTTCGATGACCTGGTGCTCCAGGCCGTCGCCCAGCTTGAGCCGCGGTGGGCAGCCGAGTTGTCCGGGGTCGAGTTCGCCGTCGAGGAGATACCGGCGGCCGGGCGGCCCGCCGACCTGCCCGATCCGGTGCCGCTGGCCCGGCTGGAGCCTGGTTCGGGCAGCCCGCGCGACGCCGGCCGCCCGGCAGCGCCGCCGCGCATCGTGCTGTACCGGCGGCCGCTGCTCGCCCGCGCGGACGGCGAGGAGGACCTGGGTGAGCTCGTGCTTGACGTCGTGATCGAGGAGTTCGCCCGGCTGCTCGGCGTCGATCCCAGCGCGGTCGATCCCGGCTACTCGGCCGAGGACTAGGACGAGGGCGAGGACAAGGGCAGCGCGGCGTCGAGGGATTGGCGCACGGGGAGCAGCGGCACCGAGGTCAGCGCGGTCAGCACGGGGAAGATCGACTCCACCGTGCCGCCCGCCGAGAGCACCCGCCCGGCGTAGACCGGCCCCGATCCCGCCAGCGGGGTGATCACCACGGCGAACGGCAGCCGCGCGGCGGATCCGGTTGGCGCGCGGAGCCGCACGATGGCCGTGTGCTTCGCCTTGACGGTGACCACCCGGCCGGGCTGGGCGCCGGCACCTGCCTGTCCCGCGGCGGTTCCCCGCAGCGTGATCTGGATCCTGGCCGCGGCCCCCGGAGCGGACAGCACCAGCGTGGCGGCCTTACCCGAACCGGCGAAGTTGTCGGCGACGACCCCTTGCTCCTGCACCGGCGCGGAAGCAGCGGTGAACACCCCTGGTGCGCCCGCGGGCCCGCCGGGCATCTTGATGGCCGCCGTAACCGGCACATTCGACGTTAGCTTGATCGCCGCGGCGATCCCGCCCAGCGACGGCAGCGCGACGGCCACGGCTGAGCCGCCCGGCAGGTCGATCCCGTTGCCGCCGGTCGGGTGATACGAGCCCTTGGCCGTCACGGCCGTCACCTTGACCTGCGCGTTGGCGCTGCCGGGGACGGCGATGTACAGCTCCCTGCTGCCTGGCGAGGCAGGCAGGCCGGGCAGGATGAGGCTGGTGGCAGGCGGCAGGCTGGCGGGCAGCCACGCGCCGGGGGTGCCCGCGGTCTTGCTCTGCCTGAGCGCCGCGACGAGCCGCCCGACGCTGGTACGCACGTGCAGCGCCACCACCCTGGACCCGTGCACCAGCTTAGCCAGGGACTGCACGAGCAGGCCGTGGGCGGGAACGGCGATCCCGGTGTCGATAGTGCCGAGCAGCGGGCCGCTATCGGTGAAGATGTCGACTTCCGCGTCGGCAGGCTGGCTGTCGGCATTCATCAGGTACAGCTGCAGGCCGGCGACCGCGTGCTGCCCGGGGCCGACGAACCAGAAGTCGGTGCCAGGGCCGCCGCAGGCCGCTGTCGGCAGGCCGCCGCCCCCTGTCTGCTCGACCTCAAGCGCGCCGGCCATCGATCCGGTGGCCCGTACGATCACGCCGCCCCGCGCCGGGCTGACGGGTATCTTGCCGCCGGCCGCCGGATTGCCGCCACCCGGCAGGCGGCCGGACCTGGCGCTCGCCAGCGGGATCTTCTCCCGCGTCAGCACGCCCGGCTGGGTACGGGTGATCAGTGACCGCCCGGCGGCAGCGCTGCCCGCAGCCGACAGCCGGCTCACCACCGCCGTTCCCGCGCCAGCCTGGCCGGCCTGCCCCGCCGCTGCCGTAGCCGCGATGAGCGCCACCTGGCTGCCGCTGATGCTGCCCGGCAACGGGCATGCCCGGATCGCGGCGGTGACCGATGCACGGCCCGGCGGCGCCAGCAGGCGGCCGGACGAGGCAGCCACCGGATGGCTGAGCCAGGCCAGCCCGTACTGGGCCGCCAGCGCGAGCACCACCAGCACGCCGATCACGAGCTTGTTCGCGAACAACCGCCTCACCAGTGATCATCTCCGCGTTCTTCGCCGGGCACCGGCCACCGGGAGGCGACTTCCTCCTCGGCCGGCGGCGGCCAGCCCTGGCCCGGCCCGCCGGGGGCGGGCAGCGGATCCAGCCGGTCACCGCCGGACGGCCAGGACGGGTAGTCACCGCCGCCAGACGGCCAGGACGACCGGTCACCGCCGCCGGACGGCCAGGACGACCGGTCACCGCCGGTCCGCCGGGGCGCCGGTCCCGCCGGCCGGGGCGCCGGTCCCGCCGGGCTGGGCGGCGGCGGGCCGGCCGGCGGCGGCTGGCGGTACGAGCGGCGCCGTCCGGGCGATGGTGGCTGACCGGGCTGTCGTGCGGGCGTGCGGCTGCCCGGCGCCGGCTGCGCGGTCCGCCCCGGCTGGCTCTCCGGCCCGGATGCCGCCCGCCCGGCTCGCCGGGACGGACGCTGAGTGACTGGCCATGCGGCCGCTGAGTCGGCCGGCCAGCCGGCCAGGTGCTGGTCGCCGGGCGTCGGGCCGCCCCGGGGGGCGTCCAGGCCGTTAGCGCCGGGCCCGGCCGCACCAGGACCGGCCGCTCGCGGACCAGCCATACCCGGGCCCGGTGCGCCCGGGCCGACCACGCCAGCCGCCTCCCGCAGGGCCGGATCGACCGGCAGCGAACGGCGCGTCCGGCGCGGGCCGTCCCGGTCGCCGTTCGGCCTGCGGCCGGCCAGCCCGGCCTGTCCCGCCCGGGCGGGCCGCCCGGCTCGTCCCTTGTCCCTGCCCCGGCCGAGACCCCGGCCGCGGCCGCGGCGGCCTGAGCCCGCGGGCTCGCCCGGCCCGGCGGGCTCGCCCGGCCCGGCAGGAACGCCGCCACTGGCGGCCCCTCCGCGGGCTCCGATGGCTGCTCCGGCGGCGGGCGCCGGGGCCGCCGCGGCCGAGCTGACCCCGGGCAGGGCGAGCGCGGCGACGATGGCGAAGACGGCAAGCTCCAGCAGCATGGCGGCATCGTGGCCAGTGTCATTGTGGCTGATGCTCAGCTGCCCGCCGCCTGGCGGCAGCCGGAAGGCCTGCGCCCAACCGCCGACCGGCGAGGGAACCGCCGCTAGCGGGTGACCGTTGAGCGTGGCGCTCCAGCCGCCGGCGGGCTCGGCGAGTTCAAGCGTTCCCCCGGCCGCTGGAGCCGCGGCGCCGGTCACGCTGACCGCGCCGGACCGCAGCGGGACGACCCTTCCCCCGGCCTCGACGACCCGCACCCGGGCCGGGAAGTCCACCAGCCGCCACAGCGCGAAAGACGGCGTCGTGCTCACCGGCCGCATTCCGGGCACGCCGTCGAGCACCCGCGCAAGCGCGGTATCGATCGGGGCCGGCATCAGCACGAAGCCGATGTCGAGCTGCGCGAGGGTGTGGCCCTGGTCCACGGCCTCGCCGCCGCTCGGTGCGACCAGCGTGGCAACGGCATTGTCGAGCGCCCGCTGGGCGGCGGGCACGGGCGCCAGGTCCGGGTCGGCGAGCGACGGGCCGGTTCCGCGCAGCACGGCGTAGCTCACCCGGCCGGACTCCGCGCGCAGCACCAGCGTGCGAAGCCGCAGGCCGTTGTCCGATGACACGGAGACGAGCACAGGCACGATCTGCTTGCCGACCAGGGCGACCGGCCCCCGGATCCCGCTGGTCACCCACGACGATGCCGCCAGGACGGGCGCCGAGCACGCGGCGACGGCGATCACGACCACGCCGAGGCCGCGGACGCTGCCCAGCGTGCGCAGCCCGCCCGGTCCGCCGGCCAGCAGGCGCGGAATGGCGTCGCCCGCGGTCGCCGCGGCCAGCAGCAGGCCGACGGCGACGACGGTGAGGGCGACCCCGGGCCAGGCCGGGACGCTGAAGTCGCTGCCAGGCGGCGTGACCGTGACGCGGCTCACCGCGATCGCGATCAGCAGGCCGAACAGCGCGACGCCCCAGCCGGCCGTGACCAGCACGCGCCGCCTGCTCAGCAGCAGCCCGGCGAACGCGGCCACCGCGAGCCCGGCGGTGACCCAGAACGGCGGCATGCCGGGACCGCCGGGGCTGAGCAGCATCAGCGAGCGCGCGGGCAGGTCGGGGCTGGCCAGGCCGGGCGCCTGGACGCCGGCCTCGAGCAGCAGGAGCGACGGATGGGTGGCGACCTGGATCGTCCAGGGGAACAGCAGCACCGGCGATACTGCCGCGGCAATTGCCAGGTTCGGCACCATGCCGCGCCGGGATGCGCCGAAGGCGAGCGCCGCGAGCGCCGCCGCGATCAGCGCGATCAGCCACACCAGCGGCACGAACGCGGTCGCTACCGCGACGCACAGGCCCGTTGCCCAGGCCGCGCGCCGCGCCAGCCGCGGCGGCTGGGTGAATATCCGCGCCGCGACCAGCGCGATCACCGGCAGCAGGATGAAGACGACCGCGGTCCCGATCCGCCCGTCGGCCACCGTTCCCATAGCCACGGGCAGCAGCGCATAGGCGGCGGCGGCCCACACCCTGACCGGGGCCAACCGCGTGATCCGCCGGGTCGCGGCGTACGCCGTGAGGCCAGCAAGCGGCACGCAGCCGAGCAGGATCACGTCCACGGCCAGCCACGGCTTGCCGCCCATGATCGTGGCGAGCGCCGCGATCACCGCCAGGTACGGGGGCGTGCTGGACGCCGAGCCCACTCCGGCCGGGTGGAACCCCTGCAGGTACGCGTGCCACAGCCCGGCGGCGCCGCCGGAGGCGGGTATCAGCGCGCCGCCGCCGAGCGTGCCCGCGCCGAGCAGCGAGCGCTCCGCCACTAGCGCCAGCACGGTCAGCCCGGCGACGAGCAGCACGCCGGGATTCGTCAGGACGCGCTGCGCCAGCCCGCTGTCGACCAGCATGGAGTCGTCCTCGGTCGGATCCTCCGACGCGTGGTGACTGCCGGCCGTGTCGAGCTGCGTCGACCGTGACAGGACGTCGGCGGCGAACTCGGCCAGCCGCCGCAGGGACCGGCCCGGCGGGAGCTCGGCGCGCAGCCGCGCGTAGGCGGCGCGGCGCCCGGGAGCGCGCTGCCGCCGCGCGCTGAGCAGCCGGAGCGGATGCCCGAGCACGGAACTGCCGGCGGCCAGCTCATCAAGCGCCGCGGCCGGCCGCTTCGCGACCATGAAGAAGAGCATGCGCAGGGTGGAGACGGCGACGTTCCCGGCCAGCGCCACGAGCATCGGGCGGGCCGGCAGGTTCGCCAGCAGCGTGCGCAGCGCATTGCCCCGGTCAAGGCGGTGCGGGCGGTGGGACACCGAGACCGTGCGCCGGTGCCGCGCGGCCGCCTCCAGGTGGTAGACAACGGCGGCGGTGATGACCCGGACCCGGTAGCCAGCGGCATGCACTCGCCAGCAGAAGTCGACGTCCTCACGGAAGAGCGTCATCGCCGGGTCGAAGCCGCCGACCTCGTCCCACACGTCGCGGCGGACCAGCATCCCGGCGCTGCCGACCGCCAGCGAGTCCCGGTCACCGTCGTGCTGGCCCTGGTCCACCTCACGCAGCTCGATGCCGGTGACCCGGCGGCCGACCGTGTCGATGGTCACCCCGGCCTCGAGGATCACCTGGCGGTCGGCCCAGTCCATTACCTTGGGGCCGATCACGGCTGCCGACCTGGTCTCGGCGGCTCCGCGGAGCAGCTGCTCAAGCGCGTCCGGGGCCGGCTCGCAGTCATCGTGCAGCAGCCAGAGCCACTCGACCCGCTCGCTGCCGGGAGCGCCGCCCGGCCCGGGTACGGCCAGGTTCGCGGCCCGGTGCTGCAGCGCGCGGGCGACCGCGGCCGCATAGCCAGTGCCGCGCTCCATGCCGAACACAACTGCCTGGCCGAGCTGGCCGGCCAGCACCGCGCCGCTCCGGTCGCGGCTGCCGGTGTCGACGGCGACAACGCGCTGGACGGGCCGGGTCTGGCCGAGGAGTGCCTCGATGACATGCGGCAGCCACGCGGCGCCGTCATGCGCGACGATCACCGCTGTGACGACATGCTGGGGGTACGTATCGTTCGGCGACAAGGGTCCGTTGCTCTTCCGGGGGCTCGCCCGCTGGGCCGGCGCGCGCTCGGCGGCGCCGTTCTCGCAGGCCGGGTACCCCGGTGACAATACGCGAAGCGACGATGAGAGGACGGCCAGACGCAGCGCTTCGCAGCATCATTGCTGGCCAGCGCCCTGGCCCGGGCGGACGCCCGGCACAGCCCGGGTGCCTCGCTGACACCTCTCCTCGCTTTGTTACGCAGCCGTCCCGCCCGGTCACGCACCTGCTGGCTGCGGCAGCGCGGCCCGGTCAGCCAGACCCGGCGGACCGGCTGGCGCCCGCGCGCAGCGGCAGCTACACGGCCTCGCGCTTCAGCCGGCGGCGCTCGCGTTCGGACAGGCCGCCCCAGATCCCGAATCTCTCATCGTGCTCCAGCGCGTATTCCAGGCATTCCGCCCGGACTTCGCAGCTCCGGCACACCTTCTTGGCCTCCCGGGTGGAGCCGCCTTTCTCCGGGAAGAATGCCTCCGGATCCGTCTGCGCGCACAGGGCCCGGTCCTGCCAGCCCAGCTCCCCGGCATCATCCTCGCCCATGCCGAAACTGTCATGCACAAGCGAGACGATGACCTCAGCCACAGCGCACCTCCACCCCTCCACAAGCCCCGTCGTTTCGTGCTCCGCGCCCGAGAGCACGAGAATTACATAGATGAAATTACACCCGCGTGTCTTGCCGTACGTCAAGAGCGATACGTGATAATGGCCGCCAGGTTGGCCTCTGATGACGGGAAAGTCCGCCGAGAAAGCCTGGGATCCCAGCACGGCCGGCCGGCCGGCGCTAGCCTTCTCAGCGGGCCAGACGCACGCCGCGCCGCAGACCCTGCCTCCGCGCGGCAAGCCCCGCCTCCGCGGAACTCCCACCTCCGCACGGCAAGCCCCACCTCCAGCAAGCCCCGCCTCCGCGGAACTCCCACCTCCGCACGGCAAGCCCCACCTCCGGCAAGCCCCGCCTCCGCGGCAAGCCCCGCCTGCGCGGCAAGCCCGTACCTCCGCGCGGCAGGCCGCTGCCTCCGCACGGGCAGGGGCTACCTGCCGATGAAGAGGTATTCGGAAGCGGCCCGGCGCAGGGCCGCCGGGTGGGTGCCGAAGCTGTAGCTATGGTCGATCAGCCGGACCTCGACGTCATCCTTCACCTCGCGCAGCAGCGCCTCGATCGTCGCCGCGTCGGGCACGGCGTTCGAGGAATAGGACGCGACGATCACGGAATCGGGGAACTGGCCGAACGCGCGGCGCAGCGCGTCGGTGACGGTGCGCTTGTAGGAGAACGGCGTATACCGCTTCGCCAGCTTCCTGGTGCGGGTCTCCTGCATGATCGGCTGGCCCCGCCAGTACACCGAGAGTCCCTCGAGGAAGTGATAGCGCTTGATATAGCAGTTGTCGTCCCTGGCCGGAGCGTACGGCGGGTCCAGGTAGACCACGTCGTAAGGCCCCGGCTCGATCGCGAAGACGTCGCCGTGCCGGGCCGTGCAGGGCCTGCCGCTGTCGAACACGACCCGGTTGTACTCCGCCGCCCGCTCCCGGAAATGCTCGCGCATGCCCAGGTGCAGGTCGCGCCGTCCGTCGTCGTAGCGCAGGCCGGTGAAGGTGAAGACCCCGCGCGGCTGCTTTCGGGCGGCGGCCAGCACCAGCGCGGCGATGGCAACCGCCCGCTTATGCCCGTCCATCCGGTCGATGTGTGACCAGGCTGAGTCGAGGAAGACCCGGTCGGCGTCGGTGAAGTACACGCCGCCGAAGTTGCGCTGGATGAAATCGCGGTCGTCGGCCGCGGGCCCGCAGATCTCGTCGATGTCCGCGGTGCTGAGCGTCACTTTCTGGTTGACCACGGTGGCGCGCGCGATGACAGCGGGGAAAGTGAGGAAGTCGTTGGCCGTGACCTCGTATCCGAGCATCTTCAGCAGGTAGGACACGACGCCGCTGCCGGAGAACGCGTCGAGCGCGGTCCGCCCGCCGACCTCGGCAAACACGCCGGCCAGGTGCGGGATCAGCCGGTACTTGGATCCCATGTAACGGAGCCTGGGGAAGTCGGCCACCCGGCGCACGGCATCGGCCAGGCCAGGCCCGCCAGCCGTGCTGAGCCTGTCAGCCGAGCTGGTCCCGTCAGGCCCGCTGGCCCCGTCAGCCACGCTGGCCCCGTCAGCCACGCTGGCCCCGTCAGCCATGCTGGGCCGGTCAGCCACGCTGGCCCCGTCAGCCACGCTGGGCCGGTCAGCCACGCGGCTCCCGTCAGGCCTGCCAGGCGTGCTGAGCCTGTCAGCCAGGCTGGTCCTGTCAGACATGCCAGCTACGCGGCTCCCGTCAGGCCCGCTGGCCCCGCCAGGCACGCCAGCCGCACTGAGCCGGTCAAGCACGCTGGGCCCGCCAAGCACGCCAGGCGCACTGAGCCGGTCAACCATGCTGAGCCCGCCAAGCACGCCAGGCGCACTGAGCCGGTCAACCACGCTGAGCCCGCCAGGCACGCCAGACACGCCGGGCCGGTCAAGCACGCTGGGCCCGCCAGGCACGCCAGCCGTGCTGGGCCGGCCGGTCATACCTGTCATGCCGGGCTGCGGTTCCCTGCTCGCCGTGGCGGTCACGACCGCCATCCTCCCGCACCCCCGGGCGGCGGCCAGCCCGTTTCGGCGCCACCGGCTGCGCATGGCAGCCCCGGCAGCGGGCCAGGCCCGCATGGATGTGGCTTTGGTATGCGCCCGCGAATACCTCTGGCACATCCATCAGGCGGAACGAGCCTCGCCGCCCGGGGCGGCGGTCTGGCCCGGCGGCTGGCTCGGCGATGTTGCCCCGGTGGTGTTTCGCTCGGCAGGTGCTTGCCCCGCGGATGCTTGCCCGCCGGTGCTTGCCGCCGGTGCTTGCCCGCCGGTGCTTGCCCGCCGGTGCTTGCCCGCCGGGTGCTTGCCTTGGGCGGCTGTCCGGTGCCGGGCACGGCTAGCGCACCTGATTGACTTTCGGCATGCGTATTACCGTGCTGGCCGGCGGGATCGGCGCCGCGCGCTTCCTCCGCGGGCTGAAGGCCGCAGCCCCCGGTGCCGAGATCACCGTCGTCGGCAACACCGGCGACGACATCAGCCTGTTCGGCCTGCACGTCAGCCCGGACCTGGACACCGTCATGTACACGCTCGGCGGCGGCATCAGCGAGGAGCAGGGCTGGGGCCGGGCCGGCGAGAGCTTCGCCGTGCTAGCGGAACTGTCCGCCTACGGGGCCGGCCCCGGCTGGTTCGGCCTCGGCGACCGCGACATCGCCACCCACATCGCACGGACGAAGGAGCTGAACCGGGGTCAGCCGCTCAGCGCCGTCACCAGGTGGCTATGTGAGCGCTGGCAGCCGGGCGTGACGCTGCTGCCGATGTCCGACGACCGGGTAGAGACGCACGTCGTGCTCGACGATGCCGGGGGCAGGCGAACCGTGCACTTCCAGGAATGGTGGGTGCGGCTCCGCGCGGCGATCCCGGCCGCTGAGATCGTAGCGGCCGGCGCGGCGGAGGCGAGGCCGGCGCCGGGCGTGCTCGAGGCGATCGCGGCCGCGGACTTCGTGCTCCTGCCGCCGTCGAACCCGGTGGTCAGCATCGGCATCATCCTGGCCGTTCCCGGTATCGCCGAGGCCGTCAGCGCGAAGACGGTAGTTGGCGTGTCCCCGATCATCGGCGGCGCCCCGGTGCGCGGCATGGCCGATGCGTGCCTGACCGCCATCGGCGTGCAGACCAGCGCGGCGGCGGTCGCGGCACACTACGGCGCCGGGCTGCTGGACGGCTGGCTGGTCGACGAGCAGGACAAGGCCGCAGCGGATGCCCCTGAGCTGGCCGGGATCGCGGTCCGGGCGCTACCGCTCTACATGACCGACGTGAGCGCGTCCGCTGAGATAGCCCGCGCCGCAGTCGCGCTGGCCCAGGAGCTGAGCAGGTGAGCGGCGAGAGCGTTCCGCCGGAGCCAGGAACCGAAGCGGGCCGCGCGATCACCGGCACGACCGGCACGGGATCTCCGGCCGCCGACATGACCGGCACGGGATCTCCGGCCGCCGACATGACCGGCACGGGATCTCCGGCCGCCGACATGACCGGCACGGGATCTCCCGCCGCCGACATGACCGGCACGGGATCTCCCGCCGCCGACATGACCGGCAAGGGCGTGAGCGTCACGGGCGTGACCGGCCTGCCGGAGATCGCGGCCGGGGACGATCTCGGCGCGATGATCGCCAGCGCGGCCGGGCCGCTGGCTGACGGCGACATCGTCGTGATCACCTCAAAGATCATCAGCAAGGCGGAGGGCCGGGTTGTCCGGGCGGACCGGGAGCGTGCGATCGAGGCGGAGACGGTCCGGGTGGTCGCCCGCCGGGGCCCGACCACAATCGCGGAGACCAGGCACGGGCTGGTGCTGGCGGCGGCCGGGGTCGATGCCTCGAACACGGCACCGGGCACGGTCGTGCTGCTGCCAGACGATCCGGACGGTTCCGCCCGCCAGCTGCGCAAAGCGCTGCGCGCCCGGCGGGGAGCCAGCGTCGGCGTGATCATCACCGACACGATGGGCAGACCCTGGCGCACCGGCCAGACCGATACGGCGATCGGAGTGGCCGGGCTGGCGCCACTGCGCGATCACCGCGGCCAGGCCGATACCTTCGGCAACCCGCTCGAGGTCACCGTGGCGGCCGTCGCGGACGAGATCGCGGCGGCGGCGGACCTGGTCATGGGCAAGACCCGGCAGGTGCCTGCCGCGATCGTCAGCGGCCTGGCCGAGATCGTCACCGATGCCGACGGGCCCGGCGCTGCCGCGCTGATCCGGCCGGCCGCCGACGACATGTTCCGGCTGGGCGCCGCCGACGTGCTGCCCGCCCGCCGGACCGTACGCGAGTTCACCGCCGAGCCGGTCAGCCCGGGACCGGTCCGGCGGGCGGTCGCCGCGGCCCTGACCGCGCCAGCCCCGCATCACAGCGTGCCGTGGCGGTTCGCGGTCGTCGAGTCGGCCGCGGCGCGGACCGCGCTGCTCGATGACATGCTGGCCGCGTGGACCGAGGACCTGCGCGGCGACGGGTTCACCCCGGAGCAGATCGCCCGGCGGGTGCGCCGCGGCGAGCCGCTCAGGCGGGCCCCGCTGATCATCGTGCCCTGCCTGGTCACCGACGCGGCGCATGCTTACCCGGACGGCCGCCGTGCCGCGGCCGAGCAGACCATGTTCACCGTGGCCATGGGCGCGGCCGTGCAGAACCTGCTGGTCGCCCTCGCCGTCGAGGGACTGGGCTCGTGCTGGGTCTCCAGCACGCTGTTCTGCCAGGACCGGGCGGCCGCGTCGCTCGGCCTGCCGGCCGGCTGGCTGCCGATGGGAGCCGTCGGCGTCGGCCACCCCGCAGGAGCGCCGCGGGCACGCCCGCCTCGGGATCCGGGACAGTACCTGCTGACGCTGTGACACCTGCTGACGCTGTGACACCTGCTGACGCCATGACACCTGCTGACAATGTGACACCTGCTGACAATGTGACACCTGCTGACACTGTGGCACCTGCTGACGGCGACCGGGCAACTGCTGAGCGCCGGAGGCCGCCACCCAGCCCGGCAGGACGGCTAGCCCGAAGTTCCCCCCAGGCTCATAAGGCCCATCATGTCTGCCCTGGTCATAGAGCTTCAGGTGCCGGACTTACATGCCTACGGTAGTCATGTGCGTCCACGTTCTCCCTGGTGAACAGGGGTGTCAGGTCATCCGTGCATACTCGACATCAAGTAACTTCGGGCTAGCGGGCAGCCGCCTGGCGATAACCGGCTAGCGACCCCTTGGGTCGCTAGCCGGCCGATGGATGTGCATTTCGGTAGGCGCGGGTGCCGACCGATGTGCACATCCATCAGCTAGAGGGACAGCCGCCTGGCGAGATCGGAAGCGAATATCCCGTCCGGGTCGATCTGCGCTCTGAGCTGGCGGAAGGCATCGAGCCTTGGGTACATGCGGGCCAGCGTCGCTGGCCGGACGCGGGCGTCCTTGGCCAGGTAGACCCGGCCGCCAGCGGCCAGCACCAGCTCGTCGAGCCCGTCAAGCAGGCTGGCCAGGCCCGGCGTGCGGGCCGGGAAGTCGAGGGCCAGGGTCCAGCCCGGCAGCGGGAACGACAGCAGGCCGGGATTGCCCGGGCCGAAGCGCTTCAGCACGGTCACGAACGACGGCGCGCGGGCCTGGCTGATCCGCTCGAAGGAGCTGCGCACCGCCTGCTCCTGGCCGAACGGCACGACGTACTGATACTGCAGGAAGCCGGCCGGGCCGTAGACCCGGTTCCAGTTCCTGATGCCGTCCAGCGGGTGGAAGAAGGCGCCGATCGACTGCAGCTCGCCGATCCTGCGCCGCGGCGCCTTGCGGAACCACGCCTCGTTCAGCAGTGCCACGGTGCGGTGATTCAGCAGGCCGTCAGGGAACACCGGCGGGGCGGTTGCCAGGCTGCCCGCGCTGAACCGGAGCGGATCCGCCCGCCGCCTGCGCGGCAGGTCGCTCACGGCGGCGAAGTCGCCGCTGGTGATGACCGAGCGGCCCAGGCTGGCGCCGCGGGCCAGGCAATCGGCCCAGGCGACGGTGTAGCCGTGCGAGCCATCGGCCGCGGCAAGGCTGGCCATGGTCTCGTCGATATCGGCGGCGCGGACGGTATCCACCCGGACGCGCGCGGTCTCGACCCTGGTCAGGGCCAGGGTGGCCCGCAGGATGATTCCGGTCAGCCCCATCCCGCCCGCGGTGGCCCAGAACAGGCCGGGGCTGTCCGCCGGGGTGATGACGCGGACCTCGCCGTCTGCCGTCAGCAGGTCCAGCGACACGACGTGCCGGGCGAAGCTCCCGGCACGGTGGTGATTCTTGCCGTGCACGTCGGCCGCGATCGCGCCGCCGATGGTCACCTGCCGGGTGCCGGGAGAGACCGGCACGAACCAGCCCAGGGGCAGCGCCGCGATCATGAGCTGCTCAAGGCTCACCCCGGCCTCGCAGGTCACCAGCCCGCTGGCCGGGTCGAGACCGGTGATCCTGTTCATCCGGGTGGTCCTGATGACCCGCCCGCCGCCGTTCTGTGCCGCGTTGTTGTAGCTACGGCCAAGCCCGCGGGCGATCACGCCGCGGCCTGGCGCCGACGTGACCAGGGTGGGCACCTCCGCGAGGCCGGCCGGCTCGGCCAGCTCGGCCACCGTCGGGGCGGTCCGGCCCCATCCGGTGAGCGCCACCCGGCCAGGCCGAGGCATGGCCGCCGCGGCTGGCCTGGCCTGCGGCCGCAGCGCCGCGCTGTCCGGCATCGGCTCCGTCCTCAGGCCTGGACCAGGGGAAGCGGCGTCCTGGGCCCGCGAACAGCGGCGCATACCCCGTCGCTGGCTGCGGCGGCGGCCATCCGCTCTGCCGCCGGCTGCCCGTAGGTCGTCGTGCGCTGCCGCAGCCGCCGCCCGGTCGGCGCGACGAGTCCGGCGAGCTGGCTGATCGTCATGTAGGAACCGTGCTGCGATCCGGCCATCCGGCTGATCGTCTCCTCCATCAGGGTGCCGCCCAGGTCGTTGACGCCGCCGGTGAGCACGTCGCGGCAGGCGCTGGCGCCGAGCTTGACCCAGGAGCACTGGATGTTGCTGATCGCGCCGTGCAACAGCAGCCGGGACACCGCGTGTACGGCCCGGTTCTCCCGCCGCGTCGGGCCGGGCCTGGCCAGCCCGGCCAGGTAGATCGGCGAGCTTGCGTGCACGAACGGCAGCAGCACGAACTCGGTGAAGCCGCCGGTGCGCTCCTGGATGCGGCGGATCACCCGCAGGTGCCCGACCCAGTGCGCCGGGGTGTCCACGTGCCCGTACATCATCGTCGACGAGGTCGGGATGCCGAGCTCGTGCGCGGTGGTGATCACCTCGATCCACGCTGCGGCCGGCAGCTTGCCCTTGGTGAGCACCCAGCGCACGTCATCGTCCAGGATCTCCGCCGCGGTACCCGGCAGCGAGCCCAGGCCGGCCTCGCGGGCCCGCACCAGCCACTCGCGGACCGGCAGGCCGGTGCGCGATGCCCCGTTCATCACCTCCATCGGCGAGAACGCGTGCACGTGGATGTCCGGGCAGCGCCGCTTCACCTCGGCGGCCAGGTCGAAATAGGCGGTGCCGGGCAGGTCCGGGTGGATGCCGCCCTGCATGCACACCTCGGTGGCGCCTGCCCCCCAGGCTTCCTCGGCCCGGTCGCCGACCTGGGTCAGGGAGAGCGTGTAGGCGTCGGCGTCGGTCCGCCGCTGGGCGAAAGCGCAGAACCGGCAGCCGGTGTAGCAGACGTTGGTGAAGTTGATGTTGCGGGTGACGACGTAGCTCACGTCTTCCCCGGCGGCTTCGGCGCGCAGCGCGTCAGCGAGCGCCGCCAGCGCGGCAAGCTCCGGGCCGTCGGCGTCGAGCAGCGCGAGCGCCTGGGCGTCGGTCAGCCCGGCCGGGTCGCGCTCGGCCTTCCTGAGCGCGGCGCGCACGTCGGCACGCAGCCGCGGCGGCGCGGCGGCCGGCGCCGCGTGCCGGGCGGCCGGCTCAATCCGCGCGCCGATCTCGGCCCAGTCGCCGTACACCTCGGCGAAGTCATCCCTGCGGTCCTTGGTCCGGCCGGTGGTGTCGATCGTGACGTGCAGGTCGGTCCGGCCGGTGGCGTCGCCCCAGCCGCCGTCGGGCTCTTGCCAGGGCAGGCCGCGCGGTAGGGCGCTTTCGCTGGCCAGCCCGGTGCCGGGATCCGCGAGCGCCGCGACGTGGGCGGTCAGGCGGGGATCCAGCCAGGGCTCGCGAAGGTAGCCGGGATAGGCGGTGAGCCGCTCGCACAGGGTGAACCCGGCGGCCGCGGTGTGCCCGGCCAGGTCGTCGATCTGCGGCCAGGGCCGTTCCGGGTTGACGTGGTCGGGGGTCAGCGGCGACACGCCGCCCCAGTCGTCGATCCCGGCCGCCAGGATCAGCGCGTACTGGTCGCCGATCAGGTTGGGCGGTGCCTGGATGCGCATCGACGGGCCGAGCACGAGCCTGGTGACGGCGATCGTCGCGGCCAGGTCGTCGAGCCCGGCGTCGGGCGTGCCGCGCATCTTGGTGTCCGGCTTGGCGCGGAAGTTCTGCACGATGACTTCCTGGATGCCGCCGTACTCGCGGGCCACCTGCCGGATGGCGAAGATCGAGTCGGCCCGCTCGGCCAGGGTCTCGCCGATCCCGATCAGGATCCCGGTGGTGAACGGCACCGCACTGCGGCCGGCGTCCTCCAGCACCCGGAGCCTGACCTTCGGATCCTTGTCCGGGCTGCCGAAATGCGCGCCGCCGCGGTCGGTGAACAGCCTGGCCGCGGTGGTCTCCAGCATCATCCCCATCGACGGGGCAACGGGCTTGAGCCGCTGGAAGTCCTGCCAGGACAGCACGCCGGGATTGAGGTGCGGCAGCAGCCCGGTCTCTTCCAGGACCCTGATCGCCATGGCCCTGACGTAGGAGAGGGTGTCGTCGTAGCCGTTCGCGTCCAGCCACTCCCTGGCCTGGGGCCAGCGGTCCTCCGGCCGGTCGCCAAGCGTGAACAATGCCTCCTTGCAGCCGAGCGCCGCGCCCTGGGAGGCGATGTCGATGACCTCATCCGGGGACAGGTACGGGCTGGGCAGCCGCCCGGGGACGGTGGCGAAGGTGCAATAGCCGCAGCGGTCCCGGCACAGCCTGGTCAGCGGGATGAAGACCTTCTTCGAGTAGGTAATGATGGCCGGCCGGCCGGCCGCAATGAGTCCCGCGTCCCTGGTGCGGGAGGCATATTCCAGCAGCCTGGCCAGGTGCTCGCCGCGGGCATGCAGCAGGGTCGTCGCCTCGGCCTGGTCCAGCGCCTTGCCGTCCCTGGCCCTGGCGAGCGCGCGGCGCAGCGCGCTCTGTGACGGTGCGGGCGGCTCGGGCAGCGGCCCGAACGGGAGCGCGCCGGGGGCACGCGCGTCATCGCTCATAGACCAACCCTAGGCTGCGGGCGCTCAGGCCCCTTGCCCGGTGGCCGGGCCCGGCCGGGAGGCCTGCTCAGAACGCGCGGTAGTCGCGCACCGGCATCCGCGGGCCGCGCCGGGGCGGGCGGGCCCCGGCTAGCTCGATCAGCCTGGCCGCCCGGTACCGGTGCCCCTGGTAGGGCGCGAGCAGCTCCAGCATCCCGGCGTCGTCCACGATCAGGCCCGCCAGCGTCCAGCCCACCGCGGCCGGCAGGTTGTAGTCGCCGACGGATACGGCGTCGGCGTCGCCGCAGGCGCGCTGCCTGACCTCGGCCGAGGTCCATGGCCCGATGCCCGGCAGCGCCCGCAGCCTGCGGTCGGCATCGGCGGCGGGCATCGCCAGGATTTCCTCAACCCGGCCGGCCGACCGCGCCGCTGCGGCGATCGTGCGCGCCCGGACCGCCTCCACGCCGGCCCGATGCCAGTCCCACGACGGGATCCGCGGCCAGGTGTCAGCGGCCGGGAACACCCGCATCCCGGCTGGCGCCGGCCCTGGTGCCGGGTCGCCGAACCTGAGCAGCAGCCACCGCCAGGCGCGGTGCGCCTCCGGGCTCACCACCTTCTGCTCGAGTACCGCTGGGACCAGCGCCTCTAGTACCCGGCCGGACCGCCCGATCCGCGCGCCGGGATGCCGCCGGGAAAGCTCCCGCAGCACCGGATGCGCCGGGGCGAAGCCCGCCGGGTCGTCGGCCGCGCCGAGCAGGGACGGCAGGCTGTCGAGCAGCCACTGAGCACCCGGACCCCATGCGGTCGCACTGACCTCGGTGACGGCAACCGCGCCCGGCAGCGGAGTTCCTGTCGTCGCTGAGACCGAGCCCGCGGCTGACCCGCCGCGGGCTGCATCGCCGATCGTAGCGAGGACGCTGGCACCCGCCGATCCCGTTCCGCCCGATCTTGTTCCGGTGCCCGGGCCGGCAGCAGCCGGCCCGGCCGGGCGTGCCGTCACCCGCAGCGTGCCCGGCCCGTCCGGCGTCCGCGACGTGCGCCACACCGCACCGTCACCGCTGACCCGGTACGCCGGATCACGGGGTCCCCGCCGGTGCACGGACAGCACAAGGCGGACATCGACCGGGAAGGGCGCCTGCCACTCCCGGCTGGGCGGCCCGGCGCAGGAGCCGGCGCCCGGGGCTGGCAGCGCCATGTCTCAGCAGTCCGAGGAGAACCGGATCGTGGTCGGGCCGAGCTCACTGCCCGGCCACAGCCGGAGCCCGCCGCACAGCTCGTTGCCCGCGGCGACGTGGGCCCCGTCGCCGATCACGGCGCCGTCGACGACCACGCCCTCGCCGACCCGGGCGCTCACTCCGACCACGCTGCCGGTTATCACCGCGCCGGCCCCGATCACCGCGCCGTCGAACAGCACGGATCCGTCCACGCGCGCGCCAGCGCCGACACGGCTGCCCGCGCCGAGCACCGATCCGCCGAGCGCCTCGGCACCCGGCTTGAGATCGGCGCCGGGAAGCAGCAGGGCCTGCCCGCACGGGCCTGGCAGCGCGGCGGAGGCCAGCCTGCCGAGCACCAGGTCGCAGGATCCGCGGACGAACGTCTCGGGCGTTCCGACGTCGAGCCAGTACGCGGTCTCCGGATAGCCCATCACGACCTGGCCGGCCGTGATGAGCGCGGGGAAGGTCGCCCGTTCCACCGAGACCACCTGCCCGGCTGGTATCTCGTCGATCACCCGCCGCCGGAAGACGTAGCAGCCGGCGTTGATCCGGTTCGTCACCGGCCGCGGCGTCTTCTCCAGGAACGCCGTGACCCGCCCGCCGGAGTCGGTGGGCACGCAGCCGAATCTCGCCGGGTCGGGGACCTCGACCAGGTGCAGCGTGACCGCGGCATCTTCCTTGGCGTGCAGCTCGAGTTGCGCGCCAAGGTCGTGGCCGGAAAGCACGTCGCCGTTCAGCACGACCACCGGGTCGTCCGGGCCGCTGCGCAGGCGCGCGGCCGCGTTGCGGATGCCGCCGCCGGTGCCGAGCGGTACCTCCTCCTGGACGTACTCAAGCTGCAGCCCGAACGCGGACCCGTCGCCGAACCACTCAGCGAACATCGCCGCGCGGTACGCGGTGGCCAGTACCACCCGGGTGATCCCGGCCGCGGCCGCACGGGCCAGCTGATGCGCGAGGAACGGCACCCCGGCCGTCGGCAGCAGCGGCTTTGGCGTGGCTATGGTCAGCGGGCGCAGCCGGGTGCCCTGCCCGCCGACCAGCAGGATTGCCTCTACCCCGGTAGTGCCGCCGGCACCGGCGGCTGATTCCCAGGAGAGGCCTGAATCGCTCGGCATGGGCAGCGAGGCTACTCTCGTCTGTGGGCCGCCGCACGCAGGTACGACGCCATGTGTGCCTCCGCCGATGCCGCCCAGCTGAACTCCAGCGCCCTGGCGTGTCCCGCGGCCCCCAGCGCCTCGCGGCGCGCCGGGTCATCGAGGAGCGCCCGCAGCGCAGCCCTGATGCCGTCGGCGTCGGGCTCGGTGTAGGCGACCGCGTCGCCGCCCACCTCCGGCAGCGACGTCATGTGCGTGGTCAGCACGGGTGCCCCGCAGGCCATGGCCTCGAGGGCCGGCAGCCCGAACCCCTCGCTGGTGCTGGGGAACGCGACGACGAGCGCTCCGCCCAGGTAACCGGGCAGGTCGGTGAAATGCAGGTACCCGGGGCGGACGAGCCGAAGGTGCGCGGGCACCGCGGCAATCGCCTCGTTCACCTCGTCGCTCCAGCCGCTGCCGCCGGCCAGCACGAGCGCCGGCGGCTCGCTGAGCTCGGCAACCGCCGCGGCCCAGCCGGTGATCAGGGCCGGGATGTTCTTGCGCGGCTCGAGGGTGCCGAGGTAGGCGACGTACTGCTTGCCGTGCAGGCCGAGCCGGGCGGAGACCTGGCGTACCTGGGCCGCGTCAGGCTGATGGAACAGGGTGTGGTCCACGCCGTGATAGGCCACGTCGATCCTGGTCGGGTCGGCCCCGAGCGCGCGGACGAGCTCGTCTCTGGTCGCCTTGGACGGGACGATCAGCCGGGTGGCCCGGCGCGCGGACGTGCGAATGGCTGACTTGTAGAACGTGGCGGTCACCGGATTGTGCGCATCGGGCTCGGTGAAGAACGTCAGGTCGTGGATGGTCACCACGGTGGGAGCGCCGGGCCGGAGCGGCATCGAGTAGTGCGGCGCGTGGATCACGTCGGCGCCGACCTGCTGAGCGACGAGCGGCAGGCCGCTCTGCTCCCAGGCCAGCCTGGCCGCCCGGTGAGCGATGGCGGTAGGAGCGGCCACGACCTGGGCGCCAGGCACCAGCCGGCTGTACCGTTCCTCGTCCGCGCGCTGGCAGGCCACGGCAAGATCGGCGTCAGCTGCCTCCAGCGCGCTCACCAGTCCGTCGACGTAGCGTCCGACGGCACCGCGGTCCGCAGGCACAGCGGTCGCGTCAACTAGCACACGAGGCGCCACGACCAGTCTTTCTCCTTTCATGATGAGGGCCCGGCCCTGGGCCATGCGGGAAGCATGCAGGTGAGCTTTGCTCAGGATGTCCCGTCAGGACCGAGCGTACGCCCTCGGCGTCAGCGGTGTGGCCTTGCGGGAGGGGCAGCCCGGGCCCTGGCGGGCGCCGTCACCCGGACCGGCTCGCGCTCGGCGACGGCGATGGCGACGGACTCGGCTTTCCGGCCGGGCGCGGCCCGCCTTGCGCCGCCTGGCTGGCCTTGTCGAGTGCGCCCTTCATCCTGGCGATGTCACGGCCGTAGGCGGCGAAGTCGCCGGCCTTGAGCGCCTGCTGCGCCTGGCCGTAGAAGGCTTCCGCCTGCCGCAGGTATTTCTGCACGGCCGCGCTGGCCGGCCCGCCGCCGTTGCCACCGGTCCCCTGGTTCCCGCCGGTGCCCTGCTGGCCAGGCGTGCCGCCGAACACCTGGGCGAGCGCTCCCTGCAGCGTCGGCGCATACCCGACCTGGTTGCCGGAGTAGGCGAACACGCGCTGCAGCGTGGGGAACGATCCGCTGCTGCCGGCCGCCGAGGCCGAGATGTACACCGGCTCAACGTACAGCAGGCCGCCAGCCACGGGAACGGTCACCAGGTTACCGAGCGTCACGCTCGATCCGCCCTGCCGGAACAGCGAAAGCTCCCTCGCGGCCGCCGGATGCGTCTCGAACTTGTTCTGCACCTGCTCCGGCCCCAGGATGGCTGTGTCCTGCGGCAGTTCAAGCACCTCGATGGTGCCGTAGCCGGCGCTCTCCGGATTGCTGTCCACCGCCATGAACGCCGCCATGTTGGCCCGCCCGCGCGGCGTGAACGACGTGGTGAGCGAGAACTCGGGCCGGGCATAGCCCGGGACCTGCATGGTCAGGTAGTACGGCGGCTGGCTGGCGCCGCCGGTCGCCGCGCTCGGGTCGATGGGCACGGTCCAGAAGTTCTGCCCGCCATAGAACTCCTGGGGCTGCGTGACGTGGTACTGGGCCAGGATCTGCCGCTGCACCTCGAACTGGACCTCGGGGTAGCGAAGGTGCGGCAGCAGGTCAGCCGGGATGTGGTTGCGCGGCTGGATGACGCCAGGGAACACCTTCTTCCAGGTGTCGAGCACCGGGTCATGGTCGTTCCACTGGTACAGCGTGACCGCGCCGGTGTAGGCGTTGACCACTGCCTTGACCGAATTGCGCAGGTAGTTGATCTGCCCGCCCTGGCCCACGGCGGACCCGCCCGGGTTATAGCTGTCGGAGGTTGCGCCCTGCAGGCCGAGGCGCTGCGAGTAGGGGTAGTTGTCCGTGGCCGTGTAGCCATCAACCACCCAGAGGATCTTCCCGCCGGAGATGACCGGATACGCATCGCTGTCCAGGGTGAGGAACGGGGCGGCCTTCGCCACTCGCGAGACCGGGTCCCTGATGTAGAGGATGGTGGACTTACCGTCGATCGCGCCGGATAGCAGGATGTTGAGCTCGCGGAATTTCACCGCGTACAACAGCCGGTTCAGGGTGGAGCCGACCGGCACCCCGCCGCCGCCGGTGTAGGTGGTGTTGACCTGTCCGCTCGTGTTCTCCTTGGGATAGTCGAGCTCCTGCTGGTGCCCGCCGACGATCGCGTAGCTGGTCTCCTGCTCGCCGAAGTAGACCCGCGGCTGGAACTGGCCGAGGACGCCGGTGGGCGGGATGTCGCTCTCGGTGAAAACCGGCGTCCCGCTTGGCTGGGCTGTGCTCGCCGACGCGGAGACGAAGCCGAACCCGTGCGTGTACACGAGATGACTGTTGATCCAGTTGGCCTGGCCGGCCGGCGGGCCGCTCATGTCGCGCACGCCGACGACCATGTCGGCCGGTGCCTTGCCGCTGCTCAGCTGATAGCGGTCGACGTCCAGGACGCTGTTGAACTTGTAGTAGCCCTTCACCTGCTGGAGTTGCTGGAACGCCCGGGACACCACACCGGGATCCAGCAGCCTCGTGTCCGGCAGGCTGGCCGCCTGGCTGGCCTGCTGGCCCGCCGTGTCGGTCGAGGTCGCCGGGTAGGGCGTCCCCCGCACCCGGGAGATCCCGTAGGCCGTGCGCGTGCTGGTGATCTCCCGCCCGATGTAGGGGGACTCCTTGAGGAGCTCGTTCGGCTTGACGACGAACTGCTGGATGATCGCCGGATAGACGCCGCCGATGATCACGGCGGAGAGCACGAGCAGCCCGAAGCCGACCGCGGGCAGCAGGGTGTTCCTGCGCACCGCGCCGGCGAAGAACAGCGCGGCGCAGATCACCGCGATGACCGCGAGCACCGTCTTGGCCGGCAGGATGGCGTTGACATCCGTGTAGGACGCGCCCGTCCGCACTATCCCCCGCTGGGAGAAATCGATCCCGTACCGGTCCACCCAGTACGCGGCCGCTTTGAGCAGCACGAAGACGCCCACCAGCACGAACATGTGAGTCTTGGCGGCCGGGGTTGCGCGGTGGCCCTTGACCTGCGGGCGCAAGGCTCCGTAGAGGTAGTGCACGAGTACCGCGACTGCCAGCGACAGCAGGACCGCCGTGAACAGGTACGTGAGCACCATCCGGAGAAACGGGTAGACGAACACGAAGAACGAGATATCCAGGTGGAACTGGGGATCCGTGCGGTGGAACGAGGTGCGGTCGGCGAACAGCAGCCAGGTCCGCCAGGAGCTTGCCGCGGTGAGGCCGGAGATCAGCCCGATCAGCCCGAGCAGCAGCCCGAGCATGAGCCGCCGGTGCGGGTCGAGGATGGTCCGGTAGCCCTCCAGGCTCTGCTGGTCCGGCGCCGTCGGGCGGTAAGCCGGCCTGAGCCGGTACGCCAGCCACGCGTTGAACCCGATGACCGCGGCCATGAAGAGCGCGGTGACGAGGAAGAGCAGCCATTTGGTGCCGTAGGTCGTGCCGAAGACCGAGGTGTACCCGACCGAGCGGAACCACAGGAAATCGGTCCATATGCCGGCCACCACCGAGACCACGATGATCAGCGCGATCACCACGGCAGCCAGCGGTATCAGGAATCTCGGCCAGCGGGGAAGGACAATCGGGCGGCCGGCTGACGGCCGTGGCTGGCCGGGAGATCGGAAGGTCATGCCCTCTCCCTTTTAGATGATCTCACGCCCCGGCACCGCTGACGTTTCCGCAAAGAGGCGCGCACCGCTATCCGGCGCGCCGGCAGGCGTTCCCAGAAAGCAACTTACCGGCACGGCATATGGTTCCCGTTACCAGCGGCGTATCTGGCTCCGTAGCGGCCGGGCGCGACCATGGCCGGCCCATCCGCCCATGATCATGGCGCGCTGCCGCGCCGCTGTCAGGCGTTCTCGATGACCCGCCGGCGCCGCGGGGCCGGCGGGGGGCGGGCGGCCCGGCAGATGGCCGTACTCAGCACGACGGGACTGGGCTGCCTGCCTTGACGGCCTGCAGGGCGGCGATGGCGCCGCGCAGGCTGCTGACCCTGATCAGGCGCATCCCGGCCGGGACGGCGCGGGCGGCGTCCGGGCAGTTGGCCGCGGGAGTCAGGAAGATCGTGGCTCCAGCGGCCCGCGCGCCTGCCATCTTCTGCTGTATCCCGCCGATGGGATCGACCGTGCCGTTCGCCTCGATCTCTCCGGTGCCCGCGATGAATTTCCCCGCGGCCAGGTTCACCGGGGTGAGCTTGTCGATGATCCCGAGCGCGAACATCAGCCCCGCACTCGGCCCGCCGATGTTCTTGACATTGATTTTCACGGAGAACGGGAAAAGGAAGCTCTCCTGGACGTCCACCCCGATGACGGCCTGGCCCTGCACCTTGGTGCTCACCAGCCGGAAGTCGCGCTGCTGGCCTTTCCTGACGACGGTGAGGTCAACGGCGGCTCCCGGCTTACGGGCCTTGATCAGCGCTCCCGCATCCACGGCGCAGGTCACCGGCTTGCCGTCGACCGCGGAGATGACATCGCCGCGGCGCAGCACTGCGCGGGCCGGCATCCCCGGCTCGGTGGCAGCGATGGTGTCGATGGTCCTGAACTTGATCTTCAGCAGGCACAACGCGGCCGCAGCCGCGGTCTGCTGGCTGTTCACCATCTGCTCGGTGTCCTGCTTGCTCACCTGCTGCTCGGTCTGGCCGGGAGTGAAGATCTCCTGCTCCGGCACCACGGCCTCATGAGGATTGAGCCAGGCCCGCAGCGCGGCGAAGATGTTGAAGGCGCTTCCCGGCCCGCCGATGAAGGAAACCGTCACCATGTTGAGGTGCCCGCTGGTCGGATACGTTCGATGGCCGGATATCTCGATCATGGGGTTCTTGCCGGAATCCCCGAGAGTGTTCAGCGTCGGCCCGGGAGTCAGCGCAACATAGGGCACCGGAGCCAGGGCCGCCACGATGAGCGCCGCCGTCACGCCGACGGCGGCAACGACCAGCGTGGCGAGGCGACGGGATCCGGGCGGGAGGCTACGCACTATTCACCCATTCGCTGCCGCCATCGCCGAACTCCTGATGCTTCCAGATCGGCACGGTCGCCTTGAGCTCGTCGATCAGGGCACGGCAGGCGTCGAACGCCTCGGCCCGGTGCGGGCACGACACCGCCACCACCACCGCGATCTCGCCGACATCAAGCTCTCCGGTCCTGTGCACCGCGGCGAGCGCGCGGACAGCGAAGCTGGCCGCGACCTTCTCGGCCACGCGCCGCAGCTCGGCCCCGGCGGACGGATGGGCGCTGTAGGACAGCCGCGCGACCGCGCGGCCTTGATCATGGTCCCGGACGACCCCGGTGAATAGGGCTATTCCTCCGGCGGCCGGATCCCTGACGGCGCTCAGTACCTCGTCGACCGACAGCGGCCCGTCTCTCAGCTCAGCCAGCCTGATCACGCTCACGGTGCAAAGCTACCTGCCGGCCGGGCTCGCGCGGTCACCGCGCACGGCCGGGGCGCGCGGGCGGCGGCACGCGGGCGGCGGCGCGGTCACGGGGCGCGGTGGCGGCGCCTGGCCCGGCGCACGATCGCCGCGGTGCCGATCACCGCGACGGTAGCGCCGGCCGCGGTGATCGTCGCCTCCTTCCTGGCCAGGCGGCGCCCGGCGACGGCCAGCCGTCCCGCGCGCTGCTCGAGCAGGACGCCGAAGGCGGCCGCGTTGTCGAACTCAGGCCGCCACCCCGCGTCCCGCAGCGTCCGGCAGTCGACCACCCACGGATAGACGACAAAATGCAGGTCGGTGACCGGCGCAGGGGTGATGCCCGCCCGGTGCAGCCGGTGCACGGTGCCGAACGTCAGGCCGGCCGGCAACTCGATCCTGCGCAGCCCGGAAAGTTCTTCTACCTGCTCCTGCTCAAGCCACCCCTCGCAGCCCACCGCGAACTCACCGCTGATCAGGCCGGCCGCGGCCAGTTCCAGCGCGGACACCAGGTCGTCGGTATGGCAGAACTGCCAGCGCGGAGCGCAACCTTTGACGGTGAGCAGCCGCGGCGCCTCGAAGTGCCTGGTTACCATCGTGTCCACGCCCTCGCCGACCAGCGCGGCCGGCCGCACGACGGTGATGGCCATGCCGAGATGGGTCCGCGCCGAGCGGCGGCCAAGCTGCTCGATCTCCACCATGTCCCCGACCACGCTGCCGTCGAGCTCGGCGCGGAGCGGCGCGGCCTCGTCAAGCGGCACCGGATTGTCCGGCCGCGCGCCGTAGACCATGGCGCTGGTCACCAGGACGACCCGGCCGACCCGGCTGGCTGCAGCGGCGGTGAGCACCGTCTGGGCACCGCGGACGTTAAAGGCGCGCCGTGACCGGTAATCGGAGTCCGGCGCCAGGTCGAGATCCGTATGCACCAGGACATCGACTCCGGTGAGGCGGCCTGCCAGCGCAGGATCCCGTACGTCTACGACCCGCCAGTGAACCCCGGTAACGTCGCCCCTGTGGTCGTCGATGGCCACCACCCTGCCGATCCGGGCCGACGCCGCCAGCCGGATCGCGAGGGCATGGCCGAGTCCGCGCGCCGCGCCGGTGACCGCCACCACCGGCCCGCGGCCGCGTGCCGCCACGCCCGCTCCGGCGCGGCCGGGGCCTGCCGCCGGGGCAGCGGCGCGGCTCAGCCTTCGGCGAACCTCGCCCTCTCCCTTACTCACCGTGCAGCGCTCCCGGATAACGTGGCGGACGTGACTCTTCCATCCTGCCTGAGAGGCAGCCGTGATGACTGATCCTCCGTTCGGCTTCGGCCCGCCCCGCGACCGCGGCGGTTCCGGCGACGACCCGGGCGGGTCGCCGGACCCCATGGGGCCGCTGGGTGACCCTCAGCAGTTCGCGGACGCCCTGCGGCAGTTCGCCGACTTGATGTCCTGGCAAGGCGGCCCGGTCAACTGGGATCTCGCCAAGAACGTGGCCCGCCAGACGGTCGCGGCCAAGGGCGATCCCAGCGTGCTCGATATCGAGCGGCAGAAGGTCACCGACGCGATCCGGGTCGCCGACCTGTGGCTGGAGGATGTCACCAGTTTCCCCACCGGAATCCGCGCCGTCCAGGCCTGGAGCCGATCCGAGTGGGTGGAGGCGACCCTCCCGGTCTGGTCCAAGCTCTGCGACCCGATCGCCGCCCGGGCAGTCGATGCCATGGGCGGGCTGCTGGCCGAGGATCCGGACGAGCTCGGCGGGGAACTCCCGCCGGAGCTGCGCTCGGCCATGACGGCGATGACCGGCGGCATGGGCGGACTCGGCGCCCTGGGCGGGCTCGGCCAGATGATGCGCAGAATCGGCGGGATGATGGTGGGCGGCCAGACCGGCGCGGCGATCGGCGCGCTCGCCCGCGAAGTCGTCAGCTCGACCGACGTGGGGCTGCCGCTCGGCCCCGAGGGCACCGCGGCCCTGCTGCCGGCCGGCGTGGCTGACTTCGGCGAGGGCCTTTCGGTCGACCCGGACGAGGTCCGGCTGTTCCTGGCCATGCGGGAGGCCGCGCATCACCGGCTGTTCGCGCATGTTCCTTGGCTGCGCTCCCGGCTGCTCGGCGCGGTCGAGGACTACGCACGGGGAATCACCGTTGACACCTCCGCGCTGCGCGAGGCGATGCCGCAGATCGACCCGGCGAACCCGGAAGCCCTGAACGAGGCGCTCGCCGGGGCCGCCCTGTTCCAGCCGGAGGATTCCGAGCAGCAGAAGGCTGCGCTGGCCCGGCTGGAGACCGTGCTCGCCCTCGTCGAGGGCTGGGTCGCGACCGTTGTCGACGCCGTGGCGGTCAGCAGGCTGCCGCAGGCCAACGCCCTCGCCGAGGCGATCAGGCGGCGCCGGGCCACCGGCGGGCCTGCCGAGCGGACCTTCGCGACGCTGGTCGGACTGGAGCTCAGGCCGCGCAGGCTCAGGGAGGCCGCGGCCATCTGGCAGGGCCTCACCGAGGCCCGCGGCGTGCAGGGCAGGGACGCCATCTGGGCGCATCCCGACCTGCTGCCCACCGCGGAGGACTTCGACGATCCGGACGGTTTCGTGACCGGAAGGCCAGAGCTGGACATCTCGGACCTGGACCCGGGCATGCCGGACGCCTCCGGGGACCCCGCCGGCGGCCCGTCCGGTGAGACGGCAGAACACGCAGCCGGCGAGCAGGACGGCCCGCAGCCGCCGGAAGACCCCAAGCCGCCGCGGGAGCCGCCCCCGGAGGTGCCGCCATCGGAGGGTTAAGAGGTCCCGGCAGTAGGGCTGCCGGGCTCGCGGGCCCCGCATCCCGGCTGGCCGCGTTGCCGCCGTCGCGAGTAGCCCGGCTGCGCGCTCCTGCTGCGCCGTGCCAGCCGGGCGCGGATGACCCGTTCCCTGATCCAGCGCCCTGCTGCCGGACCTCTCTGCCGTCCGCAGGCGGCCGGCCGGATTGTCGGCACAAGCTGTAACGCTTGGCCACGTGAGGCCAGCACTCAAACCGGGCCTGCTCCCGGTATGGCGGGATCGTGACACCCTCCAGATCGGCATTGATCCGCGCCGCGCCGTCGCGCTTGCCGGGATGAGCGAGGCAGGACAGATGATCAGCTTGCTGGACGGCAGCCGTGACCGGGCTCAGGTGATCTCGGCCGCCGGCGATCGCGGCATCCCGCCGCAACTGGCCGAGCGCGTGCTCACCCTGCTCGCCGCGGGTGGCGCGCTGGAGGATTTTCCCGCCGGTACCTACCGGGCATTGCCGCGGCAACTGCGCGCGCGGCTCGCCCCGGAACTCGCGGCCGCGTCCCTCGCGCACGGTGACGGCGACGGCGGGGCGCGCGTCCTCGCCCGGCGGCGCGCTGCGTACGTCAGCGTCCACGGCGGCGGGCGGCTCGGGTCGGGCGTCGCCGGTCTCCTGACTGCCTCCGGGATCGGCCAGGTCACCAGCTCAGACGACTCCGGACCGGAAGCAGGCGGCGAGCCGCTCGCCGGTGCCCGTCCTGACCTGGTCGTGCTGATCGGAACCCATGTCCCGGAACTGGCCGCGAGCCTGATGCGCGGCCAGATACCGCACCTGGCCGCGGCGGCCGGCGAGGCCATCGGCGTCGTTGGCCCGCTGGTGATACCGGGCACGTCGGCCTGCCTGCGCTGCCTGGATCTTGCCAGGACCGATCGCGACCCGGCCTGGCCGCTGATCTTGGCGCAGCTGGCCGGCCGGCGACCCGATCCGCCAGCATGCGACGCCGCGCTGGCCGCGGCGGTGGCGGCCCAGGCCACCGCTCAGGCGATGGCCTTCGTTGACCGGCCTGGCCGGATCGGGCCGGTGGGCAACGGCACCCTGGAGCTCGTGCTGCCTGCGTGGCAATGGCGCCGGCGGACGTGGCTGCCCCACCCGGCCTGCACTTGTGGCCAGCGCGCCGCTGGATAGCGGAGAATGGAGATCATGAACGATCTGCCCCGTCGTGCCATCACCCGCACGGCCAAGCTGGCCACGCTGCCGGTCGGGCTGGCGGGCCGCACCGCGCTGGGACTCGGCAAGCGCCTGGGCGGACGGCCAGCCGAGATGGTCGCCCAGGAGATCCAGCAGCGGACGGCTGAGCAGATCTTCAGGGTCCTTGGCGAGCTCAAGGGCGGCGCGATGAAGCTCGGGCAGGCGTTGTCAATCTTCGAGGCGGCGTTGCCCCCGGAGATCGCCGGGCCGTACCGGGCAACGCTGGCCAGGCTGCAGGAGTCCGCGCCGCCGCTGCCCGCGCGTACCGTGCACAAGGTCCTGGCCACCGATATGGGCGCGGACTGGCGGGCCAGCTTCGCCGAGTTCGATGATCAGCCGACGGCCGCGGCCTCCATCGGGCAGGTGCACCGCGGCGTCTGGCAAGACGGGCGGCAGGTCGCCGTCAAGATCCAGTACCCGGGGGCGGGCAACGCACTGATCAGTGACTTCAACCAGCTGAGCCGCGTCGCCCGGCTTTTCAGCGTGCTCATGCCCGGACTTGACGTCAAGCCGCTCCTCGACGAGCTGCGGGACAGGGTGGCGGAGGAACTCGACTACCGGCTGGAAGCTACCTCTCAGGAAGCGTTCGCCGAGGCCTACGCCGGCGACCCGGACGTTTACGTGCCGCACATCGTCGCCGCCACCGATCATGTGCTCATCAGCGAATGGATGGACGGCACCCCGCTCGCCAGGATCATCACGGACGGCACGACGGCTGAGCGGAACCGGTCCGGCGTCCTGATCGTCCGCTTCCTCTTCTCTGGCCCAGCCCGGGTCGGCCTGCTGCACGCGGATCCGCATCCGGGCAATTTCCGCCTGCTCGCCGACGGCCGGCTTGGCGTGCTCGACTTCGGCGCTGTCGACCGGCTGCCTGACGGCTTCCCGCCGTTCTTCGGCAAGCTGCTGCGGCTCATGCATACCGACGGCGACCTTGAGGAAGTGGAGGATGAGCTCCGGGCACACGGATTCCTCAGGGAAGGCGTCAGCGTGGACCTGGTCGCCCTGCGGGCGTTCCTGGCGCCGCTCGCCGAGCCGTCCAAGGTGGATTCGTTCAAGTTCAGCCGTGAATGGCTGCGGAACGAGGCGACGCGATTCACGGACCTGCGCTCATCCAGCATTGCCCGGCGGCTCAACCTGCCGCCCTCTTACATCCTGATCCACCGGGTATCGACGGCCGGCGTGGGCGTGCTCTGCCAGCTCGAGTGCGAGGGGCCGTTCCGCGCCGAGGTGCTGCAGTGGATGCCCGGCTACACCGAGCCGACCGAACCGGCAGCGCCAGGGCAGCCGCCCGGACCAGCGCGGACCGCACGGCCGGCTGCGGACGGCAGCGCGGCGAAACCGGCACGTCCCGCGCAACCCAGGCGACGACCGAAACCGGCTGCGCGGCTGCCGGCAGCCCAGCCAACGACAGTGCAGCCCACGACAGTGCCGGCGGCGCGGTCGGCGGCGGCGGCGGCGCAGCGTTACGTCCCGGAGCCCCCGGCATAACCGGGTGCTCCGGGACGGTGAACGCCCAGGTCAGGAATCCGTGCGCAAGGCCAGCTCAGCGCGGAGCCGCATGGCTTCGCCATGGGCGCGGGCCAGATTCCGCTTGGCCCTTGCCGCCCGGCGTGATGCCCTGTTGAGGGCAGCCAGGCGCCGCGCCTGGCTCTGCGCCTGGGCCACCTCCTGCAGCTGGCGTTGTCGCTCCCCGAGGAACTTGTGATCGTAATACATCGTGCACACCACCGTTCTTGTCCTTGCCCAGCGGCGGCTGGGCGGCTCTGGCGGCCAGCCGCGCGGGCTGGCCGTTCGGACTGACCCGCCCGGGCAGCGGGCCTGATGACCCCGTGCCTGCGAGGCCGTCAGACGCGGTGTCTGCCGGACCATCACGTCAGGCCGCTACCTCGGTCTTCCGCGGACGTCCGCGCGGCCTCTTGCGCGGCACGATCTCGCCGCGCAGGAACAGCTCGCCACCCCAGACACCCCAGGGCTCGCCGCGCTCGACGGCGCCGGACAGGCAGGCGATCCGCGCCGGGCATCCCCGGCACAGCGCCTTGGCGCATTCCACGTCGTCCGGGGACTCGGCGAAGAACAGCTCCGGATCGTCCATGCAGGGAAGATCCTGAGCGCTCCGGAGTCCGGACATCGTGACCGGGCTTGCCATGGCCGCGGCTACCGCCGGGCCTGCCTTGGCCGATAGCGCAGCAGGTGCCGCCTCGGCCGGCCGCGCGGCCGGTATCCGGAGTGCCGGAGTCCCTGGCTGCGAAGCGACCGGGCCCGTCGTCGTGATCCCAGCCGCTCGTGCGACCTCTGCCTCGAACCCCGCCGGACCTTCCAACACGGCGGTGGTGCCGGGCGATTGCATCGGTGCCAACCCCTCTCATCTGCTTGTCGCAGCGTCTCTCACGCGTCTGACAAAACGGTGGCCTCGCATGACAAAGGCGGCGGCGCTGGGGGTCATGGTCGGGAACTGCTGACGGATGGACGGCTGCCCCTGCGGGAGCCCGTGGACGGCTGCTTTACGGCCCTGCCCAAGGACACCGGTCCCGATGACGCCGCGCGGGCGCGCGAGCATCAGGACACCGCTGGAGCGCTGGTGAGCCGCACCGACACGGCCGGGCAGGAAGGCACCCGTGGCCGGCTGGCAGTCAGCCGTGCGCGCATCGGCAGCGGCCGGAACGTGCGAGATGAAACTCAGCATCCTGGGCACCTCCTTCCGAACAGCGTCAATGGACCCGCGGACATGGATGCAGCCTATGTAGCCGCGGCGGGGCGGGGCAACTCTTTTTCCGCGTGCTTTCGCGCGGGTCAGCGGGCGGCCGGGGGAACGGGCGGCAGGGCCAGGCTCCGGATCAGTCCCTCCTGGACCACGGACACCACAAGTTCCCCGTCCGCGGTGAACAACTCGCCCCGTGCCAGCCCTCGCGCGCCGGCCGTGACCGGCGAATCTTGCGAGTACAGCAGCCACCGGTCGGCACGGAATGGCCGGTGGAACCACATCGCGTGATCCAGGCTGGCCCCGGTAGTCCGCCCGTCGGCCCAGGAGAGGCCGTGCGCGAGCAGCACGGAGTCAAGCAGCGTCATATCCGAGGCGTACGTCATCAGGCAAACGTGCAGCAGCGGGTCATCCGGCAGTTCGCCGTCGGCCCGCAGCCAGACCAGGTTGCTGGCGGCGCGCAGCGAGGGGTCGTGCTCGACCTCGAAAGTCAGCGGCCCGATGTGCCGGATGTCGATCGGGTTGTCGCGGAAGAAATCATGCGCCTGCGGGCCGAAGAGCTTGCGCATTCGCTCGGCCGTCGGCGTCACCGAGTCCGGCGATGGCACGGCCGGCATTGCCATCGCGTGTGATTTGCCCGGCTCCGGGTGATGAAAGGACGCGGACAGCGTGAAGATCGTCTTCCCGTGCTGGACGGCTGACACCCGGCGGGTGGTGAAAGAGCGGCCATCGCGTACCCGGTCCACCAGGTAAACGAGCGGGACCGCGGGATCGCCAGGCCGGATGAAGTAGGCGTGCAGGGAGTGCACTGGCCGGTCCGCCGGGACCGTGCGGCCGGCCGCGACCAGTGCCTGCCCGGCCACCTGGCCGCCGAACACCCGCTGCCTGCGCTCGTTCTCCGGGCTGCGGCCACGGAAGATGTTGACCTCGATCTGCTCCAAGTCGAGGAGGGCAACGACACCGTCCAGGGCCTGGCTCATGATCCCGCACCGCCCGTCTCCACTGTTTCCGCGCACAACGCCAGCACCGCGGCACCGTATCGGTCGAGCTTGACCTGGCCGACACCGGGGACGCCGGCGAGCTCGGCGACGCTGCCAGGCCGCCGGTCGGCAATGACCGCCAGCGTCGCATCCGAGAAGACCACGTAGGCAGGCACGCTCTGCTCCTTTGCGGTCTGCCGCCGCCATTCGCGCAACCTGAGGAAGAGCGGGGTGCCGGGCTCGGCGGCCGGCTGGCCCGGCGCGTCCCCGGCGGCGCGGCCGTTACCCGTCCTGGCCGGCCGGAGAGCCGGGCGGACCTCGTCCAGGAACCTGGACGGCCGCCTGGCCCGCCGGCCGCCCGCCGACCTGGCCAGCGCCCACGACAGGTGCACGCGCAGCCGGGCGCGGGTCACGCCGACATAGAACAGGCGCCGTTCCTCCTCGATCGCCTCGTCGGTCTGCGCGTAGATGATCGGCAGCGTCCCGTCGGCCAGCCCGGGCAGGAACACCGCGTCCCACTCAAGGCCCTTGGCGGCATGCAGCGAGCCGACGGTCACGCCGTCCAGGGCCGGCGCCTGCCCGATGGCACTGCGATGGGCGAGCTCGGCAGCCAGGTCAGCCAGCGTCGCGCCCGGGGCGCGGGCGAAGAAGTCATCCGCCAGCTGCGCCAGCGCCTCCAGCGACTCCCAGCGTTCCCGCGCCTGCCCGCGGCCGGCCGGCCCCTCGCTGGTCAGCCCGGCCCCGGCCAGGATCGGCCGGACCTGGCCGGGTGGATCATCCTGCGCGGAAGCTGACTTGGCCGCCGCCCGGAGCAGCGCGACCGCCTGCCGTACCTCGGCCCGGCTGAAGAAACGCTCCGCGCCGCGTACCTGGAAGGGCACGCCAGCCGCCGTCAGTGCCTGCTCGTACGCCGGCGTCTGGGCGTTGGTACGCAGCAGCACCGCGATCTGGGCGGCCGGGAGGCCGGCCGCGATGAGGGCCGCGGCCCGCCGCGCCACCGATCGCGCCTCGGCGGGCTCGTCATCGAACTCATCGAACTCGGGCTCTGGCCCGGCTGCGCGCTGGGCCACCAGCGCCGGGCCCGGCCTGGACCTGGAGAGCCTGGCCGCCAGGCCATGCCCGGCCCTGGCGTTTCCCGCCGCGCCGCTGACCCGGTTGGCCAGCGCCACGACCTGCGGGGTGGAACGATAATTCCGCACCAGCTTGATGACCGTCGCCGCCGGGAACTCGGCGGCAAAGCCGGTCAGGAACGCTGACGTCGCGCCGGTAAACGAGTAGATCGTCTGACGCGGGTCGCCGACCACGCAGACCTCCTCGGAGCCGCCGAGCCAGACATCGAGCAGCAGCTTCTGCAGCGGGTTGACGTCCTGGTACTCATCCACCACGAAGTACGAGTACCTGCTCCTGACCTGCGCGGCCGCGACAGGATTCTCGTCCAGCATCGCGGCGGCCAGCTCGAGGACGGACTCGAAGTCCACCAGATGACGTTCCCTGCGCAGTTCCTCGTAGCCGGCGTAGAGCCTCGTCAAGGTGACCGGCGTGAACGGCCCCGTTCTCCCCGATTTTGCACTTGCCCTGACATAGTCGTCTGGCCGCACCTGACTGACCTTTGCCCATTCGATCTCCGCGGCGGCATCCCGCAGCTCGGACAGGGCAGCGGACAGGCGCAGCCTGCGGGCTACCTCGGCGACGAGGCTGATCTTCGAATCGAGTACCTGCGGGGGCTGGCCGCCGACGATGGACGGCCAGAAGTGATTGAGCTGGCGGAGTGCGGCTGCGTGGAAGGTCAGCGCCTGGACGCGTTCCATCCCGGCGCCGGGCACCGTCACGGCGCCCAGCTGCCGCAGCCTGCCGCGCAGTTCCCCGGCAGCGCGGGTGGTGAAGGTGACGGCGAGCACCCGCCCGGGATCCACCACCCCGGTCGCGACCGCATAGGCAATGCGGTGCACCACCGCGCGGGTCTTGCCGGTGCCCGCGCCGGCCAGCACGCAGACCGGGCCGCGGCTGGCGAGAGCGACCGCCCGCTGCTCAGGGTCGAGTGACGCGAGCACGGCATCTGGCCCGGTGGGGGTCGGGCCATCCGGGGACATCGCGGCGCACCTCCTTGTCCCGGACATCCTTCCGCATGGCGCCGACACGTGCGGGAATCCGGCGGCAGGATAGGGCGTTACCGCATTCGGCAACAGCGAGCAGGAGGGGAGCTGACGGCAGATGGCAGCGCCGCTGACCATGTACACCACGCCGTGGTGCGCGTTTTGCAGGCGGCTGAAGAGGCAGCTTGCCCAGGACGGCATCGAGATGCTCGAGATTGACATCGAGCGCGATCCCGCGGCTGCGGACTATGTGATGCTGGTCAACGGCGGGTTCCGGACTGTTCCCACCATCGTGTTCCCGGACGGGAGCGCACTCACCAACCCGTCGGCTGCGCAGGTCAAGGAGCGGCTGGCCGAACTGACGGTCAACGGATGACCGGCGAGCACGCGCCGGCGGGAGACTCCGCCGGGTCCAGCTCCGGGCACCAGGTCCAGCCGCCGACCGTGCTGCGCCGAACCGAGGCTGGCTGGAGCGTCGGGGACGAGGATGTACCCGACCTGACCTGCGCCATGGTCCTCGCTGACCTGATCGCCGCCGAGCTGCCCGGCGATTCCGCAAAGGCGCCCGGCCGCCAGCCAGCGGCTGGCGCCAGTGCCGTCGATGCCGGCCTGCCCGCTGGCGGGAAGGCCGCTGGGCAGGCCGCCGGCGCTGGCATGAGCAGTGGTGCTGGTAGCGCGGCCCGGGCTGATGCGGCCGGGGACGGGCCGGCTGGGGACGGGCCGGCCGGGGACGGCAGTCATGACGAGGCCGGGCGCCTCCGCCTCACCATCAGCCAGCTGGAGCGGGCGCTGGCCGTCCGAATCCGCGTCGAGCAGGCCATCGGCGTGCTGGCCGAACGGCACCGGGTGCGGCCGAGGCAGGCATTCGAGCAGCTCAGGTCCGTGGCACGGCAGCGCGGCCAGCGGGTCATCGACATCGCCGGAGACGTCATCGCCAGTGCCACCAACCCGCTGCTGCCGCTGCCAGAGGAACTCTCCCGGCCGAATCTCGGACCGCGCCAGCGGGGCGGGAGCCGCCGCCGCGCCAGGGAAAGCCAGTAGCCAGTCCTGCCATCGCGGAGATCCGGGCGCTCAGGCCCGGATCTCCGGAATCAGGAAATGGCGGGCCCCGGTGCGCCCGGGCGGAAAGGCGAGGTCGTTACGGAGAGTAACTTCCTGATTGACTTACGGCTACACTGGGTAACAGCACGTCATGACCGTGGACGGTGCCGTGCAGAGCCAGCGGCCAGCCGGCCCGCCACGCATCGGCCGGCCGCGGCCGGGCAGCCTGCTGATCATCGGCGGCGGCGAAGACAAATGCTGTGGCACCGGGCTGCTTGACCGCTTCGTCGGGCTGTGCGGCGGCGATCAGGCGCAGATCGTGCTCGTCACCGCGGCGGCCGGGATGCCCGGCCAGGTACACGCCGAGTACGAGCAGGTGTTCCGCAAGCTCGGCGTCGCCGTGACCAGGGAACTGAGGCTGCGCGGCCGTGCGGACGCCGACGGAGCCGAGGCGGCCGGGATGCTGACAGCGGCCACCGGGGTCTTTCTCACCGGCGGCGATCAGTCCCGCCTGCGCACGCTGGTCGGCTCCCGGACGAACGACATCCTGCGCGACCGGCTGGCCCGGGGGCTCGTCGTGGCCGGTACCAGTGCCGGGGCAACCGCGATGGGCCGCACGATGATCCTCAGCGGGCATGGCCCGGAGGTCGCGGCCGGCGCCGTGCACACCGTGCCCGGCCTCGGCCTGATCCCGAAACTGGTCATCGACATGCATTTCGGCGAGCGGGGCCGGCTGCCGCGGTTGCTCAGCGCGGTCGCGCTTGACCCCGATCACCTTGGCGTCGGCATCGACGAGAACACCGCGATCCTGGCCACCGGGTCCAGCTTCGAGGTCCTCGGCACCGGCGTGGCGACGGTGGCCGACGCGGAGAATTCCACGGTCGTGCACCCGGCCGGTGACCTCGACCCGATCACCCTCTACGACGTGCGCCTGCACCTGCTGCCCACCGGATGCCTGTTCGACATCGAGCATCGGACGCCGTCGATCGGGCCGGCGCACGACCGGTACTGATGACGTCCCGCGGCAGTGGCGGCCCGGGCACGGGCCGCAGCGCCAGACCGGACGCCCAGAGCCCGCCGAGCCCTCGGAACCCGCCCAGGCAGGCCCTGCCACCGGGCGGCGGCAGCCAGGCGTGTCAGCGGCCATCAACGACAAGCACCAGGAGCAGACGTGCGGCTGGAAGACCTGCGGCACCTGAACGGCCCGAACGTGTACACCGCCCGGCCGGTCAGCGTCGCGCGGCTCGAGCTTGACGAGCTGACCTGCCAGGATACGACCGGCCATCCGGGCTTCGCCGGCCGGCTGACGGCCGCGCTGCCCGGCCTCGCCGGGCATCACTGCGCAGCCGGGCGGCCCGGCGGCTTCCTGGCGGCGATGTCCCGCGGCACCTATTTCGGCCACGTCACCGAGCACGTCGCGCTTGAGCTGTCCGCTCTGGCCGGCCGCGAGGTGCACCTCGGCAAGACGCTGTGGGCAGGCGCCGACGGCCGGTATGACGTGGTGCTGGAATGCCCGGCCGACGAGCCTGCCGACTCGCCCGTTCCCGCCGAGTTGCTGGCGGCCGCCATCGCGCTGGTGAGCGACCTGCTGGCGCGGCGGATGCCGCACTTCGGGGCGGCCGTCGCCAGGATCTCGCGGCTGGTCGAAGGCGAGCGTCTTGGCGTCAGCACGGCCGCCATAGCCGGCGCCGCCCGGCGCCGCGGAATCCCGGTCCGCCGGACCGGCAGCCGGAGCATGCTGCGCCTCGGCTACGGCTGCCACCGGCGGCTGGTCTGCGCCGCGCTCACCGAGCAGACCTCCGCCGTCGGAGTGGACATCGCCTCGGACAAGGTGCTGGCCAAGCAGCTGCTGGCCGACGCTGGCATCCCGGTGCCCGCCGGCGCGATCGCGCGCAGCCCGCAGCAGGCCGCCGAGTTGCTCGAGCTGCTCGGCGCGCCGGTGGTGATGAAGCCGGTGAACGGGAACCACGGCGCCGGCGTCACCCCGGGCGTGCTGAGCCGGGCGCAAGCCGAGGCCGCCTACGCCAAGGCCAGCGCGGCGAACCCGGCGGTGATCGTGGAGGAGTTCATCCCGGGCACCGATTACCGCGTACTCGTCATCGACGGCCGGGTCGCGGCCGCGGCTGAACTCCGGCCGGCGTCGGTGACCGGCGACGGCATCAGTACCATCCGGCAGCTCGTTGACCAGGTCAACGCCGACCCGCGGCGCGGCGACGGGCACTCCCGCGAGCTGACCAGGATCAGGCTGGACGAGGCGGCGGCCAGCCAGCTGGCGGAAGCCGGGCTGCAGCCGGGGTCGGTGCCCGCCGCGGGCGAGGTCATCACGTTGCGCAAGAACGCCAACCTGTCGACCGGCGGCACCAGCCGGGATGTGACCGACCAGCTGCACGAGGAGGTGGCGCAGATGTGCCTGCGGGCCGCCGCGGTGGCCGGCCTGGACGTCTGCGGCGTCGACGTCCGGCTCGCCGACCTCTCCGCGCCGCTGTCCGGCGGCTGCTGGCCGCCGGCTGCGGGGCACGGTGCGGGGCCTTCGGGCGGCGCGGCAGCCGGGAAGGGCGGCCATGGGCGCGGGCGCGGCGCGGTGCTCGAGCTCAATGCCTGCCCCGGGCTGCGGATGCACCTGTCACCCGCCGAGGGCCAGCCCAGGGACGTGGCCGGCGCGATCATCGACCGGCTGTACCCGCCGGGAGCGCCGGCCAGGATCCCGGTCATCGCGGTCACCGGCACCAACGGGAAGACGACGACGGTCCGCATGATCGGCCATATCCTGCGCCAGGCGGGCCTGCGGGCGGGCATGGCCACCACGGACGGCGTCTACTCCGGTGGACAGCTGGTCTACGAGGCGGACGCGTCGGGGCCGCGGTCGGCCGAGATGGTGCTGGATGACCCGGCCGCCGAGGCAGCGGTGCTGGAGACGGCGCGCGGCGGAGTCCTCCGGCGGGGCCTCGGCTACGACATGGCCGACGTCGCGGTGATCACCAATATCACCGCCGATCACCTCGGCACGGATGGCGTCGACGACCTCGACGAGCTCATCGATGTCAAGGCGCTGGTGGCGGAGGAGATCCGCGACGGCGGGACGGTCGTGCTGAATGCCGACGATCTCGCGGTCGCGGCCCTGGCCGGCCGTCCCGCCGTGCGCAGGCGGAGGCCAGCGGTCAGGTACTTCAGCCTGGATCCGGGCAACCCGGTGGTGCGGCAGCACCAGGCGGCCGGCGGAATCAGCTGCGTGCTGCGCGACGGCCAGCTGGTCGAGACCGAGCACGGCAGCGAGCGGGTACTGGCTGCGGTCGCCGAGCTGCCGGGCGCGTTCGGCGGGCTGGCCCCGCATGTCGTGGCGAACGCCCTGGCGGCCGCTGCCGCCTGCCGGGCCCTGGGCGTCAGCGTGAAGGACATCGGGCAGGCCCTGGCCACCTTCACTCCGGTCGAGGCCAATCCCGGCCGGGGAAACCTCTACCGCGTGTCGGGGAGCCCGGTGATCGTGGACTACGGGCACAACGCCGCCGCCCTCGACGCGACCGGCGCCATGATCAGCAACGTCTGGGGCGGTCAGCCGGTGGCGGCCGTAACGCTGCCGGGTGACCGCCGTGATGACCTGCTCATCGAAACGGCGACAGCCATTGCCGCCTGGTTCGGCCAGGTGGTGGTCTACGAGGACGAGGACAAGCGCGGCCGCCGTCCCGGCGAGATGACGGAGCTGATCGTCTCGGCGCTGCGCCGGGCCAGGCCGGACATTGCCTGCGTGCCAGCGGACGGCCCGGCGCAGGCGCTGCACCGGGCGATCGTGCTGGCCGGCGGCGACGCCGTGCTGTTCCTCTACGAGAAGCTCAGCGCGGCCAAGGACGCCCTCAGCGCGGCCGGCGCCCAGCCCGCCGCTGCCGGAACGGCCCGGAGCCGGTCAGCCGATGGAGCCGCGACCGCTGGTCAGTGAGCGGGCGATCACCGTCCGCAGGATGTCATTGGTTCCCTCGCCGATGACCATGAGCGGCGCGTCGCGGTACAGCCGCTCGACGGTGAACTCGCATGAGTAGCCGTAGCCGCCATGAACCTGCATCGCGGTCACCGCGCACTCCATCGCCACCTCGGACGCGTAGACCTTGGCCATCCCGGACTCCATGTCGGCCCGCTGGCCGGAATCGGCCCGGAACGCCGCCCAGTACACGAGCAGCCTGGCCGCCTGCAGCTTCATCGCCATGTCGGCGAGCTTCAGCTGCACGGCCTGGAATCCGGAGATCTTCTGGCCGAAGGCCTCCCGCTCCCCCGCGTAGCGCAGCGCCTGGTCGTAGGCCTCCTGGGCGACGCCGACCGCGCGGGCCGCGACGTTGATCCGGCCCGTTTCCAGCGCGGCGAGCACCTGCTGCAGGCCGCGGCCCTCGGTGCCGCCGAGCAGTGCCGTCGCGGGCACCCGCACCTCGTCGAACACGAGCTCGCAGGTCTCCGGGCCGTGGTAGCCGAGCTTGGGCAGATCGCGCACCACCTCGAAGCCCGGCGTGCCGGCCTCGACCAGCAGCACCGACATCCCGGCGTGCACCGGCGTCGCGTCGGGATCGGTCTTCACCAGCACCGGCAGCGGATCAGCGTGCCGCGCGTTGGTGATCCACGTCTTCCTGCCGGTCAGGATGTAGCTGTCGCCATCACGCCGGGCGGTCGCCTGGATGCCCTGCAGGTCGCTGCCGGCGGCGGGCTCAGTGAGCGCGATCGCGGTCCGGCGCTCGCCGCTGGCCAGCGCGGGCAGGTGTGCCCGCCGCTGCTCGTCGGTGCCGTACTTGGCGATCATCCAGCAGGACAGCGAGTGACTGCCCAGGATGCCGGCCACGCCCATCCAGCCGCGGGAGATCTCCTCGAAGGCAAGGGCGAGCGACACCATGTCGGCCGCCATGCCGCCGTACTGCTCCGGGACGGTCAGGCCGAACAGGCCCATCTCTCGCATGGTGGCCACGATCTCGTCCGGGTACCGTCCGGCTGCCTCCCACTCATGGGCCACCGGCCGGATCTTCTGGTCGACGAACGCGCGCAGCGTGTCACGGAAGAGCCGCTGCTCCGCGGAGAGCTCGAAGTCCACCAGGCCTCCCGACCATCGGGCGCAGAACCAAGCCGGACTGGACCTCAGCGCCGGGCGCCCACGTTGATCCTCAGGTTCTCACGGGGCTATCCAGTCGGCCCGTGGGGTCGCCCCGGGCTAGCTCCGGGCGAGCGCAGCGATGCCCGTGCCGCCCCGCGACGGCCGGCCCTGGCCGGCCCGAGCGGGCGGCAACGGGGGGCCCGGGGGGTCGCCCCCCAGCACAGCACAGCTCAGCCTGAGTGGCCGGCCAGCACGATGCCGCGGTGCGCCCGTGGGCGGGTGAAGCCGACCGCGCCCCGGCCGGTATAGGGCGCGATGCGGATCGGGAAGCCGGTGGCGAACGCCTCGACCATCGTGCCGCCGCCGATCACCAGGCCGACATGCCCGGGCGATGCCGTGGTGCCGTCCGCGCCCGCGAAGAACACCAGGTCCCCCGGCTGGACCTGGCTCGGCGGGACCCGCGGTCCCCATATCCACTGCTGCTGGGACGTGCGCGGGATGTCGATCCCGGCCGCCCGGTAGGCCTGCATCATCAGCCCGGAGCAGTCGAAGGCATCCGGGCCGGTGCCGCCCCACTGGTACGGCTTGCCGAGCTGCTGCTCGGCAAAGGCGATGGCGGCGCTGGCCGACCCGCTGGCCGCCTGGCCGACGCCGGGCAGGCAGTCCGGCGCGCTGTCGATCGTCACCGGGCTGACCGAGAAGCCGCCGGTCGAGTAGGTCCCGGCCCAGGACAGCACGGTCTGGACGTAGGACTGCAGGTGGTTGTAGGCGAAGATGGCGCCGGAGACGTTGTCCAGGATCCCGTGCGCGAGCAGGTACCTGGCGGCCCCGGCGATGGCGTCGGCGGGCTGGTAGACGCTGGCCTTGCCATCGCCGTTGGCGTCGATCGCCACGCCGTTGACCTGCAGGCCTGCCGGGTGCACGGCCTGGCCGCCCCAGGTGTTACCGGACGCGCCGCCGATCCCGATCTGCATCGGGCCAGCCGCGCCGAACGCGTTTGAGCCGCTGTGCACTCCGGGCAGCATGGTCCTGCCGTCGTTGCTCTCCACCTTGCCGATGCCGGCCAGGATCACCCACGGGACCCCGTAGCGATGGCCGGTTGCCTTGAACAGGGCGAGGTAGCTGGCCGGGATCGAGTTGCGGGCCTGCTGGCTGGGCGGCGGCTGGCCGGCGGTGCGGCCATGCGCCGCCGAGCAGCCGCTGCCGGATGAGAACAGCTGGCTGCTGCTGGCGAAGAACAGCATCGGCGCGGCGATCATGCCCAGGACGAGCAGCCCGGCCACGCAGACGACGGCGACCACGATGCCCCGGTTGTGGCCGGCCGGGCCGGCCGGTCCCATCATGAGTTCCCTGCCGATGCCAGCTCGATGTCGCTGACCAGCCAGCTGGCGCCCGATCCGGTGACGGTCACCGCGTACTGCCCGGTATTCCTGCGGACCCCCCGGGTGTCGGTGATCTTCTGGCTGATGCTGACGATGAAGGTGATGCTGGCGGAGCCGAATGCCCGCAGCGAGCCGATGCTGGCGGAGCCGACGGAGACCTCCTTCGCCCTGGCTCGCGGCCCGGCGATGCCCGGGGTCGCATAGGCGCGGGCCAGCGTTCCGGAGAGCTGGCCGGTGGTCACGTTCCGCATCTTCTGCACGTAATGAGCGGCGGTCTCGGTGTAAGAGAACGTGTCATACAGCGCGCCGAACCTGGTCGCCACCGCCGCTGCCCTGGCCAGCTCGGCCGCGGTGAACGGCAGCCACTGGTAGATGTCGGCCCTGCCCGCCGCCGACGCCCCGGTGGCTGGCGCCGGCGTCGCCACGGGCGGCTGGGTGGCCGCCGCCGGGCTGGCCGCCGGGCCGGACGGCGGCAACGCTGACCGCGACGCCGCCGGCGAGCTGGCCGGCCCGGCGGACCCGGATGCGCCCGGCCTGAGCAGGAAGATGCCCAGTCCGGCCAGCGCGACGACGATCAGGGCAAAGGCGCCTTTGCGCTGGCCTGGCGTCGGTTCCATGGCGCTGCGCTACTTCTGGCGGCGGATCGGACGGAGCCAGAACGGGCCAGGCGGCGCCGGCCTCTCCCCGGCCTCGTTGCTCCCGGCGAACGGGCCGGTCCCGGCGCCTGCCCCGCGGGCATGCTGCTGCCCGGCGGGGGCTGCCGGGGTCGCCCAGGCTGGGCCGCTGGACCTGGCTGGCGGCGCGGACCTGGCTGGCGGCGCGGACCTGGCTGGCGGCGCGGACCTGGCTGGCGGCGCGGCGCGCCCGCCGTTGCCGCTGGCGGCAGGATCGGGCCCGGCAGGCGCACGGCGCGGCGTGGACCTGGCCGGCCCGGACGGCCGCCAGCCGGGGGCGGCCGGGCCGGCCACGGCCGCCGGCCCTGCCGGGGGTGCGGCGCTGGCCGGCCCGGCGCCGGCCCGGCCAGCACGGTCGGCCGGTGCGCCGTTGCCGCCGCGGCCGGGCGGCCCGGCGTAACCCGCGGAGCCTGACCGCACCGGCGGCAGCCGGTGGCCGTTCCCGCTCTCCGCGCCATTGCCGGTCCAGCCGGGTGGCACCCCGCCGTCATGGGGGGCCGGGGCAGCGCCGCCGGTGCGCGACGGGAGATTCAGCGGCGGAGCGGACCGGCCGGAGCCGCCGCCGGCCGAGGCCGCCCAGGACCGGGCGCGCGCCGCCACGCCGGGGCGAGTGCCGCCAGGCGACGGATCCGGGCCGCCGCCCGCCGCGGCCGCCACCGCGCTGTCCGGATCCGCCGGAAAGCCGTCCGCGCCGACGGCGCCGTCCGGATCCGGCCTGCCTGCGGCCGTTCCCTGGGCGGCGGCTGCCGCCGCCCTCGCCGCCATGCCGCCGCCGCTCGTGGCCGCGATGCTGGCGGCCGCGGCGGGATTGCGCCGGGCCCAGCGCGCGGCACGGTAGGCGGCGAAGCCGGGAACCGCGGCGGCGGCCGCGTCGAAGGAGTTGCGGCGCAGCGTCGAGCCGGCCTGGCGCAGGTCGATGTCCGCCCGCTCCCTGGAGCCGATGACGCCGTAGCCGACGGCGGAGAACAGGTGCTGGAACGGCCGCCGGTAGATGAAGACCGCGATCGTCACGAGCGCGATCATCAGGATCTTCAGCGCCCACGGCAGCACCGCGTCCGTGGTGCCCATGATCAGCGCGTAGGAGTACAGCAGGACGCTCAGCACCAGCGCGACCGCCGCCTGTTTGAGCAGCACCCCGACCAGCAGCTCGAACCAGCGCAGCGCCACCACCCGGCCGAAGCCGGGATGGGTCCCGATCAGCAGGAAGAACGGGCCCGCCACGAGCAGCAGCAAGAAGCCCAGCTTGAGCAGGATGAGCGTGACGGCGATGAGCAGCACCAGCACCCCGGCGACGACCGCGGCGAACAGCGCAGCGAACCCGACCTCCAGCCGGGTCGTCCACTGTTTGCCCTGGAAGAGCGGATAGATGCCGGGCTGGTTTTGCTGGATGCTGCTCGCGATCCCCTGATAAGTGGCCTGCTTGGCCTTGACCAGGGCAGCGGTGGGCTTCTCGTTGACGGCGATGGTCTGCGCCCAGAGCAGTTGCCGCGCGTACTTGTTGATGACGGTCTGCTTCCCGCCCGGCACGGCGGCGAAGTTGGTCGTGCCGAACTCGCCGTCCAGCCATGGCTTGCAGACGAGCACCGACCAGAGCTCGCCAGCGTTCTGGTCGACCACGCCATTGCCCGATGTGTAGTTGAAGCTGGCCTGGGCCTGCGGGTCGGTCCGCTGCAGCGGTACGCAGCCGCCCGAGCCAGGATTGGGCAGCTTGGCGAACGCGACGTTGAGCGTCTGGGTGATGCCGTCGGAGACCGTCTTGCCGATCCCGGTGAAGTCGGCGGGCCTGCCGATCAGCCAGATCGCCGCGGCGGCCGCGACCACCATCCAGATCGTGCCCTCCAGCGTGCGGGTGCCGCGCTTGCGGATCAGGCCCTGCCAGGCGAGCCAGATCGCGCCGATGATGACGACCACGGCCAGGTACGGGAAGTAGATCGCGTTGCCGAGGCTGGTGATCAGCCGGTCGACCGAGTTCTTCAGCCAGCTGAGTATGCCCTCGCCGGCGGCCGACTGATAGACGGTGATGGTGACGCGGTCGATCGACTTCGCCACGTCGAACACCATGCCGGCGACATTGTTGCCGATCAGCGAGGTCATGTCGGAGCAATGCAGGTTGGTCGCCGCCCAGAACTGGCCGGACACCCCGTCCTGGTTGTACAGGGTCCTGGGCACCGGGCCGGCCGGCGTCGGCGGCCGGACCAGCGAGTCGATGCCGGCCGTGGCCGGCTCCGGATCCGGCGGCGACGGCTGGCAGATGTTGTTCAGGTCCCCGGTCAGGCCGCTGCCCGCGGCGCACAACCCGATCAGGCCGCCGATGTCGCCGATGCCCGGCACCTGGCAGACGCCGCCGGAAGTGACGGTCGCCGCGGCGGTCCTGGCGGTGAACCCGCTGACGTCCGGGGATCGTGCCGCCAGCAGCACGGCGGCGGCATGATGCGCCGCATGCGCCGGAACGGCGGCGGGCCGCGCGCTGCCCGTCGGCGCATCCGCACCGCTCCGCGCCGGGTGCGCGCGGCTCGTCACCGCGTGCGCGGGAACGGCCGCCTGGTGCGCGCGGGCGGCTGCCGCCTGTGCCGCGCTCGGCGCGCCGGCGACCGCGGCGATCACCGCAAGCACCAGCAGGATTCTGCGCGGGATGCGGCGTAGGAGGCTGACCATCGGGGGGCTCCTGTGGGGGTCAGGGTGGCTCAGTACCTGGCTAGACCGGCGGCGGCTGTGCGCCTCCCCGGCCGGCGCCGGGCGCCGGGCCCGGTACGGCCGGCAGCGGCACCTCGTCCGGCCTGGCCCGGGTCGGGTTCGTGTCCAGCCATTTCGTGAGGTCCGCGGAGATCAGGTCGATGCCGACCCGGCCGGCCCGGCCATCCAGGTCGCGGAAGATGCACTCGCCGTTGCCAAGGCCGCGCAGCACCGCCTTGTGCTCGTCGGATGGCTCCACCCCCAGCAGGGCCATCACGCTGGCCACCTCCGCCCGTTCGGAGGACCGGAAGGCGAACACCCCCGAGATGCAGTTCGTCACCTGCTCGTTCAGGAGGTCGCCCGCGTTCTGCGAGACCAGGATCAGCGCGGTGTTCCTGGACCGGCCCATCCGCGATACCTCGGGGATCAGCTTCGCGCCCTGCGGAGTCGAGGTGATGGCCCACGCCTCGTCCAGGATGATCGCCTTCGGGATCCGGCGGTCCATGCCGTTCAGCAGCCGCCTGGCGAACTGCGACACGAGGTACAGCAGCGCCACCGACAGCCGCTGCTCGTAGGAGTAGTCGTCCCGCTTGACCGCGGTGTCCGGCAGCGTCAGGCCGGCCAGGGTGAACACCGTCGTCCAGCCCGCCGCGTCGAGCCCGAGCCCGCCGGACGGGGCGAAGCAGAGCCTGGCCAGGCGCATCTCCGACATCGAGCGCAGTACCGCCCCGAGGTTCATCGACGCCGGGTCGGCGGACCGCTCGAGATGATCCACCACCTTGCCCAGGCTGGGCCGCTCGCCTGCCGCGATGGCCCCCACGGCCTGGACCATCGCGCTTTCCCGCTCCTCGCTCATCCTCGGCAGCAGCAGCCGCAGCGTCTCGGTGGCCATCGTCCGCTTCTCGGCGAGGTCGTCACCGAACGAGAACGGGTCGAGCAGGCCGGGCGCCGCGGTGCCGAGCGGCAGCACCCGCGCCTGGCGGCCGCGCTCGTGCAGCAGCCGGACCAGCGACTCCGCGTCGCCCTTGGGGTCGATGACCGCGACGGTCACGCCGCGCAGCGCCAGCTGCAGGATCAGCAGCAGCGCCAGGGTCGTCTTGCCGCCGCCTGGCTCCCCGGTGATCGCGACGGCGGTGGGCCGGTTCCGCGCGGCGGCGACCAGCGGGTCGAAATGGACGACCGACCTGGCCCGGCCGAGCGTCTCGCCGATGTAGGGCCCGATCCAGCCGGCGTCATCGGTGACCCGGTCACCGAGGTCGACCGTCGCGGTGGGCATGCCGCCGGCGATCGTGTAGAGCGGCTGCCGCTGCAGGTAGGAGTTGAGCCTGACCTTGTCGCCCGGCAGCGATTCGCACAGCAGCGAGAACTGGTCCCCGGTGGAGTTGACCACGTCGATGCCGGCATCCCGGTAGTGCTCGGTCACCGCCTCGGTCCGGCGGACGCACAGCTCCCGGTCCGGGGCGGTCACCATCAGCCGGTGGTGGCCGTAGACGAAAGGGAGCCGTTCCTTGGTGATGCCGTGCTCCAGCAGGCGGGCCGCCTCGATCTGCTCGGCCAGGGCGATCGGCGCCTCCACGCCGGCCTCCCTGATGTGCGCGTCCATGTCCCTGGCATGCGCCAGCCTGCGGCCCACGTCCTTGCTCGCCTTGGCCGGCGGGATCAGCTTCATCCGCAGGCTGGCCTCGACCGGGAACGGCAGCGAGTCGGCGTAGTGCAGCCACGGCTCGCCCTCGGGGAAGTACATGACGTCGGGGAACCTGGCGAAGGAGAGGAACGCGGCGTAGGACTCGCCGCCTGGCTGCTCGAGCCTGAGCAGCGTCCGCCCGTTGTGCACCTGGCCTTCCAGCAGCGACTCGATCTCCCCGGCGCCCCATTTGTGCCGCCTCGCGGCAGACGGCCGCGGATCCCCCAGCGTGCCCATCAGGGTGTGCCGGAACAGCCAGGCGATGTCGTCGGAAGTGGCGTGCCGGGCGGCGAGCGCGCTGGAGCCGAGCGCCCGGCCGAGTCGCTCGGCCTGGTCGGTCCAGCGGGCGATCTCGGTGCCGCCGACCGCCTCGTCGTCCAGGCCCATCACCTGCTCGCCGGTCCGGTACAGGTTGATGAACTGCGAGAAGACCCCGCCGGACAGCTGCGCGCGCATGCCGCGCTGGCCCAGCCGGACACCCAGGTAGATCTCCTTGGACCAGAAGTCCTTCGCCCACACGTGCCGGTACATCTCGTCCAGGTAGTCCAGCCAGCCCGGGCCGCCGTCGGAGGTGGCGTCAAGCCCGGTCGCCCATTCGGCCGCCGGGTAGGGGCGGTGCGCGATGCGCAGGTGCACCTCGGCGTCGGCCATCCGGATCGCGGCGAGCGCGACGGTGACGTTGGTGGCCAGGGTCTCCCGGTCCTGCGGGGTCATGAACTCGTACGACACCGTCGGCAGCCGGTAGTACGCCCAGCCATGCGTCTCGGTCAGCAGGATCCGGTCGTCGAAGTACCGGACGGCGAGCCTGCTCCGCCCAGTGGTCCGCGCGCTCATCGTCCCGCCCAGCGCCCGGCCGCGGCCGGGCGGGCCAGCACCCGGCACCGCGTGGCCGAGCCCGCCGGCGCCGGGCTGGCCGACGTTGTCCAGCGCGTCACAGCTGAGCCCGCCGCAGCTCGGGAGCGGTCGCGAGGCCGGCGACGAGCACGCCGGCCAGCGCGGTGTAGGCCTGCACGGCGGCCAGGCCCAGCAGCCTGCCACCTGGCCAGGCAAGCGGCGCTACCGGGTCACCACCGACAATCCGTTTCACCTCTGGCTTTTTCAGCTGGTCATCCCAGGGCACGCGGACGATCGCGCGGCACCTGCCCCGAGCCACCGCCTCCGCCTGCTCAACATGGCTCATCGTCGGCCGGCTGACGCCGTTGATCACCGTGGCGGAGTTCCGGGCCAGCTCGGCGTGGCCATGCGCCTCCAGCCACTCCAGGGTCATGGCAATCGCCCGCGCGGCATCCTGGCTGGCCGGGGCGACGAGGACCAGCTGATCGGCGATGGCCAGCACGCGCGGGACCGCTGACGCGCCGGGATCAGCGAGCGTGAGCGTGTAACGGGCCGAGAGCAGCTCGAAGATCCTGGCGACATCCCCCGCCGCGTCGTCCGGCGGCCCGCTCGCCGCTGCGGGCTCGCTGCTGATCACCGCGAGCCGCGATGGCGCGGGCGGGTGATGCAGATGATCCTGCCCGCCCCCGGAGGGCCCGGGCGCCAGGGCCGGCATCGAATCCGCCCGTTCCGCCAGCGAGCCGGGGCCGGGGTTGAGATCGAGCACGGCCACCGGTTCGTCCCGCACGCTGGCCAGCACTTCCCCGGTCATCAGCGCGGTCATGGTCTGGCCCGCGCCGACGGTGCAGCCGAGCACCACGATCCGGCGGCATCCGGCAACCGGCAGCTGCGCCCGTGCGCGGTCCCGCTGCTGGAAGTCGGGCCGCCCTGGCCGGTGCCCGCCGGGCACCACCACGACGCGGTCGTGCCAGCCGTCACCGCGGCTGTCGGCGGGCCCGCGCAGCGCGCGCTCGACGACACGCAGCGGGCGGCCGTCTGGCCGGTCGCCAGTCACGGTGACGTGCGGCGGGCTGGCCGCGGGGGCGTCAGCGGCCGGCCGGATGCCCGCCGCCGGGGGCCTGGCCACGGGGACGTCAGCGGCCGGCGGCCTGGGTGGCGGAATGTCCGCCGCCGGGGGCCTGGCCGCGGGGACGTCAGCGGCCGGCGGCCTGGGTGGCGGAATGTCCGCCGCCGGGGGCCTGGCCGCGGGGACGTCAGCGGCCGGCGGCCTGGGTGGCGGAACGTCCGCCGCCGGAGGCCTGGCCGCGGGGACGTCAGCGGCCGGCCGGATGCCCGCGGCAGGCGGCCGGGCTGCCGCCGGGGACCTGGCCGCGGGCGGCTGCGGCAGCGGCTGGCCGACGGCAGCCGCCGGGATCACGGGGAGGTGCGCGGCCGTCGGCGGCGCTGCGGCCGGCACACGGCCCGCGGCTTGCGCAGGGCGCTGCGGACCCGCGGCTTGCGCGTGGCCCGCGGCTTGCACACGGCCGGCGGCCGGCGCAGGACCGGCGGCCGGTATCCGCGCGGGAGCCCAGGCCCCGGCAGCGGCCGGCGCGCGCTGCTGCTCGATCGCAGCAGGCCGGGCATGCGCGCCCGTGGCTGGCCGGACGGCGGCTGCGGCAGGCCACGCTGGCACCGCAGCGGACCGGGCGCCTGCGGCTGGCCTGGCTGCGCCCGCGGTGGACCGCAGCGCTGGTGACGCGGGCCAGGCCGGGGCGCTGGGCGCGGGCGGCGCCTGCGGTTCCGCGGCGGCCAGCCTGGCTGTCGCGGTGACAACCCGTTTCGGCGCGGCAAGGATGCGCCGGCCAGCCGGCCCGGCCGCGCGCCGCGCCGCCAGTTCCGCCGGCGCTTCCGCGGCACGACACCAGACCCTGGCGACGACCAGGACCTCGTCCTTCTCCGCGAGCGGCGCCAGCCGGCACCAGGTACGCGGCTCGCCGAGATACCGCACCTGGGACACGATGAGCTCGGGTAGTCGCTTGCTCTCGAGCACGGGCCTGGTGGCCAGCCAGGCCAGCACCCCAGGGGGCAGGACGTAAAGCCAGAAAGAAGTGTGACTAAACGGGAGGCCGAGAAGTGTGAGGATAATCACATAGGGAATGGCGATGGCCGTGAATACCGCGATCTGACCTACCGGCAGCGGCATCGGCAGCCGGAAGTCGTACAGCTTGTAAAGCCGTTTCTCGATCCGCCAGATATTGGTATAGGTGGGCAGGTCCACCGGCTACACCCCTTCCGCCATGGCGGAGATCAGTGGACGCCGAGCGCGTTCGCGATGCCAGTGGCAAGCGTTTGCACGATGCTGGGGGTGTAGAAGATGACGGCGATCGCTACCGCGAGGACGACGAACTGCACGAACCGGATTATCTCACGGGTGAACAGAAAGAAAATAGCTACGATACTGACAATCCCAAGGAACAGCGGCCCGAACAGGCCCTGCAAATAGCTCACAAGGCCGGAGGTGCTCAGCGCCGCCGGGGACGCCGTGATGAGCAGGTGGGACGACATCTATCTACTCCGGGGTGAGGGGGGGTGCGGCAAGCGGGGGGACGCCTGCTGCCGGAAAGGTTCTGATCATGGCGGCGCCAGTGGCTGCGTGGAGGCGCCGATTGCCGCGACGTACCAGCTCCCGTTCTGCTGGACGACGGTCATCCGGTAGGTCATCTCGAGCCCGGCTGTCGCCTTCGTGACCGGCGGCTTCGCCGGTGGCCGGGCGGCGGCCTGGCCGGCCAGGTGCCAGATCACGCTGACCGTGATGTGCCGGGACGGGCCGCCGGGCGGTACCTGGATCCCGGAAATGGAGCCGTACGTCACCGTGCCGCCCAGGCCCGTGACGGTGGCGCCGCTGGCCAGGAACCGGCCGAGGGTGACCGGATCCCCGCTGGCGTAGGCACGGAAGAAGGCCGGCAGCTGCCGGCCGAGGGCAGCCGCCGTCGCCGGGTCGGTCGTCGCGCTCTGCGCGGCCGGCGGGGCTACCCGCGGGGGCGGCGGCAGCAGCGAAGGCTCCGCCGAGATCGCCAGGCCGCCGTCGGCCGCGTAAACCGGCACGCCGAGCTCCATCAGCTGGCCGCTGGCCCGCACCAGCAGGGTCACGACGGCGTGCTGGGAATCCCGGACGGTGATGCCGGCCACCTGCGCAGACTGCAGCTGCAGGGTTCCTGAACCATCCCAGCCGAGCTGGGCATCGGATCCGGCCGGCCGGAAGGTGGCAAGCTGCTGCGCCCGTGCCGCCGCCGTCGCCGGGCTGAAGTTGAGGTACACCTCGGCGAACTGCTGGGCGTACGCCTCGGCCATCCGGACGGGGAACCCGGTTGCGGGGGCCGCTCCTGCCGTCCCGCTGACCGCGCCCGCCTGCTTGGGCGGATTCACGATCGCCGTCACGCCGCGGTAGCCGATCACCAGCAGGACGGCCCAGGCGACCGCGCGGAACGCCCAGACGAGCCAGCGGCCGCCGGCCCCGCGCCAGTGCCGCCCGGTGCGCTCGGCCCGCTGGCCATCCGAGCCGGGCGCCTCAGCTCCCCCGCTGTACGCAGCCGACTCCGCACCGCGATCGAGGATTGCCCTGCGAGCCATCACACCTCCGTCCGATCCCGCGTCTGAGCAGCAAGGAGTTGCCGCACGCCGTTGCCCGCCTCGTGCACCATTCTGCGGTAAAACGCCCTCGCGATGACACCCTTTGGCCGACCCGGTATGCCGCGGCAGCGCCAGGCCGCGCGGCCATTCATGCGTTCCTGACCTGCGGGCATTGCCATCATATATAGCCTGACCAGCGATATTGGCGTCTGGCAGCCACCCGGGAGGCGTATCCGCCGGGATCGTAGTGTCGGCGGAGTTTCGCCGGGTATTGAGGGTCATCGTCCTGTTTCCTCCGGCGCGTACGACCGCCAAGAGCCGTTGAGCAGGCCAAAACAGGGCCAGACCAGCATGCCGGGTGTGACATGCTTGTGACACCAAATCGGACATAGGCACCTAGAAGGTGCATTCCGCGTGCCTGATGCCGACCTGGCGACGCTCCTCGGGCCGCCCCGGATGAGCCGGTCCCGGGCCGGCGTTGCCCCCGGGCGGGTGGGGCGGCCGTTCCGCGCAGACCGTGCTTCCTTTCGTGAGCCCGCGTTTCGCGGCGGCCTTCCGTCCCTGCCGGGATCCGGTCCCGGGCCGGCGATGCTTCCCCGGGTGGTTCCGGTTAATTCGGGCTTCCGGTCGCTCAGGAACTCGCTGCCCTGACGGTGCTGGTGATCCAGGCGAGCACGAACGCCTCCTCGTGCCACGCGTCATACCGGCCGCTCCGGCCACCGTGCCCGGCCACCATTTCCGTCTTCAGCAGGAACGGGCCGCCGCCTGCGGTTGCCTGGAGCTTAGCGATCCATTTGGCCGGCTCACGGTAGAGCACTCGCGTGTCGTTCAGGCTCGTGATGGCCAGGATCGGCGGATAAACCTGCTGGCCGGTGTTCTCGTACGGCGAGTAGGACTTGATGTACGCGTAGACCCGCGGATCGTGCAGCGGGTCGCCCCACTCCTCCCATTCGGTCACCGTGAGCGGGAGTGACGGATCAAGAATGGTCGTGAGCGTGTCCACGAACGGCACCTGCGCGACGATGCCGCCGAAGGCCTGCGGTGCGAGGTTCGCCACCGCGCCCATCAGCAGCCCGCCCGCCGATCCGCCCCGGGCAACCAGCCGGGACGGCGCGGTCCAGCCCGCACTGACCAGATGCTCGGCGCACGCGACGAAGTCGCTAAAGGTATTCGCCTTGCGCAGCAGCTTTCCGTCGTCGTACCACCGGCGGCCCATCTCGCCGCCGCCCCGGATGTGCGCGATCGCATAGCTGAAGCCGCGGTCGAGCAGCGAAAGCCGCGGGATGGAGAAGCCGGGGTCGACGGAGATCTCGTAGCTGCCATACCCGTACAGCAGGCAAGGCGCGCTGCCGTCCCGCGGCGTTCCCTTCCGGCAGACCAGCGAGATCGGGATCTTGGTGCCGTCGCCAGCGGTGGCCCATTCCCGGTGCTGCTCGTAATCGGCGGGATCGTATCCGGCGCCGTCCGGGCGCGGCAGGACCGGCCGCCGCCTGAGCAGGGTGAGCTCGCCGGTCGCCATGTCACAGTCGTAGACGGAGTCCGGGGTCACCATCGACACATAGCCCAGCCGGAGCTTCGCTGAGTAGTACTCGGGGTTCGATCCTGGCTGGACCCGGTAGACGGGCTCGCCGAAGGCGATCTCGTGCTCCGTGCCGTCACCGCGGAGGATCCGCACTCCGGTGAGCCCGTCCCGCCGGTAGTGGACGGCCAGGTAGTCAGCGAAGGCGTCGACGTCGAGGAGTCTGGTATCGGCCCGGTGCGCGATCAGCGGCGTCATGTCCGCCGGGTCAGCCAGCGGTGCCACCGCCAGCTCGAAGTTCTCGGCGTTGTCGTTGTGCAGGATGAGCAGCCGGTCGCTGCCGTCCGCGCCGACCTGGTGCTCGACGCTGTACTCCATGCCCTGGCGGCGCGGCAGCACCATGCTGAACTCGCCGTCCGGCCTGGCGGCGTCCAGCAGCCGTACCTCGCTAGTCAGCTTGCTCCCTACCGAGATCTGCACGAATCGCTCGCTGCGGGTCAGCCCGACGCCCACCCAGAACCGCTCGTCCGGCTCCTCGAAGACGATCACGTCGTCGGCCGCGGGCGAGCCCACGAGGTGCCGCGACACCCGGTACGGGCGCCAGGCGTCATCCACGGTGATGTAGAACAGCGCCGAGCCGTCCAGCGACCAGGCGCAGCCGTAGAACGTGCCGGGTATCTCGTCGGGCAGCACCGTCCCGGTTGTCAGGTCCTTGATCCGCACGGTGAAGCGCTCGCTGCCGGCGAAGTCGGTGGAGTAGGCCAGCAGCCCCCCGTCCGGGCTCACCGCGAGCATGCCGAGCGAGAAGAACTCCCCGTCACCGGCTAGCTCGTTGCCGTCGAGCAGCACTTCCTCGCCGTCCAGAGGCGCGCCGTCCAGCGTCATCGGCGGGCTCGTGTCACCCGGCCTGACCTCGCGGCGGCAGTGCACCGCGTACTGCTTTCCCGCCATCGTCCTGGCGTAGTACCACCAGTTGCCCTTGCGGGTGGGCACCGAGAGGTCGGTCTCCTGCGTGCGGGCCTTGATCTCGCCGAAGATCGCATCGCGGAGCGCCGCCTGCCCGGCGGTGACCGCCTCGGTATAGGCGTTCTCGGCTTCCAGGTAGGCGACCGTCTCCTGGTTGTTCTTGTCGGCCAGCCAGGCGTAGTCATCGGTGAACGTATCGCCGTGGTGGGTCCGCTCCGTCGGAATCCGCCGGGCGACCGGGGCTGCCTCGTTGCATGCCTCAGCGCTTACGGGCTCAGTGGTCATAGTTCAGGAGTCTATGGAGCCCGCCGGCTAGACGTTGAAGCGGAACTAATGGGCAGCGGGGCGACTACCCGCCCGGCGACAGATTAATCACCTGCACCCTTTTTGGCCTGCGCTGACGGTTCAGGCTGTGCACGGCGGGTACATCTACAGCCGGCGGGGAGCGATGGCCCCCGTATTGCTGCCCCGCCGTCACGAGTCCCGCCGCGCTCACGTCCCCCCCCGCGTGGCGGGGCTCTCTGCTGCCGCCAGCGGGCACAGCGGGAAAACTGGACGCGGCCTGGGGGCCCCGAAACGGCTAGCGGCGCCGCTTCCGCAATCGGCGAATCGCCGCCCTGGGGCGCGCAGCGGAATTCATACCCCGGCGCGGTCAAGCACGCACGTCCTGAGGCATTTCTACGCCAGCGGCCTGCCCGAACGTGGCTGTTTACACGTTGAAGCGGAACTCGACGACGTCGCCGTCTCGCATCACGTAGTCCTTGCCCTCGATCCGGGCCTTCCCCGCGGCACGAGCCGCGGCGATCGACCCGGTGGCCATCAGGTCGTCGAACGACACGATCTCGGCCTTGATGAACCCGCGCTGGAAGTCGGTGTGGATCACGCCCGCCGCCTCCGGCGCCGTCGCCCCCGCCGGGATCGTCCACGCCCGCGCCTCCTTCGGACCCGCGGTCAGGAACGTGGACAGGCCAAGCGCGGCGAACCCGGCCCTGGCCAGCTGAGCCAGTCCTGGCTCGCCCAGCCCCAGCTCGGCGAGCAGCTCGGCGGCATCGGCCTCGGGAAGCTCGGCCAGCTCGGACTCGGTCTTCGCGTCCAGGAAGATCGACTCCGCGGGCGCGACCAGCGCGGTCAGCCGGTCACGCAGCGCGGAATCGGCGAGCTCGGAGTCATCCACATTGAAGACATAGAGAAACGGCTTGGCCGTCAGCAGGTGCAGGTCGCGCAGGTTGGCCAGGTCGATGCCAGCCGCCGCGGCGCCGGCGTACATCGCCGTCCCGCCATTGAGCACCTGCTCCGCCCTGGCGGCTGCGTCGGCCGCCCGGCTGCGTTCCGGATTCTTGGCGAACTTCGCTTCCTTGGCCAGCCGCGGCACCGCCTTCTCCAGCGTCTGCAGGTCAGCGAGGATCAGCTCGGTGGCGATCGTCTCGATGTCGCGTTCCGGCGAGACGTCGCCGTCGACGTGGCTCACGTCCGGATCGGCGAAGACCCGTACGACCTGGCAGATAGCGTCGGCCTCCCGGATGTGCGACAGGAACTGGTTGCCCAGGCCCTGGCCCTGCGAGGCGCCCCTGACCAGCCCGGCGATATCCACGAACCGGACGGCGGCCGGCACGATCCTGGCCGAGTCATAGAGCCCGGCCAGCGGGGGCAGCCTCGGATCAGGAATCCCGACGATGCCGACGTTCGGCTCGATGGTGGCGAACGGGTAGTTCGAGGCCAGCGCGGCGGCCCTGGTCAGCGCGTTGAACAAGGTGGACTTGCCGACGTTGGGCAGGCCGACGATTCCGATGGACAGGCTCACCCGGGCGAGTCTAGATGCCCGCCCGGGTAAGCCCGCCGCAGTACGCCGCCGGCGCCGGGTGAACGGGCCGTGCATTCGCCAGCCAGCTCAGCTCAGCTCGTCCGTCCGCCACCCGGCTGGTCCCCGCTTCCTGCGGATGGTGATGGATCTCGCGATCGCGTACCTTGCAAGGTCTGCGATCACGAGATCCATCACCTTGCGGCCGCTGGCCAGGCTGCCCGGCCAGCCGCCGGGCATCCGGCGCGCGGCCGCGCCGCAGTTCGCGCCGCCCTGCCCAGCGTGTCGGGCGGGAACTGTCGGGCCCGGCTGCGAGCATGGCGAGAATGAACGCGATCTCGCTGCTCACCGGGCTTGGCCTGGGCATCGCCCTCGGGGCCGTGATCGGCTACCTGCTCGCCAAGGGACGGCTGGCGGCCGCTACCGCCGACCTGACCGGCCAGGCCCGCGCCGCCGAGGAACGGGCCAGGGCCGCGCAGGACCGGGCGGAGCAGGTCGAGCGCACCGCGCACGACCGGGCCGCGCTGCTCGACGGCCAGCTCGCGCAGCGGTTCCAGGCCCTGTCGGCCGAGGCGCTTGACCTGAGCACCCGGCGGTTCCTCGAGATCGCCGAGGGCCGCCTGAACGCCGCCAACATCACCGCGGCCGGCGAGCTGGACAAGCGGCGGGACGCGGTCGAGCACCTGGTCGAGCCGCTGAAGGAGACCCTGGCCCGGGTGGAGGCGCAGCTCCGCGAGTCCGACGCCGCCAGGCACCGCTCGCACGCCGCGCTGGCCGAGCAGGTGACGATCGCCCGGCAAAGCTCGGACCAGCTCCGCGACCAGACCCAGTCCCTGGTGACCGCGCTGCGCCGCCCCGAGGCCCGCGGCCGGTGGGGCGAGATGCAGCTGCGCAGGGTGGTTGAGCTGGCCGGGATGAGCGCCCGCTGCGACTTCGACGAGCAGGTCAGCCTGAGCGGCACGGAAGGCGCGCAGCGCCCGGACCTGGTTGTCCGGCTGGCCGGCGGCAAGAACATCGTGGTGGACTCCAAGGTCACCCTGGCCGCCTACCTGGAGGCCGCCGAGGCGGGCGACGAGGCGGTACGTGACCAGCGCCTGGACGCGCACGCCCGGCATCTCCGCGATCACGTTGACCGGCTCGCCGCCAAGGCCTACTGGGCCGCGCTCAGCCCGTCGCCTGAGTTCGTCGTGCTGTTCATCCCGGGCGAGGCGTTCCTCGCCCCCGCGCTGGAACGCGACCCTGGCCTGCTGGAGCACGCGATGGCGCGCAAGGTGCACATCGCGACGCCGACCACCCTGGTCACCATGCTGCGGACGGCGCAGTACGCCTGGCAGCAGGCCGCGCTCTCCGACAATGCCCGCGCGGTCTTCGACCTGGGCCGGGAACTCTACGACCGGATCGCCGGGATGGGCAGGCACGTGGACAGCGTCGGAAAGGCGCTGACCAGCGCGGTGTCCGCCTACAATCAGGCGGTCGGCACGCTGGAGAGCAGGGTCCTGGTCAGCGCGCGCAAGCTCAACCAGCTCGGCGTCGTCGAGGCCGGCCTCGAGTCGCCGCGGCTGGTCGAGGAGACCAGCCGGGCACTGTCCGCACCGGAGCTCAGCGCCGAGGCCAGCCCGGGGCTCGTCACCGGAACCGGCCCAGAGCGGACCAGCCAGGCCGCCGGGCAGTTGCTGCCGGCGCCGCGCGCTGTCAGCGCGGCCCGCTGAGGAACTGGCCGCGACCGCCTGGGCTTGCTTACGCTGAGATCGGAAGGAGCATCGGTGCCCCAGCGCACACGGCACGCGCACGCTCGGCCGTCGCGCCCGACAGAAGATCAAGAACCAGATTTTACGGATGGTCGGGCGCCGGCCCGCAGGCCTGGCCGGCCCCAGCCGGGCGGGCCGCAGGGAACGCCGCCCCGCCTGACCGCCCGCGGCGCGGGCCTGGCGATGCTCTCTGTCTTCTTCCCTGGCACGCTGACCGCCGGCTGGCTGCACCTGGCTGCCCTCACCGGGCTGAGCTTCGTGGCGGGCTGCCTACTTGCGGGCCTGTTCACCAAGCGTGCCGACCTGCTGATCGTGGTCACCATGCCGCCGATGATCTTCCTGGTGGCATTGATCAGCGTCAAGGCGATCACGGCCACGGGAAACGCGGTGATCTCCACCGCCGAGGGCAGCATTCTCACCTTGTCGGCGGTCGCGCCGTGGCTGTTCGGCGGCGAGGCGGCCATCCTGGTCATCGGGCTGTGCCGCGGCCTGCTGCGCAGCATCGGCGAACTGCGGGCCGGCTTGCGCGGCAACGTGGAATCCGGCGGTCCCGGCGACTCGTGGTCCCGGTCCTAGGACCGGGCCCGCCCGTGCCGCAGCTCATGCGGCAGGGCGAAGACGGTGCCCTCACGGACCGCCTCAACCTCTTCGACCGTGCCGAAGCCTGACTCGGCGAGCCAGCCAAGGACCCCGGCGACCAGGTCTTCGGGCACCGACGCGCCGCTGGTCACGCCCACCGTGGTCACGCCTTCGAGCCACTGCGAGCTGAGATCTGAGGCGTCGTCCACCAGGTAAGCGGCCTTCGCGCCCGCGTCCAGCGCGACCTCGACCAGGCGCACCGAGTTGGATGAGTTCCGCGAGCCGACGACGAGCACGACGTCCGACTCATGCGCGATCTGCTTCACCGCAACCTGCCGGTTCTGGGTGGCGTAGCAGATGTCGTCGCTCGGCGGGTCGAGCAGCTGCGGGAACCGCTCCCGCAGGGCGGCGACGGTCTGGTTGGTCTCATCGACGGACAGCGTGGTCTGGGACAGCCAGGCCACCCTGGCCGGATCCCTGACCTGGACGCTGTCACCGCCGCGTGGCCCGTCCACCAGGTGAATGCGGGCCGGCGCCTCGCCAGTCGTGCCGACGACCTCCTCGTGCCCCTCGTGGCCGATCAGCAGGATGTCGTAATCCTGCGCGGCGAATCGCCTGGCCTCGTTGTGCACCTTTGTGACCAGCGGGCATGTCGCGTCGATGACATGCAGATTGCGGTCGCTGGCCTCGTCGTGCACCTGCGGAGCGACCCCGTGGGCGGAGAAGACGACGACCGAGCCCTCCGGCACCTCCTCGGTCTCCTCGACGAAGACCGCCCCGCGTTCCTCCAGGGAGCGGACCACGTGCGTGTTGTGCACGATTTGCTTGCGCACGTAGACGGGCGCGCCGAAGCGCTCAAGTGCCAGCTCGACGGTCTGCACGGCCCTGTCTACGCCGGCACAGTAGCCGCGGGGCTTGGCGAGCAGGACGCGCCGGTTCGGATCGGGCATGTGTCCCATGGTAGGCGACCACAGGAAAGTGACCGCAAGATGCCGCCCGCGGCCGGCGGCACGAGACTGCTTCGCTACAGGGGGTTCCGCTAAAGCCGCGCCACTGCGACAATGGCCCCCCTTGCTGTCGCCCCCCTTGCCGCGCAGCATGGCCGATGACCAGAATCACCCCCGAGGAGATGCCCTGCGCGCCGCGGGCGACCCGTGGTGCCCGGCCGCAGCGGCACGTTTGCAGGAAGAAGGATCGATATGCGCGTCCCGCAGGTCACCGAACGCATGAAGGAGGCCCCGGCACACGCGCTGCGGGCCGTGTTCGCCGGGATCGGCCAGGTTCTGCTCGTCGCGGACCGGATCAGGAACCGGCCGGCCGACGGGGCGGACGCGACGTCCGCCACCGCCCCGGCGCCCGCGACCACCGCCCCTCCGGCCAGTCCCCCATCCGCTGCCAGCCCCGCCCAGGCCACCGCCGCTCCCCCGACGGCCGCCGCCCCGGCACCTGCTGCCAGCCCCGCCCAGGCCGCCGCCGCTCCCCCGACGGCCGCCGCCCCAGCACCTGCTGCCAGCCCCGCCCAGGCCGCGCCCGCCGCCCCGACGGCCAGTGACCTGCCGGTTCCCGGCTATGACGAGCTGTCGGTGGCGTCGCTGCGGGCCCGCATGCGCAGTCTCGACGTGGCTCAGCTGCGCGCCCTGGTCGATTATGAGAGCGCCCACGCGGCCAGGCCCGCGGTGCTGGCCATGTTCGAGCGCCGTATTGCCAAGGTCGAGGGCGGCGAGGCCTGATCGGCGCCGCGCCGGCGGGCCGGCCGGACAGGCTGTCATGGCGCTAGCGAGCTCGGCGGAATCGCCGGTTCCGGTCCGCACGGTGCTGCGGCTGGTCGGCGAGTGGCTTGGCCGGCTGGGCAGGATCTGGGTCGAAGGCCAGATCGCCGAGCTGACGCGCCGCGGCGCCGTGGTCTTCCTGACCTTGCGTGACCCGGTCGCCGCCGTATCGGTGCGGGTGGTGTGCCCGCGGGCGGTGCTGGACGCCAACGACCCGGCGCCCGCGGAGGGCGCTCGCGTCGTCGTCTGGGCGAAGCCGGACTTCAACATCAACCGGGGCGCCTTCGCCCTGACCGCCATCGAGGTCCGCGCCGTCGGGATCGGCGAGCTGCTTGCCCGGCTGGAACGGCTCCGGCAATCGCTGGCCGCCGAAGGGCTCTTCGCCGCGGCGAGAAAGCGGCCGTTGCCGTTCCTGCCCGGCGTGGTCGGTCTCATCTGCGGCCGCGAGTCGGCGGCCGAGCGGGACGTCCTGCGCAACGCCGCCCGGCGGTGGCCCGCTGTCCGGTTCCGGGTGGAGAACGCCGCCGTGCAGGGCCCGTACGCGGTCGGGGAGGTCACCGAGGCGCTACGACGGCTCGACGCCGACCGCGCGGTGGAGGTGATTATCATCGCCCGCGGCGGCGGGTCGATCGAGGACCTGCTGCCGTTCTCGGACGAGTCGCTGATCCGGGCGGTGGCGGCCTGCCAGACCCCGGTTGTCAGCGCCATCGGTCACGAGCAGGACGTCCCGCTGCTTGACCAGGTGGCCGACGTCCGGGCCTCGACCCCGACCGATGCCGCGCGCCGGGTCGTGCCCGACGTGACCGAGCAGGTCGAGCTGATCGCCCAGCTGCGCGCCCGTGCCCGCCGCAGGCTGGCCGGCAGGCTGGACCGCGAGCTCGCCTGGCTGGCGGATATCCGGTCCCGGCCCGCCATCTCCGCTCCGGTCAGCGAAATCGACCGGCGCCAGGAGCAGGTCCTCGGGCTCGTGCAGCGGGCCCGGCGATGCCTTTCCGCCCGGCTGGACCGGGCCGGCGATGACATCGCCCACACCCGCGCCCGGCTTGTCGCCCTCTCCCCCGCGGCCACGCTGGACCGCGGCTACGCCATCGTCCAGCACGGCGACGCCACGGTGGTGCGCGCCGCCGCCGAGGTTACCGACGGCGAGATGCTGACCGTCCGGCTCGCGGCCGGGCAGCTGACCGCGACAGCGCACCGCAGCGGGCCCGCCGCGAATCCCCTAGGGTGGCACCGTGACGGGAAGTGACGACCCGAAAGGGCCGGCGAGGGCAAAGGCCAGCGATGCCGCAGCCCCGGCCGCACCCGGGCAGCCCGCCGGCGGCGATGGCGGCCCTGGCCAGCCGCCGCTGCCCTACGAGCAGGCCCGTGACCAGCTGACGGAACTGGTCAAGCGCCTTGAGGCCGGCGGGCTGACGCTGGAGCAGTCGCTGGAACTCTGGGAGCGGGGCGAGCGGCTCGCCGATATCTGCGCCGAATGGCTGGAGGGCGCCCGTGCCCGGCTGGCGACCGCGATGGCACAGCGCGGCGGCGGCTCAGCTGACCCGACGGCGCCGTTCTGAGCGCCGGGCGGGCAGAAACCGGGCGGGCAGCGACCGGGCGGCGCGGCAGGTCACGCCGAGGGAGTCTCGATCCGCGAAAGGACCTGGATCACGCCGTCGGCGATCTCGCGCGCTCGCTCGGTATCCGCGCTGAGCGAGATCTCGGCCACCGCCAGCATCAGGGCGCCGGTCATCACGATCGAGACCGCCTCATCCAGCGGCTCGCCGCTGCGAGCGAAGAATTCGGCGTTCCGCGCGGACCACTCGACCAGCCGCTGCCGCCGCACCAGGTCGAATCCTGGCGGGCTGTCCCCGCGCACGAACAGCCGGGACAGTTCCCGCTGCGCGACGCAGCCGTCCAGGTAGCCGCGCGCGCCGGCCAGGAAGAGCTGCCGGGGATCCCCGATGCCCGCGTCCCGGGCGCGGCGGACCGCCAGCCGGGTTCTTTCCACCTGATCCCGGTGGAGTTCCTCGAACAGCGTGAGGTACAGGTCTGCCTTGCCGCTGAAATGGTGATAGAGGCTGCCGACGCTGGCACCCGCCCTGGTGACGATTTCGGTGACGCCGGCCTGCGCGTAGCCGACGGACGTGAAGACCTCGCGGGCGGCGGCGAGCAGTCCGCTCCGGGTCGCCGCGCCGCGGTCCGACGTCCGCGCGGCCGGCGGTGCCTGGTCAGTCGTCATCCGGTTCAGCAGCGCTCCTTACGGTTGACCACGCTGAGAACTAGGCTACGCCGGCCGGTCGGGTACATAGGATCGCATCACAGCCGAGAGGGAGGGTACATCCGTCATGACGGAGCATGAGCCCGCTGCGATGCCAGCGGAATCCGGGCTGCCTGGGCAGGTAGTGCCCGACCCCAGCCGGGTAGCGGCCGACCCTGGCCAGCTGGCGAGCCAGCCCGGCCAGGCGGCGCCGGAGCCTGCGCGGCAGGCGCCCGACCGTAACCTGGCGCTGGAGCTGGCCAGGGTCACCGAAGCCGGCGCGATGGCCGCCGCGCGCTGGGTGGGCCGCGGCGACAAGAACGGCGCGGACGGGGCCGCCGTGCACGCGATGCGGCTGCTGATCAACACGGTGTCGATGAAGGGCGTCGTCGTGATCGGCGAGGGCGAGAAGGACCGCGCCCCGATGCTGTACAACGGCGAGGAGGTCGGCGACGGCAGCGGGCCAGCCTGTGACGTGGCCGTGGACCCGATCGACGGCACCCGGCTGGCCGCGAACGGCATGCCGAACGCGATCTCGGTACTGGCCGTCAGCGCGCGCGGTTCCATGTATGACCCGTCGGCCGTCTTTTACATGTCGAAGCTGGTCACCGGGCCCGCGGCGGCCAATGCCGTCGACGTCGAGGCACCCGCGGCCGACAACGTCGCGGCGGTCGCGCGGGCCAAGGGCTGCTCCCCGCACGACGTGACGGTGATCATCCTGGACCGGCCCCGGCATTCCGGCCTGATCGCGGACGTCCGGGCGGCCGGCGCGAGGATCAAGCTCATCACGGACGGGGATGTGGCCGGGGCGATCATGGCGGCCAGCGAGGGCTCCGGGATCGACCTGCTGCTCGGCATCGGGGGCACGCCCGAGGGCATCATCGCCGCCTGCGCGGTCAAGTGCCTGGGCGGCATCATCTTGGGCAAGCTCGAACCGCGGGACGATGCCGAGCGGGGCCGCGCCGTCGATGCGGGCCATGACCTCGACCGGGTTCTCACCACGGATGACCTGGTCACCTCCGATGACGCGTTCTTCGCGGCCACCGGGATCACGGACGGGGAACTGATCGCTGGCGTGCGGTACCGGGCCGGCGGGGCGAGCACTCACTCGCTCGTCATGCGCGCGCGCTCGGGTACTATCCGCAACATCCGCAGCGAACATCAGCTGTGGAAGCTCAACGCCTACAGCGCGATCAACTTCTACGGCGACGACTAGCTTGCCCGGGGCCCTGGCCAGGCCGGGTAACCCGGTCAGTGCGGCATCGAACGGGCCCGGAGCCGCTGGGACTCACATCGACCGGGGTTACGCCCGACCCCGGCGAGCGCTGCGGCGGCTAGCGGTTCTTGCCGCCGCGGCGCAGGCCGCTGAGCCAGCCGCCGCGACGCGGGGTCACCACCCGTACCCTGCCCCCGAGACCCAGCGTGCGGACCTCGATCGCGGGCACGCCAGGCCGCTCAGGCGGCGGGTTCCCACCGCGCTTGCTGGTGAGCACGGCGGTGCCGGTCAGCACCACGGCGACGCCGTCAGGAACGATCAGGTCCAGCCGGCCGCCGATGACCGTCGCGTAGATCGTGACATGCAGGCTCTGCAGCATCGCCTCGCGCAGGTCCAGCACGACCTCGCCGAAGACCGCCGTCACCACGAGGTTCTCCGGCACGACCCAGCGCCCCGAGCGGTGCTCCCTGGTGAATATCCCGGCGACAGCCCGCCTGCCGTCGAGCCGGATCGGCTGGGCGGACGGCACCGCCAGGTCGGCTGTCAGCACGGCGAGATCACCGAGCGTGCGGGCAGCGTAGGCACGCTCGGCTCGTTCCGAATGTTCTCCGAGTGTCAGCCGGCCGTCGGCTGCGGCCTCCGTGAGCACGGCGACCACGCGCTCGCGGTCAGCGTCGGAAGCCCGCAGGTCACGCGGGGGCGGAGCATGGGATGCCACATGCCGAAGATACCGGACCGGCCCGCCACGGCTGACTGCCGCAACCCCGGGATCACGAAGTCAGCCGGTCCAGGTCTTGCCGAAGTCGCCGGTGCCGATCTCGATGACGTCGCCCGCCAAGTTCGTGTAGTACAGGTGGCCGTGCCCGTTGCCCCAGGCGATCATCGCCGGCGGGTGCAGCGCCTTGTGCGTGGTGATGTCATGCCACGAGCCCCAGTTGCCGTTTGCCCACCGGATGGCCCGGATGAACCCGTCCTTGCCGATCCCGGCGACCACGGTGTCACCGTTGTCCCAGCGGACGGCGGCCAGCGCGGAGGTATTCGTCCCGCCCAGGTTCTTCAAGTGCGGCACCTTCTCTTTCCCGAGCGCCGCGGCCATTTTGGCCCGGCTGGTGAATTTCGCCACGTCGCGGTCGATTGACCCGGTGATGTTGTACTGATGCATGGTCCAGGTCTTCCACGGGGGCGGCACCCGCGGATGGCCCCGCCTGGAGGACGGATCGGCGATCCACAGCGGGAGATGGCCGAGCCGCCTGGTGTTTCCCGCCTGGGCGAAGGACAGGAACGTGTAGACGACCGGGTGCCGCATGGTCTTGTGCCGCAGTTCCGACGTCACCTGGACGCACCAGGCGTCGACCGCGGCCGGGCTGAGGCCATCGGTGACCTCGATGTCCAGGGCGATGGCGTCGTCGTCGTGCAGGCCGAGCTTGTGCATTTCGGCCAGGAAGAACGACACCGTGTGCGCGGCGCTGACCGATGGATGCCCGAACAGGTAGGCGACGCGCATCTTCTGCTGGCGGTGCAGAAAGGCCCAGTCGGCCGCGGCGTCAGGGTTAACGTACCGGGTGCCGTTAGGCTCAAGTTCGGTGATCTTAACAGCGGCCCAGGCGAACCGTCCCGCCAGGGCTTTCCATTGTGCGGGCCTGCCCTGGAAGCTGGAGACATCGACGCCGCGCAGCATCCTGCTGACAGGGAGATTGACCATGCTCCGCAACCGGGTTAGCAGATCGCGGCCATTAAGCATGGCGTGACTTTATCGTGAATTCGGCCCTGGCCGACCACGGCCGGAGTGCAGGGCCTGGCTCGGGAGGCTGGCGGCGGGCCAGGGCCCCTGATCCCGGCCAGGCCCTGCGCCACTTCCTGGCGGCCTTCCCCATCTGTTAGTTTGGGGAAAGCAAGTATCCAGCTTCGGCGCGGAGGGGAGATCGCGTGGTGGGCGTGCGCCCGGAGGGCAACGCGGGTCGGGCGGCGGGCAGGTTCCGCGATACCCACTACAAGTGGGTGGCGCTGTCGAACACGACGCTCGGCATGCTGGCGGCGACGGTCAACGGCTCCATCGTGATCATCTCGCTGCCGGCGATCTTCCGCGGGATACACCTGGATCCGCTCCAGCCGAGCAACGTGAGCTACCTGCTCTGGATGCTGATGGGGTACCTGGTGGTGTCGGCGGTCCTGGTGGTCACCCTGGGACGGCTCGGTGACATCTATGGCCGGGTCCGGATGTACAACATGGGCTTCGCGATCTTCGGGCTGGGGGCACTCGCGCTGCCCTTCGACCCGTTCTCCGGGCCGGCCGGGGCGCTCTGGCTGATCGGCTGGCGGGTCCTGCAGGCCACCGGCGGCGCCATGCTGATGGCCAACTCCCCCGCGATCCTGACCGACGCGTTCCCTTCCTACCAGCGGGGCACCGCGATGGGGATTAACCAGGTGGCCGGCATCTCCGGCTCGTTCCTCGGGCTGATACTCGGCGGCGTGCTCGCGGCCATCGACTGGCGCCTGGTGTTCATCGTGTCGGTGCCGATCGGCATCGGCGCCACCATCTGGTCCGTGCTGAGCCTGCGCGAGACCGGGATACGGACGCACGCCCGGATCGACTGGCTGGGCAACGTCACGTTCGCCGTCGGGCTGATCGCGCTGCTCACCGGGATCACCTACGGCATCCAGCCTTATGGCGGGCACTCGATGGGCTGGACCAGCCCGGTCGTGCTGGCCGGCCTGATCGGCGGGGTCGTGCTGCTGACCGCGTTCTGCCTGGTCGAGCAGCGGGTCGAGGCACCGATGTTCGACCTGAAGCTGCTCCGGATCCGGGCTTTCGCCGCCGGGAACGCCGCGACGCTGCTGGCCTCGATCGCCCGCGGCGGACTGCAGTTCATGCTGATCATCTGGCTGCAGGGCATCTGGCTGCCGCTACACAACTATGACTTCGCCGTCACGCCGCTCTGGTCCGGGATCTACCTGCTGCCGCTGACCTTCGGCTTCGTGGTGTCCGGGCCGGTCTCGGGCTGGCTGTCGGACCGGCACGGCGCACGCGCGTTCGCCTCCGGCGGCCTGCTGGTCTCGGCCGCGGCGTTCGGCGGCCTGCTGGTGCTGCCGACCGACTTCCGCTACGGGCTGTTCGCCGTGCTGATATTCGTGGCCGGCGCCGGGATGGGCCTGTTCTCCGCCCCGAACGCGGCCGCGATTATGAACAGCGTTCCGGCCGGGCAGCGCGGCGCCGCATCCGGGATGCTGGCCACGTTCCAGAACTCCGGCTTCGTGCTGTCAATCGGCGTCTTCTTCTCGCTGATGATCGCCGGGCTGGCAAGCGCGCTGCCGACCACGCTCAGCCGCGGGCTCATCGCCCAGGGCGTGCCGGCCGGCACCGCCCACCAGATCGCGCACCTGCCGCCGGTGGGCAGCCTGTTCGCCGCCTTCCTCGGTATCAACCCGGTCCGCCAGCTGCTGGCCCCGACCGGAGTGCTCGGCCACCTCCGGGCAGCCAGCGTGGCCAGGCTGACCGGCAAGCATTTCTTCCCGCAGCTGATCTCAGGGCCGTTCCACCACGGGCTGGTGATCGTGTTCAGCATGGCGATCGCCTTGCTGCTCATCGCGGCGGGCGCGTCCGCGCTGCGGGGCGGCCGCTATGTGCACGATGAGCAGGCCGCGGACGCCGGCCCGGGCGGCACCGCGGCAGCCGCCACTCGGCAGGCCGCCGTGGACCCGATCGGCGAGCCTGACGCGGCCGGCCCGAACGGCGCGAAGGGCGCGGCCGGCGCGAAGAGCGCGAACGGCGCTGGGCAGGATGGCCGGCCGGCCACGCGGGCCGGCCGCAGCCGTGCTACGCCTGATCGGTGATTTCCCGGTGGCTCATCCCGCCGCCCTGACCGCGCCGATCGCGGCGCTGATCGCGGCAGCCGACCGGCGGATGTCGTCTTCGGTCGTCGACCAGTTCGAGACGGAGAACCTGATCGCCGGCTCGCCCTGCCAGCTGGTGCCGCCCAGCCAGCAGGTGCCATCGCGCTGGACCGCGTCGACCACCGCCGCCGGACTCACGCCGGGCACCCGGAACAGCACCTGGTTCAGCACCACGTCGTTCAGCAGCACGACGGCGCCGTCGCGGCCGAGCTTGGCGGCCGCCAGCCTGGCCAGCGCGCAGCACCGCTCGACCAGCTCGGCGGCGCCGCGGCGGCCCAGCGAGCGCAGCGCGGCGTAGACGGGGAGCGCCCGGGACCGTGCGGCGGAGGCGGTCGCCGGTCAGGTCAGGTAGCGCTCGCGGGCGGCGTTGCCCACCGGGCAGCCGCCAGCGGCCCCGCGGCAGGTGCCGGTGTCGCACAGGCGGCACATCCAGCGGGTCGCGCCCGGCCCCCGGATCAGCCCGGCGAGCACCTTCCCTGCCAGCTGGCCGAAGACTTCGCGGTCGGCCGGCGACAATGCGGACAGCGCGCGGTCCAGCACGCCTGCGCGGGCCGCGGCGACCTGCCCGGCGGCCGCCCGCCCGGCCTCGGTGAGGGAGATAGACGCGGAGCGCCCGTCCGCTCCCGGGCCGCGGCGCAGGTAACCGGCTTCCGCCAGCCGGTCCAGCAGCCGGACCGTACCGGACGAGGTCAGGCCGAGCACCTGGCGGAGCAGGTCGACCGACGGCCGGTCGAGGAAATGCAGCAGTGCCGAGAGCGCCGCGGCCGCCGATTCCGGCCGCCCGCCGGCGTCCGCCATGGCATCCGCCGTGCGGTCCGTGATGACCAGGGACAGGGCACCGAGCAGATTGGCCGTCCGGTCCAGCGGCGCCCCAGACGCCACATCACCTGCCCGGGCCGGCGGCATCCCCGGAGCCATGCCATCCGCCCGGCCTGGCGGCGCCCCGGACTCCGGGCCACCCGCCCGGTCCAGCGGCTCCTCGGATGCCGGATCACCACCCGCCCGGTCCGGCGATGCCCCGGACGCCGTGCTACCCGCCCGGTCCGGTGCCATGCTGGCGCTCAGCCGAGGTCGTAGTCGAGCGTGAAGGTCCCGCCCGGCTGGCCGCTCGCCGCGACCGCCTTGCCGGTTCCGCGGATGCCGCGCAGCTCACCAGAGCCGGAGCCGTCGATGACCTGCCAGGTGGTCGTGGCCGCGCCGTCCTCGAAAACGCCGTCGGCGCGGACCACGAAGCTGCCGGAGCGGTCACCGATCCGCCCGGTCAGCCGCTCCAGGCCGGTGTACGCGGCGGTGCCGTCCTCGCGGTAGAACATCACGGTCTCCGACCTGCCCGCAGCCTCCAGGCCGCCGGTGTAGCCGAACTTCATACTCGCCTTGGTCAGCTTCTGCTTGCCGTCCAGTTCCTCGTAGCTGTTCTCGTCCCAGGCCGTGACCTTGAAGGTGCCCTCGGCGCGGTCCGTCATGGCGTGCTCCTTCCGATCTTGCCCACATATGTGTGTGACTCACACATCAATTTACACCGGGCAATCGGCCGGGAGCATGCGGGGCCGGCGACTACAGCTCCCCGGTACCGATCACGCCGCTGGCGAGGGCCGCGCGCAGGACGTTCTCCGCCGCGTCGGCGGCGGCCCGGGCGGTGATCGCATGCGTGTGCGCCCGGTCGAGATCGCCGAGCCCAATGCAGTCGAAGGCGACCCTCGCGTCGTGCGCGGCCTGTTCCAGCTGGCGGGCCGCCTCGGTCACGTCGACAGCGCTGCCGGCCGCTTCTGAGATGCTCATGTCCGCACCACATCCTCACCTCGGCCCGGCGCTGGCACGCGGCGTGCCGCACCCGGATCTGGGCCATCTACCCCGGGGGGCCGCTGCCATTCACCGGCCCCCGGGCGGCGGTCCAGACAGTGTGCCGCGGATTCCAGTCTCCGTGCCTATCTGTCCTGGTCAGCAGGCACCGGCTGAGCCGGAACTCAAAGAACTCGCCGTCACCGAAGCCGGGCGGCTCGCTGTCCATGTGACGCTCCGTGAGGAACTGCGCAGCCGCTGCCCGGGCGAGCGAATCATCACCGACCAGCGCGGCGCGCCCGGTGACGTAGAACGCGTCCTCGTTGTCCTCGCACGGGAAGGAGTGCATGGCGAACCGGCCGTCGCGGTGCAGGTCGTCGCGCTTGGCCGAGGGAATGATGTGCGCCACTAGCGCGCCGGCCACCAGGACCGGGCACATCGGGTGCAGCCGCGGGCCGCCGTCACCGCGCACCGTGGACAGGAAAGCCAGGCCCACCCCGCCGAACTGGTACAGCAAACCGCGGCCGGCCTCGGCAAGGCCGGGGCGCTCGCGCTCGAACTCGGACCAGCTGAGGTTCGCTGTCATGCCCGGCATTGTCCTCCCGCGCCGGCCACCGGGCTGAATTGCCCCAGCCATATGCGAGGTCCCGGGCTTGGCTCGTTATACCCCTGTCTTCCATGCCACCGGCGCAGCGTGCCGGCCTGCTCCGGGCGATCTACGATTGACAGCGCCAGAGTCCCCGCACGAGGATGTGCCGTCGATGCCCGATTTCAGCTATACCGACCTGCTGCCGCTTGGTCCGGACAGCACGGAATACCGCCTGGTTACCGGTGACGGGATCAGCACCAGGCGGGCGCTTGGGCGGGATTTCCTCCAGGTCGAGCCTGGCGTCCTCACCGAGCTGACGGCGGCAGCCATGCGTGACATCGCGCACCTGCTGCGGCCAGGACACCTGCGGCAGCTCCGCGCCATCCTGGACGACCCGGAGGCCAGCGGCAACGACCGCTTCGTCGCGCGTGACCTGCTGAAGAACGCGTGCATCGCGGCAGGCGGCGTGCTGCCGATGTGCCAGGACACCGGCACCGCGATCGTGATGGGCAAGCGCGGCCAGGACGTGCTCACCGACGGCCGGGACGGTGAGCACATTGCCCGCGGCGTCTACGACGCGTACACCCGGCTGAACCTCCGCTACTCGCAGCTCGCGCCGCTGACCATGTGGGACGAGCGCAACACCGGCACGAACCTGCCGGCCCAGATCGAGCTCTACGCCACGGCAGGCGGCGAGTACACGTTCCTTTTCATGGCCAAGGGCGGCGGGTCGGCGAACAAGTCGTTCTTGTACCAGCAGACCAAGGCGGTGCTGAATCCCGCGTCGATGCTCGCGTTCCTGGAGGAGAAGATCCGCAGTCTGGGCACCGCCGCATGCCCGCCGTACCACCTCGCGATCGTCGTCGGCGGGACCAGCGCCGAGTACGCGCTGAAGACCGCGAAGTACGCCTCGGCCCGGTACCTGGACACGCTGCCGGGAGCGGGCACCGGCGCCGGGCACGGGTTCCGCGACAGCGAGCTTGAGCAGCAGGTGCTGGAGATTACCCGGCGGACCGGGATCGGCGCGCAGTTCGGCGGCAAGTACTTCTGCCACGACGTCCGGGTCATCCGGCTGCCGCGGCACGGCGCGTCCTGCCCGGTGGCGATCGCCGTGTCGTGCTCGGCCGACCGGCAGGCGCTCGGCAAGATCACCCGGGACGGGGCCTTCCTTGAGCGGCTGGAGACCGACCCGGCGCAGTACCTGCCGGAGACCACCGAGGATGAGCTGGACGACGACGTCGTGCGGATCGACCTGTCGCGGCCGATGTCCGACATCAGGGCCGAGCTGTCGAGGTACCCGATCAGGACCCGGCTGGCGCTGACCGGGCCGATGGTGGTCGCCAGGGATATCGCGCACGCCAAGATCGCCGAGCGGCTGGCCGCCGGCGAGCCGATGCCCGCATACCTGCGCGATCACGCGGTCTACTACGCGGGCCCGGCCAAGACGCCGGAGGGCTACGCGTCCGGGTCGTTCGGGCCGACGACCGCAGGCCGGATGGACTCCTACGTCGGGCAGTTCCAGGCGGCAGGCGGATCGCTGGTGATGCTGGCCAAGGGGAACCGGTCCGCCGCCGTGACCGCCGCTTGCCAGCAGCACGGCGGGTTCTACCTCGGCTCGGTCGGCGGGGCCGCGGCGAAGCTGGCGCAAGATTGCATCACCAAGGTCGACGTGCTTGAGTACCCGGAGCTGGGCATGGAGGCGGTCTGGCGGATCGAGGTCCGTGATTTTCCCGCGTTCATCGTGGTCGACGACAAGGGCAATGACTTCTTCGCCGACGTGAGCGGGCCGGCCGCGCCGCTGCTGACAATCGGCTCCGGGCCCAGCTAGCAGCTTCGAGCCAGGAGACGTTTCCGATGCCAGAGGGCGCGGCCGGATTCCGGGTCGAGCACGACTCGATGGGCGAGGTGCGCGTCCCGGCCGACGCCCTGTGGGGGGCACAGACCCAGCGGGCGGTGCAGAACTTCGCCGCCACCTCCAGCGGTCCGGTGCCGCACGAAGTGATCACGCAGCTCGCCCGGATCAAGGCGGCTGCTGCCTGGGCCAACGCCGAGCTGGGCGTCATCGACGCGGATATGGCGCGGGCCATCGGTGATGCCGCCCGCGAGGTGGCGCCCGGCGACCTCGGCGACCGCAGCCAGCACGCCGGCCAGTTCCCGGTGCCGTTCTTGCAGACCGGCTCTGGCACGTCCACCAACATGAACGTGAACGAGGTGATCGCGCGGCTGGCCAGCCAGCGGCTCGGCCGTCCGGTGCACCCGAACGACCACGTCAACGCCTCGCAGTCGACGAATGACGTCTTCCCGTCAGCGGTCCACCTGGCGGTCGCCGACCTGCTGGCCCGCTCGCTCACCATCTCGCTGGCGCATCTCGCCGAGGCTCTGGAGGTGAAGGCCGCGGAGTTCGCTGAGGTGGTGAAGAGCGGTCGTACGCACCTGATGGATGCCACTCCGGTCACGCTGGGCCAGGAGTTCGGCGGGTACGCCGCGGCGGTCCGGCACGGCATCCGGCGGATCCAGGCGGTGCTGCCCGAGGTCGGCGAGCTGCCGCTCGGCGGGACGGCCGTCGGCACCGGGCTGAACGCCCCGCCGGGTTTCGCCGGGATGGTGATCGAGCGGCTGGCCAGCGAGCGCTACCCGGTGACCGAGGCGGAGAACCACTTCGAGGCAGCCGGCGGGCGGGACGCGCTGGTGGCCGCCAGCGGGGTGCTGCGGACGGTAGCGGTCAGCCTCTACAAGATCTGCAACGACCTGCGGCTGATGGGATCGGGCCCGCGGACCGGGCTGGCCGAGATCCGCATCCCTGACCTGCAGCCCGGGTCATCGATCATGCCGGGCAAGGTCAACCCGGTCATCCCCGAGGTGGTCTGCCAGATCTGCGCTCAGGTGATCGGGCACGACGCCGCCGTCGCGTTCGCCGGGGCCGCTGGCAACTTCGAGCTGAACGTGATGATGCCGGTGATCGCCTGGAACCTGATCCGCTCCATCGGCCACCTGGCGACCGGGTCGCTGGCGCTCGCCGACGCCTGCGTGGCCGGGATCACCGCCGACGCCGGCCGGCTCCGCAGCAACGCGGAATCGTCGCCGGCCATCGTGACGGCGCTCAACCGGCTGATCGGGTACGAGGCAGCGGCGGCCGTGGCGCACGAGGCGCTGGAGACGGGCAAGACCATCCGGCAGGCCGTGCTCGACCGCGGGCACGTGTCCCGCGGCGAGCTCACCGAGGAGCAGCTAGACGCCGCGCTTGACGTGCTCGCAATGACCCGCCCCCCGGGTGGCCGCGGGCGATAGCCCCGGAGCGGCCGACGCCCGGCAGGCGCCCGGCACGCCGGGCGGCGGCCGCCGGCCGCACGGCGGTGCCGATCACGGTGAACTCACATCGTGCTCACAGGAAACTCGCTGGAACCGGCGGTAGGGCCCGGGCCATGCACGGTGTGGTGAGGGCCGGCTGCCTGCTCGCCGGACGGTACCGCCTGGATAGCCCGATCGGCCGCGGCGCCATGGGCATCGTCTGGCGCGGCCGGGACGAACTGCTCGAGCGTGACGTGGCGGTCAAGGAAGTGCGGGTTTCCGCGGCGGTCACGCAGGACGATGCCGATATCGTCTACCAGCGGACGCTTCGCGAGGCCAAGACCGCGGCCCGGCTGAGTCATCCAGGGGTGGCCACCGTCTTTGACGTGTTCGAGGAGGACGGCAGCCCGTGGATCGTGATGGAGCTCGTGCGGGCGCGTGCTCTCGACCAGGTGGTCACCGAGGATGGGCCGCTCCGCCCGCTCGCGGCCGCCCGCGTCGGCGAGTGCCTGCTGAGCGCGCTCACCAGCGCGCACGCCGCCGGCGTGCTGCACAGGGACGTGAAGCCGAGCAACGTGCTGCTCGGCGAGGACGGCCGGGCGGTGCTGACCGATTTCGGCATAGCCACCTTCGAGGGCGACCCGGGCCTGACCCAGGTCGGCATGGTCGTCGGCACGCCCGGCTTCACCGCGCCAGAGCGGCTCCGCGGCCAGCCGGCGACTCCGGCCGCTGACCTATGGTCGCTGGGCGCCACGTTGTACGCGGCGGTCGAGGGCCGGGGCCCGTACGAGCGCGCTGGCGGGCCCGTTGAGGTCATGGCCGCGATTGTCAACGAGAAGGCACCGCGCGCTCCCTCGGCGGGGCCGCTGATGCCGGTGATCGATGCCCTGCTGCGCAGGGATCCGGCGGCCCGGCCGGACGCCGCGGCGGCGGCCAGGCTGCTGGCCGGGGCGGCAGCGGGCGCGCAGGCGGGCGGCACGCTGCCGGGTTATCCATGGCCTTACAGCGGTGCGGTGGACGGCGCCGGCCCGGGACGGGACGCCACCACCGCGGCCTGCCCGATTCCCCCTGGCCCGCTGATGCCAGACGACATCCCGGCGTTCCTGACCGCGGGCGCGCCGCCCGGCGCTGCTGACCCGGGCGATCCGGGTGGCCTTAGCAGCCCGCCGGATCTGGTCGGCCCGCCGGATCTGGTCGGCGCGCCGGATCTGGCCGGTCCGCCGGATCTGGCCGGTCCGCCCGATCTGGCCGGTCCGCCCGATCTGGCCGGTCCGCCGGATCTGGGCCGCCTCTCGGCGGACCTGACTGACCCGCCTAGTCCGGGCGGCCCGCCGGATCTGGCCAGCCCGCCGGACCCGGGCCGTCTCTCGCCGGACCCGGCCCGTCTCTCGCCGGACCCGGGCTGCTTCCCGGCGGACCTGACTGACCCGCCGGGTCGGGACGGCCCGCCGGATCTGGCGGGGGTGGCGGATCTGGCGGGCGGCTGCCCAGCAGGCACGGGCTGATCACCTACCTGACCAGCCCGTCCGGCAGCATGCGCGCGGAGATCAACCTGACTCCGTTCGTTTTCGCCAGCCCTGTCCGCGAGGCCAGGCGGCAACGCCGCCAGGCCATCCGGCAGGGCCAGTACCCCGGGTACCGGGGCGGCATCGTGCCGGGCACCTTCGACGGCGCGGCCGATGCCGTGTGGCGGTTCAGCTGGCGGCAGGGCGCTGGCCGGATCTCCGTCATCGATCTCCTGGTCAGGCTCACCACCGGCGGCGGCAAGCAGCCGTATGCCCTGAGCATGTCCGCGCCGAGACCGGACGCCGCGGCGGCCAGGGCCATCTTCCAGGAGATGCTGCAGACGTTCCAGCCTGAGCCTTAGCCCGCGTGCCGGCCACCCGCACCCGGCCTCCGGCGGCGTGGGTGGCACATCACTGCGGTAACAACAGCAGCAGATTGCCATCCACGCCACCGGCGACGGGCAGGGTCCGTGCACACGGCCCTTCCGCCACCTGAGTCACGCAGGAACCGGGCAGGCCTCCTTGCTAGTAGACGTGCCTGGCGGCGCCCTTGACCCGGAAATACATCGTCGGGTGCCACCAGGGGCTCACCCGGTGCCAGCCGATCCGGGTGCCGGAATGCAGCGCCCCGAGGGTGTACCTGCGACTGGCGAACAGCTCGACGTGACCGGACCCGTAGAACGCCAGGTCGCCCTTCCGCGCCCGCCGCCGGCTCACCCGGACGAGCCGGCCGGAGGTCAGCATCTGGGTTGTGTCCCGGCCGAAATGGAGGCCTACGTGCCGGTAGGCCGCCATGACCAGGCCGGAGCAGTCGAAGCAGCCGCTGGTGCCGCCCCAGCAGTAGGGCTTGCCATGCTGGTGCGCGGCCCAGATGTAGGCCCGCCTCCTGCGGGTGCGACGGTGACGGTAGAGCGCGGCCGCCGACCCGCGGGTGGCTGCCGACCCGCGGGTCGTCGCAACCGCCTTGGTTGTCGCAGCCTGCCCGGCCGCTGCCGCTGGCTGGCTCGTCGCCGCCTGGGCGCTGGTCTCGCCGGCGGACACGACCGGAAGGACCGCGGCGGCGGCGACCAGCGGTACCGCGAGCGAGCGCTTGAACGTGAGCAACATGATCTTCCCGCCTCTCGCCTAGTACCAGCCGGTTGCTTCGGAATGCGACCACGCTCCGCAGGGCGAGCCGTAAAGGCCCTTGATGTAGCCGAGCCCCCAGCGGATCTGGGTTGCGGGGTTCGTCTGCCAGTCCGCGCCAGCGCTGGCCATCTTCGAGCCGGGCAGAGCCTGCGGGATGCCGTAGGCGCCGCTCGCGTTCGCGGCGGTTGGATTCCAGCCGCTCTCCCTGCTCCAGAGGGCGTTCAGGCAGCTGAACTCACTCGAGGACCAGCCGTACGAGCCGAGCATCGCCATCGCGATCTGCTGCGGCGACCCGGAAGGCTGCGCCGTCGCTGGCGCAGCCGCCTGCGTGGACTGGTCGCGGGCCGCGCTCCTGGCGGCCTCGGCGGCTTGCCTGGCTGCTGCGCGAGCGGCCGCCCTGCGCTGCGCGGCCGCTCTCCTAGCCCGCCGCGCCGCGGCGGCCTGCCGGGCCTCCCGTGCGACAAGCCGGTTCCGATACACCATGAACTGGGGCTTGAAGAGCAGCAACTGGCCGTCGGCCTGTCCTCCGGCGGGAACGTGGGCACGCGGGGTGGCGGCATGATCATGTGCTCTGGCGCTGGCCACGATGTCCACGGCCGTGATGGCGCCTATCGCGGCCAGGCCCAGGCCGGTGGCCGAGGCCGCCGGGCCCGATGTTGCTGCCTGCTGCGAGTCTGGGATCTGCTGCGTCGCGGATCCTGGCCGCGCCGCGGCGCTGGCGGGCCAGACGGCCACCGTTGCCGAGGCGACTGCCGCAGCCGCGACGGTCGAACTTGCTACTGCGATCGTGAGTCGTGAGGGTTTCCCGTGCTTTGGGGGGGTACGGGACAAGACGTTCCCTTTGTCGGGCGTGCGGGGGCACGCTCGGCCTTCACCCCGGACGTGGCAGGCTCTGCGGAGACGCAGGCCGGCCGTGGCGCGCGGACGTGACGCGGGTCAGGGCGACGGGTTACGAAGAAGTAACCGTCACGCACGCGGGGTGCCGTCAGACCCCCACACTGCCGAACCAATGACCTGTTCGTGCCCACAATTGCCAGTATTCCCGTATGAGGTAAATCACAGTCTGCCTGTGCCGGTTGCGGGCTTTTCGCGCTGAATCGCCTTCCCCATCGGGCTTTGCCGCCTCCCGGCCGCCTAAACAGGGGCACCCCATGAGCAACATCACGATGTAACTGTAGCGGCTCATAACATCACTTGGAGTTATCACTACAGGTAAGGACGAACAAAGTCACGTTGCGTAATTTGTCGTTTCGCAATCATCCCTGCGTGCCGACACCATCACCTATGGCGCCGCCATGCGGTCGCCTATCGCCGCTTTTCCGCGGCCAGTCCAGGCTGGCTCGGTTAGTACCAGCCGTGCGCTTCCCAGAACGACCACGCGCCGCACGGATCACCGTATCGGCCCTGGATGTAGCCCAGGCCCCACTTGATTTGCGTGGTCGCGCTCGTCTGCCAGTTGGGCCCGGCGGTGGCCATCTTGGACCCGGGCAGGGCCTGCGGGATCCCGTACGCGCCGCTCGCGTTCTCCGCGGTGACGCTCCAGCCGCTTTCCCTGCTCCAGAGGTTGTCGAGGCACGAGAAGTAGGTGCTCGGCTTCCAGCCGAAGGACGACAGCATGCTGTAGGCGACCGACTTCGCTGTTCCCGGGCTCGGCGGCGGCGCGGCCGGGGTGACCGGCGTGCCAGGGGACGTAGCGGTCGGGTCCGGCGTCGCGGCTGCCGACGGCCTGGTGGCCAGCTTCGGCGCGCCCACCAGGTTGAGCGTCTTCGTCGCGGCGTCCATCAGGATCATGTGCTGGCGGTCCTGCTCCAGCAGCGCGATGGAACGGCTGCCGGGGATGCCGGCCACCACCAGCCCCGCGGGGTCGGCACCGCCGGCGTTCGCCCGGGCCAGGTAGGTGGCCGCGCCCGCACCGCCAATTCCCGCCACGAAGACGGCCATCACGAGCAGGAAAACGCCGGTCCGCCGATGCTTGCGCGTCTTAGCCGGGCCGGGCTTCCGGTGTCGTGACAATGCAGTCCTTCCGTCGGTCAAACACGCCAAGCGGCACACCTAGCGTGCGGACCGCTGCGGTACAGGGCAGCGAGTCGCGTGACGGCCAGGCCTGAATGCAGCGCGGCCATCAGGATCCTTAGCGGGGCAGAACCAAAGTGCTTCTCGGCTCAGCTCCGCTGGCGCACCACATTGCCAGAACCGAGGGGCGTGACCCAGCGATTCCGCAGAAAAAGCTGCGCCGGCGCGGCGCGATTAGCGCCGCGCGGATCACGGTTTGGCAATACGTAATGGAACAATTACCATCCGTAATATTGTCCATCCTGTGATCACCGCTCCGGACCCTGCAGGTCCCGGACGGCACGCCGGCGACTACCGCCGGCGCGGGCCTTGGCGCTAGTTTTCAACCATGGCCAGCACGCAGAAGCCACCCCGCCGCGGAGCATGGGAGATAGGCGCCGGAGATCCGGCCACCGTGCTGGCCGAGGCCAGGAAGGCCCTGTTCGTGATGGTGGGCTTCATCGCCGTCATCTGGATCGTGCAGCTCGCCAACTGGGCCGACCACTACCAGCTCAGCCTCACCTACGGCATCCGGCCGCGTGACGCCGGTAGCCTGCCGGACATCGTGACAGCGCCGTTCCTGCACTTCAGCTGGGCGCACATCGAAGGCAACTCCGGGCCCCTGTTCATCTTCGGATTCCTCGCCGCATACCGGGGCGTGACCAAGTTCCTCGGCGTGACCGCGCTGGTCATCCTCACCAGCGGGCTGGGCGCGTGGCTGACCGAGAGCTCGCACTCGGTCGGGGCCGGCGCGAGCGGCCTCGTCTTCGGCTACCTCGGCTACATCCTGGTCCGCGGGATCTTCGACCGGCATCCGATCGACCTGCTGATCGGCGCGGTGATGGCGCTCTGCTTCGCCTACCAGTTCTCGGTGCTGCTGCCGCAGGCCGGCATCGGCTGGCAGGCGCACATCGGCGGCCTCGTCGGCGGGATCCTGGCAGGCTGGCTGCTGCGGGACCGGCGAGCTGCGCCCTCCCGGCCGCCCGCGCAGCCGGGCAGCCCCGGCCGGTCGGCGACAGCCTCCCCCGCCGACGGGCCGCGTGCCGACCTGCACAAGCAGCTCGACGACCTCGGCCTCTGAGGTCGCGCTCGGCGGGATGTCCCGGGACCGGACGACGAGTACGGCACCGGATGGGCCGGCGGGCCAGCGCCAGGAAGCGGGCCCGTACCCGGTGGCGGGTCAGCCCCCCGGAAGCGCGCCCGCGCCAGGAAGCGGGCCCGTACCCGGTGGCGGGTCAGCCCCCGGAAGCGCGCCCGCGCCAGGAAGCGGGCCGGCGCCCGGCGGACCCGGGCCGCCGAGATCCCGGCAGGCCAGGTGCCGCCAGGCCAGCTATCCAGGAGCCGTGATCCCGCCGATGACCGTCGTCGACACACACCATCATCTCTGGGACCTATCCGCGCACGACCAGCCCTGGCTGGCCAGCGACCCGGAACTCGCCCCGCTGCGCAGGAACTTCAGCGTCGCGGACCTGGCCGCGGCGGCGGCCGCCGAGGACGTGACCGCAACCGTCCTGGTGCAGACGGTCAGCGAGCCGTGGGAGACGCCGGAGATGCTGGCCACGGCCGCGGCCGGGCAAGGGCTGGTGGCCGGCGTGGTGGGCTGGGTCGGCCTGGAGTCCGAGGACGTCGCCGGCGCGATCGCCGGGCTGCGGGACCTGCCGGGTGGCGCACGCCTGGCGGGCATCCGGCACCCGGTCCTGGTCGAGCCAGATTCGGGGTGGCTCGCCAGGCCCGCGGTTCTCCGCGGCCTGGCGGCGGTGTCGGCGGCCGGGCTTGCCTACGAGATAGTCGGGCAGCCGCGTCACCTGGCCGCTGCGGCCGAGGCTGCGATGGCGCTGCCTGACCTGCAGTTCGTCCTCGATCACCTGGGCAATCCCGAGATAGTTCCCGACGTGTCGGCGGTGTGGGCGGACGCGCTGCGGACGCTCGCCGCGCTCCCGAACGTCATCGCCAAGCTGTCCGGCATTTTCGGCGTGCCCGCCCCTGGCAGGGACGCGGTAGCCGATGCGGACGGCCAGGTGGACGTGGCCCACATGAAACCTGTCTACGAGATCGCGCTGGACGCGTTCGGCCCGGAGCGGCTGATGTTCGGCTCGGACTGGCCGGTCAGCACGCTGCACGCGCGTTACGCCGACATCCATGCCGCTGCGCGGTCGCTGACCGCCGGGCTGAGCCAGGCGGAGCGGCAGGCCATCTTCAGCGGCACCGCCCGCCGGGTCTACCGGCTACGCGCCTAGCCGCCAGGACCGGGAGCCGGCCTGGATCGGATCCTCGCTGTTGAGCACGGCCACCGTGAGCCAGAGCGCGCACGGCAGCAACGCCGTCGAGTGGCTCCGTAGACCGGCAGCGCGGGCCCAGGACCGGCCCGGCAGACAGGACCAGCCCGGCAGACAGAACCAGGCCGACGCGGGGCCCAGCCCAGCAGGCGACAGGTCAGCAGGCGAGACCAGGCCAGCGAGCTGACTCGGACGCGCAGAAGCCTGCCGCGACCTCACTCGCTCCCGGAATCGCGGGCGCCTCGCACCGCAATGACCACCGTCCCGGCGGCAAACACCAGGGCAGCGCAGAGCACCGCGCCGAGGTCGCGCGGCGGGCGGCCGGGCCACACCCAGGGCGTGGTCCAATCCCGGCTCATGGCCAGCGCCCAGAACGCCAGCGGCCCGAGCCAGGCCAGGCTGCCGCCGGCCACCGCGGCGGCCAGCAGCGCGATGCCGGTCATCCCGGCGAGATCCCGCAGCAGCCCGAGGTAACCGCCGTCGAGGTGCGCGGCCGCCGACCCGGCGGCGAGCGCGCCGAACGCGGCAGCGGTCAGGGCCACGGCAGCGCCGAGGCGCAGCACCGGCAGCCAGCGGCCGGTGGCGCGCTCCGGCTCGCCGAACGGGCTGCGGGCGACCACGCCGATGACCGCAGCCGCCGCAGCTTCCAGGAGCAGCGGCAGCAGGCGGGCGCTCGCTCCGCTCCGGGGCAGCCAGTGCAGGGAAATCCGCAGCGTGACCGCGCATCCCGCGATAGCGAGCAGGCAGGCCGGAATCGTGCGGCTGGCCAGGTGCAGCCGGACCAGCCGCGCCGCCGGGAGAGCCAGCCGCGGCCGCGCGGTTGCGTGCGCGGCGGTCACGGTATTTCCGCGAGGGTGATCCGGCCGTCCCGCAGCGCGGCGAGGTGGGCGGCGAGCCAGGCGTGCCGGGCGGCCGCCGGCAGCGCGGCGAACCGGCGGGCCGCAGCATAGGCCGGCGAGCCGCGCGCCGGGCCAGGCACACCGTTACCTGACGCCCGCGCGCCGGCCGCCGACGGCGCGAGAAGCGGCACGCCAGCCGCCTTGAGCAGCGCGGCTGCGACCGCCTGCTGCGCCGGACTGGGAGCTGGCCCGCCCGGTGCCGACCGGCCGTAGATCACGGTCCGGATGATCATGACCGGGGCGGCCGGACCGAGAATCTGCCGGATGCTGGCCCCGCCGGGGACCAGCAGCGACGGGCTCAGGTACAGCACCGGCGGCCTGCCGCTGATGACCGGCCCGGCGATCTTGATGATGCCGCTGGTTTTCTGCGGCGTGTCCGCGGCGAGCTGGACGCGAACCGGCGCGCCTGGCAGGCCGGCCACCTGCCTGAGCGCCGGGTCAAGGTAGGCCGCCAGGCCGGGCAGCTGAGCCCGGAAGGCCGGGTGCAGGCACACCGGGACCACGGAGCTGTCGTCGCAGGCCGGCGTGTAGGCGATCAGCCTGTCGCTGGCCGCGGCGTGTAGCGCCGGGACGATGACGCCTTCGGCCTCCAGGCGCGCGGTGCTGGCCAGCGCCACGCCGGTGCCGGTCGCGGCCAGCCCGGCCAGCGCCATCAGCGCGCCGGTCCGGCGCAGCCGCCGGCCGCCGGCCGCGGCAGGCAGCGCGAGGGCGCCCAGCGCGGTCAGGGTCAGGCCGGCCAGGAACATGATCTGCACGACCGACAGCCCCGCATGAAACGGGAAGAAGATGCCGCTGCCGGGCACCGTGGCATCCTTGGCCGGGGTGACCCGGCCCCAGGCGAGGTTGCGCTGCAGTGCCAGTACGCCCATCTGCGGGGCGAGCAGGGCCCCGACCGTCACCAGCGGTGCGCCGAACCGGCCAGGGAAGAACGCGCCGAACGCAAATCCGATGGCGGCGAACGCCACGATGGCGGCGGCGCCGACGCCGGGCAGCCACCAGATCGGGCCGCCCCAGGTGGCCTGCCGGGCGGTCGCCACGAAGACCACGGCCACGCATGCCGCATAGAACAGCAGCGCCCAGCTGGTGACCGCCGCCCAGCTGGCCAGCTGGCGAGCCCACCGCGGCCTGGAGGTAGCCGTCAGCAGGTCAGTGAGGTGGCGGCGGCCATCGCGGGCGGCCGTCCAGGCCGCCACTCCGGCCACGATCGCCCCGGTGAGCTCGGCCTGGACCTGCAGGTCGATGCTGCGCACCGCCCACAGCGGCGGGTGGCTGAGGTCATTGCGCAGCTCGGTGACCGCGAGCAGCACGGCGAGCAGCGGCAGCAGCGACAGCAACGTGCTGCGGCGCAGTTCCAGCCGCAGCAGCCGCACCGCCCCGGACCCGATCTTGCGCGCGGCCCGCGGCGGCCGGGAGACGACCGGGGCTGCTGCGGCGGTCATGACCGTGCCTGCGCCAGGACCGCGCTGTAACCGCGTTCCAGCGGCGCATCGCCCGACGCGGCGGTGCCGTCGGCGCGGGCGGTCAGCTCATCGGGCGTGCCGCGGAAGACGATCTTCCCATCGTTCATCAGCGCGACCTCACCGCAGGCGGCACCGACATCCTCCACCAGGTGGGTGCTGACGATGACCGTCGCCCGCTGGCCGAATTGGCGCAGCAGCGCGCGGAACTGCACCCGCTGCTCCGGATCCAGCCCGGCCGTCGGCTCGTCGAGCAGCAGCAACTCGGGCTCGTTCACGATTGCCTGCGCGATGCCGACCCGCCGCAGCATGCCCCCTGACAAAGTCCGCAGCTTTGCCCGTGCCTTGTTCCCCAGGTCGACCCGCTCGATCGCGGTGGCGACAGCACCGGGTACCCGGGCAGGCGGCAAGTCCTTCAGCAGCGCGAAGTACTCGACAAACTCCGCGACGGTGAACCCCGGGTAATACCCCAGCGCCTGCGGCAGGTAGCCGAGCCTGCGCCGGATCTCCCGCCGCGGAGCGTAGGAGCCAGGATCGCGGCCGAGCAGCCGCAGCGTCCCCGAATTCGGCGGGATCACGGTGGCCATCATCCGCAGCAGCGTGGTCTTGCCAGCTCCGTTGGGCCCCAGCAGGCCGAATACCCCGGGCCCGGCGTCCAGGTTCACCCCGGCCACCGCCTGCGTCCGGCCAAACCGCCTGGTCAGATCGGTGAGCTCGACGTTCATGACGATCCTCTCGGAATGCGGGTCGCATACAGCACGAGCCCAGCGCAGCAGGCCGCGAAAGCCAGATAAGGAAGCACGAGAGCAGAGCTGGTGACCGCGGCGGTGAACCGCCCGTCGGCCGCCTGCCCGGAAAGCACGGTGATGACCCAGCCGGACAGTCCCGCGGCCACGCCTACGTTCGCCGACCGCGCCAGTGTCGCGGCCGCCAGCGCCAGCGCGGATATCGCGGTCATCGGCACCAGCCAGCCGAAAGTGACCCCAGCCGCGGTCCCTGACACCGCCGATGCAAGGAGTCCCAGCGCGGCATCGACGGCGAAGACCCCGAGGGCGCGGACGAGTAGCACCATCCGGTCGCTGACCGCCATGCTGTGCGAAAGCTCCCAGGCCGGGTCGATGCCCGGCCCGTAGGAGTAGGCGATGCCCGCCGCCGCGACCGCCGGCGCCAGCAGCGCCACCAGCGGCTGGCCGCTGCCGATCGTCGCGGCGGCTCCGGCGGCCAGCACGACGGCACTGGCGATCAGCCACGGCAGCAGCAGCGACGGCGTGGTCAGCAGCGCCCTGGCCAGGCCCGGTGAGCGAAGCAGCTTTCCGGCAAGCCGCTCCAGCGGTCCTGGCTGGCGGCGCCATACCATCGCGGCCACGCCGAGCCATACCCGGTCCAGGTCAACGTCGCCCGGGGCCGGCTCCCGGTTCCGGCCAGCCACCGCGTCGCCGGGCCGGCCCGCGTCCATGCCGCTCATCTCCCGCCTCCTCCCGCCGTGCCGCCGGGCCGTACGGGATCGCCGTCCCGTGGGGCCGGCCTGCCGCTCCGCACCGCCGGATCACCACTCCCCAATACCGGATTGCTGCTGCCCGGTGCTGGCCTGCCGCCGCGCATGGCCGCTCTGAGCAGCCGCCGTACCCGGTGCGCACGGCTCTTCACGGTGCCTTCGGGAACGCCCGTCAGCCCGGCTACCTCCGCGACTGGCCGGTCCTCGACGTACATCAGCCGCCACACCTCGCGTTCCGGGCCGCCTTCCGGGCCAAGGGCGTCGACGGCGGCGGCGAGCTCCGCCCGTGCCAGCGCCGCGTGCGCTGGATCATCCGCGCGCTGCCCGTCCACGGCCAGCGCCGCTGGCAGCAGCAGCGCGGCTGGCCCGCGCCTGCGCAGCCACAGCGCGGCCTGCCGCCGGGCGATCCCCCACAGCCAGCCGCCAGCAGCGCCTTCCGGACGGTAGCCGCGCGCGCCGCGCCAGGCCGCCAGGAAGGTCTCCTGCAGCACGTCCTCGACGTCAGCGGCGGGCAGCATCGCGCGCAGCCTGGCGGCCAGCCACGGCGCGTGCCTGGTGAACAGCTCCCGCAGCGCCGCGTCGTCGCCGTCGGCCAGGCGGGCGATCAGCTCATCGTCATCCATCGGTTCTCTATTGCAGTACGCCGCCGACCGGTTCACGCAAACGCCGCCGATCCTGACCGCCCGCGCGGCAAGCTGCGCTGGCCACGACGATGGCCGGTGCCTGGCCGAGCAGGCCGATCCGGCGGGATGAGACCTCGAGGCGCTGCCGGCGCAACCGCGCCATCAGGGCGTCTTCCCGCGTCGTCAGCAGGACGGCCGTGCCGCCGTCCGCCAGCAGGCGGGACACGAGCAGGGCGGTCGCGTCGAACAGCGCGAGCCGTCCGGCCACCTTGACCTGCTTGCCCCAGGGCATGTTGCCGACCACGATCCCGGCGCTGACCCGCGCCGGCGGGCCTCGCCGGACATCGTGGGCGAAGACGCGGTGCAGCAGCGCGGCGGCCGCTGGAGCCGACCCCGGCAGCCCGGCGGCCAGCCGCCTGCGGGTGAGCTCCACCGCGCGCTGGTCGATGTCGGAGGCGAAGACCGGCAGGCCGAGGTGCGCGGCTTCGGCCGCGACCGTGCCGGTCCCGCAGAACGGGTCGTACACGCCACGCGCGGCCCTGTCAGCTCCGGCGTCGCGGATGGCCAGCCGCACCAGTGCGGCGGCCACCGCAGGGCGCAGTGCCCCTGGCCGCGCGGGCTCGTGGTCAGCGCGCCTGCCGGCCGGGCGGCCGCACCAGTTCAGGGCGATGTGGACCTTGTCCCTGTCAGCCTGAACCCGCAGGTCGACCGGGCTGCGCTCGGTCGCGCCGAGGTCGGCGCCTGCGAAGTACCTGGCGAGAACCGGGGCCGGATCCCAGCCGGGCGACTCCCGCCAGACCGGATTCCGCGCGGACAGCGTGACCGACCAGGGACCGGACGGGTGCCCGCTCCCCGGTGCGAGCACATCCCGCACGCGCCCGGCGGCCGCGGCGCACAACGAAGCGAAGTCGGCTTCACTGCCGACCCGCCCCGGGCCGGCTACCAGCAGCCGGGCGTCATCGACCGTACGCGCCTGCCCGCCGAGGCGCGCGGCCTCGGCCGCGGTCACTGCCAGCACGAGGAAACGGTCATCCTGCTGCCGGACCGTGGCCGCTGGCACGATGCCCGCTGCCTCCTCGGCGACCACGTCGTCCAGCCCCTTGGTGAAGTAGAGCACGAGCTGGATGCTGGCCACCCCGTCGAGCGGGAGCGCCACTGACCTCACCGCCGCTTCCCTGGTCGCCTGGTCGCCTGCAGTTGCGGATGGCCGTCCGGCCGTCTCGCCGCGCTGGCGCTTCTCGCAGCCTAGACGCGCGCGCCGGCCGAGCGGCACCACGCACGACGATCGCCTCGCCCCGGTGGCTCGGCCACGAGCCAGGCGGGCGCGCGTAACCCGCGGCGTCCACCGACCACTGTCAAGCCTCCGGCGCCGCACTGCCGGTGCCGGGCACGGCGGATAGCCGGGCCCAGGTGGTGGCGAGCCAGGCCTGGTAAGCGTCCAGGTCCCAGCCGGTGAGGTGGGTGATCAGCAGGTAGGTCTCGGCGGCGGCGAGGATGCTGGTGGTGTCGATGAGCCAGTCCAGGTCGACGGCCGGGTCGAGCAGGCCGTCGCCGGCCATCCGGGTCCAGAAGACGGCATGGACCCGGCGGGACTGCTCGCGGCCCTGCTGCCAGAACTCGGCGATGAGCGGCTCGATCGCGGCGGCCTGCTGGGCGACGGCGAACAGCACGCCGGTGCGCTGCATGATCTGGCGGACGGCTGCAGCGCCCGCCTCGATCCGCCCGGCGGCGTCGGATCCGGTCAGCGCGGCCTGCATCCAGTCGCGGCCAAGCACGTCGACCGGTGCGGTGTCGCCGGCGATGGCCACGTCGACGACCCGCTTGAACAGCGCGGCCTTGGTGCCGAAGCGCACGTAGACGGTGCGCGTGCCGACCCCGGCGAACCTGGCCACGGCCTCCAGCGTGGTGGCCAGGTAGCCGTCGGCGAGGAACAAGCTGGTCGCGGCGGCGAGGATGCGCTGCTCAGTGTGCGCGATCTGGGCCTGCCGCAGCCTTGGCTGCGGGCCCGCTGGGTTGACATCTCCGGGCATAGAATACAGTCTAACTGTAATGACTGCATGTTAACTGCATTGGGGAAGCAATGAGCGTGCCGGACGTGCCCGTCCTCGCCGGAGTCCATCACCTGAAGCTGCCGGTGACCGACCTGGCCAGATCACGAGAGTGGTATCACAGCCGTCTCGGCTACGACGTTGCGGCGGAGTTCGTCGAGCAGGGCCAGCTGATGGGCTACAGCCTGCAGCACCCGCACGGCGGCCCGCCGCTCGGGCTCCGGCTGGATCCCGAGCGCGCCCGGGCGGCCGCGGGCTTCGACTACTTCTCCATCGGCGTGCCCGGCAAGGCAGCGATCGACGACCTCGCTGCGCGGCTGGACTCGCTGGGCGAGAATCACGCCGGCGTGCACCGGGCGAGCTTCGGCTGGATCCTGCCCTTGCTGCACGACCCCGATGGCCACGAGGTCCGCTTCTACACTATGCAGCATCACACCGATCTGAGCGCCACCGGAGTCACCACCGTGCAAGATCCCCGCGAGCGCGCCGCGCGCCGCGAGCGCGAGCACCAGGCCGCAGCGGAAGGGCACGCGTCTTAGCCGGCCCGCACGCCGCCCGGCGCGGCACCCGGCCGGACCGGGTGGCCGTGGTCAGCCGGGGGCGGCGAACGGCGGGGCAGGCGGATCGCCCCACCAGCCCCGCAGGAAGCTGGCGGCACGCTCGCAGGCCCCGGCGAGTGGCCCGCCGGGGTGTCCCAGCGCATCGAGCACGAGGCCGGCGATCGTGTCCCCGGCTTCCGCCAGGACTTGCTGCGGGGTGGCGTCGCCGGCTGCCCGGTAGCCGATCACGGCGCCCGCGTTGCAGACGAAGTCGGGGAGCGCCACGATGCCCCGCCGGCGCAGCACATCGGCTCCCGCGGAGGTGTACGGGACGTTGGCGGCGGGCGCGACGACCTGGACGCTGGCCGGCAGCGACTCGGCGGTCTGGCGGCTGATCACTCCTGGCCGGGTTCCCGGGACGAGCACATCGGCGGCCACCGCCGTGAACAGCAGGCGCGGCGGGCTGACCGGCAGGCCGTAGCGGGCGATGCACTCGTCGCCGTGCACGCGGCGCAAGGCGAGCAGCCGCCCGACGTCGAGCCCGGCCAGGTCGGTCACGCATCCGGCGGCCGTCGAGACGGCGACAACCCGGCCGCCGCGGCCGGCCACCTCGTGTGCCACCCCGCCGCCCACCTTGCCGAATCCCTCGATGGCCACCGACCGGTCCTCCCACCCGCCACCGGGCCCGGCGCGCAGCGCCGTTTCCGCCGCCACCGCAACGCCGTACCCGGTCAGGACATCCTCGAACGGGACGCCGCCGATGACCGCGCTGATGGCGGCAGGCGCGGCGAGGTCCGCGCGCAGCGACGCAAAGTCCTCCTCGGACGTGCCCATGTCCGGCCCGGTGAGGAACCGGCCAGCGTCGGCCAGCGGGCGGATCTCGGCGCAGTAGCGGGCCATCAGCCCGGCCCTGGCGGCGTGGTCAGCCGGGTCACCCACCAAGCCAGCCTTGGCGCCGCCAACCCGCGTGCCGAGCACGGCGAACTTGTACGTCATCGCCCTGGCCAGCAGCGCCACCTCGGCCACGGTGACATCCGGCGCCATGCGCGTCCCGCCGGCCGCCACCGCGGCGCCAGGCAGGTCGAGCACGACGAAGCCGGGGACCGAGCCCAGCTCGATGATCTGCGGCTGGCCAGGGCCGGGCCCGGCATCCGGTACGTCTCGCATGCGCAGCTCCGATGGTCCGGTCGCGAAAGTACCGCTTCCAGCAGAGTCTGCCGCAGCCGGCCCGGGGCCGGCCAACGGGTGCCTGGCCGCTCGCGCCAGGGCCTCCCAGCCCGGAGCACGACGTCGGCGCGTCGGGTGAGAGAGCAGGTGATAGCCGGCCGCCTGCCGTCAGTTCCGGGCCGGGAGGCCGCCCGCCCGCCAGGCGAAGCCGGCCTAGGCCGGGCACCCGCGCGGGCGATACCGCCGGGGGGCGGCCCCCAGCAGCGCCGGGGCCACGGCCGCGAGGACCGTGACGCCGAGCAGGACGACCGCCTTCATGCCGCGGTCAGCGGCCGCGCCGAAGCCGCTGGCTGTCGCCAGGGCCAGCAGCACCGAGCAGGCGGCCAGCCCGCTCCGGCCCAGCCAGCGGCAGCCGGCCACGCGCGGGAACATCAGCTCCGCCAGCAGGATCGGCAGCGCCGTGCTGTAGAGCACGTGAAAGACCGTCAGCCCGACGGCAACCGCCGGAGCCACCCCGCCGATCAGTGCGTATCCGCCGTACTGGACCTTGTACCAGGTGCCGGCGATGATCCCTTCGTTGATGCAGCCAGCGGCCATCCCAGGAGCAGGATGCTCGCCCAGCGGACCGCGCGGCGGCGCATGAACTCGCGCACGATCAGCGCCACCGAGCCGTAGAACGCGCTAAAGAACAGCAGGTCAAGTGGTCTGGCCAGGAGCACAAGCGGGGGCGGGTTGTAGGCGGCCACGGTTTCCGGGATCAGCGCGGCCAGGAGGAACAACGTCAGCGCGGCCGGCCGCCGGGCAGCCCCGGCCGGCGCTTCGATCACGGCCCGCAGCCGCGACGGCGAGCCAGGCTGCGCGCCGCCAGCATCTTCCCGTCCTCCCGGCCGGCCGGCGGCCTGGCGCCCCGGCCCGGCAGGCATCAGTCTCTGCCCGGAAGTGCCGGTTCCGCGTCAGCCCCCGGTCTGATCCGTTCTCAGCCTGGCGGCGGCTGCCTGGCGGCACGGCGCGCCTGCTCCTTGAACTCCCGCATCTGCTCGGGAGAAACGCTGCTGTCCTCTTCCATCCTGATGCTGACGAGGGCCGCAAGGTACCGGCGGTAGCGGTGCCACTCTCCCAGCCGCCTCCGCAACGTCTCAGCATCGCGCCACGCTACATCCCGGCGCCCAGGCCCGCTCCCCGATCCGCGGCCTGCCGGCGCCGGCCGCGGAGCAAACTGATCTGCCGCCGGCCCGACGCGCTGGCCGCCGCGCACCGGCATGCCAGGTCCCCTGGCGTGTGCAGGGCTCAGCCGGCCGCCTGGCGTTGGGTACCCGAGGTCAGCGCTATCGCCGTGCCCGGCCGGCCGTACGGGTCGGTGACGTGCGGGATGGCCCTGATGGGCATCAGCCCGGCCAGCATCCGGTAGGCCGCGACCCGCACCGCCGGCCTGGTCGGCATGTCCATGACCAGCGAGCGGGCCACCTGGAACAGCCAGGCATCGGCCGACATCGGGACGCCCGACGCCTCGGTGCTGTGGGTGGCGGGGTGCCGGCACGGATCCAGTACCACGAGCGGCGAACGAGTCCGGCCTGTGGAGAACCCCACCAAGAAGACGGGTGCTCACCACGTTCCCCGGCAGGTGCCCAGTTCGTAGCGTGGACGGGCAGATGCAGACGACAGCGTGCACGCGCCACGAGGGCCGGTCACGCCCCAGCCGCAAGAACACAGCCACGACAGCTCAGCCACTGGAGGTTCCGATGATCGAGGCACGCGGCCTCGTCAAGCACTACCGATCCACGCCCGCGGTGGACAACCCGAGCTTCGATGTCCGCCCCGGCACGGTAACCGGATTCCTTGGCCCGAACGGCGCGGGCAAGCCCGATATCGGATTGTGACACTTCTTTGCCCGGGTACCCCGTTGCCCCTTCCCCCCGGCTCCGCCACCCCCCCACCCGCGCATAGCTGGACACCTGGCCGGCTGGCGGCCCAGGTTACGGGTCGAGCGCTTCATCGAGCGGGACGAGCTGACGCTGCAGGCCGAAGATGGCTGCCTGGGTCCGATCCGCGAGGCCGAGCTTGGCCAGGATGCTAGAGACGTGACTCTTCACCGTTTCCTCGCTGACTGACAGCGCCCGCGCTATCTCCCGGTTCGACCGGCCGCGGGCTACCTCCGTCAGTACGTCACGCTCCCTGGGCGTCAGCCGGCCGAGCGGGTCGGCGGCTGATCCGCGCCGCAGCTCTTTGAGCAGGCGCGCGGTAGCCGCAGGCTGCAGGACGCTCTCGCCCCGTGCGGCGGCGCGTACCGACGCCACGACCTGGTCGACGTCGGCGGTCTTCGGCAGGTAGGAGAGCGCTCCTGCCCTGATGGCCTGGACGAGATGCGCGTCGTCCTGCGACGAGGTGAGGACGAGGACACCCGATGCCAGCCCGTCTGCCTGCAGTGCCTTGAGCACGGCGATGCCGTCCAGGCCGGGCATGAAGAGGTCGAGCAGCACCACATCGGGCCGCAGCGCGCGGACGGCTTCGAGCGCCGCGACGCCGTCGGCGGCCTCGCCGGCGACTTCGATGCCTGATTCCTGGGACAGCAGGAACCGGAGTCCCTGCCGGACGATCTTGTGGTCGTCGGCGATCAGTACCCTGATCATGGCAGCCGCCGAGGGAACGTAGCCGTCACGACGGTGCCATGGCCGCTAGCGCTCTCGATGGCAAGCACGCCGCCATGCTCACGGACGCGGTCATGCATGACACGCAGGCCGAGGCCGCCGCCGGCGTCCTCGGCGAGGTCGAACCCCCGGCCGTCGTCAGTCACTCGCAGCACGATCTCATCTTCGTCGCCGCGCAGCCTGACCTGAACGTTGGCCGCTGCGGAATGCTTCACCGAGTTGGCGATCGCCTCCTGGGTCACTCGCAGCACGGCATGCTCAAGCGCGGGCGAGAGCGCAACCGATTCGACCTCGGCCTGCACGTCGATGCCCAGGCGGTCACGGTAGGCCCGGCAGATCTCGGCGAGCGCGGCGGGCAGCCCGACCTCGTCCAGCGCCATCGGCCGCAGTTCGAGCAGCAGCGCCTGCATCTCCCGCATCGTTTCACTGGCGGTCCGTTCCATCGTCGCCACCTCGGGCAGCACGGGCGAGCCTGGCGGCAGGGCGCGGCGCAGGCCGCCGGCGAGCACGCTCAGCGAGAACAGGTCCTGGGAAATGGAATCGTGCAGCTCCCTGGCGATCCGGGAACGCTCCTTGTGCCGTGCGTTGGCCGCCGCGAGCTTGCGCTCTGTGTCCAGCGAGGCGTGCAGCCGCTCGGCCATCCGGTTGAAGTTCTCCTCGAGCTGTGCGAGCTCGTCCCGGCCGGCCACGGGAATGCGCTGCTCGAAGGCCCCGCCTGCCACCTCCAGGGTGGACGCGGTCAGCCTCCTGAGCCTGCGGGTCAGCGGCCGGGTGCTGAGCAGCCCGAAGACGATCCCGACCGGGACGGAGAGTCCTAGGACAAGCAGGCCGGCCAGGATGAGCGGCCAGGAAACGCCAACCCCGCCCGAGCCCCTCGACGTTGCGGGGACTTCGACGTATACGTCCCCGAGAAGCTGCTGGCCGGGAGATTTTCCGCCCGCGCTCGCTGTTGCCGTGCCCTTGGGCGGGGCACTGCCCGCGTCGATGGGAGCCGCGCCCCAGACCGCCGTGCCCGACGGAAGATGCGCTGTCCCCGATCCGCCCGCCTGCGGCGAGAGCGACATGATCATCTTCGTCGGCGCCCCGGCCTCGCCCACCGTGAAGCACGCCGGATACGACGTGGCGATGACCGTCCCGGCCGGCGAAACCGCGACGGCGAACGACGCTGGCGCAAGCACGCAACCGGGCCCGGAAGTCTCGGGAATGACGACGCCGCCGTATTTGTCGGGCTGCGCAAGTCCCGGCGTGGGGTTGACGGCTTGATCGCCAAGAGCGCTCTTCGGCAGGTCGCCCGTCCCGCCCGCCGTCGCCACGAGTTTCCCGGCGAGCCCGGCCGCGGTGACCTGGGCACGTGCCTGCAGTTCCTTGACCGGCAGCGGGTGAGTGGGACTGAGCGCCGCCACGCCGATGATCACGATCTCGGCGATGAGGACGGCACCAGCGGTGATCGCCACGTAGGAGGCGGTCATCTTGGCCTGCATGCCGTTGCGTCGCTTCATCCCCGAACGGTAAATCCGCTGGTCTACCGGGCACCACCCCATGCCGGGGGATCGCGGCTCACTCGAAAGTCGCAGCCGGATTCGCTCTTTGCCGCGATGCCCGCGGGTGACCCCCCGTGCGAGCGTCAGTCATGCCCGTCAAGTTCGGCCGGCCAGGTCGGCGGGCGGCATGAAGCGGCAAGGCGGCATGAAGCGGCAAGAAGGAGACGGTCATGATGTCCAAGCGACTCACCGCGCTGGCGGTGCCGCTCGTCCTCGGCGCGGCGCTGACCGCGTGCTCTGCCGGGGCGAGCACGCACACTGCAGCCAGCTCGCCAGGACGCGAGTCCGGCGCGTCGCCGGATGCGAACATCGCCGCGATCGTGGGTTGCTACCGGGCGCACGGCGATCCGAGTTTCCCCGACCCTGTGTACGACCCGGGGGACGGGCGCTGGCACTTCGCCATTTCCCCCGCGAGCGCTCCGGTGAGCACGCAGCAGGCGTGCCAGCATCTCTTCCCCGCGGTCAACCCGTCGCCCCCGGTCCCGCAGGCCCAGTTCCAGAAGCTGGTGCGGTTCTCTCAGTGCGTCCGCGCCCATGGCCTGCCCAGCTGGCCCGACCCGAACCCGCAGGGCGAGTTCCCGCTCCCGCAGTCGCAGATGCAGAAGTCGCCGGCCCAGGAGCACGCGTTCACCGCATGCCAGCGTTACGAGCCGAGCGGAGGCGTCAGTGTCGTCGCAGCCCCCTGAAACCGGATGGCGCCATGAAACGGGAAGGCCAGGCTCCCGGGCGGGCTGGCTGCTTCCCGCCGGAGTCGTGCTCGTCACCGCCGTCGCCGGGTTCACCTTCCGTGGCTTCTTGCCACTGCCGTCGAGTGCGGCACAGTCGGGGTCAGCGTCAGCGTCCAGCGTGCCGGTCGGCACCGGCAGGGTAGTGCGCACAAACGTCGCTGAGCGGCAGGTCGTGTCAGGCACCCTCGGCTACCGGGGGACCTTCAACGTCTCGAATGAGCTGCTAGCCGGGATCATCACCTGGCTCCCGGCCGCCGGGCAGGTCATCCGCCGTGGCCAGGCCCTCTACCGGATCGACGGCCAGAGCGTGACGCTGCTCTACGGATCCGTCCCCGCGTGGCGGTCGTTCCAGCCCGGCATGACTGGGGGAGCAGACGTCCGCGAGCTCAACGAAAACCTGATCGCCCTCGGGTTCGACCCTGATCGCCAGATACCCGATCGCCAGATAGCGGGCGCCGATCAGTTCGGCTGGGCCACGGCGGCGGCGATCGAGCTGTGGCAGCGGGCACACGGCATGCCGGAAACCGGGAGCATCCCGCTCGGCGAGGTGGTCTTCCTGCCCGGACCGCTGCTAGTCAGCACCGAATCCGCGTCAACCGGGGGACCGGCCGCCACCGGGACCGCTGTGCTCGGCGGCACGTCAACCACTCCCTCCGTCCTCGTCTCGCTCACGCCGGGCGGACCGGCCGCCCGGCCTGGTGATTCCGTGCTGGTCACCCTGCCGGACGGAACCACCACGGTGCCAGGGACGGTGGCGTCGGTCGGCCACGTCGCCACGGTCCCAGCGCAGAGTGCGGCAGCCGCGCAGGGAACGGGGAGCAGCCAGGGCTCTGGCGGCACGCAGGCGCCGCAGATCCCGGTGACGATCGGCCTTGGCCGCCGCAGCATCGACGCTGGCCTTGACCAGGCGCCCGTGCAGGTAACCATGACCGAAGCCGAGGATCGCGGGGTGCTCGCGGTACCGGTGACTGCGCTGCTTGCGCTGCCTGACGGGACCTACGCCGTGCGGACCGCGGGGAACCCGTCGCGCCTTATCCGCGTGACCACCGGACTGTTCGATGACGCCGCCGGCCTGGTCGAGGTGACTGGGAGGGTCCTGACGGCGGGCCTGACCATTGAGGTAGCGCAGGGATGAACGCAGAACCGGTCCTTGAGCTTGCTGACGTGCGCAAGACCTACCCGGGCTCACCGCCCGTGGATTCAGTGGCAGGAGTCTCGCTCGCGGTGTTTCCCGGCGAACTGCAGGCTGTGGTCGGGCCTTCCGGGTCGGGCAAGAGCACGCTGGTGCACCTGATGGCCGCACTGGAACGGCCGACCTCAGGAACGGTCCGGATCGCCGGCCATGATGTCAGCCGGCTGTCCGACGGCGAATTGTCGGGCCTGCGCGCTCACCATCTCGGCGTGATCTTCCAGCAGTTCTTCCTGCTTGATGCCCTCTCGGCGGTGCAAAACGTGGCGGCAGGACTGCTGTATTGCGGGATCGCCGCGCGGCAGCGGCAGGAGCTGGCGATCGAGGCGCTGCACCTGGTCGGCCTGGGCCATCGGCTCGGCCACCGACCCGGCCAGCTTTCCGGTGGCGAGCAGCAGCGCGTCGCCATCGCGCGCGCCCTGGTCGGGCGGCCGGCCATGATGCTCGCCGACGAGCCGACAGGGAACCTGGACCAGGCCACTGGCCGGGAGATCATGGCGCTGCTCAGGGAGCTGAATGCGGCAGAGGGGACAGCCCTGGTGGTCATCACGCACGATCAGGCTGTCGCCTCCGCGATGGACCGGCAGGTTGAGCTGCGGGATGGCCGGATCGTCGCGGAGCGACGGAACCGGCTGGTCGCGGAGCAGCGGAACCCGGTGACCCTGGAAAGGCCGAGCCGGTGAGCGTCCCGGCCGCGACCGGCCTGCACGCATCGCGGCTGCTGGCAGCCGATGTCTTCCGTACCGGCACCATCGGGCTGCGCACCCGCCGGGCCCGGGCAATGCTCTCCGCGCTCGGGATCGCTATCGGCATCGCCGCGCTCGTCTCGGTCCTCGGCATCACCTCATCGAGTGAGTCGGCACTGCTGGCCGAGATCGACCAGCTGGGCACGAACCTGCTCACCGTCGCGAACGGCCAGACCATCGGCGGGCAGGAAGCCGAGCTTCCCTCCTACGCGACGGCCATGATCTGGCGGGTGCCCGGGGTGACCGACGTGGCGCCGACGGCCCAGCTTGCCGCGGCGAGGGTCTATCGGACCGACAAGGTCCCCGTCTACGACACGGGCGGGCTCGCGGTGCGGGCCGCGGATCCGTCGCTGCTCCGCACGCTCGGGGCGAGCATCAGGCAGGGCGCGTTCCTTAACGCGGCGACCGAGCATTTTCCCTTCACCGTTCTCGGCTTCCAAGCGGCCCAGAGCCTTGGCGTCTCCGGCCTGCGGCAGCCGGTCCGCGTGCTCATCGGCGGACGCTGGTTCGCAGTCGCCGGGATACTCAACCCGCTGCCGTTCGCGCCCGAGCTCGACCGCAGCGCCCTGGTCGGATTCCCCGTGGCGGCCAGGCTGCTCGGCTATGACGGGCATCCGAGCCACATCTACGTGCGCACGGACGTCGCAAAGACAACCCAGGTGGCGGCGTTGCTCGGGCGGTCCGCGGACCCCGAAGCCCCCAGCGGCGTAGCGGTGAGCCAGCCGTCCTCGGCGCTGGCGGCGCGCGTCGCCGTCGTCAGCGCGGGCACCACGCTGTTCCTCGGGCTCGGAATCGTGGCGCTCCTCGTCGGCGGGATCGGCATAGCCAACGTGATGGTGATCGCAGTGCTTGAACGTCGCACCGAGATCGGCCTGCGCCGTGCGCTCGGCGCACGAAGGAGTCATATCGCGGCGCAGTTCCTGACCGAGTCAGTCCTGCTCAGCGCCCTCGGCGGCGCCGCAGGCCTGCTGCTCGGCGTGACCGTCACAGCAGCGACCGCGAAAGCGCGGCACTGGGGCCTGCTCATCCCGCCTGAGGCCCTCTGGGGCGGCCTGGGGCTTGCCATAGTCATCGGCAGCGCCGCCGGCCTCTACCCGGCGGCACGCGCGGCGCGCATGTCACCCACCGAGGCCCTCCGCTCAGGCTGACGGCCCCCCGTCGCGCCCATGCTCGCGCCACCAGCTTTTCCTTGCCCGGGCGGCCTCTGGCCGGGTAGCCGCCGGGCGCGCCGTTCGCATCACCGCTGGCGATCCCGCTGTCCGGCCGTCCCTTCATCAAGAACTATCACTGGCGACCACGCCGGGGCCCGCTTCCGCGTCCTGGACCTCAGCACGGGAAGACCTCGCGAAATCTACCAAGGCGAGCCGTTCTTCGCGTCCCACCACGTCAACGCCTACGAACGCGGCGGCGAGCTGGTCGTCAGCCAGAATGCCCAGGGCGTCGGCAAGTCCACCACGATGCGCATGATCATGGGCCTGGACCGGCCGGACGCGGGACAGGTCAGGATCGGCGGGAAGAGCTATGGCGACCTGCGCTGGCCGCTCCGCGAGGTGGGCGCGCTGCTGGAGGCCAAGGCGTTCCACCCGGGCCGCACCGCCCGCGCTCACCTGACCGCGCTCGCCGCCAGCAACGCGATCGGCCGGCAGCGGGTTGAGGAGGTGCTCGCCATTACCGGCATCGAGAAGGCCGCGGACCGCCGTGCCGGGAAGTTCTCGCTCGGCATGTCCCAGCGGCTGGGTATCGCCGCCGCCCTGCTCGGCGACCCGCGGGTCCTGCTGCTCGACGAGCCGGTCAACGGCCTGGACCCCGAAGGCATCCGC
>WNFY01000016.1_pt1 | contig 107404 bp, 86 predicted proteins | sample 5400091 | NCBI WGS metagenome assembly WNFY01 (sample SAMN13153364, study PRJNA577476) | soil metagenome | isolation source: 60 cm soil or saprolite under grassland replicate 1 | place: USA:California | collected 2016-06-15
GTTTATCGCGCGGCCATCGAGCGCGCGGCTGAATTTGACGACGCCCTGTCGTCGCGTGACCGTGAGCTTGAATCCGCTGGCTACCATCGGCAGGTAAGAGTGACGCCATCGTCGACTCTGCTCTTCACGATAAAGAATGGGACAAGAGTTCCGATTCACCGGGAGGACGACTCTGCGACAGACTTTTTGATCGGCGGTGAGAAAATTGTGCAAGCCGAACTGCTGCGCAGAATAGACTCTGATCCCCAAGACTTTAGCGCGAATGCGTTGCTGCGTCCCGTCGTCCAGGACCATTGGCTGCCCACTCTGGCCTACACCGGTGGGCCGGCTGAGGTCGCCTATTTTGCCCAGGCCGCGGTGATTTTCGAGAGGTTGCTGGGGCGAGTTACTTCCATCATTCCACGCTTTTCGGCCACGATTGTAGAGCAAAAATATAATGGATTACTTGAACGTTATGGATTGGCCTTGGCGGATCTATTTCAAGCCCCGGAAAGGGTCCGCGAATGCCTGGCTGCGCAAGCTCTTCCGCAGGAATTGCAGGCGGCTTTTGACGCCACGAGTAGTAACCTTGGGAAGTCGTTCTCGGCCATCCGCGAAATCCTGGCTCGCTTAGACAAGACATTGGTTGATGCAGCAGAGAATGCTGAGTCCAAGATTCGCCACCAACTGGAAAGCCTGCAAACTAAAGCCGCCCGGGCAGAACTGCGGCAGAGCGAGGTACTCGACCGTCATGCACGGGCTCTGAACAACGCTCTTTATCCGAATAAGGCGCTGCAAGAACGCGAGATCGCGGGAGTCTACTTTCTTGCCCGCTATGGCAGGAATTTTCTCGAAGACATCTATTCAATGATACGGCCCGACTGTTTCGATCACCAGATACTGACACTTTGATCCCACTCAAGAGCCTCCGCTACATTGGCGATGAGGAATGAAGAGGGTATGATCGTATTCGCCGCGCCGTCACCAGGGATTCGGAGTGGCGTGAAATTCCATCCATGGACCTATTTTCGACCTCAAAATTCTGCTGGCTGATGGGCCCCGCCGCCGGGGCGTCCTGGATTGTCCACTTCCTTTGGTCCGCGATTGTGGTCGAAGGTGCGTCCAAACGCACTGATATTTACAACATCCTGTGGGTGCTGGTGTTCGGGTTTGCGACACTCAATATTTTGGGGCTGGTCGCTCGCAAATTCGAGCCGGAACGTTCCCGCCTGAGTTTTGGGGAATCGCTGGCCATCATGGTGGTGGTGGTTTCCATCTTACTGCTCGGGTGGGAGATGCTTTACTTCTTCAAGATCCTCCCTATCAAACTGAAACCGTGATCGGGTTGGAGTATCATCGGGGCATGGGGAAAAAGGTGACGGCCTTCGAGATCACCTGCCCGTGCTGTAGCGCGGTGTTGAAGGTTGATCCTGATACCGAGGCGGTGATCGCCCATACTGCTGCGGTCAAGCCCAAGACATTTAACGATATCGAAGAGGCCGCCCGGGCGATGAAAGAGCAGGATAGCCGCCGCGATTCGATTTTCCGCCAGTCGGTCGAGGCGCAGAAAAATGCCTCCGACGTGCTGGAGAAGAAGTTTCAGGAAGCGGTCCGCAAAGCCAAGGAATCGCCCGACACCGGCAAGCCGATCCGCGATTTCGACCTCGATTAGCCCAGGACGGGAGTGGCAAGTGAGTCTTCTGTTACCAACCTGACTCATCCAAACCTGAAATCGACCCTGAAGAGTACGATCTTGCGCCCAAAGTAAAGACACCAATCTTGGTGGCCAAACCCTTCGGTCTTGATTCCATGATCTTCTCTGCGGTATTTCCCGGCGTCCCCGGCGGTTTAGGGTTTTGGTCGTGACCATGGAAATTAAGCATGAGCGGCGGAGGACGCGGAGAAGAAACATAGGCACATTCCATGTCCAACTTTGCCTGCTCACATTGCCTGATTTACAGTGAATCCTTATGCCCACAACTGGAGAACGTTTTGAGCGCGCGGTATCCATCATGGCCCGGCTGCGCGCGCCCGGAGGCTGTCCCTGGGACCGGGAGCAGACCTTTGACACCATCAAGCGCTATACCCTGGAGGAGACTTATGAAGTCCTCGAGGCTATCGACAACCGCGATTGGGAGGAGTTGCCGGGCGAGTTGGGCGATTTGTTGCTGCAAGTGCTGTTCTATTCTGAGATGGCCAAAGAGCAAGGCTCGTTCTCCATTGACGATGTGCTCGATCGGCTGTCCAACAAACTAGTAGACCGGCACCCACACGTTTTTGGGGACGTAAAAGCCGAAACACCTTCTGAGGTTCTGCGCAACTGGGAGGCTCTCAAAGCCGAAGAGAAAAGGAAACGGGGCGAATTGCAGGGGAAGACGCCTGCGCAGAATGCTTCGAAGTCGGCCTTGGATGGCGTTTCCTCGGCCATGCCGGCTCTTTTGGAAGCCCACAAGCTGAGTTCCAAAGCGAGCCAGGTTGGATTTGACTGGCCCAACATCGCAGGCTTGTTCGATAAGCTGCGCGAGGAAAGTGAAGAGTTGCAGGAACAAGTCCGCCAAGTTCCTGCTCCCGGACCGCGCCCGCATGGCATTGCCGGTGCGGAACTTCTGACGACTCCTCCTGAGCTGCGGGAAAGGCTGGAGAGCGAATTGGGCGATTTGCTCTTCGTTCTGGTGAATATCGCCCGCTTCCTGGCGCTTGATTCGGAGTCAGCTCTCAAAAAGGCAAATCGCAAATTCCGCCGCCGTTTTCAATGGATGGAACAACAATTACAGGGTGCCGGACGCGCTCTGGAACAGTCCACCATGGAAGAACTAGAAGACCTGTGGCAACAAGCCAAGCAATCGGAGCGATAGGCCGGCGTGAGGCACTTCCCCTCGTGCGCTCTAAGCTTCATTGGTTAGTCGTAGTGGCCGGCACTGTTCCCGGCGATTCATGGGCAGCGCTAGCATCGGTTCGTATCGTTAAACTGTGGAGATGTGGCCAGGGAGCGCGAAGCGCAAAAGGTTCGTATCAGGATAGTGGCTTTAGCCCTATCGCCCCCAACAACGATACTGGAAGGCTTTAGCCCCTGCGGTTTTTCTGGGGGGAAGACGATGATTTGTCTCCATCTGGCATCGACGGCACAGATAGTTGCGCCCCATTGGCGCCAACCCCAACGATCGTGACGTTTTGCGGCAGGCCTGAAGGCGCTGCCTTGATACGAATCTGGAAAGTCTCGTGTGGGACAGATCCCCAAGCGCGAGAACATCAGGTTCGTATCAGGATAGTCTCTCTAGTCCTATCGCCCCCAGCAAAGAAAATTTGGGGCCGACCAGCGCTTCATTCCGGCTTCCAGCACGCCATGCCCGGACACGAACCGTTTTCCTGCAAGGTGCACCATCACAAGTTCAGTTCCAGGCGTGCGCTTCCCTGCGACTTATGCCATACTTTCCGCTTCCCCTTTGAGTGCTGTTGGTACTTAGTTTGGTTTTCCATGAAAATCGAAGCTGTCACGCTGCGCGAGATTCGCATGCCGCTCGTCCACTTTTTCGAGACGAGTTTTGGCCGAACCTATAACCGCCGCATCCTGCTCATCACCATCCACTGCGAAGGCGCCGATGGATGGGCCGAATCGGTTTCAGGTGAAGGTCCATTTTTCAGTTCGGAGTGGATTGAGTCGAGTTGGGCTACTATCCAGTCACACCTCGCCCCTAAGCTGCTGGGGAAAACCCTGCCGGCTGCGCCCGACAGTGCTGGCCTTATGGGAAGCATCCGAGGGCATCGCATGGCGAAAGCGGCTCTGGAAAATGCCTTGTGGGATGCGGAAGCGCAGCAGCTGCAACAACCGCTTAGCAAATTACTGGGTGGAACATTGCCGGAGATTGCCTGCGGAGTTTCCATCGGGATTCAGGACTCCGTCGAGCAATTGCTGGAAAAGATCGAAGTTGAAGTGGCCGCGGGCTACCAGCGCATCAAGTTGAAGGTGAAACCCGGCTGGGATCTGAACATTCTCGAACGAGTGCGTTCGCGCTGGCCCGACATTGTTCTGAGTTGCGATGCTAATTCGGCTTACACTCTGCAAGACGTTGAGCACTTGCGCAGCTTCGATCAGTTCAACCTGCTCATGATCGAGCAACCGCTCTGGCACGATGATTTCTATTGTCATGCGTGCCTGCAACGCGAGTTACGCACGCCCATTTGCCTGGACGAATCCATCCGCAATGCGCGAGATGCGGCTGCGGCCATCGAACTCAAGGCATGCCGTATCATCAATATCAAAGTTGGGCGGGTGGGCGGATTCACCGAGGCCAAAAGAATTCACGACGTGTGCCAAGCCCATTCCATACCAGTGTGGTGCGGCGGCATGCTGGAAACCGGAATCGGCCGAGCGCATAACGTGGCCCTTTCAACCTTGGAAAATTTTCGCCTGCCGGGTGACGTCTCCGCCTCCAAGCGCTACTGGAAGGAAGACATCATCGAACCCGAGGTGGAAGTGTCGCCCCGCGGAACCATTTCCGTTTCCAGCCACCCAGGGCGCGGCTACCGCATACGCGAGGACCTTATAGAAAAGCTCACCGTCCGCCGGGAAACGCTCATATCGTAGTCTGGATTTTTGTGAGTTCAGGCGCGCAGGACAATCATGGTGGCATCATCCTGCAACTTACCGCCACAATGGCTGGAGATTGCGTTCATCAGTTTTTCCTGCACGTCGGCCGCCCTGCCGTGACCGAATTCGCGCACGAGATTCACAAGCCTCGTCTCGCCGAACGGCTCACACTGTTCATTGCAAGCCTCGACCACGCCGTCGGTAAAGAAAACCATGGTGTCCCCGGGCTGTAAAGGCTGGTCTTTTTCTGCGTAAGTCCAGTTGGGAAAACGGCCGAGAATTGCGCCCGAGCTCTTCAGTTCGTCTACCCAGCCATTCACCCGAACCAAGAGGGGAGGATTGTGTCCGGCATTGCAGTAGATGAGCCGGTTGGTGCTGCTGTCGAGCACGCCATAAAAGAACGAGATGAATTTGTTCTCTGGCATGATCTCACAGAGAATTCGGTTCAGCCGGCTACAAAGTTCGCTCGGTTCGAGGTTCTTGCGGATGAGTGGCTTCAGAGACGCCTGAAGATTGGACATCAGTAAAGCTCCCGGCAGTCCCTTCCCGGCCACGTCGGCGATGCAGAAAGCCGTCTGCGTATCGCTGATCTTTGCCACGTTGTAGTAGTCGCCGCCGACAAAATGCACGGACTTCGTGATGGCAGAAACGTCATATCCGGTGATCGGCGGCACGGCGCTCGGCAAAAGATTCCGTTGGATTTCAGAGGCGTCTGCCGATTCTTCGTCGTGCCGCCGCTGATGGCTCCGCAAAATCCGGCACCGTTCGACCTGCTCTCGAACTTTCCCCAGCAACTGACGGTTGTTCCAGGGCTTCTGCACGAAATCAGACGCGCCGCGCCGCATGGCTTCGACGGCAAGATCTACGTTGCCCCACGCCGTCATCACCACCAGCGAGATGGTCTTATCCATGGAGCGAATTGTCGACACCAGCTCCAGGCCCTCGGCGCCTCCGGTGGTGTCCCGGGTGTAATTAAGATCAAGCAGAACCGTGTCGAAGCTCCCCTGTTGCAGGGAATCCAGCACCCCTGCCGGGCTGGAAACAAGCTGTGTCTGATAGCCGTGTTCGTCGAGAAGCATTTCCAGGGCGATTAAGATATGCGGTTGATCATCCGCCACCAACAGGCGAGCTACCGATGGATCTGCTGCCCTGACCGCCGACATGGTGAGTGACTCCACAGGCTGAATCAAAGCACATCGAATACCAACGGCACGATGGAATTAAGTTGTTGATTTGACATTGGCATGTGACGTCAGCTGAGGTTCGGATGGAAAATCCACTGTTCACTGGCGGGAGAAGTTGTCCAAAACTGAACAGTTCGGAATGAACGCGGTGTGGCTCGATTCATTGCGAGACAGGGAAAGTCAAGCACCTCCCTGGCAGACCAGTCAACCTTGGACGGAGCAGCTTGAGGGTCTCGTCCCTTCACAGCTTTTTAGACGGACGCTTCGCAATCAAGGCAAAAGCCAGGGCAACTGCGGAAAGGATCGCTCCGCTGGTGAAGGCTGCCTGATAGTTTTTGAATTTGTCGAACAGCTGGCCGCCAAGGTAAGGGCCGATGATGCCAGCCACTCCCCACGCAGTGAACAGCATTCCGTAATTGATGCCGGCATTCTGGGTGCCCCAGAAATCTGAAGTGGTTGAAGCATTCACCGAAAGTTGAGTGCCGTAACACCAGTAGACTACTAACACCATGATGTACAGCAGCATGATATTTGCTCCTGCTTTGTAGAGCAGGGGCATGGCTAGGATGGAAATGCCAATCATCAGTCGCAGGACATTCAGACGTCCCAGGCTATCGGAAAGCCAGCCGGAGAGGATCCGTCCTCCGGCGTTACCGAAGGCAGCAACCACCAGGGTCATGGTTGCCAGCAGGTCGCTGGAAATTCCCTGGCTCCGCGCGAAGGGAACCAACTGGCTGATGACCATGAGCCCGGCGGATGCTCCTAGCGCGTATGCAAGCCAAAGAAAATAGAAACCTGGGGTGCGTAAGACCTCTCCCGGTGTGAAATCCTGGCTCGTAGATTTCGCCGTCGATGCGGCGGGAGCCCAGCCTGCCGGGCGATATCCCAATGGCGGATTCTTCAAGAGGAACGATCCCGCTAAGGTCATTACGAAAAATATTCCGCCCAGGATCATGAAGGTTTCCCGCCAGCCGTAGGCTGGGATCAATACTTTGCTGGAAAGCGGTCCGAAGATCGCCGATCCGGCGCCATATCCGCCCACTGCCAGGCCCACAGCGAGTCCGCGCTTGTCGGGAAACCATTTGGCCATGACCGGGATTGGGGTCGCGTAACCGAAGCCATTGCCCAGGCCTCCAATGACTCCGAAGCACACATAGAGCCATGTAAGCGAATGGGTGTAGGCGCAAAGAAAAAATCCCGCGCTGACCAGGATGCCTCCGGTAATGGAAATCCAGAACGGGCCAAGTTTGTCTTGCAGACGCCCCGCTAGGATAAAGCTTAGAGCAAACACTGTGACCGCCACCGTGAAAGTTGTCGAAGTCTGCGAGCGCGTCCAGTGAAATTCTTTTTCCAGCGGGGCGACGAAGACGCTCCAGCCGTAGAGCGTCCCCAGCGCCATGTTCATGGAGAGCCCTCCCAGGACCCGCCACCAGCGGCTGGCGCGGACGGTGGTTGGTTCCGCTTGAATGGTCATTCACGTTCTCCGGTTTACAAATGCGCGCTCGAATGTACAGGAAGATTTGCGAATGGCCAAGCGGGATCGTTGGGAATGCGCGGGCCTCTGTAAAGCTGCGTAAACCCACGTGACAATCGTTGCCCGTGCAAGTAGCATCAAATGCCATATGTCGTATCGCTCGAACGCCGCTGAGGCATGGCCTCCCGAGGCTTCCACGTTGCAGGTTGCGGAACCTCAGATTGATTTGCTTCTGCCCGCGTCGTTCACCCAGCCATTGTGGAAATCGCTGCTGGGCAATTTGCGGGACACCTTCGCGCCGGAGAAACTGCCGCCGCTTCAACTCACGTCGCGTCCGCTCGATGTGGGATTGCCTCTCGGTGATCGCCTGTTGCTGCCGTGGTTTCGCACCGTGTTCACCAACCTGGGTGAGGTGATTTCTCCGGAAACGCTCGCGCCCTTGGAACTGGAATCGGTTCCCGTCGATGTCGGAGAACTGGTCAGCGACCAGCTCGGCCACCTTTGGTTCAGTTCCCTGCTGCGCAATCTGGCCGACCGCCTGGTCCCGGAGCGGTTGCCGAAGCTTGAATTGACTGCCAAGCCGATCGCCAACATTGTCCCGAATACCTGGCTGCTGCTCCCATTGTGGTCGGAAGTGATCAGCACGCCGAAAGTGTTTTATCCGGATAAACCTGCCACCGCAACTTCGCCACTGACGATGCCGCTACCCGTGGCTGCCGCCAACCCATCCCAAGCGGTGCTCCCTAAGAGTCCGACCGAGGCAGGACTGCTGCGTGAATTGCGGAGGTCGCGGATTCGCGGATTCGTTTGGATTGGTGTTGCCGCTGCCCAGGTGATCTACCTGGTCGTGGCCATGCTCCAGCCCAACTAGCAAATAGGGTCCTAAACATGCCCGCCAGCCTTGGGAGGGTGCGGCTTCCCGCCGCGGCCCGGAATGCTCAATCAATAACAGAGTTCTTTCACCGCCCTACGAACCATTGAGAATGACGGACGAAGCCACGGCCTGACACCCTCGCCTGAAGCCAACGGAGCCCATCTTGGAAATTTACCTGGTTGACGGGACCTACGAGTTGTTCCGGCACTACTACGCGCTTCCGTCGGCGCGAGACCAAAATGGACGCGAGGTGGCCGCGGTTCGCGGTGTGCTCGCGTCGGTGCTGGGAATGATGAAGACGGGCGTCACCCACATCGGGGTCGCCACGGATCATGTGATTGAATCGTTTCGCAACGGGCTGTGGCCGGAGTATAAGACCAGCGAGGGCGTCGACCCCGAATTGCTGGCGCAATTTCCCCTGCTCGAAGAAGTCCTCACAGCGGCCGGCATTGTGGTTTGGCCGATGGTGGAGTTCGAAGCTGACGACGCGCTCGCCGCCGCGGCCCTGGCAGCATCCCATGACGCGCAGGTCGAACGCGTGATTATTTGCACTCCGGACAAGGACCTTGCCCAGTGCGTGCGCGGTGCGCGAGTCGTTCAACTGAATCGCAGGACCCGTGTCATTTGTGATGAGAGTGGCGTGAGGGAAAAATTCGGGGTTACGCCTGAGTCCATCCCCGATTACCTGGCGCTGGTCGGCGATTCCGCCGACGGCTATCCTGGGCTGGAAGGCTGGGGTGCAAAATCATCGGCTGCGGTCCTCGCCAAGTTCATCCATCTCGAATCCATCCCGGAAGACTACCGCGAGTGGCAGGTCAATGCCGCAAGCGCCAGTGCACTTTCCGCCACCCTGGCGCGCGAGCGCGACCACGCGCTGCTGTTTCGAAAGCTGGCGACTCTACGAACTGACATTCCACTTTTCGACAGCGTTGAGCAATTGCGTTGGATGGGTCCCGCACCGGCCTTTGCCCCGCTCGCAGCCCAATTAGACGCGGCGGTCACGGAGAGGCGACCTGCCTCCGGCAGCCGTTCGCGAAGGTGAGAGAGTGAGGCGCCCAATTACTTGGCGGCTTCCAGATCATTTTTCAACAAGCTGACTTCTACTCGTGACGCGCTCGCCTTCTTGTCGGTGGCGACGTTGCCCAGACCGAGTACATAAATCCGGTAGGACGGAATGTTGTGGCTGGTCATCAGGTAGCGCACTACGGAGTCAGCCATCTTGCGGGAGTTGGCGATTGCCGTCTGTCCCCGGCCCGTCGAGTAGCCTTGCACCTCGATGAGGTACCCGCTTTGGGTTTTCACCGGAGCGATCATTTCGTCAAGCGCAGTCTTGGCCTGCTTGCTCAAAACCGTCTGGCCGGGGCGGAAGCGGATTTCGGTTTGGTTGGCGGAATTGTACTGACCAATTTTGCCCACCGTCGCTTCCGATTTTTCCACGCGCGTGTTGACCAAAGTAGCCGACTGCAAAGCCGTTTGCGCTTTGTTGCTCGCCTCCAGGGTATGGTCATCGGCCAGCTTGGTTTGCGTGGATGCCAATTGCAGGCCTTGCTGAGCGCGCGCGTCCATGTCCTGGATCGTCTTGCTGTTGTCTTTCGTCAGTTGGTCCAGTTCATTGACGCGATCCCGGATGGCGTCGGTGTTCCGGTGAACGTAACTTTTGCTGGCAAACGGATGGAGGACCAGCCATGCCAGTCCGGGATCATCGCCGTCCCAGAAACTGTCGGGCCGGTGTTGTACAGGCAGGGGTGCTTTACCCGTGGCGGTCTCGTGGCTTGTGGTGTCCTGAGAGTTCGCGCTTTGCTGGGCGAAGGCTGAAAGGGCCAAAACCAGGAACAAGGTCAGGGAGATTAGGGTCTTCATGGCGTACATCCTTCCCACATTGGAGTCGCACCAAATTGTAGCCCCGAAACCGGCGCAGATCAAAGGATTCGCGGCCCGGACGAGCCATTTCACCTTGAACCTGGCTTTGCCCCCGAGTTGCTGCAAAAGGTTGCGCAAAAGTTCCTAACATCTGCCTTACTTGGTCATGCGCGACCGGTTAAGGCAGTGCTCCGACAGGTTATACTTCCGGCGCCATGCGAATGCGGATACTGACACTCTCCGGGTTGATCATTTTGTTTACCTCGCTTTTTGCAGACGTGGCGATGGGCCAGATGGAGCCTGAGTTGACAAGATCCATCTGGAGCGCGAACTGGATCACTTCGGCCGATTCGCCGCAACGCGACGCAATCGTGCTGCACTTCCGCAAATCGATTGAGTTTGCGCAGAAGCCGGAGCACTTCGTCGTACAGGTCAGCGCTGACAACCAATTCATCCTCTATGTGAACGAGCAGTGGGTGGGCGCGGGCCCGGCAAAAAGTGACCTCGGCCATTGGCGATATGAAACCTATGACCTCGCTCCCCTGTTGCGCCCAGGAAGAAATGTTCTGGCGGCAGTGGTTTGGAATTTTGGCGTGCTCACTCCTCTGGCGCAAATGAGCGACCGAACCGGATTCGTTCTCCATGGAGCAAGTGACACAGAACGAGTGGCCGATACCAATGATTCTTGGGAAGTCGACCAGGAAAGAGGCATCACCATACTGCCCGCTTCACCCAGCGTCATCCGGAAATACTACGTGGCTGAACCAGGGGAGCAAATCAATGGGTTGTTGGTGAACTGGGACTGGAAAAGCGGCAACGCGGGAAACTGGAAGAAAGCCAAAGTTCTGGAAGGAGCGTCCCTGCTTGGCGGTCCCCTGCAAAATGACAATTGGCAGCTTGTACCCGATCCCCTTCCCGCCATGGAAATGGAACTGTCTCCCGCTGGGCGCGTGGTTCGTGCAGAGGGAATCGATCTGCCGAGTGGATTTCCCGACCGGGGGTTCAACGTGGCTCCTCATTCCAAGGTCGAAGTTCTGATTGACAACTCTCATCTGACGACCGCCTATCCTGCGTTGACGGTGAGCGGAGGACGCGACGCCAGGATTCGCCTCACCTATGCCGAAGCCTTGTTTGACGACAAGGGGAATAAGGGCAACCGGAACGAAATTACCGGCAAGCACATCGAAGGAATTTTCGATGAGTTCATTTCTGATGGCGAAGTAGATCGTGTCTTCATGCCGTTGGCTTGGAAGACCTGGCGTTATTTGCAGCTGGATATTGAAACCTCGGACCAGCCTCTGCAAGTGGAAAGACTCCGCACCTGGTTCACCGCCTATCCCTTTGAACAACGTGGACGCTTTGCCTCGGATGACGCATCGCTAAAGGCAATCTGGGACATCGGCTGGCACACCGCGCGGCTGGACGCGCATGACACCTACATGGACACACCCTATTACGAGCGCATGCAGTACGTGGGCGATACGCGGATTCAGGCGCTCATCTCCTATACGGTCGCCGGCGACGACCGCCTGGCGCGGCAAGCGATTCAAGCATTCAACGATTCGCGCATTGCCGAAGGATTGACCCGCAGCCGGTACCCGTCGTCGCTGCGGCAGATTATTCCCACATTTTCGCTACTCTGGGTGGGCATGGTCCACGACTTCTGGATGTACCGCGACGATGCCGAGTTTGTGCGTGCGCAACTGGCGGGTACACGCACGGTGCTGGGCTGGTTTTTGGACAAGCAACGCGCCGATGGAATGCTGGGGGAAATTCCCTGGTGGCCGTTTGTGGATTGGGGATCGGACTTCGTTTTCGGCATGCCACCCCAGGACGAAGACGGCGGCTCATCAAGCATCACATTGCAGTTTGTCGAAGCCTTGCGCTACGCGGCAGAGATGGAGTCCGCGCTAGGAGATCCGCAGCAGGCTGAACTCTACCGCAAGGCAGCGGATCGCGCCACCAACGCGGTATACAAATTGTGTTGGAACCCCGGGTATGAACTTCTGGCGGACACCCCTGCGCAGAAGCATTTCAGTCAGCACGCCAATATTCTCGGCATCTGGCTGGATGCGATTCCCCGCGATCAGCAACGCGGCCTCCTCCCCAGGCTCTTAGGTGCAAGCGACGATGCCTGGTGTACCGGCTGCCGCCCAATTCCGCCGATGACCAAGGCCACTTACTATTTTCGCTTTTATCTGGCGCGCTCTCTTGACCACGCCGGGATGGGCGGCGAATACCTGCGACTCCTAGGTCCATGGAAAACAATGGTCGCACACGGCCTGACCACATGGGCTGAGTCACCGGAGCCTACACGCTCGGATTCCCACGCCTGGAGCGCGCATCCCAATTATGATTTCTTGACCATCGTCGCCGGGATCCGTCCCAAGGATCCGGGGTTCGCCACCGTCTCCATTGAGCCGCACTTGGGGACGCTCAAGCATCTTTCAGCCGCGCTGCCGATTCCCAAGGGCCTCGTGGAAGCGGAATACACGCTGGAAACTTCTGGAGTGACAGCGCGAATCACCTTGCCGGCCGGCGTGCACGGCGAATTGAGGTGGAAGGGCAAAGCATCGGCACTCCACGAAGGAGCACAGATACTTCAGCTGCCCTAGCTGGAACGCGGCCACATCCCTAAGGAATCCCCACCGGTCGGATAGATTATCGCGATGAGTTCCTTCTGCCGTAACGAGAATCCCAACGCCGGGAAAGCAATCCGCGTCACCCAGGCTATTTCTCAAGAACTACCACATGGTAAGAGAAACCTTGTCCATCCACTCCTGCATCTGCCCACCTTGTCCGGCGATATCCATCTGGAATTGAACGCCGATGGTGTCCTGCCATCCGGGCGGGTTCCAGCCCGAGGGCATTGCCTGGTTGAAGGCGTAGGTGTTGTTTGCGGCAACGGCGCCATCACTCTTATATTGCACGATGGTCAGCTTGTCGTAGTGCATATAGAAGTCACTGGTGCGATAGAAATTCATGGTGACGTGGTACCAGGTATTAGGAACGAACCTCTTGCAAGGCACGTTGGTGTGGATCCACCTCCAGGCGCCTGCATTCCAGATGTCCCAAACGCCAGTGCCGTAGCTGCACTCGGTGCCGAACATGTAGCGGCGATTGTTGATGAATTGGAAGACATCGAATTCAAATGCCTGTGCCAGCTGGGTATTGGGGTGAACGTAAAGCCAAAAACCAAGGCTGAAACTTTTGGCTGCGTTATTAGGACCGATTTTGTGCCACCACAGTGCGTTACTCCAGGCATCGCCGTTCATATAAAAGTCGCGGCTGTTGCCTTCTATTGACGGGGAAGCAAAGAATGGTGAACTTGCAATATGGGCGCGGCTGCTGTCACCTCCTGCGCAATCCACGCAAGAATTCCACGATTGCGAGTCTTCCAAGTGACTGTATTTCACTTCTGACCACGCTGCCACCGACCATAGCAGCACAGAACACACTCCGACGCACTTCCACCCGTTACTGATCATGAGATGAAACATCCTTTTTGATTTTGAATTTCTTCTTGGGCGGTCTACTGCCTTGTTGGCGCGACTATAGTGAACTAGCCAGGCAGAGTCAACGCTTCATGCACTAGTGAGACGGCACAATAGTGTTACTCCCGTCAGGGAATCATTTTGATGGTGTGCAGCCACGTTTCAACAAGGTCAGGCCAGCGTGTGACTGGTAATCCCTCGCTCCGCCGCAGTCCGTAACCGTGCCCACCTTCCGCATAGATGTGGAGTTCAGCAGGAACTTTCGCGTTCTTTAGAGCGAGAAAGTAGACGGTGGCATTCTCCACGTGTACGGGATCGTCTTCCGTCTGGACAATGAATGATGGTGGAGTTTGGTCCGTGATGTTGATGTCGTGATTCTGCGCGAGGTTTTGATCTGCGAGAGCCAGGTAACCCGGATAGACGATCACCGCAAAATCGGGACGGCAGCTCTGTTCGTCGGCAGCATCCACAGACTCGTAAAGACGTTTATCGAAATGAGTGCTCAGGGCAGCAGACAAATGAGCTCCGGCAGAAAAACCCAGGATCCCTATCTTGCGAGGGTCAATCTTCCACTCAGCGGCATGCTGACGGACAATCCCCAAGGATCGTTGCGCGTCTTGGAGAGCAGCAAATGATTTTGGGTACGGGCCCGAGTCCGGTACGCGATATTTGACCAGCACACATGTGACTTTGATCTTGTTGAGCCAAGCGCAGACTTCGGTACCTTCGAGGTCGATGGCCAGGATGTGATACCCGCCTCCGGGAAAGACCACGACTGTCGCGCCACTCTTGTTTCTTTTGGGCGCGTAGAGAGTCAAAGTTGGATTGGAGACATTGCCCAAACGGATGATTGGGCGTCCGGCGATCGGTTTATCCTTTTCCGGATTATTAAGGTCAACCTCCGCCGGAGGGTTCGGTTGTGCGCCGGGCGCTCCGTTTGGCCAGAGATTGATGGTGGTGTGTCCGGCAGTCGGTTGCCAGGCTGGCTTTTGAGCCGACACGGTAACAGCGATCACGACCATGATTGATACAAAAACTGACTGGCGCATTAGGGCTCCTCAAAGTGCGCTGATATGATCGCACAGACGGTACAAACCCGCCTTACGCGAGTGATAAAACACAATTTGATTTCAGTCGTTCTTGCGGTGGTGGTTGGACTGCCTGTGGGGTGGCTAACCGCTATGCTGCTCACGCCGGCACTTTGGCGTGCAGAGGAGGTTTTGCACATGGAACTTGCCGGACATTCGGGCCCGGCCGACTGGGTACTCTTTGTGGTGTGCGGAGTGGTGGTTTGTTGTTTGTTTCTGTTCTTCCGCTTTGTAATCTTCGCGCGCGGCCGACAGCCTGGCAGCTAGCCCCTGTTCTTGCACAACGGAATCAAACATTCGTGCAGGCGGCCTACCGCGTCATAAAGTTCCTGGAGTCCGGGAGTGTCGAATCCGACTTCGATACTCTCCAGATCCATGATCAAGTCTCTTGCAAGTTGGGTGATACGCTGAACACGTTGCGCGGACAGAACAGGCAGCAACGAATACGGATCTCCCGACTGTTCTTTCAGGCCGATCCACTGTTGCACGGCCCACGCCGTGCCGCGAATCAAATCCACGGAATTGCGGAAATCCTGTAGGACCCGCGGGTCGAGATCGCCTGACTTCACCAACTGCTCCAGCTCAGACAAATTGGCGGTTGCTGCCTGCAAGCGCATGGCTAGCACACTGCCTGCGGGTTGTGAAGCGGAACTGCCCATAAGGAAATCTCCACCGGACAGATAAATTATCGCGATGAGTTCCCTGTTCCGCAACGAGAATCTGCCCAACCTAATACTTAAGTGCCGACTAAGAAATCAAGCCGGGAGAGATCGCGTCTTAGCGCACTACCGTAGCATCGGCATCTTGCCGGCTGTCCCGAGGGCGTCTCGCCCTCCGCGGCGCTAGCGAACATCTTCGGATTGGTCACCACCGATAAACTTGCGCCGGTCGCGGAGCGTAGGGACCGGACAGGAGTCGTACTTTCCAAAGATGCGATAGCGATGGCGCGCGATCAGGTCATAACCCCAATCGCGTAGTGACAGAGGAAGGACTGCGTAGAGGTTGGCAAGCAACCGCCAAAACGTTCCCAGTTCCCGATTGATAACGATGGCCGCGTTGGAGCGATCGAGTATTCTTTCGCCGGGCTGGCCGCTGTTGAGGACGACATAGAGCGTATCCAGACTGCCGGTGGTGACTCCATGCTTTTGCAGAAGAGAACTGGCAAATTCGCTTTGCAGCGCCGCGAAACGGAAAAGATCTTTCTTGTCCCGCTTGAGGATGAATTGCACCGTCCGATTGCACAATCCGCAAACGCCGTCGTAGAGAACGATCGGGTTGGAGTTCACATCAGACCTCGCAGCTCGTTAGATGATTAGCTCGGGCACGTAGTCTGCGGCGTTTCCCTTTTCCAGCAGATACGCTCCTGGCCCTTGCTGTCCCCGCACCGCACGGCAGAACTCGGCCACGAAGAAGCCTGCATTCAGGGCCTCCGTGAAGGCCCAGCGGGTGGCCTGTCGCCAGTCTTTTGCCAGTTGTGGGTTCGACACTTCGATTTCCAGGATGTTGCTGGGAATTTCGATGGCGATTCTCTGCCGCGCCAGCGTGGACAAGAGCTCCGCGCAGGCGGGCTTACCTTCTCCGTTGAAGCGAACCAGCGGGTGGAGGATGGAAAGTGCATCGATCACTTCATTCCGATTCCCTTTGCCTCGCAGGCGCTCTTCGACCCTCCGGCTGGCAATTGGCCACTTCACCCATAAACGATCGGTGCTGTTCTGGTGAAGGGTGCTGGTGGTGGTCGCGCCATAGAAATCCACCTTGTACTTTTCCGAGATCACTCCCAACTTGGCAAAATTCAAATGAGCGTTCTTGCTGTGTAAAGGATCGAAGGTCCACGTGATTTCGCGGATGCGGAGAGCAAGGGCCCGCTCGCGTTGGGCGAGTTTAAGTCTTGTGCCCAGGTCGGATTCTCGATACGGCTCGCGTACCGCCAGCATATGGGAATGGAGACTGGCCTTACCGTTCTCAATTGCGTGAATGGCAAAGGCGTAGCCTGCCAGTCGGGGGCCGTCGAAGGCCCCGATCCAGAGGCTGCCGGATTCCCTGGTGGCTATAGCCAGAGTCAGTGGGGTCAGGTCCAGATCGTCCGCGCCCCATACTTCTTTTTCTACCGCAATGGCCTGGGCTAGGTCCTCGATCGTGCGGAGGTCGCGAATGGTAATTTGTGGAGTGGCCGGCATTTCGGGCCAATATACGCGAATGGATCGTAATGGTGCCAGCCTCAGCTTTGGGGTGACCCGTCCCCTCGCGTGCCCCATCCCCAGAGGGCCAGATTACCTGTCCAGCTATCAAAAAAGACTTACTGTCTTACTAGCATGGCCAATCTGGGGAATAGGAACTTGCCTGCGGCATCGTCTACCACGTTGACCTGGCAAGTGTAGAAACCCGGTTTGAGCTGGGTTAGCGGGACATCAAGTTGAAACACGGCCGCATGGCGGTCCTGCGCGTTGATTTGTTTGGCTTCCACTAACGGGGTTTCGTAGGCTTTGGCGCGGCCCTGAAAAAACGCTACGCTGGTCAGCAGTTTCATGCCGGTTTTTTCTGTTTTAGCCTGGTTCGCGGGCTTGGCCGGATCGTAGACCTCGTAATAGAGATAGAGATGCTGCCCGCTGGAGAAGACATGGGTCACGTTGGGAATCACCTCCGAGCCATCACGGATCAGCGGGTCTCCATTGGTCTTCCCTTTGCCCGCCGGCTGAAGCTGGTTGGCCAGCACGACCGAACTCATCTTGAGTGGCAGGCTTTTGAAATCGGGGATGTTGAGATCAGTTTCGAATGAGCCCATGCGTCCGGTCTGGTTTTCTCGCAGAACAAATTTCGCATGGTATTTGCCCGATGGCAGGAACAGCCGGGTGTTGTATTGCACATTTTTCTGCCGGAGCTGCGTCGAACTGCTCACTGCCAGTTTGACCGTGTCGCGGACGTCGCTGATGGGGCGCTTCTTTTCATCTGTGATCACGCCGATGAGATCCAACGTGGCCTTATCCTGATCGCTTTTTTGCGCAAAGGGAATTTCCGAGCCAGGCACTACCAATGAGACGGGGACGGAAAACTTGTCGTCACCAATCCTGAAATACGAGGCAGTGAAATAGACGTGCAAATCGGTGCTGGGAAGATCGGAGGAAAGTTCTTCGTTGAGCTGGCGTTCCCGGTCTTCGTCATTGGAATGTTTGTAGTCAGCGGGACCGTAGTAGCCTTTGCGATATTCGAGCTTCAATCCGGGCTGATTGAGTTTGACTGTGATATGGCGGTAACGGCCGTCTCTCGCGGCATTGGCGCTGTGATAGCCGAGCATGTAATAAGTGGAGGTGTCGGCCTGCACGCCTTTGAAGACCTTGCTGAAATCGTTGGAGTCCAGGTAGGCGCGACCGCCGGTGTCCCCGGCTAGAGTGACGAGCGTTTCCTGACTGGAGAAGTTCGAGTCGAACGCATTGGCCATCGATTGCCCTGAATAGGCCGAGACGCCACGCAGACTGGCGCCCTGGGCCTCTCCTCCCGGGACAACGGCTTGCAACCCGCGAATGTCCATGGTGTAGATCGCCATGTTGGCACGCACAGCGGCGTTGGTCGCGGCACGCAGTTGCGATTGGTTTTCGATTCCGGTTCTGGTTACCCCGCTGGAGAAATAGATCAACGATTTCTTTTGGTCAATGCGCTCCAACTGCTTGGCTATGGTTCGCAGGGCTTCGAGACGGCGGTCGGTGTTGAAGATGTTGAACTCGGTGTCATCAGCGCTGAAAGCACCGCCGGTATCGCCGGTGCCTTCGGTTGCGCCCGTGGATCCCTCTTCGAATCCCTGGCCATTCCCGCTGGTGAAACCCTGCAAAACTCTGTTGAGCTTGTTGCGGTCAGCGGTGAAATCCTGATCGACCTTCAGAGAATTTCCTAATGAGACGATGGCCACCAAATCCGCCGGCATCATTTGCTTGTCCACATAGGTCAGCGCGGACGTGCTGGCGCGTTCGGTCTCCTCCGGTTGCATGGAGGAGAGGTCGAAGAAGAGAACAACCAGGCGGCGGTCCTTAAATGCCGCCGATGTCTGCTGAGCATTTTGAATTTGTATTGCGGGAGTTGCAGAGCTTCCTAAAACCTTTACTTGAGCTACATCCGTCGCGGGGACCGCGTCCGTGTTTTCCAGGTCGAAAGACAGTACATTTTGTGGTTTATTGTCTTCGAGAACCGTAAAATCTTCCTGCTTCAGATTGCGGACGAAGTTCCCATCCTTGTCGCGGACGGTGACGTTTACCAGGACGATTTCAGTCTTGGCGCGGAAAACATAATCGGTCGCTTGCGGGACCGCGGAGACGGAAAACTCCAAGCATAACAATAGCGCCATTAGTTTGCGGATCGGGATGTAGAAGTTACATTTCATCTTACTTTCGCTGCTTTGCAGCGGTTGATTGAGCGTGGGCCGGACACCGGCGCCGCTAGAATCTGAGCCTCCCTGACAATTGAACCGTTCTCATTTGCCCGATGGACAAGACTTGTCCGAACGTCCTTGAATTTACGTTAGTGTCGATGCTTCCGTATTGCGGCGTGTTGAAGATATTGCTTGCCTGGATGCGGAATTCCAATGCTTCGGCTTCCCGGAGTTGGAACACTTTATTAAGACCCATGCCGAATACCAGGCTACCCGGGCCTTCGATGCTGTTGCGGCGTGCATCACCGAACTGGCCGAATGGCGGCGCGGTGAAGGCTGCGGTGTTGAACCACTCCTGGATCGATTGGTTCGATAGAGTCACATCTTGCCCAGGGACGACGTCGGCGCGAATAGTGCCGGTGGTCCCGCGATTCAAGTCAGCTACATCGTTCAGGGACCGGGGCGTGAATGGAGTGCCGGAGGCGATGGTCCAACTGCCGCTCCATTGCCAGTCACCAAGGATGGTGCGCGCAGCGCCACTGTTGCGCAGCCAGCGCTTGTCATGGCCAAAGGGCAGTTCGATGAGGTAGTCACCGATGAGGCGGTGGCGCTGGTCGAAGCTGGAGAGTCCGCGCTCCGCAGCCAGGTTGAACGGATCCTGAGCGACCACGATGGCGCCTCCGCCGATCGAGGACGCATCGTCAATGGATTTGGAAAATGTATAGGTGCCGCCGACCGAGAATCCATTCTGCAAGCGCTTGCGCACGCGCAGTGAAGCAGCGTACGCGTGCGACGATGCGCCGGAAGTCTCCCAGCTGAATGCCTGGACATTGGTCAGACGGACACCCGTGGGCGTGCGGTTTGGAGCTTCTACGATATCCAGCGCCGTGCCCTTGGTGCCGGTGAAGTCGGCATTCATGATTAAGGTGGGGCGGAGTTCACGCTGGATGTTCAAATTGTAGATTTGCACATAGCCCAAACGGTAGTTGGGATCCACCCCGAAGTTGTTGGTGATGGTGCCGGAGTTGACCGTGGGAAATCCCCGTGCCAGGGTCAAATCACCCGGGGCCGTCTGAACATTCGTCGCGGTGTTGGAAAACGGCGGCTGAAATGCCAGTTGTTGCACGATGGTTTGATAGGCCACGGTGTTGTAGTTGATCCCGTATCCGCCGCGGATGACGGTTTTCGCGGTGACTTTCCAGGCGAATCCCACTCGCGGCGCGAAGTTGTTGCGGTCTGGCTTTACCAGCGTCGCTGGCACGCCGTTTTGTCCGGCGATAACCGGCGCAACGGCGTCGGGAGAACTAAATCCAGGATTAGTCAGGAATTGCGGTGCGATGTCCAGATTCGCCAGGTGGTTGCTGATTTCGGTGAACGGCGAGACGTATTCATAACGCAGCCCAAGATTCAGGCTGAAATTGCCGCGGACCCGCCACTCATCCTGCACAAACAGGTCCCAGGAATTTCCCCGGAAGTAGTAGTTATTATCACCAAACTGGAGCGTGGTCTGTTGCGGCAAACCTAACAGGAAATCCGACAGGTCGTAGCCGCTGTTCAATCCACCGAACAGGAAGGTGCCGCGGGCGTTGTTGTCGGTTTGGTTGTTGATCTGTATGCGCCGGAAATCTCCGCCCCAGCGCCAGGTGTGCTTGCCGCGATTCAGGATCATGGAATCCGAAATCGTGAAAGTCTGGTTGCGGCTCAGCCGCGGGCTGGCATCTCCCAGTCCAGTGAAGTCGGCGAAGGAAATGGCAGGCAATCCCCAGTCGAAAGGACGAGTGGAGACGCCGTTGATCCCCAGGGTGCCAGTAATGTCCTGTTTAAAAGCAAACAGGTTCTGGGTGAGGATCCGGCTGCGGTTGAAATCAAAGCGGAGGATGTTATTGATCTTGCCGATGCTGCGCACGTATCCAATGGGCACGTCCCAACTGCGCACGTCGGTATTGCCTCCGATACCCGGAAATGCGTTGGTGAGGTTCGTATTCGAACCGTGATAGTGAATGCCAGCGTTCAAGTTGTTGCCCCGGCCGCCAAAGAACATCCCCGGGCCACCGCCGCCGCGCCGGCCGCCTGGTTGGGCTGCGCCGAAGCTCCGATTTAGGCGGAAGTTGAAATCATCAGAACTGTTGTTGGTGGAAGTCACGAGATGGAAGTTTTGCGTGTCGGCCGCCGCGCCAGGAACGTTGGGCGCCGGGAAATATTGCAGCAGGCTCTGCGCAATGCTGCTGATTTGCGGGCATGATGCGTCAGCATTTTGCAGATTGTTCCCCGCAATGGCCTGCCCCGCGAATGGGCAACTCCCGATGTTCGGATAAAGAAGTTGCACCGGGGACGAAACCAGATTTCCGCTGGAGTCGCGATTCAGCTTTGTGGACTGTGAAAAATCTCCGCTTCGCTCCAGAGCCGTTGGTACCGTCGAAAACCGGTCGAACGGAGCTTCCCCGCGCGACCCGTTGTAGTTGACAAAGAAAAACGTCTTGCTGCCGCCGTCGACCACGTGCGGAATCTTGAATGGGCCACCGATGGCTCCGCCGAAGCGATGCTGGATGTAACTCGGCTTTGAGGCATTAGCTCCATTGAGGGCGTAGGGCGCGGCGTCGAGCGCGTCATCTCCTACATTGTAGTAGACGGTCCCGTGCGGGCGGTTGATATTGAAACGGTTGCGTGCGCCCCCGCGACCTCCGCCGAATCCCCCCGCTCCGATCGCGAAACCGCCCCCGCCAAACCCACCTCCCCCAAACCCGCCTCCCCCGAAACCACCGCCCGGCCGCCCCCCAAAACCGCCTGGGCTGAAACCAGTAGGAGCCACACCCGGAGGGCCTCCAGGACCGCCGCCCGGCCCACCCAATCCACCTTGCGCGCGCATCTCTTCCACGCGCTGGCGCCACTCGTCGCCGCCCATGGTCGCCCAGTTGGCGTTGTTGATCGTGCTGGAGACCGCCACCGATTCCGTGGCGTTGCTGACCTCGTTTCCCCCAGGCATGGCAGCCGCGGGCGAATCACCTCCATTGCTTGGGGTGAAGTCTCCGCCTTGCGTGACCTGCAGACTCTGGAAGCCGCGCCCTGCCATGGCCGCTGCCATTTGCTGCGCCTGATCGCCGGTGCTTGCTGCCGGAACCCGGGAAAGCAGGATCGGTTCGAGATCCGCTTTCTGGTCTTTGCTCGTGGCATTGATCAGGACTTCCTGAGTGGCGGGAGCAAAAGCTGCCATCTGAGTACGAATGACGTAACGCCCATTGCTGGGAACCTGCACGAAGTAAGTCCCATCGACGTCGGTCCAAGTGGTAACTTTCTGCCCAGTCAGAGTGTTGGTTGCAGTCACGGTAGCGCCGGGCAACGGCATATTGCCGGACTTGACTAGTCCGTGAATGCTGCCTGCGGGAGCGGGCACTTGCGAAAAGAGCATGACGCTCCAGAGCGGAATCAATAAATATCCCGCGCCCAGATATCTTCGAATCTCGCGCTTAAAAGTCATGAATTCAAGATGTTCGCAATTTTGAGGATGGAACCGATCACTCCCTGGGCTTCCTCTGGGAGGCTACGGACACAGAGCCCCACACCGAGAATCCTGCACGGAGTCGAATCAACCTACGCGAGTGCGTCTGCTGGCTGCTACTGCGGTGCCGGTCCCCCCTGCCCACCGCCCCTACGCATCATGCCCGGCTCGCCCTGATTCAGTTGCCCCGCCACAAAAACGTTGTCCTTCATTTCTCCGCGCCCGAAAACGCGGTCTCCCACTTTGAAGTCCGCCAGGGTCACACTCTCCTGATTCTTCTTGAACGAAGTGTTCTCATCCACCGCGATGGTCTGCGTGACTCCATCCGGGCGAGCGATCTCAATCTGGGTTCCGTTGATGGCCTTAATTTCCCCCATGATGAAGTTCTTGCCCATCCCTTCGCGAAAATTCCCCATCATGCCTTGGGGCGGGACTGCGACCATTTCCGCCTTGATAACACCGTCTCCTCCCTTTTCGCCGCGCACGAACACATTGTCCCCGACCTTCAGGTCGGTGAGTTTCGCATCCTGCCGCTCCTTGCGAAAGCGCGTTTGATCGGTGACGTTGACCTGAACGGTGCTGCCGTCCATGGCCTTTATGGTGAGGGTGTTCCCGCTAATGGCGGTGAGGCTTCCGGCAACTCCGGGTCCGCGGCGCCACTGGCCTTGACCCTGTCCGGGCTGACCAGGCGTGGCGGCGTTGTCAGGCCCCTGCGCCCATCCTGCGGCACAAATCACCAGCAGGATTGCTACCAAAATCAGCTTCTTCATGGTTACTCCTTCGATGGACTGCGATCATTCAAACACCGCCCGACCGAGATAGTAGTAAAAAGACAGTCAACCTGGGTAAAGAATTGTAAAACCGGCAGCTTCGAGTGCCCCATTCGAAGCTTGCCCTGAGCCTGTCGACGGGCCGCTTTTGGCTTGCGTGGGGATGTTCCGATCTCCTTAATCATCAATCATTCCTTCAATCCCACGAAGCAGTTCCTCGACCAACCCTCTCTCCCGGCGCCTAATCTTAAACATCCAGCGAGGAGGAGATCCATGGAATCCATGACACCTGCTGAATGGCGATAATTCCTGCTGTTTCGGACTCGTACCGCCAAGGTCGCAACCGTTCGCTCAGACGGCAGTCCGCACGTAGCCCCGGTATGGTTTGTGCTGGACGGGAACGAATTGGTGTTCACCACCAGCAAGGACAGTGTCAAGGGGAAGAATCTCTTGCGCGACCCTCGGGTGATGATTAGCGTGGATGACGAGCAACCGCCAGTCGCCTTCGTCCGCGTGGATAGCCGGGCCAATGTTCAAGCACTGTCGCCGCAGGATCTGTTGCCATGGACGACTCGCATCTCCAGCCGGTACGTTGCTACCGGCCAAGCCGACGCTTACGGAAAACGTAACGCGGTCGAAGGCGAATTATTGGTTCGTGTGCCCCTGACTAAAGTCACTGCCCGCAAGGGAATTGCCGACTGAAGAGTAATCGCGGCAGCGGCGGGAGATTTCCCCGGCTGTAGAACCTTCTCACTCAAGCCAGACCAGGTACACACGGTCCAACCGGTCCGCGAGACTGTTTTGTCACTTCTTCTCCATGGCCGCATCCCATCCCGCAGATTCCATGAACCGCATTGAGCCGAACGCGATCGCCCCGAACCTGGCGGCGTCTTCCCTGGTCGAGATGCCCTCCCCTACGCCAGCGCTTGGCGCGATCGCATCCCTCCGGGCTCACTGGCCCGAGTACGCGATGGAAGCCTTGCTGCTCGGTGCGTTCATGGTGTCTGCCTGCGTGTTTGGGGCGCTGCTGGAATTTCCCCAGTCGCCGCTGAAACATGGGATCCATTCAGCATTCACACGGCGGGCATTGGGTGGGATCGCCATGGGGCTGACCGCCCTGGGCATTTTCTATTCCCCGTGGGGAAAGCAATCCGGTGCACAAATTAACCCGGCTGTAACCTTGACGTTCTTTCGCTTGGGCAAGATCAAGTCCTGGGACGCTTTTTTCTACATCATCTCGCAAACGGTTGGAGCCACCGCGGCGGTTTTCCTGGTGGCGCGTTTTCTCGGGCGAGAGATTTCTGATCCCGCGGTCCGCTACGTGGTGACCGTGCCCGGACCGGGTGGACCGTGGATCGCGTTGTTCGCGGAGTTCGTCATCGCGGCGGGCATGATGTCAGTGGTGCTCTACTTCTCGAATCATCCTAACCTGGCAGGCTTCACCGGTATGTTCGCGGCGATTCTGGTCGCACTCTACATCACTTTTGAAGCTCCGCTTTCCGGGATGAGCATCAATCCGGCGCGGACCTTTGGGTCGGCATTCCGAGCCGGTGTCTGGGATTCATTTTGGGTTTATCTCATCGCGCCACCACTGGGAATGTTGCTGGCAGCTGAAGTTTATCTCTGGCGTATGGGCAGGCGCGCGTTAGTGTGCGGCAAGCTGCACCACAACAATGATAAGCGTTGCATTTTTTGCGGCGCGAATGGAGGGTTCGCCATATGAGCAATCATTACGACGTAATCATTATCGGCACCGGCGCGGGCGGAGGAACTCTGGCCTATCATCTGGCTCCCTCGGGCAAGCGGATTCTGATTCTGGAGCGCGGCGGGTATGTGCCTCGCGAGAAAGCGAATTGGGACCCCAAGGTGGTCAATGTGGACGGCCACTACAACACACGGGAGGGCTGGCTCGACAAGGATGGAAAGGATCTGCATCCGCACACCAATTACAACGTCGGCGGGAATACAAAGTTTTATGGGGCAGCGCTGTTTCGCTTGCGCAAGGAAGATTTCGGCGAGATCAAGCATCATGGCGGGATTTCACCGGCCTGGCCCATCAGCTACGACGAACTCGAGCCTTATTACACGCAGGCTGAGAATCTTTATCACGTGCATGGCAACCGGGGGGAGGACCCGACTGAGCCGCATTCCGATAGCCCGTACCCCTGGCCGGCTGTAAGTCATGAACCTCGCATTCAGCAACTCTCCGATGATTTTGCCCGCTCCGGGCTGAAGCCGTTCCACGTGCCGGTTGGCGTGATGCTGGATGAGAGTGACCCGCAGAAGAGCAAGTGCATTCGCTGCAATACCTGCGATGGATTCCCTTGCCTGGTTTACGGCAAGGCAGATGCGCAGGTGGTGTGCGTGGATGAAGCCATCAAGTATCCGAATGTCGAGCTCCTTACCAATGCCACGGTGAAGAAAATTGAAACCGACGCTTCCGGCCGCTGGGCGGCGGGCGTTGTGGTTGAGAGGGACGGAAGTATGGCGAGTTTCACCGGGGACATCGTGGTCGTCTCTTGCGGCGCGATCAATTCCGCTGCGCTGTTATTGCGCTCGGCAGATGACAAGCACCCGCATGGGCTGGCGAACAATTCGGACGTCGTGGGCCGCCACTACATGGGACACACCAACTCGGTGGTGATGGCGATTTCCAAGTGCCCCAATCCAACCATCTTCCAGAAGACTCTTGGACTCAATGACTTCTACTTTGGATCGAAGGACTGGCCATATCCCATGGGTCACATTTCATTTGTTGGCAAGTTGGATGCCGTCACGCTACGCGCCGGAGCGCCGGCCATCGCTCCCAACTTCACTTTGGAGTTGATGGCGAAGCACTCGCTGGACTTCTGGCTGACTTCAGAAGACCTGCCCGATCCGGACAATCGTGTGAGCTTGGACCGGAACGGCAAGATTGTCTTGAGCTACACTCCGAACAACATTGAGGCGCATGAGCGGCTTCAGGCCAAACTGAAGGAAGCCATGAAGCAGACAAACTGTGCGGTGCATGGGCATGACTGCCATCAGGGATTGTTCGGGCGAAACCTCTACGTGGGACAACGGATTCCTCTGGCTGGGGTCGCCCACCAGAATGGAACAATCCGCTTCGGCCATGATCCTAAAACTTCCGCTCTCGACGTGAACTGCAAGGCGCATGATCTGGACAATTTGTATGTGGTCGACGCAAGTTTCTTTCCCTCCAGCGCGGCTGTGAATCCGGCCTTGACCATCATGGCCAACGCGCTTCGCGTGGGAGATCACTTGCTGGACCGCCTGGGCGTTTCCAGAAACTCGGTGGCTAGCCCGCAGGCAGTCTTGGCTTAATTGCTCGAGAGCGACGGCGGCGGATTCAATCAGTTCATGGTTCCCTGTTCTCAGTTCTCAGCCAGGTTGAGTTGCGCATGGAAAGCTAGCGATCTGGTTAGCCGCCAGACTATGCTGGTGGCAAGGGATGCTCGGGGAAACTGCTTTTAAAAAGGAATTCAAAGGTAAGGAGCAGTCATGACGCAAGAAGAAATCCGGCTTCAGGAATCGACCGACCGCAAAAAGCACTGGAAACGCTGGGGCCCTTATCTCAGCGAGCGCGCATGGGGCACCGTGCGCGAAGACTACAGCGCTCACGGCAACGCCTGGGAATTCTTCCCTCATGATCACGCCCGTTCGCGCGTGTATCGCTGGAACGAAGATGGGTTGGCGGGGATTTCGGATCGGCGCCAGAATATTTGCTTCGCCATCGCGCTATGGAACGAGCACGACTCCATCTTGAAAGAACGCATTTTTGGCCTCACGGGCAACGAGGGCAATCACGGTGAGGACGTAAAGGAATATTTCTTTTACGTGGACAACACGCCCACCCACTCCTACATGAAGTATCTCTACAAGTATCCGCAGGCGGCATTCCCGTATGAAATGCTCGTGGCTGAAAACCGCCGGCGGAACAAAAACCAGCCTGAGTATGAACTGCTCGACAGCGCGGTCTTCCAGGACAATCGTTATTTTGACGTACAGGTGGAGTACGCCAAAGCGGACGTGGAAGACATTTTGGTTCAAATCACGGTCTCCAATCGCGGGCCGGAAGCCGCCAATCTTCGCTTGCTTCCTACGATCTGGTTCCGTAACACCTGGTCATGGGGTAGCAAAGATCCGCGCCCCGAGCTGCATCATTCCCGCAATAGCGCCGCGCCGGTAGTCGAGCTAAATCACCCAGCGTTTGGTAATCGCTGGCTGCATTGCGAGGGATCTCCCGAACTTCTGTTTACTGAAAACGAAACCAATGCGCACCGGCTGTGGGGCTCGGACAATGCTACTCCTTACGTGAAAGATGGCATTAACGACTACATCGTGCAGGGCATGAGGAACGCCGTGAATCCCCAGCAGACTGGCACCAAGGCGGCTGCCCACTACATGCTGCATGTGGGGGCGGGTGAATCTGTGGTGGTCCGTCTGCGGCTCAGCAACGCAGAGTTCAAAGACGCATTCACCACGTTTGACCAGACTTTTACCCTGCGTAATCGCGAAGCGGACGAGTTCTATTCCACCGTGATCCCGCACGATCTTTCCGACGACGCCAAGAACGTAATGCGCCAGGGATTTGCGGGCATGCTGTGGTCGAAGCAGTTCTATCACTACATCATCAAGGAATGGGTGGAGGGCGACCCCGGCCAAGTGGCGCCACCGCCAGAGCGGTTGCATGGACGCAACCATGAGTGGGGCCATCTGTATAACGCCGATGTCATTTCCATGCCCGACAAGTGGGAGTATCCGTGGTATGCCGCGTGGGACCTGGCATTTCACTGCATCTCGCTGGCCCTGGTTGATTCTGATTTTGCCAAAGAACAGCTGGTCTTGATGTTGCGCGAGTGGTACATGCATCCGAACGGACAGATTCCCGCCTACGAATGGGCATTGGGCGATGTCAATCCTCCGGTCCATGCCTGGGCGGCTTGGCGCGTTTACAAGATTGACAAGAAGCGTCATGGCAAAGCCGACCGTGAATTCCTGGTACGCGTTTTTCATAAGCTCCTGCTGAATTTCACCTGGTGGGTGAACCGCAAAGACGCCGAGGGCATGAATATTTTCCAGGGCGGTTTCTTAGGACTCGACAACATCGGAGTGTTTGATCGCAGCGCTCCACTGCCGACAGGCGGATACATTGAGCAATCCGATGGAACCAGTTGGATGGCGATGTACACGCTGAACCTGCTGGCCATCTCCATGGAGTTGGCTAAAGAAGATCCCGCTTACGAAGATGTTGCCAGCAAGTTTTGGGAGCACTTCATTTACATTGCCAACGCCATCAGCCATCGCGGGCACAACAGTATGGGATTGTGGAACGAAGAGGACGGGTTCTTCTACGACGTGCTGAAGCGGCCAGACGGCAGCCACTTTCCCATGAAAGTACGCTCCATGGTCGGACTGATTCCGCTGTTCGCAGTGGAAACCCTGGAACAGGACGCCCTCGACCGCCTGCCTGATTTCAAGCGGCGCATGGAGTGGTTCATTGAGAACCGGCCGGACCTTACCACGAACCTGGCCAGCATGTGCCAGTGCGGGATGAAGGACCGCAAACTCATGTCCATCGTAGACGAGGAACAACTGCGTTCCATTCTCAAGTACATGCTGGACGAGAGCGAATTCCTGTCTTCCTATGGCATTCGCGCACTTTCACGGTTTCACAAAGACCAGCCCTACATGCTGCAAGTGGAGGGGATGAACCATCGTGTGGATTATGAACCGGCGGAATCATCGACCGGATTGTTTGGCGGGAATTCCAATTGGCGTGGGCCGATCTGGTTCCCGGTGAACTTCCTGCTGGTGGAGGCGTTACAGAAATTTCATCATTACTACGGCAATGATTTCAAGGTTGAGTTCCCTACTGGATCGGGAAAGTTGTTGACCTTGTGGGAAGTGGCTGGCGAGTTATCGCGGCGGTTGACCTCCATTTTCTTGCAGGACATGCAGGGGCGGCGGCCGGTGTTTGGCGGGCTGGAGAAATTTCAGACCGATCCCAACTGGCGCGATCTGATCATGTTCCATGAGTACTTCCACGGGGACAACGGCGCCGGCATTGGAGCCAGCCATCAGACCGGATGGACCGGGTTGGTGACCAAGCTCATGCAGCAGAGCGGAGAATCGCTGCGACACCATCAGAAGCCAGCGCCTCCGCAGACCGCGGCCGCGGATTGATTTTGATCGCGGGCCCGAGAGTGACAGCCGAGGCGGCTGTCACCACATTAGCAGTTTAGAGTTCGATACATTTTCCAAGGAGCAATGCACATGAAAGCGATCAGTGTTTTTCCCGGCAAGCCCGATACAGTCCACCTGGCGGATGCGCCCAGGCCGACGCTGGACCAGGTTCCCAACGGACGCGGCGTGTTGGTCAAAGTGCTGCGGGTTGGCGTCGATGGCACCGACAAAGAGATCAACGCTGCAGAATACGGCGCGGCGCCTCCGGGTTTTGACTACCTCATTATTGGCCACGAAGGCTTCGGCCAGGTTGAGGCGGTCGGCCCAAACGTCACGGGACTCAAAGTTGGTGACTACGTGGTCGCCACCGTTCGTCGCCCAGGGCACAGCATTTACGACGTCATCGGGACCAACGATATGACCACCGACAGCACTTATTACGAGCGTGGCATCAACCTGCGCCACGGGTTCTTGACTGAGTACTATGTCGACGATGCGGAGTTCATCGTAAAGGTGCCCAAGGGACTGAAGAATGTTGGGGTCTTGCTGGAACCGACCACGGTAGTGGAAAAGGGCATCTTCCAAGCGTACGAAATCCAACGCCGCCTAAAGGTCTGGCAACCTCGTAAGGCAGCGGTGATGGGCGCGGGGACGATTGGCTTGCTGGCAACCTTGATCCTGCGGTTGCGCGGGTTAGAGGTCACGACCTTTGCCCGCACCCAGAAACCGTACTTGAACGCCAATCTGATTGAGGAACTGGGCGCGCGCTACGTCTCCACCAAAGATGCTTCAGTTGCGGATGGAGCGGAACAGTTTGGCCCGTTTGACCTGATTCTGGAAGCGACTGGCAATTCGACCGTCGTGTTTGATGCCATGCAAGCATTGGCCAAGAACGGCGTGCTCGTGCTCACCAGCGTCACCGGCGGTGACAAGAAAATTGAAATCCCCGCGGACAAGATCAATCTCGATTTCGTCCTGGGAAATAAAGTAATGGTGGGGAGCGTCAATGCCAACCGCGAATACTTCGAACTGGGCGTGCGTGACATGTCACAGGCGGAACTTGAGTATCCGGGATGGCTTAGCAAGCTGCTGACGGATCCAGTCAAGGGGTTGGACAACTATCAGGAGTTGTTCAGCAAGCTCACCAATCCGAATGGCGCCATCAAAGTGTACTGCCAGGTGGCGGAGTTCTAGGATTCATCGCGTTCTCACGGAGTTTGCCTTTGTGGGTTTTCCTCTGTATGACTCAGTGCTCTGGTTGGAGAGTTTGAAGTTGTCACTTTTCGGGCCGCGCAGTATCTCACGTCCGGAAACGGAAGGTGCGGCATGATTCAGCTGGGCAAGGACATCTGCGGCAATCTGGAACTAGGCCTCCGGCGTGAGTGGCTGGAAACCAACGGCATCGGCGGCTTTGCCAGCGCAACAATAACCGGCGCAAACACCCGGCGCTACCATGGCCTGCTTACCGCCGCTACCAAGCCTCCGGTCGGGCGCATGGTGTTGCTGTCCAAACTGGAAGAGACGCTTGTCATTGGCGACCAGCGCTTTGATCTGAGCACCAATCAATATTCAGGCGCGATCCATCCCCGCGGATTCGAATTGCTCACCGGCTTCCGGCTGGATCCTTTCCCAGTCTTCACATTCGAGGTCGACGGAGTACAAATCGAAAAATCTGTATTCATGACCCAAGGGTCGAACACTACGGTGGTTGAATACCGGGTGTTGAACGCGCCTCGGAAAGCCGCTTTGCGACTGGAAATCCGGCCTCTCATGGCCTTCCGGGATTACCACACCTTGACCCACGAAAATGTGGCCCTGGACACGACCTTGCAACAAGAGCCAGGGATGATCAGCCTTCGCCCCTACCACGGCGTGCCCCGGCTTTATCTGGCCCACAATGCGGCGCAGGTTGAGGCGCATCGCGATTGGTATCGCCACTTCTTTTATGCGATCGAAGCCGAACGCGGATTGGATACGAGCGAAGACCTGTTCAATCCCGCTATCTTTTTGTTCGAAATCAGCAAAACCCAGCCCGCCACGATGATTGCTTCGACCGAGCCGCAGCGAGTGGCCAATTTCGGCCGTTATCGAAAAGCAGAAGTGTCACGCCGCGAACAAATCGCCGCAACCGCTTCCACCGAGGATCCCTTGGCCCGGAAGTTGGCGCTAGCGGCTGATCAATTCATCGCCAAGCGGGAAGATGGCTACACCGTGATGGCCGGCTATCCCTGGTTCACAGATTGGGGACGCGACACTATGATCGCCCTGCCGGGGCTTACTCTTCCCACAGGACGCGCCGATATTGCCCGCGGAATTCTGCATGAATTTGCCAAACACGTGGACCAGGGCATGCTGCCCAACCGCTTTCCTGACGGGAACGAAGCGCCGGAATTCAACACCGTGGATGCTACTTTGTGGTTCTTTGAAGCCGTGCGGGCTTATCTCGACTTCACCGGCGACGAGAAGTTTGTCCGCGAAGAGCTCTATGGGGTGCTGAAGGACATTATTGACTGGCACATTCGCGGAACACGCTACAACATTCGCATGCTGGAAAACGGATTGCTCAACGCGGGCGAGCCAGGCGTCCAGCTCACCTGGATGGATGCCAAAGTTGGCGACTGGGTAGTGACTCCGCGCTCGGGGAAGCCAGTGGAGATTCAGGCGCTATGGTTTAACGCGCTGAAGGTCATGGAGGAGTTGGCGACGCGGTTCCATGATCAGGAATCAGTGAAGCGCTTCCGCACCAGTTCCTCGCTGGTGCAATGGACTTTCAACCGGGTGTTCTGGAATGAAGAGAAGGGGTGCTTGTATGACGTGGTCAATGGCGGGAACCCGGATGGGTCCATCCGGCCGAACCAGGTTTTTGCCATCAGCTTGCACTACTCCATGCTGCCGAAAGATCGGTCGGAACAAGTCCTGGGAGTGGTGGAGCGGGAGCTGCTGACTCCGTACGGCCTCCGTACCCTGAACGAAAAGGACCCAAACTACAAGGGCCGTTACGAGGGTGGACCGTATCAGCGTGATTCTGCCTACCATCAGGGCACGGTTTGGCCCTGGTTGCTTGGGCCGTTCATTTCCGCATATTTCAAAGTCCACGGAAACTCAGCAGAAACACGCAACCATGCGCTCGGGTTGCTGAGGCCGTTGGAGGAACACTTCAGCGAAGGCTGTCTGGGGCAGATTTCCGAAATCTACGACGGCACAGTACCGCAATACGAACGTGGTTGCTTTGCCCAGGCCTGGAGCGTGGGGCAAATCATGCAGGTTTTGAACGACGAGATTTTCCAGACGACAAACGCGCCCCGCGACGCGGCCGTCGTAGCGTAGGCCTTCGCGCAATCGTAAGATGCGCCGTGCTGCAAGAAGTGACACCAGTAATCCAGCCGATCGTCGCTGTAACTTTCTACCCCTTTCGCAATCTCACGGCCTAAGAAGTCAGTCCATCAATCTGGAGTCTGTCAATGAAAAAACTGTTGTCGCTGGTTATGTTTGTCGTCCTATCCACATTTGCCTTTGCGGCCACCAAGAGCCTGATCAACGTGGACAAGACTGGTCTTGCTTTAAAGGGTTACGATCCGGTCGCTTACTTCACCGAGAACCGCCCAGTGATGGGCAACACTCAATTTGCCAGCACTTATAACGGAGCCCGTTACCAGTTTGCTTCAGCTGCCAATAAGAACACGTTTGACGCGAATCCCTCCAAATATGAGCCGCAGTTCGGTGGATTCTGCGCCTATGCCGCTTCCGAAGGGCACACGGCCAAAATCGAGCCGGACGCGTTTGAAGTTCTGAACGGGCGCCTCCTGTTGCAGTACGACAAAGACATTCGCGAAAAGTTCAACCAGGATCCTCAAGGCCGGTTGAAGAAAGCCGATGCCAACTGGCCGGGCCTAGTCGAGAAATACGGAAAGTAGGAGAGAGCGATGGAAAGCGCAATTATGCTCGCTGCAAAACGAGGAACGTCGATGTCGGGAACCATATTGATCTGGATTCTCCGCCTTGCGGCGGCCGCGATCTTGCTGCAAACCCTGTTCTTCAAATTCACCGGTGCTCCCGAGTCGGTCTACATCTTCACCAAAGTCGGCTCGGGCATCGGGCTCAACTTTCTTGAGCCGTGGGGCCGAATTGGTTCCGGCGTCATGGAACTCGTGGCCGCTATCCTTCTTCTCTGGCCGGCCTTGACTTGGCTGGGCTCACTGCTGGCGATTGGCGCGGTCTCAGGAGCAATTCTGTTTCACCTGACCATACTGGGGGTCGAAGTGCAGGGTGACCACGGCTTGCTGTTCTTGCTCGCCTGGATCGTGCTCACCACCAGCGCTATCAATCTGTATATCGTGCGTTCCACCATCCCATCTCTTGGGGAGAAACTCGGGTGATGACAGTTTCGCTGGCGCAAGCGGTAGAAGATGTATTGCTGCAGGGACTCTCTCTGCTGGGCGAGCTCAACGACGAACGTTTTGCCGCGGTGGCTCCGGCGCCTTACGACGCCTCGATTGGGCAGCACTATCGGCATGTACTCGACCATTTCATTTGTCTGGAAGCAGGGGTCCTTTCCGGCGAAATCGATTACGACAACCGGTCTCGCGATCCACGTTTGGAAACTGATCTGCGCTTTGCTCGCGCCACCACGGAAAGGCTGATCCGCACCTTCAGAGATTTTCGATTCGATGTGCTGACCGAGCATTGCACCGTGCGCTACAGCGTGGGCTACGGAAGTGCGGCGCCAGTACGTTTGCTGTCGGTTGTAGCTCGTGAACTGGCTTTCTGCATCGGTCATGCGGTCCATCATTATGCAATTGTTCGTCTGCTCTGCGATTCAGTTGGAGTTGGAGTAGTTCCCGAGTTCGGCGTGGCTCCTTCCACACTTAAGCATCGCGCTGGACAGATGGCGAGCTAGGCAAAAATGATTTCTCCAGAATCCAATCGCTCGATGGCATTGATGACTGGGATCGTCCTCTGGGCCTTTGTCTCCGAGGACGGAGCCATTGTGGGAGCCGCGGCGTTGGCTTCCACAATGGCTTTGAATTTGCCGGCGGCGCTGTTAAGCGCATTTCTGGGACTATGGATCAGCGATTTTGGAGTTTACGCGGCAGTCAGATTCGCGAGGGAGAAGTTGCCTGCTGATTCCGGAATTGGCCGTTGGCTGAAACTGAAGCTGGCAATCTCAGAGAGCCACCCACAACGGCAAGGGCAACTCGCGTTGGCGTTCAGCCGATTGGTACCGGGTACCAGATTCCCTGCGTACGTTTCAGCCGGTCTAACGCGTATGCCGCCAACGACCTTCGCGAGGATTACCGCATTGTCGGCGGCATTTTGGACGGGTTTGGTTTTCCTGGCGATACATTTCTTCCCGATTCAAGCACGAAGTACAGCGGAAGCTTTGGGCGTCGCCGGGTTTGCCGGGCTCGCCGTATTTGGTCTGCTGACCCTATGGAGACTCTGGGGCGCTGACGCTTGGGCAATTCTTGCCACCACGTTGAAGAAATGGCGGCGCTGGGAGTTCTGGCCGGGTTGGTTGTTTTATCCTCCGGTGGCGCTGATGTGCGGATGGCTCGCAATTCGTTTCCGCGGGCTGTCGCTGCCGACCGTCGCCAACCCTGCGCAACGCAACGGCGGGATGGTAGGTGAATCGAAGATCGACATCTTGCGCGAGCTAATGCGATCCTCGCCCGAGTTCACGGCCGATGCGTACTCGCTGGAAGCCGGACCGCTTCCCCAAAGACTGGAACAACTGGAGTTTCTTTGCCGCCGAAACAAGATTGCATTTCCTTTTGTGCTTAAGCCGGATGCGGCGCAGCGAGGCGCTGGGTTCCGCAAGATTCATTCCTGGCGCGAAGCCGGAGCCTATCTGGTCCAGGTCAAGAGTCCGGTCGTTCTCCAGAGATACGTGGACGCGCCGGAGGAGGCGGGAATCTTTTACTACCGTTTCCCGGATGAGCCTCAGGGACATATCTTCTCCATCACACAGAAAGTCTTCCCATACGTGACCGGCGATGGCCAACGCACGCTCGAGCAGTTGATTCGCGCAGATCAGCGGGCCAGGCTAATCGTCGGCACTTATCTTGCGCGCTTTGGCAAGCGCGCAAATGACGTTGTTCCCCGAGGTGAGCGCGTTCGCCTGGTTGAAGCGGGGAATCATTGTCAAGGATGCATATTCCGTGACGGCGCCGATCTTGATACGGAAGAACTGCGCGCAGCCATTGACGCCATTGCTCTGCCCCTTCCCGGGTTCTTCATCGGCAGGTTCGATGTCCGATTCGCAAGCAAGCAAGACCTACGCAACGGCGTAGGGTTCAAGATCATCGAATTGAATGGAGCAGCCTCCGAAGCGACCAATATTTACGACGAGCGCAACTCGCTTTGGTCTGCATACAAGACCTTGTATCAGCAATGGAAATTGGTTTACGCGATTGGAGCAGCCAACCGCACGAAGGGATTGCGTCCCGCATCGGCATTCGCAGTTTGGCGGGATTGGAAACAGTTTCGCGCACAAGCGGAGTTTTACCCCTTAGCGGACTGAGATTTGACTCCGCGAAACTCTGCGTTGCCCTCTGTGCCCTCGGTGGTAAGAGATTTAGAAGCGTCAACCACAGGAAACGCAGAGTGACACGGGGATGAAAACATCATGTGTACGCTTAGTTTTGCGCCAGGCAAATCCGGATACTTTGCCGCGATGAATCGCGATGAGCGTCTGACGCGTGTTCCTGCTCTTCCCCCGCAGATGTTTCGCTCAGGCGACCTGTTAGCAGTTTACCCGCATGAACCAGAGGGTGGAACCTGGATCGCAAGCAATGAACGCGGCATTACACTGGCCCTGCTCAACTGGAATTTGCGGGGAGGCCAGAGCGTGATGGACAATCGTTCGTCACGCGGATCCATTATTCCGCATCTCATCACACAGCACGACGTGGTCGATGTCACGCAGAAACTCAACACGCTTTCTCTGCAAGGAATCCTTCCCTTTCGATTGGTGGGAATATTTTGGCGGGAACGCGAGTTATACGAATGGCGATGGAATGGCGCGGCCTTAACTCGAGTATCATTTCCCTGGCGCCCCGGCCACTGGTTTTCCTCCGGCATATCCGATGCAATGGCCGGTCGGGCCCGCAGAGAACATTCGCGGCTGGCCTGGCAAGATGCCAATGCCGGAACTTTGCCATGGCTGCGCGAACTTCATCGCTCTCACGGTCCGCGTCCGGGAGCGTTCGGCATATGTGTTCACCGAAACGACGCAGCTACGATCAGCTATAGTGAAGTTATTTATGCTCCAGGGACACTCACGTTCAATTACAGTGCAGGCCAGCCCTGTAAGAACCATCCCCTGCTTACACTGGACATTCCTCTCGTTCAGCCTGGTGTCGTCGCCTGAAACCTTTTGTGCGTCGGCAGCTCTCATGCGCAGGAACACACCCATATGAATATGCAAGGAAAAGTTGTCCTGGTGACCGGAGCTAAAGGCGGGCTAGGCTCATTCGTCACCGAAAAGTTTCTCGGCGAGGGAGCGACGGTGGTTGGCAGCTCCCGGTCCATCAAGCAGGCGGATTTCAATAGCGCCCAATTCACCGCAATTCCGGCGGACTTTTCCAATCCATCTGCGGTGCGAGACCTGGCGGGTCAAGTTGTCTCTCGCTTTGGCAAGATTGACGTGCTGGCGCATGTTGCTGGAGGTTTTGCTGGCGGGCAATCGGTGGCGGACACCGACGATACAACTTGGGAACAGATGCGCGATCTGAACTTGACGGCTGCATTTTACTTTCTGCGCGCGGTGGTTCCGCATATGCGCACGGCGAAATATGGACGGATCGTTGCGGTGGGAAGTTTGTCTGCGGTTGAGCCGCATGCCGCCCTGGGCGCTTATGTGATCTCGAAGACAGCCATGGCCGCGTTGGTGCGTACCGTTGCGTTGGAAAATGCTGATGCGAATATCACCGCAAATGTTGTGCTTCCCGGGACGATGGATACTCCAGCCAACCGCGCCAGTATGCCCAATGCGGACTTCACAAAATGGGTGCAGCCGGCCGCTGTGGCCAGCTTGATTCAATGGCTTTCCACGGAAGAGGCGGGACATATCACCGGCACACTGATTCCAATCCAGGGGCGCTAGTGTACGAACGATTGGCAAATTGGTTGGTGGTGGCGCTGCTGAGTTATGCGGGCGTGGGATTTTTGTTCTCGCTCGCCTTTGTCAGTGCAGGAGTCAAGCGGCTCGACCCGGAAGCGAATGGAACCAAGTTGGGATTTCGCCTGATCATTATTCCCGGAGTCATCGCATTCTGGCCCTTACTGCTCAAACGCTGGCTGAGTGGCGCGAGCGAGCCTCCGGGGGAAAGGAACCCGCACCGATGATCCAGTCGCTCAGGACCCGGCACCGTTGGGCATTCAGCGTCCTTGCGGTTTTGATCCCGTTGGTGTTCGTCGCCGGCCTGAAAGCGAGATATCGATCGGTTGGCGGAGCCCAAATACCTGCTGAGGCAGTGCTGGTCGCGCCGCAGGATCCGACGTGGCAAAATCATCTCGTCCTCGTCCAGACATCGACTACGGCGGACGGGCAACATTCGCTACGACTGCTTCCCATTAAGCCGATCGTCGCCCCTGATCTGTTGGTGTATCACGCGCAGCAAATTCCCCAACCCGGGCGGTTGCCGGAAGACGCGCATCTGCTGGGGCGTTGGGACGCCAACTCGAGTTATTCGGCACCCTCTGGCGGATATCTGCTGCTTTACAGCGGCGCACAGAAAACCGTGCTCGACACGATTCCGCTGGGGGGCCGCCCGTGAGCGTCCAGTACAACGCGGTGAGTTGGACACCGTTCAAACGCCAATATGACGCGATCGCGGTTGCGGGTGTTGCGCTTTACCTCGGATTATTCATTGGCCTAGGTGCATTGTGGCTGCCGGAAGCCACCGCCGAAACACTGATCATTCGCGGCTTGGGGACGGCGGCGCTTTTATTGCTGCACATTATTCTTTGCATTGGCCCACTCTGCCGCTTGAACCCGCGATTTCTACCTCTCCTCTATAACCGCCGCCATCTCGGTGTAATCATGTTCCTGCTCGGGCTGGGACATGGGACATTCGCTATTATCCAGTTTCACAGCCTGGGAGACGTGAATCCCCTGGTCAGCCTGCTGACTTCCAACCTCAATTTTCAAAGCCTGGCCGACTTTCCCTTCCAGCAACTGGGATTTCTGGCGCTGATCATTCTGTTTTTGATGGCGGCCACCAGTCACGACTTCTGGATACGCACTCTGACTCCGCCAGTTTGGAAGCGGTTGCATATGCTGGTTTACCTCGCGTACGGGTTGCTTATTGCGCACGTGATTCTGGGAGCGCTGCAATCGGAGACGAGCCCGGTGTTAGCAGCGGTGTTAGGGATTGGAGTGGTCACGGTGTTGACATTACACCTGGCAGCCGCATTCAAGGAAAAGCGAATTGATGAACAAGAGTTGCCGCCTGCGCAGGATGGCTTTCTGGATGCATGCGCAGTCGATGGCATTGAAGAAAAGTGTGCCGCGGTGGTTGAGGTCGCAGGAGAGCGGGTCGCCATCTTCCGCTATGACGGAAAGATCTCAGCGCTCTCCAATGTTTGCCGGCACCAGAATGGACCGCTGGGCGAGGGAAAGATCATTGACGGCTGCGTGACTTGCCCGTGGCACGGATACCAGTATGTCCCGGATACTGGCGGTTCTCCGCCACCGTTTGTAGAGAGAGTCTCGACGTTTCGTACGCGCATTGTCAATGGAAGAGTGTGGATTGATCCCAATCCCAATCCGCCGGGTACGCGCGTGGAACCATCCTTGATTGGAACCGACAGAGAGGTTTCGGCGTGAAAGAGTTCTTTGTTGGATATCTACCCAGCGTGCCGCCGGGAATTGCAGGCCTGATACACCGGGTAGTTGCTTGTCTGTTGCTTTGCACCGCTCTCCTTGCCGTTGCATTGGTGAAGGCACAGCACCGGTTTCCACAGTCTGCGTTTGAGTTTGACACTATCCGCGATTTTGAAGGAACAATCGAGGAGCGGCCCTACCCTGCTCTGCTGGTTCAAAGGCTGGGCGTGCAGGATGCAGGCTATCCATTTTCACGCTATGTTCTGGTCGGGACGGGAAAGCATGGCGCAGACCGGGATGTCGCTGGGCTTGCGGGACACAACGTGAAGCTGAAAGGCAAGCTGATCTATCGGGGCAATCAGACTCTGATCGAGGTCATGCTCGGTTCTGTGGAAAAGACCAGCAGTGCTGCCAAGACGGTCGCACCAATTGGAACGGTCGGAGCCGTGACGCTCACGGGCGAGATCGTGGACAGCAAATGCTACTTCGGAGTGATGAATCCGGGGGAAGGCAAGGTTCATCGCGATTGCGCGACTCGCTGCCTGAGTGGAGGAATCCCTCCCGCATTGATCACCCACGACTCCAGCGGGCGCAGCGTAGTTTACTTGCTGGCAAATTCTGATGGAAGCCGGGTTCCCAGCGATTGGGCGGCGGCGCGGGCGGCGCGCCCGATTACGATCAGTGGACGGATGGTGAAGTCGGGAGATACGCTGATCCTGCAAGCAGATTTGAGCACGTTTCGATTGGCCCGTTAATCTCGGCCCCGGATGAACACGGAATCCGTGTAAATCCATGGCTCAGCGTTTTCTGTCTGGAAGACGCAGTCGCTGAGTTGGGGCCAGAGTCCGGAGCTGGCATCGATGGCTCGGATCGTTTCCCATGGGCGCGAACCCCCAATGGTCGTGACGTTTTGTGGCAGGCCTGAAGGCGCTGCGCTGATACGAATCTTCGTAGCCTGTCGAGATGTGGCAAAAACAAAAGGGTTCGTATCAGGATAGTGGCTTTAGCCCTATCGCCCCAGCAACGATACTGGACGGGCTTTAGCCCCTGCGGTCTTTCTGCGCGGAAGACACTGCGCAGCTGGCATCGACGGCTCGGATAGTTGCGCCCCATGGGCGCGAACCCCGATGGTCGTGACGCTTTTGCGGCAGGCCTGAAGGCGCTGCCCTGATACGAATCTTCGTAGACTGTGGAGATGTCGCAAAAACAAAAGGGTTCCTATCAGGATAGTGGCTTTAGCCCTATCGCCCCAGCAACGATACTGGACCGGCTTTAACCCCTACGATTTTTCTTACCCTCTAAAGAGAAACGCCGCGCTTCCAGGGAATGAAGTCATCCTGGCCGAGCAGTTCAGCCTTGGTGAGTTGCTCGCCGCTGGCAATCTGAATGATCTGTTGCAGGATCTCCTCCCCCATTTGCTCCACGGTGCGGTCGCCCGAGATTATGCCGCCGGCATCGATGTCAATGATGTCGGCCATGCGCTGAGCCAGGTTGGTGTTGGTTGAAATCTTCACTACCGGCGTGACCGGATTTCCCGTTGGAGTCCCCAGGCCGGTGGTAAATAGCACGACATTGGCTCCCGCGCCTGCTTGTGCGGTGACACACTCGACATCGTTGCCGGGAGTACATTGCAAATTGAGGCCGGGCCGAGTGGCATATTCGGGATAATCGAGGACCGCGGTGACCGGAGACGTTCCGCCTTTCTTGGCGGCTCCGGCGGACTTCATGGCGTCCGTAAGAAGGCCATCGCCGATGTTGCCGGGCGAAGGATTCATATCGAACCCGGAGCCCACCGCTTTGGCGCGGGCGGCATAGGCGTGCATGAGCTGAATAAATCGGTCCGCGGATTCAGACTCAGCGCAGCGGTCGATCAGGTTTTGTTCCGATCCGCACAGTTCGGGGAATTCCGAAAGGATGGTCCTGCCACCGAGCGCCGCCACAAGATCTGAAGTATGGCCAATGGCCGGGTTGGCTGAGATTCCGGAGAAACCGTCCGATCCGCCGCACTTCAATCCTACGCAAAGTTTAGACAGCGGGGCAGGCTGGCGTTTTGCTTTATTCATCTCAATCAGCCCGAGGAAAGTCGCGCGCACCGCATCGGACAACATTTTGGATTCCAATCCACTCTGTTGTTGTTCGAATATCAGAAGCGGCTTTTTCAAATCAGGGTCGCGCTTGCGCAATTCTTGCTCCAGTTCTGCCACCTGCGCATTCTGGCAACCCAAGCTAAGAATCGTTGCGCCCGCGACATTGGGATGGTGAATGTATCCGGCTATCAACCCGCAGAGCGCCGTCGAATCCTGGCGCGTACCGCCACATCCGCCTTCGTGCATGAGAAACTTGATCCCGTCCACGTTGTCGAATACATGCGGCCGAATCAGCGGAGCCTCATTCAGGGAGAACGAATGGTCTTTGATCTCGTCCTGTCTTCCCTCTTTATATAGACGAATCAACTCTGCAACCTGGCGGCGATAGCCAATGGAGGGCGCGAGTCCTAATTCTTCGGTAAAGGCTTGCTTCAACACCGCAATGTTGCGGTTCTCACAAAAGACAAGCGGAACCACGAGCCAGTAATTACGGGTTCCGACCTGGCCATCAACGCGGTGATATCCGGAGAAAGTTTTCTTTTGCCAGCCACTGATATCGGGCGGCATCCACCGAAAACCGTTGGTCTTCTGGTGGAACGATGAGGCATCGTGACGCACATTGCGCGTCGTCAGCACTTCCCCTTTTTGGATGGGCTGCTGTGCCTTCCCCACAAGTAAACCGTACATGGTGATTTCCACGCTGGGCGAAAGGTGCCCCGTCGCGAACTTGTGTTTCGCAGGAACGTCGGAAACCAGGACGTATAGCTGACCGGAGACTTCCACGCGCTGGCCTTTGTGTAGATCGACCAAAGCCACGAGAACGTTGTCTTTGGGGTGTAGTTTGAGGACCTGGTTTGCCATGAGTTTTCTTCGAGGTTTACCGGATAGTTTAGGATAAACGAACAGACGCCATGAATCTACGCAGTTTCAGGTAATGGTTTAGTTTGCCTTTCTTGGCCGCCTTTGCGGGAAGTTCTTGGCGCACTTAGCGGTGGGCTTTTGACGTTCCGTTCGGGCGACTACACTTGTGTGCATGCAATCATCCATCCGAGGGAGAACAAAGAATGATGGCCGGAGAATCGTCTAACTCAGGAAAGTTCTACAGACAATTTGCGAGTGCGGTTCTGGCAGTCTCGACGCTGCTTGGAGTTTGCGTGCGCGGCGTCAGCGCCCAGGAGGCAGGCGCCGCCACCAACGTCATCAAAGCAGACATCGACGCGACCCAGGTCGGAGCGCCGGTGTCGAAGTACCTCTACGGTGGATTCATCGAGCATGGCGGGACACTGGTCTATCGCAGTCTGTGGTCGGAGATGATCGACGATCGCAAGTTCTACAATCCCATCTCATCGAAGGACACCGAGCCGCCCGCGGCCAATCCCGCCCGGCCATTCCGGATGGGTCTGCGCAAATGGCGGCCGATAGGTCCCGACGAAGTTGTGGTGATGGACAAGGACCAGCCATTCGTTGGTGAGCAGAGCCCGCGTGTCGAACTCGACTCCGCTACGCCGCATGGCATTCGCCAGGCGGGGATCGCGCTGGTCAAGGGCAAGGTCTATACCGGCCGGATTTATCTTCGCGGTACTCCGGGAAGCAAGGTGAAGGTCTTATTAGTATGGGGACCAGAACAGAACGACCGGCAGACCATTTCGGTTGCCGTGCTCACCAATCAATACAAGAAGTTCGCGCTCAGCTTTACGCCGAAGGCCGACGCCAGCGATGGCGCAATCGAGATCACGGGAACGGGCACAGGAAACGTCCACATCGGGGCACTCTCTCTGATGCCTTCGGACAACCTGCAAGGATTCCGTCCCAACACCATCGCACTGTTGCGCGACCTTCACGCGGGCATGTGGCGGCTGCCCGGGGGCAACTTCATTTCTGGCTGGAACTGGTACGACTCAGTGGGGGACATCGACAAGCGTCCTTCGGTTTTTGACTCTGCCTGGAACGCGGTCCAGTCCAACGACGTGGGCATGGACGAGTGGATGACGCTCTGCAAGCTGATTGGAGTGGATCCTTACATCACCGTAAACGCGGGCTTTGGCGACGCGCACTCGGCTGCGGAAGAAGTCGAGTATTTAAATGGATCGGTCGACACGCACATGGGCGCCTTGCGGGCAAAGAACGGACATCCGGAGAGCTACCATGTCAAGCTCTGGAACATCGCCAACGAGCCCTACGGCTCGTGGCAACTCGGCCACACGGACCTCAAGTATTACGTTCTCAAGCACAACGAATTTGCCAAAGCGATGCGCAAGGTCGATCCCACGATGACGCTTCTTGCCTCCGGCGCGTTCCCGGACGAGATGACTGTCGAAGGCCAGCCGCGCACCATGCACCTCACCGATCCGCAGGTGAGTTTCGGTTCGGAGGCCGATTGGACGGGCGGCCTTCTGACTCACTGCTGGGGCAACTTCGACGGAATCACCGAGCATTGGTATTCACGGATGGGGAAGCGCTTCGACTACGAGCACGCCAAGACCCTCGCATCCGATGCGCCGCTCGAGGCCGGATATGTGAATGTGGATGAGACGCTGCTCGAGTGGGCGCGCCATCCCTCGAATCGCGTACACAAGAAAGCAGAAGAATGGCAGGAATACGTGAAGCGTTTTCCGGCTATCGTCGACAAGAAAATTTTCGTGTCGATGGACGAGTACGCGTACTCCGGCGCGCCTGGAACTCTGAAGCAGTCGCTGGCCTACGGCATGATCTTCAACGAAATGCTGCGGCACACCGATTTCCTCAAGATGGCGGCGTACACCATGGCTGTCTCCACGCTCGACTACAACAGTACCAGCGCCGTCTACAACACCAGGGGCCTCCTCTACAAACTGTACCGCGATCATTTTGGGACCTTGCCGGTAGCGGTATCGGGGAACACGCCGCAACCTGCGCCGAAATATCCGCCGTTTGGAGATCAGCCGGCGACGAGCGCGGGCAGCCCCACCTATCCTCTCGACATAGTGGCCGCTTTGACGGAAGACCACAAGTACCTGACTATCGCGGTAGTGAATGCAACCGAAACGCCACAACAATTGGATCTGAATATCAGTGGAGCGTGGGTTGCAGGAGCCTCGACGCTGTGGCAAGTGACCGGAAAGGACCTGGATGCGGCCAACCATGCCGGACAGCCGCCGCAGGTCGAAATCAAAGAGACCGCAACCGGCGGCGCCCCGCAATCGCTCACGGTCGCGCCGATCAGCGTTGGCATTTACAGATTTCCGGTGCAGCAGGCGCAGTAGGGAACGATTCAGCTCAACAGAATTCGCCGCACCTCGCCTTCGGGGTCGTCCACCATCCGGCAACGGTTGTCGAAGATCATGGTTTGGCAACGAGTCGAATCGCTGGGTGTCCAATTCACGCCGGGCTGGCTGGGGTTTCCTGTGCGCGCGAAGTTCGCCCATGCGGTTGCCATCTTCTTTGCCAACGCCTGCGCTTCGAGTGTGTTGCCGGTGCCTTGTTCGCAGCGCTTGGTGTTATCGAAGCAGAAAGCAAGTTCGGCGGTGTGCCATGCGCCGGCAATGCCGTCCAACATCGGCGATTGCCAGGTGAACAAATACTGATACACCGGAGCTCCACCCTGCTCGGACTTGAGCTTGACCATGCGCTGCACGTTGTTACGCGCAGTGAGTCCCTGAACGCCGTAGGACAAGGTGCGAATGCTCTTCTCCGGATGCGCCTTCTTCATCGCGGTAATAAGTGCGGTGGCCTTTTCCTCGCTGAGTGCCTTGGCGAGCGTGGCATGCCATTCGCTCTCATCCGGATTTGAACTGAAGCGCATGCCCTCTTCGCTTACGTTGCCGATCAGCATGGGCACGTTCTTCGATACCTCAGGAGCGGTGTCAAAGAAGGAGCGAACCGTGATAGTGCGGCCGTCCACACTCGGGCTCCAGCCCACGCGCGGAACTTTCGGCGGGGTTGATCCAGGCCCGCCGAGGCCCTGCAACGGAGGGTTCATTTTAGTGGCAACCGCATTTCCCGCCGCAAACAACTTGGACCATTCCATCTTCTGTAGCGAGGAAATGTCATTCGACGCGAGGCCAAGTTCCTTCATCACCTGCCGGGCGAATTCCTTGGACTGTTCGCTGCTTGGGATATTACCGCCGCCACCCGATTGCACAGATGCGCGATGGATCAACCCTGCGGCCGAGGGCATGCCCAGCAGACAAGTAACTTTCGACCCGCCACCGGATTGGCCGTAGATCATCACCTTGTTGGGATCGCCGCCGAAGTTCGCGATGTTCTCCCGGATCCATCGCAGCGAGGCCACCAGGTCGGTCATGCCCACGTTGACCGAGTCTTCATAAGCGGAGCCGCCGACTTCCGACACATCGAAGAATCCCAGGACATTCAGACGGTGATTCACCGAGACCTGCACCACGTCGTGGTAACGCGCCATCTGCGCGCCTTCATGCGAAGGGAGCTCATAGGACGATCCGAAACTGAACCCTCCGCCATGGAAGTAGACCATCACGGCGCGGCTGCCGGTGAGGCTCGGAGTCCAGATATTCAGCTTGAGCATGTCCTCGCTCATGTAGCCATCGTCCCAGTCCTGCAGAAAGGACTGCTCGATCGCGGTGTAGTTATGAAGATTCTGCGGACAGTTGGCCCCATAAATCAGGGCCGGGTATTCGTCTTTCCAGGACTTGGGAGGCTTTGCCGGGAGCCAACGATTCTCGCCACTCGTGTCCTGGCCGTAAGGAATTCCCTTGAAAGTGAAGACGCCTCCATCGACAAATCCGCGCACCCTGCCATATTGAGTATTAGCCGCCGCCGTGCGCGGCGTATTGCAGTTGCCAGGCTCCTGGTGGGCGGCGGTTTTGCTGTTGTCGAGTGCATCCGCCGACTGGGTTACAGCGAGGCCGAGGCCGGCTGTCGCAGAAAGCTTTAAAACCTCGCGCCGGTTCAGTCGACCGGTATTACGAGAATCCGAATTGGACATGAGATCTCCCTCTGGCGGCTGGTTGGTGGTGAGACGTTCCCCACTTGGAAATCGTCCCATCTGGCTATGAATTGTTAGCAGCAAACGATTACCGAGGAAGCACCTTAGCCGCCGCGCTGCATCCATGTCAAGCGAGGGATTGTTTCCGCAAAGGCTTAGTTTGATCCTCCTTCACGGTCTTTAAAGAGCGCAAAGGAAAGCCCACAAAACTCGCAAAGAAGGCCAAGGTCTACCAGAAAGTTGCATCTGCAATCCGCGGCGGCCCAGAATGGCCGTCGATGACTTGAGTAGTTAGTACGACTTGAAGATTTTTGCTTTCCCAGCCCTTTGGAGCCTGTCTGGCCAACAGTTCCATGTATTGGGGATCGGTGAGAAACTCACCCGCCGCCAGAGTCCCATACACGCCGATCCCCGCTGCGACCACCACCATGCGTTGGGTGGTGGAATCGTAAACCCGGGAAACCAAGGCATAGTCCTCGGTGAGTTTGCTCGAAGGCATGGCCATGTCGACCGACCAATCAGAGGATGGGGTTTGCTTGTCTTTGATGCGCAGCACGATGGAATTTGGATCGGCGGCAAAGGTGAAGCGCTGGCCCTGTGTCAGTCGCATCGTCCACTCGTTGTTAAAGCCGCCAATCAGGATTGCGGGGCCGTTACGAAAATCATCCAGAGTGCTGTTCAATTCACTGCGCACCTGAAACCGCTTGCCCTTCTCCCCCATCAGGGCAGCCAGACGGGAGAGGGTAATCGCATCACCCAGGCCGATCATGTGGGCTCTGTTTTGATGCGCATCGCCAACTGTGATGGGGTTTGAGGCAACGGGTACGTTTGGCTGCACCCCTGGAACTCGACCCAGGCAAAGCAGAACCGAATTCGACGAGCCCAGCACGGGCTGCCAAAAGCGGTCCAAGGCGGTGTCGCGTGCGCTGAAGTTGCTCCATACGGCCGTCACCAAAACCGCTGCCAGGCAGAGAGCGGCAATGGCATAAAGAAGCACCGGCTTCGTGGTCGCAGGAACGGTCTCGATTTGCTTCTCGTCCAGCAGGCGCGGCGTGGGCCAGTGGAATTCCGGGACATAGGAACCGGACGGCAAGTCAATGCGGATTTCCGCTTCATGCCCCGCTTCGTGGTAATACTGCGCAATCCGCTTTCGAATCTCGCCTGCATTGCTGCGGACGATGTGGTCCATGTTGGTGTCGTAGTCGAGCTCGCGGCCAAAAACCTCGATGCCTAGAGTCCGCTCTTTCAATGGTTCGAGATTGCCTGCCAGAGTGTGCTCCACCACATAGCGGAGTAGCGCCGGGTATCGCTTGCTATTGCGGAAGGTCTGATGGAGCAGGAGGCGCTCCAATTGCTCGCGAATCGCGCGAGTCTCGATCTCAGTGAACAAGTGCGGCGGGTTCAAGGTCTTGGTGTCCGCCATGTTCGCCCCCAATCCAAATCAGATTGTAACCAAACCATGCTTCCCACCTGGTAGGAAAGGTTAAACCTTGAGATTGGCCACGTCCACGACTGTCCGGGACGGGAGCGCAAAATCTCGACGAAGTTCCGTAATCCCATTCAATCTAAACCACATAGGGCGAGTCTTCTCAGCTTGACCGTCTTGACCTTGTCGCCGCTCCTAACTGGCCTGAATATGCCAGGTCTTGCCGGACTCTCAAAAACTGCTGGCGTAATTATCGAGGAGACAACAGAAATGTCCCTGACGTTACACGTTTGGAGAATGGTTGCCTTGTTTGCACTCTTGGGAGCCATCTGTGCCCATGCCGCCGATGAGGTCACCACTGAAGCGGGGAAGCTCCAGGGAGCCACCAACGCCGATCATTCGGTGCGCATGTTCAAAGGGGTACCATTTGCTGCCGCGCCAGTGGGCAATTTGCGCTGGAAGGCTCCCCAACCTGCTCCAAAGTGGGCGGGGGTGCGTGCGGCGGACAAATTCGGGTCGCCGTGCCTCCAGACGGATGTTTTTGGTGACATCTACTTCCGCGATAGCCAGCCAAGTGAAGACTGCCTCAATCTCGTCATCTGGGTACCCATAAGAGCGGAGAGCAAGCCTCTGCCAGTGCTGGTGTGGTTTTACGGAGGAGGTTTCGTTGCTGGAGCCAACTCCGAGCCACGCTATGACGGAGAAAATCTCGCCAAGAAAGGCATTATTGTCGTCGAGCCCAATTATCGGTTGGGCGTTTTTGGTTTCTTTTCGCACCCAGAATTGACCCAGGAGTCTGGTCACAACTCCTCCGGCAACTATGGATTGCTGGACCAGGTGGCCGCGTTGCATTGGGTGGTGAACAACATAGCGGTCTTTGGCGGCGATCCCCACAACATCACCATCGCGGGAGAATCTGCCGGATCTCTCTCTGTCGGCGGGCTGATGGCTTCTCCGCTGTCTCGCGGTCTGTTTCAGAAGGCGATGGGCGAAAGCGGCGCTTTCTTTTCCAGTGACGCTGGCACCGGTCTCCATATGCACGCGCTGGCCGAGACCGAGCAAGCCGGCGTCAAATTTGCCGAATCAGTTGTCGCAACCTCACTGGCGCAAATGCGCGCCAAACCCGCGAATGATTTATTGCAGAAGTCAGCGCAGAATAATCGCGGTTTTGGTTTCGGCCCCAATCTGGATGGATATTTTTTGCCCAGTACAGTAGAGGCGCTCTATGAACAGGGCGCCCAAAGCCACGTTCCCTTGCTAGCCGGCTGGAATGCCGACGAAGCAAAAATGTTTGTCCTGTTGAATCCGCAGAAGCCCTCCCCCAAAAGTTTTGCGGACCAGGCGCAAAGGCGTTTCGGAGATCAAGCCGAACAATTCTTGAAGCTATATCCGGCCACGACGGATGAAGAAGCGTTGACTTCAGCCGAAGCTCTCGCGGGAGATGACTTCATCGCCTACTCAACCTGGAAGTGGATTGATCTGCACCGGAAAACCGGCGGCTCTCCCGTCTACCAATATCACTTTGAACAAGTGCCTGCGACCAAACCTGGGGCCATGGCGGGCCCGGTCCCGGCAAGCGCTCTCGGATCAAAACATGCCGGAGAAATCGAGTATGTATTCGAGACTCTGAAATCCAAAGAAGGAGTGCCATGGACCGCGGGCGACTTCAAAGTATCGGAGGCGATGGCCTCCTACTGGACAAACTTCATCAAGACCGGTGACCCGAACGGCACGGGCCTGCCGAAGTGGCCGAAATCAGACGGTAGCAATGGCTATCAGGTGATGCACCTCTCCGGGAAAGACATTCACGCAGCCGCTGATCTCCTTCGCGGGCGCTACGAATTCTTAGACGCGCACGCCGGCAAAGGCAAACCCACCCAGTAACTCAAGGATCGAATCATGTTGCTTAAGACCTCGAAGCTCAAGTCATCCTTCGTCCGCGTATTCACGGCCATCTTCTTCGGGCAGTTGATAGTGGCAAGCCTGTCCGCACAAGTAGAGTCGAGGGTCAATGACCTGCTTCGACAAATGACACTGGACGAGAAGATTGGCCAGCTTTCTCAGATGCCGGGGTTCCCCGTTCCCGAGTTCATGCAGCAAACCGGTCTCAAGCCGGAAGAGGCGGTGCGGAAATTTGGGGCTGGCTCGGTGCTCTGGGTCTCCGATCCCAAGGAGATCAACCGCTGGCAGCATATTGCCGTGGATGAGTCGCGCCTGCATATCCCCATCATCTTTGGATTGGATGTAATCCACGGCTACCACACGATCTTCCCCGACCCCATTGCGATGGCTTCATCCTGGGATCCGAAGATGGTGGAAGCGGCACAGAGCGTTGCCGCACGCGAAGCTCGGGCTGGAGGCATCACCTGGAGCTTCGGACCCATGGTGGACATCGCGCGCGACGCCCGTTGGGGACGCATGATGGAAGGCGCGGGAGAAGACCCTTATCTGGGCGCAGCCATGGCACGGGCGCAGGTACTCGGTTTCCAGGGCAGAGCATTGGGCGGCCCCGACCACGTGTTGGCCAGCGTAAAGCATTTCGCCGGATACGGCGCGGCGGATGGCGGTCGCGACTATGACTCGTCCTACATTCCCGAAGAATTGATGTGGAACGTGTATCTGCCTCCGTTCAAGGCAGCGATTGACGCTGGCGCCGGAACGGTCATGAGCGCCTATATGGATTTGAATGATGTTCCCGCCAGCGGAAATCGCTGGCTGCTACATGATGTTCTGCGGCAAGCCTGGAACTTCAAGGGTTTTGTGGTCAGCGATGCTATCGCGATTCATAGCCTCATCACCCACGGATATGCGCGCGATGGTCAGGATGCGGCATACAAGGCTTTCGCCGCCGGACTCAACATGGACATGGCCAGCGGCACCTACCTGAAATTTCTAGCGGGCGAAGTAAAGACGGGAAAAATCACAAGCAAGGAAATCGATGACGCCGTGCGGCCCATTCTCGAAGCTAAGGTTCGGCTCGGCCTATTTGAACACCCGTATGTGGATGAATCCCGCATCGCCTCTGTGCTGAATGATCCGCAGAGCCAGCAGGCAGCCCGCATCGCCGTGCAACGTTCGGTGGTACTCCTGCGCAACCAAAACAACACGCTTCCCCTGAAGCAAAGCATCAAGTCAATCGCCGTGATCGGGCCGCTGGCCGACGCGAAGTCCGATCTGCTCAGCATGTGGGGAGCGCTGGCAAAGCCAGGGCCGACGATCAGCATTTTGCAGGGCATTAAAAACAAAGTTGGGGGGGCAGTCCAAGTCGAGTTCGCGCATGGCCCAAACCTGTGGCGGGAGTTTCCATCGTTCTTCGAAACCGTGGAAGGCTTCTCTTTGAAAGCCCAGCCTAAGCAAAGCGCCGGGGACATCCAAAAAGCAATTGAGGATGCTCTACCCATAGCCAAGCGCAGTGACGTTGCAATTCTGGTGCTCGGCGAAATCAACATTATGAGCGGAGAAGCAGCCTCGCGTTCCTCCCTCCAACTGAGCGGCGGTCAGCAGGAGTTGCTGGAAGCCGTGGTAGCGACTGGAAAGCCGGTGGTGTTGGTGTTGGTCAACGGCCGTCCACTCGATATCTCCTGGGCCGCAGAGCATGTGCCGGCAATTCTGGAGGCATGGTATCCAGGAAGCCAGGGTGGGAACGGGATCGCTGACATCCTTTTTGGCGATGCCAATCCTGCCGGCCATCTGCCGGTCAGCTGGCCGCGCAATTCGGCCACTCTACCCCTTTACTACAATCACAATCTCACCCAAAACCCGGAAGACGCTCCCAGCTTCACATCCCGCTATTGGGATGTACGCAGCACTCCGCTGTTTCCCTTTGGATATGGCCTAAGCTACACAACATTTTCTTACGACAACTTGAAAGTGAGCCCGGCAGAAGGAAAAGCGGGAAGCAGTCTGGAGGTGACCGCCGACGTGAGCAACACTGGTTCGCGTGACGGAGATAGCGTCGTCCAGCTTTACATTCACCAGCGTGCCGGGAGCTCATCTCGCCCAGTGAGGCAGTTGAAGGGATTTCAGCGGGTGAGCCTTGCTCCGGGAGCAAAGCAGACAATCCACTTCACCTTGGGAAAAGAAGAGTTGCAATACTGGAGCTCCGCTACAAAACAATGGGTGGTCGAGCCAGAGCAGTTCGACGTTTGGGTCGGTGGAGACTCCACGGCCGAACTGCATGGCGAGTTTCGGTTGACTCAGTAACCGGTATTTCTACTGAGCGAATCGAGCAATAAATCCCCATCCTCCTCCGAGTTCACTGACCGCCACGCTTTTATGCCAGTTCTTGGAAAGCGTTACCAGGAAACAGTGGCTTGGCTTTAGTATAACCAGAACCCATGAGCACCGATCCCATCGATGGCACGCTGCATCGCGCACTGTCCGTCGAGCTGAAGCGGATCGAGGAAGCCTATGCGAAGCGGGGGAATCGTTCCCAGTACGATTTGTCGAATCCCGCATTTCTGTTGACGGTTCAAGAGCGGGAAGGAAGACTTCTACGCTTGCTTGCCCGCCACGGGATCAGATCGCTGGAAAACACGCGGATATTGGAAGTCGGGTGCGGTACAGGAAACTGGCTACGTGATTTTGTTCGCTGGGGCGCGCGGCCCGAAAATATTTGGGGAATAGACCTGCTGCCCGCCCGAATTGCCGAGGCCGGAGAGCTGTGTCCCGCCGGAGTGACTCTAAGATGCCGGGACTCGACCAGCCTGGACGTCCCCGACGAGAGCTTCGATCTTGTGTTGCAGTCCACCGTCTTCAGTTCGATTTTAAGTGCGGACGTAAAACGGCTCCTCGCCCGGGAAATGCTGCGTGTGGTTGGCCAGCGCGGTCTGATCGTCTGGTACGACTTTCATGTGAATAATCCTTGGAACCCGGATGTCCGCGGCATTGGCCGGAAGGAAATCGCACAACTTTTTCCGAACTGTCACATATCTTTGCAGAAACTAACGTTGGCCCCACCCATTGGCCGTAGGGTCGCCTCTGTCTCATCTTTACTTTACCGGGCGTTGTCCTGCATCCAACCCCTGTGCACCCATTTTCTGGGGGCGATTACCAAACCATGAGTCCTGTGCTCAGCGCCATCAAGGTTCCATTTCATCGTCCATCTCTGGGCGAGGAGGAAATTCAAGCTGTCAGCAACGTGTTGCGTTCCGGTTGGCTGACGACGGGCGAAAAGACGTTCGAATTTGAACGCCGTTTTGCTGAATACATCGGAGTACGCCATGCGATCGCCGTTTCCTCCTGCACTGCGGCACTCCACTTAAGCCTGGAAGCGATCGGCCTGCAAGCGGGCGACGAGGTCCTTGTTCCTACGACGACATTCACGGCCACCGCCGAAGTCGTGACCTACTTCGGCGCCCGCCCGGTATTTGTCGATATCGATCCGCGCACCATGAACCTGAGTCCCTGCGATGCCGAGCGCCGGATCACATCGCGCACCCGCGCGATCATCCCGGTCCACTTTGCCGGCCAACCGTGCGATATGAGTGCACTCCGCGAGCTGGCCGAACTTCACAAGCTCCATATCGTCGAGGACGCTGCTCATGCCCTGCCTTCCTCCTACAAAAATCAGCGCATCGGGAGCCTGAGTGAACTGACGGCCTTTAGCTTCTATGCGACCAAGCCTGTAACCACCGGCGAAGGGGGCATGGTGACGACCAACAACGACGCCTATGCCGAGCGCATACGCAGGATGCGTTTACATGGCATGAACCGCGATGCAGGAGACCATGCTCCGGTAGCCGCCTCATGGCAGTACCAGGTGGAGGAAGCGGGATACAAATACAACCTGACGGACATGCAGTCCGCGCTGGGACTGGTGCAGCTTGCAAAATGCGATGCGATGTACGCCGCTCGAAGTCGCCTCGCCGAACGTTATCAGCAGGCTTTCGCCAGCTTCAGCACATTGCAGTTGCCCGAGAGTCTGCCTGATTCTCAGAGTTCATGGCATCTATATGTTTTGCGCTTACGACCCGAAGGCCTGCGGATTGGCCGTGATCGCTTTATCCGGGAGTTGGACTTGAGGGGCGTGTCGGCTAGCATGCACTTCATTCCACTTCACCTGCAACCTTATTATCAAAAGAGATTTGGTTATAAAGCCGGGCATTTTCCGCAAGCTGAACACGAATCCATGCGCTGCCTGTCTCTACCTATTTACCCGAGTATGAGTCAGGAGGAAATCGACCACGTCATCTGTGCTGTGGCAGACACGAGCCAATGTTGGGCGAAATAGCGAGGAACCGGATCATGGCCGTGGCACAGATCCAGGTCTCTTCGCCAGTCCACCTTCGGGCGAGCGGCGCCAGGCAAAATATGAATCCAGAGTCTTGAGCCCTTCCTCACTCGGAACCGGCCCGGTGTGCGGAGTCTTCGAGAAATACATCAATAGCGGTTGGCTCTCTGTGAATGCCGGCCAGTTGGGAACGCCTTTGCCATTCGGGTTTCCATACTTTGCGAAGTTGGTCCAATAGGTAGCCATGGCTTCAGAAATTGCCGGATCGGTGGCAGTGGGCTTGAGGTTAGACTCGCCGGCCAAATGTTCGAACACATAGGCAACGTCGCGGCCATGGCCCGCGCCATGACCAGCTTGCGGCGAATCGGCGGGATAATCGGGGTGTTGATCGAAATAGTAGTAGTAGGCTTTCGACTTGCCCAGCCGCGATTGCATGCGGGCCCAGGTCCAGGTATGCCAGCCAAATGCCGAATCGCGCATCAGGTCGCGGGCGGTTTTCGGCACCGTCTTGTCACCAGCAGGGTACATTTTGATTAAGCTATCCGCGAATTTGCCGTATCGCTTATTCACATTGTTGATGTATTCCTGCGGCGTGTGCGGCGGAGAAAAGCTCGCGCCTTCATCCGAGTTGTAGCCAACCAGGATCGGCGTGTCGTTAAATCTCTTGGCCTCGTAAAGTTTGTACTGATCGTCGGGAATGACCCAGCCGTCGGTGATGGGCCATGCCAATCCCCTGGTAGCCTCAAGAATTTTCTCGGGCGGAAGTTTACGGAGATCCGCAAGGGAGGCAGCGCCCGCCGCCTTGGCAAGCGCCTCGCCGTTGTGTTCCGCTACCGCGAGCGTCACCATGTTCTCGCCCGGCCCGCCTCCGATACCGGCGGGACCAAACGAGCCACCGCTCTGCGAAATTGCGCCTTGAAACAGCCCGCCGGCAAGGGGCGAAACGCACAACATGCTGACGGCGATACCTCCTGCCGATTCTCCGAAGATCGTGACTTTCCTAGGATCGCCGCCGAACCCGGCGATGTTCTTCTGGATCCACTGCAACCCTGCAATCAAGTCAAGCAGACCATAGTTTTCCGAAACATGATGGGCCGATTCGGTACTTAATTCGGGATGCGCCAGAAAACCAATCGGCCCGACTCGATAGGCAAGGCTGACCAACACCACGCCTCGTTGCGCCAGTTCTTCTCCGCTATAGACAGGGACCGAAGTAGCTCCGCCGTTGAACCCGCCGCCATAAATCCAGACCAGCACAGGGAGGCGATCGGAAGATTTCTTGGCCGGAGTCCAGACATTCAGATAGAGGCAGTCTTCACTCATCGGCGGAGGCTGTTGCCCGGCCGGTGGAGGACCGAAGCTCCGCTGCACGCATTGTGGCGCAAACTTATCGGCGAGACGAACACCATCCCAGTTCGACGCCGGTTGCGGCGGACGCCATCGCAGGTCGCCCACCGGAGGTGCGATAAACGGGATGCCTCGATAGACGGACAGCGCGTCTTCCACAGTGCCCTGCAATATTCCCTGCTCTACCTTCGCCGTAGGCGTCGCGGCCGGGCTCATCGAAGATAGCGTGGCGATGGCGATTGCCAACCAAGCGGTTTTCATCTCTGACTCCCTTTCCTTTTCCAGATACCCCGCACTACTGTGCGAACCGCACTTTCATCTTTCGGCCTTTGTAGGTAACAGTCTTCGCATTCGTGCTTGCTTCAGGAATGCCGGCATTCATCCCGGGCCCCGCCAGCACAACGCGAAGCGTACGCTTTTCGGTCATGCCCGGGAAACTTCCCTTGCGCTTGCCGACAGTCAGCACTCTGTCCGCATCGTTCCAGGAAAGTTCATAGGTGGCATACTGCCCTTTCTCATAGTTATAGGTCTCGTTGTCATCTTCGTAGAGATTAAACCTGGCGTCGGCGCCCGAATAGATACGGATTTCGTACGGAGCGTCCAGTTTTTCGGTGGCATATTGCATCACGGGCCCCATGGGAACAATGGAACCAGCACGCACATAAAGCGGCATGGTGTTTAGTCCGTAGTGTCCAGTCACCTTCTGTCCGCCGTCATAGCGCTGATTGGTCCAAAAGTCATACCAGGCCGCACTCTTGGGCAAATATGTGACATACGAATTATCCAGGCTTGGCTTGGCGCTCTGGTACTGTTGGATCGCCGAAGGCAAACGCCAACTCAAACGCAATGCGCGGTCTCCGGTGCCGTTAAAAAACTCAATTTTGATTGCGGACTTTTGCCCTTGATGAAAGCCGATCTTGGCTCCGCGATAACGCGGCGCTCCAAAGTTCCAATCATCAATCAACAGCTTGTCGTCGATCCAGAGGCGAAATCCATCGTCGCCATCAATCCCAATCTCGTATTCGCCCTCCTCCGGCGCGGTCAGGAATCCGGTCCAGCGGCCAGAGAAGTAGTCCAATTTCTTAAGACCTGCAGGAGGTTCAGTCAATGGCGGTCCCGGCCAGTCATATTCCACTTTTTGGTCGATGACTCTGCCGGCAGATTTTTCGAACTGCATTCCCTCAAAGTATTCCACCTCGATGCCGGGCCGGCCATCGGGCGTTTGCAGCGCCTCGGTCGGGATGGTAGGCGGCGTAGGTGGACCCACGTGATACATCGCGCGCGTGATCGGGCGCACCAGAAAGGCAGGCCCGAACATGTAAGCATCATCGGTCTTGCGAATCTCCTGATCATCCGGAAAATCCATGGCCAGACCGCGCATCATCGTATAGCTCTGGTTGGTGCTCATCCAGGCCAAACCGTAGATGTAAGGTAGCAACCGATAGCGCAAGTGGGCCGCATCCAGCAGCGATTGATAAATGTCCGGCGCGCTTTCCTTAAAGATGTATGGCTCGCGTTCGATGTTCGCGCCGTGGATCCGGTAGATCGGGTTAAAGGCGCCGAACTGATGCCAGCGCGCAAATAGCTCCTGATACTCCGGGTTCTTTTCGCCCCTGGTGTAATTGACAAAGAAACCGCCCGTGTCCTGCGTCCAGTAGGGCAATCCCGCCATGGCAATGTTGATACCACCAGCGATCTGGGCATGAAGTGTTTTCCAACTGGCGCTAGTATCGCCCGACCAGGGGAGTGCGGCGTAGCGTTGCTGTCCCGCCCAGGCGGACCGAGTGAGGGTGAAGACCCGCTTGTTGCCGTTAGCTCGCTGACCTTCGTAGGTGCCCTGCGTAGTGACCAGGCTGTAGGGATTCAGATAGCGGGTAAAATCGCCAAGAGCATTCCGTCCCAAACTCTTGATGTCCGCCTCAACTTCGTAGGCATTGTGGCAAGCGCCTCCCACTTCGACCTCGGTTCCGTCCATCCACAAGGCATCCACTCCGGCATCGAGCAATCCCTTCTTGATGTGTTGGAAGTAAATGGCCCGGCCCTCGGGACTGTAGGCGTCATAGACGCGCGCCTTTTTCGAGATCCAGTGCAAAGGCGTGAAACGCAGCCCCTTGGCATCCAGATCATGCGCCAAGTCGGTATCATTCCCCACCGATGGCCAAACAGAGTTCATCAGCTTGACGTGCAATTCATCGTGAAGCGTATGGGTCATGGCCTGCGGATCGGGATATCGTTCCTTGTTCCAAATCATGCCGCTCCAGGTGCCGTCCTTGTCCCCGCCCCAGTACTGCCAGTCCTGCACAATGTAGTCCAAGGGAAACTGCTCGCGGCGGAAATCGCGAACCACTTCGATCAGCCGCTCCTGTGTTTTGTAGCGCTCCTTGCTCATGAACAGGCCAAAAGCCTGGCGAGGGAACATTGGTGCTTGCCCGGTTAAATTGCGGTAACCCGCAATGACGCCATCCATATCGTCGGCTGCGATGAAGTAGTAGTCGACGCCGGCCGGTGCGCTCTCGGCCCAGAAGGATGCGCCATCGGCGCCATCCTTGAAGATTGACTTCGAATAAATATCCCACAGAATGCCGTACCGCCGCGTGGAAACCAGCATTGGCACCACCGAACCGATATTGGTCTGGACCAGGAGAACTTCCTGACCGCGGTAGTCCATGTAGGATTTGTTGTATTGCCCCAACCCGTAGAGAGACTCATCCCCCGCGAGAGTGAAAGTCTGTTTCACCTCATAAGTCGGCTCGTTCGAAATGGTGACTTCCTTGATTTCCGCAGGCTTGTCGGATCGCTCGCGGCTTATCTCAGTACCATCCGGCTTCAGAAAGGTCAGCGCGCCAGTCTTCTTTTCAATTCCGACCATCATCCGCCCAGAGGAGACCACCAGTTGCGGACCATCGTCTTGAACGTGCAACGGCACCGAGACAGGGTGGGCAATAACCGCAAGGCTTGGCTGGACCTTATGGGCCTGGCCAAGATTGGCATTCACACGCACGATCCGGGGACCGTAGAAGAGCACATTTTTCACCGTCTGGCCAAGCTGGAACTGAATACCGTTTTGCAGTTCCGTCCAGGAGAATCCCGGTTGGCCGGTTCGGTCCATCGAGTTCACCACAACCATCTGTCCAGCCGGATCCAACCCTACTGGCTTCGCGGCAGTCTTCGCGTGACTAGGCGCCACATTCCAGAGCAGTAAGGCCACCACGAAGAACAAGCATCTCGACCGCATTTTCATGCGCCATCTCCTGTTGGCGGGGATTCTATCAATCACTTGCTGTGGAAGTACGGTTACGACATGTATTTTCAGACTGCTGCGTAACCGTACACGATGCACGGGCAACCAGCATTCGTGACCCACCACTCTATACTTGTTTTGGCCACCAGGGACGGGCAGGCGAGCGGTTGGCAGACGTTTCAGGAGTTGTCCACCAACCGTACCTAGTCGGCGGCTGCAACCCTATCAGGATCGGCGCTTCTTGCAGCACTCTTTGCGGGTATCTCGCGCCATGCGACCCCCGCGCTCGCTAGGGCGAGGACTGCGCACAGCAGCACAATCAAGCGGAAACCAAAGACGAAGGCATCAGCGATGGCCGAACGGATCGTCGTTGCCGTCTGGAAATCCACGCTGGGCGGCGCATCGAGGCTGCCTAGCCTCGCGGCATTCGATTCCAGTTGCTGCACCATGCCGGGGTTCAAATTCAGACCGGCGAGCGAGTGTCGTAACGAGTGAGCAAACGCCGCTGCCATGACTGCGCCTAACACCGCCACTGCTAGTACTCCAGCGACTCGAGCAACAGCGTTATTAATCCCCGATGCGGTGCCGGCCCGCTCCTGCTCGACGGAGCTCATGACTACGGTTGTCAAAGGCGCCACGCTGATGGCCATCCCCAGTCCCAGAACGACAAAAGCGGGGAAAAATGCGGTCCAGTAATGGGCGGGTACATCAGGAAGAGCAAACAGAAGGAAACCCACTGCGGCAATCAGCGGCCCTACAATCAGCGGGAGCTTCGCGCCGTAGCGGTTTATGAGTCCTCCGGCCCAGCGAGATAGCAGGAACATGAGCAGAATCATGGGGAGCATGGCGGCTCCGGTGGCGGTCGCAGAGTACTTTTGAATCTGAATCAGGTTCAACGGAAACAGAAAGAAGAAAATTCCCAACGCCGCATAGAGAAACAGCGTTAGAAGATTCGCGCCGCTGAAGCGCGCGGACTGAAACAACTGCAGCGGCACCATCGGGTTGCTTATTTTCTTCTCGACAAATACAAACAGCGCCATGAGCCCGGCGCCGGCAACCAGGCTCCCGATGACCCGTGGGTGGCCCCAGCCGAGGATCGCCGATTCCAGAAATCCATAGACGAGTGCTGCCAAGCCGAGGGTTGCGATCGAAGCACCAAGCCAGTCGACACTTCCTGGATCAGAGCTGCGTGACTCGGGAACGTGCCAGAAAGAGATGACAAGAACCAGGGCGGCGAGCGGAATATTAAGAAAGAAGATCCAATGCCAAGAGGCATGCTCAATCAGCCATCCTCCGAGAACCGGTCCAAAGGCAGTAGTGATGGTGGTGAATCCAGCCCATGTCCCGATCGCTTGACCGCGAGATTTCTCGTCAAAGGATGAGCTGATGATCGCAAGGCTGCCCGGCACAAGAAACGCGGCAGCGATCCCCTGGACAGAGCGCCAAACTAACAAGCCGTCAATGTTTGTAGAGAAACCACAGCCGGCGGATGCTACTGCGAATCCCGCTACACCCGACAAAAACATCTTGCGTCGGCCGAGGGAGTCTCCAAGCGCGCCTCCGACCAGGATCAGCGCAGAAAGAAATAACCCATAGGACTCGATGACCCATTGCACATCCACCACGGTTGCGTGAAGGCCGGATTGCAGCGCTGGCAAAGCCACGTTGACGACCGTTCCGTCGATGAATGCCATGCTTGAGCCGAGAATCGTCGCTGCAAGTATCCACGAGCGCGATTTCTCCGCACGTGCTCCACCCTGCGTTCCGGTTTTGATGACTGCTTCTTCGCGTGCCTGCTTCATCTCGATTCCGATGCCTGGGGATGGAAAAAGGATTCTGCCTGTGGCAATCGGACGCCTCAGGCCGGAAAGACACGGCGAAGGAATGAGGTCTGCCGGACTCGGCAATTAAGGCTGTTGTAAGCAGGTTAGGGAATCCAAGCCCGCGCAGAATATCCCCCAAGTCAGGATCGTGTTTCTATTGGGGGTTGCGCATCCGGATTTCTAACGCGTGAGGAGGCTGGGTTGGTAGCGCGGAGAGAATCAAATCTACTGCGGCCAAGCCATTCTTAGCTTCTTTTCATCTTGCTGTTCAATCCGCATCTCAATTCGAGATCACCTTATCCAGGAATCCGTGCAAGCGCTCACTGAATCCCACGGGAATGTCGAAGGCACGCTCATCTCCGGTAATCACCAGCATCTTGCGCGTGCTGTCGTACACTGCCGTGCAGCGGTGGCAGCGGCGCAAATGTTTTTCGATTTTCTGACGCATCTCCGGCGAGGCATCTCCGTCCATATATTCCGAGAGATTTGCAATTATCGTTTTGCAGCTAACCATGGGTTCATTCCTTTCCAGCGATCCCAAATCGATCTTTCTGGCTTTGCGAACATTGGGGTTAGCGACTCTCGCATCATGAGTCGCGCCCGGTGCAGCCTGGTCTTTACCGCCGACTCACCGAGTCCTAGCGTTTGTGCAGTTTCGGCCACGTCCAGGTGCTGCATGTCCCGGAGGACAAAAACCTCCCGATAGATGTCAGGCAGTTCGCCCAGCGCTTTCCAGATTGCGATCCGCACTTCGGCTCGCTCTACGATGTCACTGGGCAGTTCGCGCCAATCTGCAAACTGGCGAGGCCGGAACGGCTTCTCCTCGGCGGGGTCAGGGTCTGAGCCTTCGATAGATTCGTAAAGGTGCTGCCGGCGTTTTCGTCTGTGCATCTTGGCTTCGTTTTCGACCACGCGCATGGCCCATTGCTTGAATCTCTCTACGTCGTCCAATTGCGACAGGCGTGAAAAGATGTTGAGCATAGCCTGTTGCACCGCCTCCTCAGCGTCCTCTCGATTGCGAAGAATCGAATAGGACAGAATGAAGGCCCCGCGCTCGTACGGCCGGATCAGCTCATGAAAGAGTCCGCGTTCCCCAGCAAGGATTCGCCGAATGAGCAGCGGCCCCGTCGTCTTTTCTTGTCCGGCCTTCTCTTCCATTGGCAAGATCATGCAGCTCCAAGAATCATGATGCCCAAAACGAGGAACGGTTACCGACGCTGATTTCAAAGGATTTGTTGAGCGGAATCTCGCCTATGAGCATTGCCGGCAAGGCAGACTCCCACTGCCTCGCATGCAGGGCTCGCCTCGAATCCAGCCCACCGTGCCGACAACCAGCCCAAGGCTCCGCCGAAAGCGGCGTGAGCGAGAGTTACCGTCACGGGAAATCCTCGCGAAAATTCCAGTCCAAGAAATCCTACTCCCAATGACGCCACTACCGGACTCAACATAAAGCCAACCCCGAGAAGCACGCCGTAGGCGGCCCCGATCCAGCGGCGACAGGTTCCGAAGACGAGCACGTAAATCAGCCCGAAGCTTGCCCCATTCCAGAAGTGATAGGTCCAACCTGCGATGTCGGATCCCAACGTTGGACCTGCGGCGAACTGATCGAGTATCAGGACACCCATGAGGCGGGGAAGATTGCCGGGCATGAAGCCCAGCCAGAATCCGGGCAGTCGAATTGACTCCAGAGCAACGGTCGCAACGGCTCCCGCCCCCAGTCCGACGGCCATCAAGCGAGCAAGGGGATCATTACTGCGACGTAGGAGTCCCCAGATGAATCCGACTACAGCAATTGAGGGCAGAAGAGCAACTTTTGCCAACATGTTCATCGAGCCTCGCCCCGATTCTGCTATAGGGAAAATGAGGGGCGAAATCGACGCAGCTATGAGAAGTACGAAAATCGTCATCACTCGTTTCATGAAGGTCCTCCAGAGGGAGGAACCGACCGTTCCTCCCTTCCACGAAGATTCGCTTTACTGGGCGACCATGTGGGTGAGCATGTCCAGTTTTTGATCGAGGATGCCTGCTGTCTGATCGATGCTAGCGTTGTTGAACGGCTTGAGAACCACCGATGGCTTGTCGTAGCTCAGGTAGGTCTTGTTGTCAGAACCTTGGTAGATGTACACGCGCAGCGGCAGGTAGAGTCCGGCAGCAGGATCCTTTTCAAACACCTGTTTGCCGACATTGGGATTGCCCACGAGAAACAGGGTTCCCTTCATTTCAAGTCCCGTCATCTTCAACATGTTGCCCTGGTCGACGGTGCTCATCACCATCATGCCGCCCTTGCTGACGGCCATCTTGAAGGCTTCGACTGTCTGGTCGAATGATTTGCTGCTGGGGATGCTCACGCGAGCTTCCTGTGCGAAAGCTGTCGTGGCGGCGAGGGTTGCAAACAGCACGGCAAACAACGTGATGGGTAGATATCCAAACTGCTTCATTGTGGCTCTCCTGGTGGTTGAACGAATTAAACGCATACCAACTGTCTTCTGCGGGCCTGATCTGGTCTGCAGCTCGATAGAAGGCATTCATCACAAACGATTCATGAATTGGGCCTGCGTTACGTACGCCAAATTTCGCTCGCAGACGTGTACTAGCCTGTAACGTTTGTTGAACTCATGAATCGTGAGTGGGCTGAACAAACTGCAATTGCCCGGTCTGGATCTGGGAGCGGCGAAGCGCATTGCGAACAGTGCGATGGCAGCGGTCAAGCAAGGACAGCTGGGTATGCCCTCATTTGTGCTGCCAAGCCGGACTGACGCGAGATCTGTGCCGAGAATTGTGTGTTTCGGCTGTATAACGACTGATGGACCTGATGATCAGCTGAGAAGCTTCTCGACTCGATCCAGTAATTGCCGAGAGTCAAACGGCTTCGCCATGACCTGGAATGGACATCCCTCACATCCCTGTCTTCTCGTTATCGTTTCAGAGGTCTCGATGCCAGACATGAGAAGGACCTTGGCGCGGGGGCACGCCTCTCGCGCTACCATCGCTAACTCGACACCATCGATGCCGGGCATGTTGACGTCGGAGAGAATTAACGCTACGTCGATAGTGCTCAACATTTTGATCGCCTCGGCAGCACTGTAGGTCGCCAGCGCGCAGTATCCGCGCTGCTCCAAAACCATCGCCGCCGTGTCCGCGATACCACGCTCGTCATCGACCACAAGAACGATTGAATTCATTTGATCCCTCCCTGCAAAAGCTTGAATGGAACCCGAACTTTCGCGTGATTGATGTCACAAGGTATTGTGATTGATAACACGTGCGCCGTAGGGACTGGCATTAGAAGTCTCTAACAAAAGCAACGGTCAAGGTTGCGGATGGCGTGGCCAGGGGCTTCATCACAAAACAACGAACGGCGAAGATTCAGCTTTATACTGAATGAGCTCTGCCGTTGGCCACTACACTACATGCTATGAACATTCCCCAACCTCATTCGGGAGATCCTTATTCCCTTCGACCCGCTAAACGGGGGGAGGGTGCGGGATGATCGACACTAGAAAAGCAACTATGAACAATTGGCTACCGAAATCCGTGCACTGTCTCATGTCTTACACGCCGCGGCTGTTCGTGGCGGACCTGCTTGCCGGCGTCACCGTTGGATTGGTTGCACTTCCCTTGGCAATGGCCTTCGCCATCGCTTCGGGCGTGCCCCCGCAAACGGGTCTCTACTGCGCCATCGTCGCAGGTTTTACGATCTCCGCCCTCGGAGGATCTTCAACCCAGATCGGCGGCCCAACCGGCGCATTTGTTGTAGTGGTTTTTGGCATTGTTGCGAAACACGGGGTTGACGGCCTGTTCATGTGCACCCTGATGGCTGGGGTGATACTTCTGATCCTCGGCGTCACCGGTTTAGGGACGGCAGTTAAGTTCATACCGCGTCCTGTGGTCGTTGGTTTCACGAACGGTATTGCAGTCATCATTGCCAGCACCCAAATCAAGGATTTCTTTGGACTGAAAATAGACAAGGTCCCAGGGGAATTCGCGGCCCGGATCTCGACCTACGCGCACAACTTCTCATCATTCTCGCCCCTGGAGACGACTCTCGCAGTTGGTGCGCTCGTCCTGATTGTCGTCTTCATGATCTTTGTGAAGAGAGTCCCCGGTTACATTGTTGCTCTATTTGTGGGGACCGCGGCGGTGGTAGTGTTCAAACTTCCGGTCGAAACCATTGGCAGTCGCTTTGGCGGCATACCCTCTGGATTCCCCAAGTTAATCATTCCGCACTTCCGGGTGGACCTGCTGCGGCCGCTAATTTCCCCAGCTATCACCGTCGCCATGCTTGGAGCGATCGAGTCGCTGATGTCCGCGGTGGTTTCCGATCGTATGAGCGGCGACAAACACAACCCCAACGTCGAACTGGTCGGACAAGGAGTTGCCAACATTCTCTCGCCGCTGTTCGGGGGACTGCCGGCCACGGGAGCGATCGCTCGAACCGCTACCAACATCCGCTCTGGCGCCAAGACGCCCGTCGCAGGAATGATCCACGCCCTCACCCTTCTGGCGATCATTCTTTTCGCCGCACCCCTGGCCCGCTTCATTCCTCTGTCCGTGTTAGCGGCCATCTTGCTGGTGGTCTCCTACAACATGGGCGAATGGCGCGAGATTCCGGAACTTTTCAAACAGTCGCAGTTCGAGATTGCCGCTTGGTTGGTGACATTTCTGCTCACCGTTTTTGCCGACCTCACGGTGGCTGTGGAAGCGGGGATGATTCTGGCGGTGCTGGTCTTCATTCGGAAAGTTACCCAGACCACCACTGTGTCGGAAGTGACCGCAGAATATATCCGTGAAGGGCATGTTCACATCTTGCAGCATAAAGAGATTCCGGCTTACGTCAGCATTTTCCGGATACACGGTCCCTTTCTGTTTGGCGCAACGGACAAAATCGATGTGATAGTCAATCGTCTCCCCGATCTGCCGCCTATCATTATCCTCAGACTCCGCAACATGACCGCCATCGATTCCACTGGCCTGCAGGCGCTGGAGAATTTTGCCGACCGCGTACATGATTCCGGAAGGCAACTCATTCTATGTGGAGCGCGAGAACAGCCAGAGATGCGAATGCACGAGGCTGAATTTCACGAACATGTGGGCAAGGAGAACATCTGCCACAGTGTGGCAGATGCTCTCGACCGAGCCAAGATCTTGTACCCCGAGGTAGCAAGGCAAATACCGGCTGGGGCCACCTGGGGCCGAAGAAGTACCGATGAATCGCCATGAATATGATTTCGGTGAGTTCAGGCTTTGCGCTTAGCGTTGCGGCGTATGCGGCCGGTGCTCTCGGTTCGCTCGCGTGCTGGCAAAAACCGGCGCTGGCCCGACGCATCTGTTGTAATTTTGCTCTAACCGGGGCAGTGCTAGGAGGACTAACATCCGTTCTCGCCATTGTTCGAAGCACGCCGGTCGTGTGGTCGGTTCCTTCGGGGGTTCCGCTCTTTGCCTACAGCTTCTCCTACGATGCTCTGGCTGGCTTCTTCAATTTGGCCCTCGCAATTCCCGTTGCCGCAGTCTCCATTTATTCTTTTGGTTACCTGAAGGAATTTGAGGGCAAGAGAAACATCGGCCTCTTCGGCTTTTTGTTCAATCTCTTACTACTCAGCCTGACGATTGTCTTTACCGCCGCCAATGCTTTCCTGTTTCTGATCGCATGGGAAGTGATGGCTCTGGCCGCCTATGGGCTGGTGACCTTTTACCACGAAGACCGTGAGACCAGACGAGCGGGGCTCCTCTACATCATCATGGCGCATATCGACGCCGGGTGTCTGCTTCTTGGCTTTGCTCTGTTGATCAACTCCACTGGCAGCGCCGAATTCGCCAGCTTCCGGCCCCTCGCCGCGCAACTGACCGGCGGCCAGCAGACCGCTGCCTTTGTTCTGTTCTTCCTGGGATTCGCCATTAAAGCCGGCGTCATTCCGTTCCATATTTGGCTTCCAGCGGCCCATCCAGTGGCACCGAGCAACGTCTCAGCGCTGCTTTCAGGAATCGTGATCAAGACCGGAATCTACGGTATGGCCCGCATTTTCCTGGATGTGCTGGGAGGAGTACCATCCTGGGCTGGTTTGCTGGTTCTCATCGTTGGTGTGATCTCGGCTGTTCTCGGCGTTTTGTATGCCCTTATGGAGCACGACCTCAAACGCCTGTTGGCCTACCACAGCATCGAGAATATCGGAATCATTCTTATGGGCCTGGGCGCGGCTTTGATTTTCCGCGTGGCTGGGCATCCGACGCTGGCAGCCGTAGCCCTGATCGCGGCGTTGTTCCACACCTTGAATCATGCCATCTTTAAGTGCCTTCTATTCCTGGGCGCCGGATCCGTGCTGCATTCGACAGGGACGCGGAACATGGAAGAGTTGGGCGGCCTCATCCGTCCGATGCCGGTGACAGCGTTCTGTTTTCTGATTGGGGCGGTCGCCATCTCCGGCCTTCCGCCGCTGAACGGATTTGTCAGCGAGTGGCTGACTTACCAGACTCTGTTGGCCGGATTCGGCGCCATCCCGGGGCTGACGCGAATTCTGTTTCCGTTAGCTGGTTCCATGCTGGCGTTAACTGGAGCACTGGCAGCTGCTTGCTTTGTGAAAGCTTTCGCGATCACGTTCTTGGCACTGCCGCGTGGGGCCGAATCCCGGAATGCGCGCGAGGCGCCCCGCGCCATGCTGATCGGCATGGGCTGGCTGACGCTGGCTTGTGCCGTCCTGGGCCTGGGTGTGACCTGGTTTCTCCCGGTATTTGACGCGATGACTGAGCAATTGCTCGGACAGCGAGTTTCCGGCCACCTGGTGAGTGGTCATGGGCTGGTACTTTCGGCAGGCATGCGTACCAGCGGCACGGTCTCGCCCGTGGTTATCGCTGTTGGACTCCTGGTTCTAATGCTCCCGGCAGCTCTCCTGGTGGCGATAGGGGTGAGAAGGTTCGGACGCAAGCGTGGACCGGTATGGGACTGCGGACTGCCTGGTCTGTCGGCAGAAAATGAATACACGGCCACCGCATTCTCAAAAGCGCTGCGGATGATTTTCTCCGTCCTGTACAAGCCGCGCCGGGAGATCCAGGCGGTCTTCGACGTCTCGCCGTATTTTCCGAAAGAGATCCGTTTCGAGAGTGAAATCGAGTCCACGTTCGAGAAGAGGCTGTATGCTCCTCTGCAAGAGTTCCTTTTCCGGGTTTCAAGCAGAATGCGGACCATTCAAGCGGGAAGCATTCATGCCTACCTGGCCTACATCTTTGTAACCCTCGTTCTGCTCTTGTTGTTCGGAGTGCGTCAGTGATCGAAGTCCTGATCAACTCGGTGCTGCAATTAGTGTTGCTATTGCTGATTGCTCCCTTGCTCAGCGGCATCATTAAGACGTTGAAAGCAAGACTTCAGACTCGCCGCGGACCGGGCATCCTGCAGTCCTATAGGGACATTTTCAAGTTACTACGCAAGGGGATGGTCATTCCAGAAACGGCATCGTGGATTTTCTCGGCGGCCCCCTACATGGTGTTTGGAACGGCCGCGCTGGTCGGACTCATGATTCCTATGACGACGACTCATGCCCCTTTCAGCCTGTTCGGTGGCGTGCTCGCAGTGGTTTACCTTTTGGCGCTTGGTCGCCTCTTCCTTGCCCTTGGTGGGCTCGACACGGGAAGCTCCTTCGGTGGTCTGGGCAGCAGTCGCGAAATGACGATTTCCGCAATCGCGGAACCGGCCATGATGCTGGCAATTTTCACCGTAGCATTGGGCGCAAACTCCACGAATCTGAGCGAAATGGCGAAAGTCGCGGTAGGGCAGAGTTGGAGGTTCTTGGCGCCGTCGCAGATGCTAGCATTTGCGGCGCTCTTCATTGTGCTGATTGCCGAGACCGGACGAATACCAGTTGACAACCCGGCGACCCACCTCGAATTGACCATGATCCATGAAGCGATGGTTCTTGAGTATTCGGGACCGTATCTCGCTCTGATCGAATGGGGTGCTTCCATCAAGCAGTTGGTGCTCATGACGCTGCTGGTCAATACATTCTTCCCGTTCGGTTTGAGTTCTGACTGGACGCTGCAAACCATCGGCGCGGGGCTGGCTTTCTATCTTGCGAAGTTGTTCATGCTCGCGTGCATGATTGTTCTGGTCGAAACCACGAACGCAAAGTTGCGTCTGTTTCGCGTACCGGAATTGCTCATGGTTGCTTTCATTTTAGGAGCGCTCGCGCTCATTTCGACATTTCTGTTCTAAGGCTATCTATGTCCTTTGTCCCCAACCCTGAGATTGGCAACCGAATCATTACCCTGATGGCTGCGCTGGTCCTGGTGTTGCAGATCGCCGCGGTCGGACAGCGCGGGATCGTTTCGAGCATTCGCATCTTTGCGGTGCAGTCGTTTTTCTTGGGAGCGATTGCAGCCGTCATCGCCTACTTCAACCAGGCTAGCCACATCTATATTGCCGCTCTGCTCACGGTCTTCTTGAAAGCGGGACTGCTTCCCCGGTTGCTGGAGCGCCTGGTGGAGAGAATCGGGATCCGGCGGGAGATCGAGCCGCTAATCAATGTCCCCCTGTCGATCCTCATCTCAGGCGGTCTGACTTTGTTGGGCTACGTTGTCGCGGAGTCTTTCTACCATCCGGAAGAAACCTCTGCCCGGGCGGCGCTTGGACATAACACGCTCGCCGTTGCCATCGCCCTTTTCCTGATTGGCTTCTTTGTGATGGTAAACCGCCGCAAGGCATTGACCCAGGTCCTGGGACTGCTTTCGCTTGAAAACGGCCTCTTCCTGGCCGCGATTTCTTTGACCTATGGAATGCCATTGGTAGTTGAGGTTGGCATCTTTTTTGATGTTCTGGTCGCGGTACTCGTACTCGGCATTCTGGTCTTCCGTATCGGCGAAACGTTTGACTCCATGGATGTCAGCAAGCTGCGGAAGTTGAGAGAGTAAACACACTTATGATTTTGCTCGCACTCCTTATTGTTCCGTTGGCCGCCGGTCCCTTAGCCTTCTTCCTCCGAAGAAGGCACAGGATGGAGGTGGTTAATCTTGCAGCCTTTGCCATTCTGCTGAGTCTTGCCGTCGTGTTGGTTGCTAAGGTGCTTCGCAGCGGCCCGGTTTCACTGTGGGATGGGTTCTTCTACGCCGACGCTCTTAGTGCGTTGGTCGTGCTCTTGTCAGCGTTCGTGTCCGTTGTGTGTTCCATCTATGCGGTCGGCTATTTTCGTCACGAACAGAGCAGCGGAGTTTTGCAGGAGGCCAAGGATGTCGGTGGCCGCTTTGCCATCGACAAACTGCGTGAGTACTACACTCTCATGCCTTTCCTGGTTTTCGCTATGACACTGGTCGCGCTCGCCAACAACCTGGGGATACTCTGGGTGGCGGTTGAGGGAACGACTCTCGCGTCGGTCTTCCTGGTTATGTTTTACGGACGCGACACCTCTCTCGAGGCCGCATGGAAGTATGCCATCATTGGCGGCGTTGGTCTCTCGATGGCTTTGTTCGGGACGATTCTGACCTACTATTCCGCCTATGGTGCCCTTGGTACGGATACACTTGCGGGTCTGAACTGGTCCGTCCTCGCCCGGAACGCTGCCCAGTTTGACAAGCCAACCATGCGGCTAGCCTTCATCCTTATTCTTCTCGGATACGGAACCAAGGCCGGTATCGCCCCCATGCACACCTGGAAACCGGATGCGTACAGTGAAGCGCCGATTCCGGGCGCAGCGATGCTCGCCACCGGGGTGCTCAACTGCGCCCTCTACGGTCTGGTTCGGTTCTACATCCTGAGTTCGAAATGCCTTGGGCCGCAGTTTGGCTCTCGGCTCCTGATTCTGTTCGGACTGCTCTCCATGGGAGTGGCCGTTCCCTTCATCCTCGTGCAGAAGAACTTTCGCCGCCTGTTGGCCTATTCGAGCATTGACCACAGCGGGATCATGGTGCTGGCGCTTGGGTTCGGAGGACCTCTGGGTATCCTGGGCATGCTCCTGCACATGACGTTTCATTCGGTTACCAAGCCCCTGCTCTTTTTTTGTGCCGGAAATGTCCAGCAATATCTCAACACCGACCTTTTCCAAAAGGCGAAAGGCGGGTTGATTCACTCCATGCCCCTGACCGGAGCCGCATTTCTTATGGTGACGCTCGCAGTCACCGGATCGCCTCCCTTCAGCTTGTTCCAGAGCGAGTTCACCGTTCTGCGGGCAGGGTTTGCGGGTGACCATTTGGTGTTGGCAATTTTCTTCGTCTCCTTTCTTGTGCTCATTTTTGCCGGCTTCCTCGTGCACGTCGCCGGCATGGTTCTCGGCGAAAGCCCGGGCCTTCCTCGGGCCGACATGTGCGGCTGGAAGAAATACTCGGTCGCCGGTTTGGCCGTGGTGATTGTCGTGATGGGCTTCTGGATACCGGCTCCGTTGTTTAGGCTGATTAAGGACGCGGTCGGCATCGTGGTAGGTGGATGATGACGCAATCAATGTCCGCAATGCTTGAAGCCTTTCGGCAGAAGCTTGGCCTGCAGGTGCAGTCCGTGCGTGGCGACCGCGAAGATGAAGTCTACGTTCTTCTCCGCGATGCCAATATTCGGCCCATCACAGAATACCTACGTGGCGAATTCGGAGCCCGCCTAGTTACGCTGTTCGCTGAGGACCGGCGCTCAGCGGAGGGAGTCTTCTTCAACTACTATGTCTTCGAACAAAAGGGCAGCCCTCAATATCTGATCGTGCAGGCACCTGTGCGGTCCGACACTCTCGAGTTTCCCTCGCTCTCGGCCGAATTACCCGCGGCGAACTGGCAAGAGCGCGAAATCCAGGATTGGTTTGGACTGAAGGCCGTTGGTCACCCGAATCCCCGCCGGGTCGCCGTGCACGACAATTGGCCCGACGTTTATCCCTTGCGCAAGGACTTTCTCCTCGAAACCGTGCTGCCGCCCTTCGAGGGAGAACGCCACATCTACCGGCCGGCTTTCGGGGAAGGTGTCCTGCAAGTGCCCGTAGGGCCGGTTCACGCCGGAATCATCGAGCCGGGCCACTTCAATTTCGCGGTGGCCGGTGAACCCATCCTTTATCTGCAACTGCGAATGTTCTACACCCATAAGGGGACGGAAAAGCTCTTTGAGAAGCTGCCCGTCCACAAAGCGGTTTTCCTGGCGGAGAGCATTTCAGGAGATTCAAGTTTTTCCCACGGCACAGTTTTTTGCCAGGCCGTCGAACGCGCGGCAGGCATTGATGTGCCACTGCGCGGTCTCGCGATGCGGACCATCCTGCTGGAGTTGGAGCGCATAAGCAATCATGTCGCTGACGTCGGGGCGATTGCGACCGATGTTGGCTTCGTCATCGCAAATGCACACGCCGGCCGCCTCAAGGAGACGTTGATGACTCTGAACGAGCAGATGACTGGCAGCCGCCTTTTGCGAGGCATGGTCTGCGTCGGTGGAGTGCGGAGGGGCTGGGACCAGGCGCAACTGAATACGTTGCGGGACACGTTGGACTCCCTCGCGCGCGAATTTCGCGTTCTGATCAGTTTGATTGATTCTTCTGAATCCACACGTGATCGCCTGGAACAAACAGGAGTATTGCGGTCCGACAAAGCACGGGACTTGGGCATTGTGGGCGTGGCGGGTCGCGCCTCCGGCATGGATCTCGACGTGCGGCGCGATCACCCTTACGCCGCCTATCCCCGCTATTCATTCCGCGTGCCGGTTTATCAGGCCGGGGACGTTTGGCACCGGATGCAGGTCCGCATTGACGAAGTGAACGAATCGATTGGCATCATTCGAAACGCTATGGCGGATGGTCTTCAGCGAGAGTTCCGTGTGCCAGTGCCCTCTATCCCGTCAGACCGCTGCGCCCTGAGCGCAGTCGAAGGTTGGCGCGGGGAAATCATCCATTGGATTCGCACCGGGCCTGATAATCATCTCCAGCGCTGCAAGATCAAAGACCCCTCGCTCAACAACTGGCCCGCTCTGGTGGAAGCGGTTCAGGGAAACATCATTGCGGATTTTCCAGTGATCAACAAGAGTTTCAATCTTTCCTACTCGGGGACGGACCGGTAAACGATGTTCAAGATTCTTCAAAAAACGGTCAGCACCGGAACCGTCACCGCCAACTATCCGACCGAGTCCGCTAAGATTTCCCATCGCTTTCGCGGACGTCCGAGCTTCGATTTCGACAAATGGAAGGACGCGCGACCTGCTGTGGAGGTGTGTCCAACCGGCGCCATTTCCCTATCCGACCAAGGTGATTCCCGGAAAGTCACTGTCGATTACGGTCTCTGTGTCTTTTGCGGTTTGTGCGCCGAAGCGTCGTCCGAGCAGGCGGTGCGCATCACCCAGGAATTTGAACTGGCGACGTCGGACCGTCGTAACCTGCTTCTTACGGCGGAATACACACTGAATGCCGACCGCACGCACCGCGAATTGCGTAAAGTGGATCGCCGGTTGGTGAGTTCCGAAACCAACGTTGAGAGTCTTGGGAAGAAGGCGCGCGAAACCATCCAGAAAGTTCTGGGACGGTCTCTTGCCATCCGTGAAGTGGATGCGGGGTCATGCAACGGATGCGAGCTGGAGATTGTCGCCCTGAACAATCCGATCCACGACATCGAACGCTTTGGAATCCAATTCGTTGCCTCTCCTCGTCATGCCGACATGCTTCTGGTCACCGGTCCCGTCACGCGGAACATGGAACTCGCGCTATTGAAGACACATCGGGCGATGTCGGAACCTAAGGTAGTCGTCGCGGTGGGCGCTTGCGGCATCAGTGGCGGTATCTTCGGCGTTAACTATGCGTCTTTGGGGAGTGTCGACAAGGTACTTCCTGTGGATGTTTATATTCCGGGATGTCCACCCCGGCCACAAGCTCTTCTGCATGGAATCCTCCTTGCCATCGGACGTTTGGCGGAACGACTGCACAACGGTCGCGCAGGTTGAAAGGCAATCCCGGTCTGTGGCGGGGTAAGGTATTCATGGCCTCTCCAGCCGAGCGAAGCGCGAAATCTGAGCTAGTCAGGACAATCGCAGACTGAGCGGTTCGATGTACTGCTTCGATGCCCAAGGTCAGCCGAGCGTTCGCCCTATCCACATGTATGTTGGTTGGAAGAACGCCACACTGTTGGCACACAATTATGCAGTCGCACGCTTTGCGTTTGCTGGTGACAACCACCGAGGCCTCACTGAAGGCTACACCGCAAGGCGATCGAACGACGGCAACACTATTTCGGAATCAGATACGATCCAGGAATGCTTTCAACTCGCAGTGGAGATGGCGATCCCACGAACGTGCACCAATTCTGGAAATGCACAATACCGTCACATTGCCCCTAGTGAACGACTGAAATTTCATTCAGCACCCCGGCCGCCTCGCGATCTAAGATAGTAATGCCCGGAGGCGACCAGAGTGCCTAAGCAACTGCCTAAAGCTGTAGATCTACTGCGCAAGCGTCATCCTGATGTGTGGAAAGCGTTCAACGATCTAGGAGCACGCTGTCATCAGGCAGGACCGCTTGGCGAGAAGAGCCGGCGTTTGGTCAAACTCGCACTGTCGATTGGAGCGGGACTGGAGGGAGCCACCCATTCAGCGGTCCGGAACGCACGCAAGAGCGGAGTCACACCGGAGGAAATCGACCACGTAGCGGTGTTGGCCATCACCACCCTGGGGCTGCCGGCGGCCACTCGCGCAATGACCTGGATTGGGGATGTCCGCCGTCCAAAGTGACTTCTTAAATTGCCAGTTGTCTTCCATTTCGGATCTGTGCACGGAGCACGTTCCGGATTAGCTGACAGGCAGTCTTGACCTCCGGCATTGCCAGCGAAAAATAAACCTGCTTGCCGCGCCGGCGCCGTAGAATTACGCCGGCAGTTTTTAGTACCGTCACGTGTTGCGACAAATTAGCTTTTGACACACCAAGTTCCTGCTGGAGGTCATGCGCCGACCAGTCCCGTTTGCCGAGCAACTCCAGCATGTGCAGGCGCGTTCCATTTGCGAAGGCCTTGCAGATCAGAACCTGCCTTTCGAGAATTTCCTCGTCGACGCTGGCACGCTTCGTGTTCTTCATGGGCGTTATTCTCCGCACGTGATCGTCTGCTGCAATCCTGATCGTTACACTCATGATGGTACCGCCTCTCCGCCCTTCCCGTCGTCCGCCTTCAAGCTCTCAGTCGCTACCGGGGTCTCGATCTTGCCTTCATCCGCCAATTCTTGTCTCCATATACCCTCGTTGATCTTGACCTCCCTCCACCATTTGAAGTGGTGGCGGTAGGCATAGAGCTCATTGACCATGCCGGTGATCATCGAGTAGAAAGCTTGTCGCTCCTCTGGGAAAACTGCTCCCATGTAAATGTGGATCATCAGCCCGGAAACAACCAGTCCCACCGCAAGAAAGTGCAGCACCATCGACCACCCGACCAGAGCGGTGCCGAGGTGAAAGGCCATGATTACGCCCGTGATCATGACGACTGGCACCGCGGAATAAACCAGCAGGGCAAACATCTTTTGGCCAGCATTGTAAACACCTTGCTGAGGCAATGGAGCCTTGGTGCGGCCCATGAGCTTCAGTAGTCGTATGCGTAGCCAGTCGAAGTCGTCACGGTCGAGCGCGATCTCTCGCACCAGTACTTCTTTGTGTAGGTAGTTCCGAAAGCCGAAGATGGCGTAGACGAGAAATACGACGATCCAGGTGAGGCCAACCGCGATATGGAAGCGCAGCATATTGGCACGGCTGCCAAAGATTCCCGCCATCATGGACAAATACCATTGCGGCATGAAGCGATACGGCGGCGACACGATCAGCGCCGCGCCCGTACTCAGCTCCAGAAGCCAGACAATAGCATTGAACCAGTGCAGCAACACAATCGCCACGTGGTGCTTCTTGATCTGCCGCTGCGCCATGGCCTCGGCCTGATCGGGCGAGAGAGGAACGGGAAATTCTGGAATCAAGTGAGCATTCATACGTGCTCCTAGTCGTCGAACTGCTTCTCTCCGGCAGCCAGTTGACGGAAAAATGCCACTGCCTGTCCCAGGAAAGTCGCGCCAACCGCCAGATAAACCAGCTTGTTTACCACCTTGCCCCAGACCTTTCCGGCAGCGATGGTTTGCGGCAATTGCGGCGGAAAACTAGCCAGAAGCATGTCTGCGTGCTCCGGTTTTCCCCGGTAGTACACGTTGGGTCCTATGGCGACTTCGCTGGTCTCCAACCGCCTTGCTCCTTCGCGGTACACCATGCGGAATACGTCACTCGAAGCATCTTCCAGATTCCCGAAAATCTTGGCGTGCGCGGGACAGGTTGCAACGCACGCCGGATCAAGGTCCCTTTCAACGCGGCTGGTACAGAAATCGCATTTATCTACTTTGCCGAGTGTGGGGCTGACGTAGCGCGCGCCATAAGGACACGCCGCCACGCAAGCACCGCATCCGATGCACAGTTCCCGGTCCACGCGCACAATGCCGTTCGCATCTTGATAGGTCGCCCCGGTCGGACAAGCCGGTACGCAGGTTGGGTGATCACAGTGATTGCACTGTGAAACGTAAAATGCGCTGGCAAGTTTGGGGAAAGAGCCGGTGACTCCCGCCTGACGAACGCGAGTGCGGGCGAAACCGTTGGGCACATCCCACTCCGATTTGCAGGCGACCGTGCACGATTGGCAGCCTACGCAGCGTTCCTGATCGATGACCATCGCATAACGCGCCATACGCTAGCTCCTGGCCTCAGCCGGCGATAGCCGAACGAAGTTCACGCGCATTCCGGTTCCGCCCATAATCGGATCCACCGCCACGCGAGTAATAAGTTGGCTATCGGAGGCGCCTTTTCTGTACGCCTTGGTCAAACCCTGGCCCAGTGCGCCGAATCCGTGGACCATGTAAGCGCAGTCATTACGAATGGCCTCGGTTACACGAACGGCAATCGGCAAGCTCTTCGCGCCGTCTTGGTTCTCAAGCACAACTTTTTGCCCATCGCGCAAGCCAAACTGTGAGGCGATTTCAGTGCGTATCCACACCTGGTTCTCGGGCATAAGGTCGTTCAGCCAGGAATTGTTCTCCGACCGCGCAAAAGAATGCATTGGCGCCCGGCCGTAGATCAGTCGCAGATAACCCGTGGGCGGCTGCTCGGGCGGAGTAAATTTCGGCAACGGATCGAAGTTCAAATCCTTGAGTACCGAAGAAACCAACTCGATCTTGCCACTCTGGGTCGGGAAGATAGGCCCGTCTTCTTCCTTGCGGTCCTCTATATAGGGATGGCCCTCGAATGACACCGCGCCCAGCGCCTTGAGTTCTGCAAGGTTCACGCCCAAGGGCTGCACTTGGCGTGACAGATGATCGTCGGGGTCTTTCCAAGGGAAGTAGTCATCCAGCCCTAGCCGGTTGGCCATCTGTTTGACGATCCACCAGCCGGGTTTCGATTCATACAGTGGCTGGATCGCGGGCTGACGGATGGCTACGTAAGGACGCTTCGCCGTTGTAACAATTGCCGGCGGATCATAGCGCTCAAGATAGGTCGCTTCCGGGAGCACCAGGTCGGCATAGTTGATTTGTTCCATGGGGAGCACATCCACCACCGCCATGAATTCCAGTTGCTCGATGGCCTTCAGCGTGTTCTGCCGTTGCGGAATGCTTTCCAAAATGTTCTGTCCATATACGACCCAGCCCTTGATGGGATACGGACTGGCGGCCATGGTGGCCTGAACCAGACCATGGGTTAGTCCCTGCGATTCTTCCGCCGCCAATGGATACTTGATTCCACCGCCATCCGCGCGACCGTGCGCCGATTCGGGGAATGATGGCAACGGAATCCGGCCGGGCTTCAGTTTTGTCGGCAGAAACATTCCGCCCTTGCGCCCGTAGGCCCCCAGCAGGGCGGTGAGAATCGCCATCGCGCGGGCGCGTTGGGTATCGTCGCCGTACCAGGTGACGTGCCGTCCGGGATGGATGGCGACGGCGGGCCTGGCTTCGGCCATGGCGTGAGCGGTCTCGCGAATCTGTGCGGCTGAAATTTCCGTAATCGGTTCGGCCCATTCCGGCGGGAACTGCTTCACGTGCTCTTCCAGGTCCTTCATGCCGGTGGCGTACTGGTTGATGTAATCCTTGTCGTAGAGATTCTCAGTGACCAAAACGTTCATCCAGGCCAGTAACAAGGCAAGATCGGTTCCCGGCTTAATCGGCAACCACCAGTGCGCTTTCGATGCAGCCGTGGAAAAACGAGGATCAACCACAATCAACTTGGCCCCGCGTTCCAGGCCGGTCACGAAATTCGTGACTTGCGAGGTGAACACGTTCTCACCGATATGACTGCCGATCAGAACGATTGCCTTTGCCTCTTCAAGGTCGATTGGTTCGGGAGAGTTGACAGCGCGTCCGAATGTGAGTTGGTATCCAACATCGCGGGGCCCACGGCACTGGGCAAAGGCGGGCTCGGCTGCATTGGGCGTTCCATAGGCCTTCATCAGCGTGCCGAAGAAACCAGAGGCGACGCCGTGGGGAAAGAATCCAACGCTCTCCGCGCCGTACTTCTGTTTCAACTCTTTCAGGCGAGTGGCAAACAAGTCGAGTGCCTCGTCCCAGGAAGCGCGCCGGAACCTGCCTTCCCCACGATTGCCGGTGCGGACCAGCGGATATTTCAGCCGGTCGGGGTCGTACAAAAGTTGAGTCCCAGCATTACCACGCGCGCACAACTGGCCTTTGGTTAAGGGATGATGGGGATTTCCTTGCAGCTTGAGTACTTTGCCATCTGCCACTTCCGCCATCACGCCGCAACGCCAGAAGCACATCTCGCAATTGGTCGCGATCTGCTCAACTCGCGTCTCACCGCGCCAGCCGGGCACGTGCGATTCGGCTGCAACCGCGGCGGCACTGGCAGAGACCGCGGCAACCGTTGTGGTCCCCTGCAAGAAGCCCCGGCGTGAAATCTTTGTGCTCATCGTCCACTCCGCTGTGCGAACACCCTCTGTAACTGAGGGCCAGCCGAAACGGCCAGCCCCCAATCCTTATTCACGTTAGAACCGCGTGGTCAACCCGAATGTGAGCATCGACGCGTTCTTGTAAGTGGGGAATCCGAGAATGGCAGCAGTGTCGAGGTCCTTGGGGGCGCCGACATGCCATCCCGATCCCGAGTAGTTGTAGTTGTAGCGGATGTAGCCCAGCTTCATGATGAAGCGTTCGTAGAGGCGGTGGGTAAGATAAGTTTCGTAGACATCACCACGAGTGCTGGTCTTGGGAGCGACGATATCGTCTTCCGCCTGGGCAAAGTTAAACCAGTATTTCGTGCCATGGTTGAACTCGAACCCAATTTTGGTACGGCCGTCGTTCTGCGGGAAGCTGTAACGGGCGCCGGCGTAGAACATGGCCCCATTGCGATCCACAGGCTGCTCGAACGGGTCAGACATGAGCCCGCCGAATGGCGTAGTGGCCCCGTTGGGCCGCGTTCCCGAATAGTTGCCGCTGAGGTAGAGCTCCATTGGCCCAACCTGGCGGTTCATGTTCACCCCGAACAGATTGATCGAGCCCAGGTTTGCGGAAGGCGTATAGCGCATCACCACAGGCGCGTTGACCGGATCTCCGGTGAGGGGGTTCACCGGAAGCACCAGCAAGCCGTTAAAGCCATCGGTCACGTTGAAAGCGTGCGCGTAGGTGGCTTGAATGAAAGTCTTGTCGGTGCTGAACAGATCGAGATTAGCACCGATCAGGTGAGTGTCCTTCAGCCGATCGGCCGGGGATTTCAGGATGTTGCCATTGCCAAACCCTGACTGATACCCGACGCCGTAGCACAGACGCCACACCATCTTGTCGTTGAAGTGATAGCCGATGGTGATGCCGTCAAACTGGAAATCAATGAGTGCCCCGGATGGCGTTCCACCCCGTGGCTCGTCATTTCGGAAGTTCAGCGGAGGACCGTCGGTCGATGGCCGGCGTCCGATCGAAACATACAATGGTGAACCTCCTACATGGTTCCAGGTGAAATAAGCACGTTCCACCCGCAGCATGTCAGAGTTGGGAACTCCCGACGTTGTTCCATCAATGTTCATCGAGCTGGGCTGGCCATTGAACACCTGCACGCCGGTGGAGTCTCCCCACGCCTTGTACATGCTCAGCCGCGCGGTGACACTCAGATCGTCGTTGATCTTCGAGTCCAGATTCAGGCGAAGCCGGTTGGTGTATAGAAGGTCGGTGTTGTTCTTGTAAGCAGGAACGAAAGTTGACGGCTGTAACATGCCAAAGAGCTGTTGTTGCATGGCGGGAGGAAATTGCCCCATCGCCTGTTTCAATTGGCTGAAAGTCAGGTTGTTGGTGAAGTACTGGTAGTCGGAATACTTTTGGGCCACGTTGTTATTGATTTGGTCGATGCTGCTGGGCATCGCTCCACCGTTGGTGTTGACGTAAAACAGCGTTTTCACCACCAAGTTTTGGAGTTGCATCCCGTCATAATGAGCGGGCACGTTGCCCCAAATCGAGTGGGTCTCAAAGCGATAATCACCAGAGAAGTTGATTCGGTCCAGGGCGCTACGGCGCTCGGTTTGAGCAACCCGCTGGTCCAAGTCTTTGACCACGGCTGCAAGCTCCGTGGTATTCGCCTGGTCTGTGGCCGCCGTTTGTTTGGTCGGTTCTTTCTTCTCCTGCACCGCCAGCCGCTCTTCGAGGGCTGTCACGGCCTTTTTCATCTGGTCTAACTCCTGCCGAAGTTGAGCGTTTTCGTCGGTCGTTGCAGAAGGTTGGCTTGGGGTTGCGGCCGGTGAATTCTGGGCTGGTGCTGCGGATGTAAACAGCAATACAAGAGCGATGAAGATGAATAAGTGTTTATGCATGGTGTTTCGCCTCTGAGTCCTTTCTTAGGTGCGGCCACTGGTTCTCGCCACACGTGGCGGGTTGTTCGGAATCCGCCGCGTGGTCAATCACGAACCGTTGAATTGCCTTGATCTGCTCCGGAGTCAGCACCTTGAACTTCTCTTTTGTCGCGGGGTGGATCGCGTTCTGGTGTGCTGGAACCAGCTTCTTCTGGAAGAACGTCCTCCACTGCTCCTGGGTCAGCGTCATCGGCGTGTACTGCCGGAAGGGAGAACCCTTGTCGTGGCAGCTCTTGCAATTGTTGCGGTACAGCTCCTTGCCATTGAGGCTCTGCGCCGCGGCCGATCCGGCGCCGAGCATGAGCCCCAAAATCGAGGCCGCCATCAGCCATGAATGAAGACGTGCCATGTTCAACCTCCACCTTGTAGATCTGTGAGTTGTTTGATTGCGATCTTGCATAGTTTCTATCTTTCGCAACTATGATAAAGAGAACGGTTCGGTGCGCAATGTGACGAGCCGCTCACTTCAGCGTGACGGAGATCACTCCCGTAATTGCCTTAGAAGCAACAGGGGCTGGGCGTGAGATGAGAGTGAAGGGATAGAACCGATTCAACAGTGGGCCGCGAGTTTCAACCCTTGCCTCGCGACGGACGTTGATTTCCGAACAGGATGCCAGAGGCGTTAATCAAATACTGTTCATCGCTCAGCCTCTCAACTAATTCGTCGGGGAATGGAGAGATTTCGCTTTGCAAATACGTGGCCAGTTCGCGATAAATCTCCCGTCGTACGTAAGAGAATTGGCCGCCCTTTAGTCCACCATCGAACCCCCAACACCCTTATCAGGCGTCGCGCGTAGTCGGTGGTACACCGAGTGCTCCGTATGATCTGCCTTTCACTCCACGGGCTACAAAGGCTGGCGACTATCCCTGGCTCGTTTTAGGTGAAAACAATGTTGCCTTTGCCGTAGGTGCAACCACATCCCTTGATGGAACTGACAGAGATTTCGCAAAGCTGGTTTCTTTCGATCTCAATTCCGGTGCGCCAGGTTGGGACTACCAAGTGCAGACAGGCGACCGGCAGGTACAGAACGGCAACACGATGACTATCTTAGCCATAACCTCCGATGGAGGCATTGCGATAAATGATTCTTTGAATGGCGTTATACATTTTGACGGTGGCGGGGCGCCGTCCCAAATAATGGGATCAGGGTTCAGTGATCTGAAGTATTCGTGGAGCGGAAATTGGTACGCGCAAGGTGCTCAAGGCACTTCGGAAGCAATCCTTCCAGTCAACGTTGATCCGTCTGGGATTTGGGCAACCCCGAAAGGAAATCCCTCTGAAAATGGCGCCGTCGGCGCGCTTTGTGCATGCCTGCTTCAGACCACAGATTCGGGCCAATCATCGACATCGCCGGAGCCGTTGGCGGTCAGGGAATCAGTGTCTGCGTCGATGGTTGCCACAGCCATATCGAATTGCCCAATTTGCGATTTACCCGCGCCGGCACCTCCCACAACCCCGACAAGCTGCAGTACACTAGCAGGCAGTGGGTCGGCCTACTTGCTCCTTGTCGGAGACCCCGGACTTCCGCCACATGATACGGGCCGCGGCTTCGCCCTTGCCGCACAGCAGAACGCGAACGAGCTCAAGACTCAGGGGCACAAGGTGACCGCTTGCAGAATATCGTCGGTACAGGATTTCAATAAGGCTCTCACCGGTGTTGGCTTTATCGATGGCGGAGTAATCTACTATGGCCACAGTGGACCGTATGATTTTACCTTTGGAAATACAACGTACACAATTAGTATCCTTGCTCCCGGCCAAGGTCAGGGAATCGACACGAACATCGGGTATTACAACATTACTAAGACCTGTGATACGAGCCAGGGATGTAACATTAATCAATATCTGGGGTCGAACGTTGAAATTGTTGTGAATGGATGCCGAGCAGCTGTAAAAGTTACAGGCCTTACTGATGGCACAGACTTGCTGGGCATTACGACTACTCCTATCGCGAAACTCCTGGCTAGGCAGCTTAACAGGAATGTTCGTGGCTATAAGGTGGGAACCTATCTCAGTTTGAAAGACGCCGCCCATGCCACTAGTAAGAACAGGACAGGGGAGCCAAACCCGTTGCCGGGAACTTTGCCAATGTACTTAATCCCGGAGGGTGCTCCGGGTCATAAGAAGGCACCTGAGGTTTTTACTCCTTGAGTTAAGGACGGAGCTGAAGATGAAGATGTTTCTAGCTGTTGCGTTAATTCTGGTCATCAATGGAGTCTTTGCCTTCCCACAAGCCTCACAAAAGGCGGCGAATTCGCCCAAGTTTGTGGTTGAGGAGTATTGGAAATTTGAAACTCATGGCGGCCGTCTGTCTCCTAACGGATGGAAGAGTGCTAGTCGTTTTCTCGTGCGCGTGCCTCCAATGCCAGCTACGCGGAGAATAACCGTTGTCAGTGACGATTATTCAGTTTGGGATGCATGGGTTAAAGGAAACACAGCCACTGTCAACGTGGGAGTAGCTCGAATTTTAGAAGATGTGGATGAAAAATTGATATTTAAGCCCCATTCCACACGGGCCATAAAAGAGGGTGTTCTTTTCAAGCTAGCCTCGACAGATAAACATTGGGAGTCCGGACCTGATGGACGCGACAATGAAGTCTCCGGACCAATTGCGTGGCGAATCAATGAGCCATCCGTAAGGATATGGCTAACGGTCGAAGCGACCATACGCTACGTTGAAGGATCGAGCGAACAAACTGGGGACGCCTCTATTAAGCAGAACGGGGAACGTACTATCTCTAAGCTTAAAACACTACATTGAAATGTAAATCGCCCAGCGTTGCGCGGGTTTTTGTCACGCGCCGCGAGCGAGTGAGACCAGCCCGTCGAAGTCGTCTCATAGGGGGAGATGGGGACGGGACGGGACGGGACGGGACGGAACTGTCCCCTATTTTGGTTTGGGCAGGGGAAAATGGGATCACTTCCGCCTGGAACATGTGAAGAAATTGATTGTCTGTTTTTTGCAGGTGATCGAAAATGTATCGTCAGGTGCCAAAGATCGCTTGTAGGGGATCTAATCGCAAACTTTTTCGAAGTATCCGCTCGCCTTTTCCCCAAAACCGATTTCTTCACAGCTTTCCGTCCCTCTTTCACCCCTCTTTCACCTACCTGCACACCACGGGGGTGCATTGTACAGAAGTGACAAGTTGACGCAATCAACCATTTAGTATGCTTAGGCGTCTGAGTAGGGCAGGTGCACGATGATAGAACCCGGCATCCAGACGGCTGTCATGCGCTAACATCTTTGGAGCTCTCCCAAATGGAGGATTGTAATGATAGCGATATCTTGGTTAGCTGTGGTTGTTCCTGGTGTAGCGTTTCTTGCGCCACTCCAGGCCTCGAAGTTGTCCCCGAAACAACTTGTCGAGCAATTCGTGCGTATGGATGTGGAAGGTGTGCGACTCGGCGCTAAGGGTTGGTACGAGGCAGATGGACTTTTTGCTAAGGCATCTAAATATTCTCGACCAAAGGTTATTGTCGTGATTGCGAAAGACTTTGCCGTGAGTACCTCCTCTGCTACGTCTAGTCCACGCGAGTTCTATTTCGGCTATGAGGAAGTTGGCCAAATCAGTGTTTCGTCCTTGGTCCTCACACTGACGCGCGATGGCTTAATGAACGAGTTCCAAAAGTACCAAGTCGTTGAGGATCGCGACGAAACGGAGAATTCCCGGCCACCAAACAATGAGCGACCAAGGTGGAAGATCGACGGAAACCAATCTCTCGTTATGCATCTCAACGCGCGCGCTGCTATTCGATATCTACGTGAAGAACGAAGGAGAGTTGCCGATCCGATTGTGCGGAAGAATGCTGATCACGCCGTCTCTCAATTGTCACGTTTTCCCTAGTGAATACTAACTGTCGAACTCTAATTGGGGGACTGCAATGACCAACTGGACCATCCGATTCTTTGCTGTGATTTTTGTGCTGCTCTCAGGTATTGCGTGTAGCTATTTGTTCGCGCAGCAGGATACAAAGGGCGAGACAATAGATGATGAGGATATGGGCGTCGTTTCGTTCGAAGAGATGAACTACCCGACGATTGCTCGCGCCGCTCGCCGCGAAGGGGTTGTAGTAGTGCGGGTCAAACTTGACGAGAAGGGCAAGGTTTTGGCGGCTTTTGCAATCTCTGGGTCAAAAATGTTGGTTCCGGAGTCAATCTCCAATGTGGAGAAATGGCGATTCCGGCCCAACCCTGCTCGATCCGCGGTCGTCCTGTATGACTTTCGACTTGTAGAAGGAAAGTGTGATCCGAGTCGAAACCGACTTTTCGTTTTCCGCGAGCCAAATATCGCCTCGGTTGCAAGCTGCGTTGATGTGTGGCAGCCACAGCGTTAATCGCGAAATGCATGAGTGAACTTTGACTTGAATTGAACCGGAGCCTTTCTCCGTTCCTCGACAATTCTTTGGACTACCGTTACACACAATGACTGCTCTTATTCAAGAACAGATTGGCTCCGTACATGGGACCTTGGTTGGATGCGCAACATTCATACACGTCATGTAACACTTCGGATCCGATTAACTGACTGAAGACCATAATGACGAAACCAACAAATAAATCTCGCATAATAGCTCTCGCATCCTTGTTCAGCGTGTTCATTCTCTCAACCTTGTCATTTTTCGCCTTGCGGCCTGTTATGTGCGCAAAGAAGGCGTTGCAATTGCTAGGTGCGACTCAGGTTGGTCAGACCAGCACGGCAGAATTTCGCAAGATGGCCAAGGGCTACGGAGTTTCTCTGGAGGAAAGCTCGAATGCCTTTGATCTTTCACAACAAAACCGTGTTTTCCAGTATCTTCATCTGGCTCCTCCAACCGTTATGTTGATGAATGCGAGGACAACCGGAGGGGTGGTTAGCGGAATCACAGTGCACGCATGGGTTGGAGGAAGCGGGGAGTTTGCGAAGATCAACATCGACGAATTTGATTCGCATAATACTTCATGTGGCGATGTACCCATATGCGTCCAACCGACCTCCTCGACCATGACGACATACGTCTTTTTTGTTCCGAGTACGCCGCACGATCAACGGAGGCACCTGCTGTCCCTTAACACCTGGTGCTTGGCTAAACTGGGAGGATGCAAAAGCTCACGTGAGTTCTTTCCCATTGCTTGGCAAATAAAGTAATCTCGGTCCCTGTCGGTGAATGCCGAAAACCATGATAGTGCTATGGTTTGTCTTACATGTTTAAAATACGTTCTTGGGGGCAAGCAATGAAGTATTGGCTAGCTTTCTGCCTGACGTGTCTAGCAGTGTCTGCACGCGGCGAGCAACCAACGAACGTTTCCCCACCTTTACCTAAGCAAGTAATCGAGGAATATTGGAACTTCGAAACCTCCGGCGGAAGGGTTACGGTGAAAGGCTGGAATCAGTCATCTCGGTTCTTTCTTCAGCCAGGGCCTATGCCGAGGGAAAGATCCATAATGGTCGTCGGAAAAGACTATTCCGTCTGGGATCCTGTCATCGGGGGTGATACGGCTGAAGTCATCGTAGGCTTTCAAGATATTTGCAAATGCAAGATCAATCCGAGCCTGCAGATAGTTCCATCTGGGTCATCAAGGGCGATCAAGACATCTGTAAGGTTCACGTTGGTTCTAACAAGTAAACATTGGGAAGTGGATTCTCATGGAGATGTGAGAGAGAGTGAAGGGCATCCCCAATGGAGAATCAATGTTGATACTGCTGAAAGTCCAGTCTGGCTTACGGTCAGCACAGCCATTCGCTATGTGCGTGACATGCGCAACCAAAGTCACGATCCGGCAACCAGGAAGAATGCCGACGAAACCTTGGCAAAGCTTTCGCGGCTACCGTAGTGACGTGCGTATGAAAATGCTGAATCCTGCTACCGCGGCAACGGTACCTCCCATGCGTCGAGCCTGCTCAAAACGACGGGCACACTGGCAGCCCGCCTCACCCTGAATCGAATTCTTTTACGATTTCATTTGTCGTACGTCATACCGTTGCCCCCATTCGAGCCGTTGCGTTTCCGGTTCGCTTGTTCGATTTCCTGTTTGATCCATTCTGCAAGTTCTGCGGGGCAAAAGCGGACTGCGCCCTTGACGTGGAAGCAAGGGATCAGTCCAGCCTTGGCCATCTTATAGATGTGCTGCGGCGTTACGCCCAGCATTTTTGCCACCTCAGCAACTTTCAGGGCCTCTTTGCGGTTTTCCAATATCTCGATGAGTCTCATCGCCGTTGAACTTTTGAGTAACCCGTACGGTCATCAAAAGCACCTCCCATTCAATCCCCGGAATTGTCTCAGCCAGAAGGAGAACGGTATAAAAACGGCAGCCTCCCAGCAGTCAAATTGTCGAGGTTGACTGCGTGCGAGGTCTGAGTACGCACGAGGGAGCAAAGGTATGAAAGCGGTGTGACCGAGCGGCACGTGCGAAGGTGCTGTGGCGCGCAACATAACTTCCAGCCGAAGATAGCGTCCCAGTCTGTATGAGCCTGGATGCTACGGCTCCTGATTTAGACACCTGCAAAATAGGATGCGTTCCCGAGACCTCAAGTAAGACTTTAATTACAAATTTCCCTTGGCTCCGCATTAACCAGCCCACACATCATGTCGGCGCGACGTTTAGCTATCTTCAATCATTTTCAACAATATGAAATCACATCGCATTAAAAGCCAGTTGGCAGAACCTTCAGCATCTCTGCCGCGTCTGAGTGTTTATCCGGGACATCTCCTGATCGACGACTGCTATGTGAAAGCCCTCTCCCTGAAAGAACCCACCGCGCAAAGCTGGCCCTTGATTCTCCGGCAATTGCTGGAAGTCGGGGCCAGCTACCACATCGTTACGGAGTGGAAGGCCCAGGACAATACGGCCGCCCGCAAGCGGATTCAATCCATGCGACGTCACTTCCATAACAGCAAGACTTCGCTCTTCAGCCAGCTCAAGGCCGATGGTTCAACGAATCCGAGCGAACTGCTGGTGGACGACTCCAAGGAATCGCTCGTCCGCAGTCTGGGCGACCGTCTTGTCAGTGGAAGAGATTCAACGCCTCTTCTCCTGCATCAAGGAACCATGCCGGACTGCGGTGATTCTGAATGCGGTTAGCGGTTTGCGCGTGGGGGAACTGTTGGGATTGAAGTGGGAGGATGTGAGATTCGATCAGCTCGAATTGAACGTGACCCGCTCTGTTTCCCGTCAGGTCGTTACTCCCTGCAAGACGGAAGTTTCACGCAAGCCGGTTCCCATGAATGCAGAAATCGCAGAGATGCTTTGGAGATGGAGGCAGGAAGCTCCATACAACCAACCGGACGATTGGATTTTCGCAAGCCCACATCGGGCGGGAATCCAACCGTATTGGCCGGGATCGCTTTACAGGGCGCACCTAAAACCTGCGCTGCTGAAGGCGGGCATTTCTGTTCCAGTCGGCTGGCACACGCTAAGGCACAGTTTTGGAACCTTGATGAAAGCCAATGGCGAAGACATCAAGACCATCCAAGAACTGCTGCGCCACGCTACCTTCAAAGTCACAGCAGACACCTACACACAAGCAGTCACGCCGGTGAAGCGCGATGCACAAGCCAGGATTGCAAAGCTGATCATGGCGGATGGTTCCGCATCAAAAGCGATCACGCCGACACTCCAATAACCGATTGGACCCTAATGGACCCTGATTCAAAACCAGGGATTCGTGTAAGTTCTTTGCTTTGTTGGCGTCCCCGACGGGATTTGAACCCGTGTTACCGCCGTGAAAGTCGTCCTAGAGTTCGTAACCGATTGAAACTAAACGGTACGGATAGCCCTCTAGGGCACTTATCGGACTGTGGAGACGGGTTATCGGACTGTTAACGGACTGTGATGGCCAGGTGCTAAGGAGCCTGAAAATCATGGACCCATCGCTTCTTTCCCTGCTGGATTCCATCCCGCAGAAATCACCTCGCTCCAAACTCGAAACTCACCGCGAACTGATCCGTCAACTTCGGCGCAAGGGTTGCACGTATCGCGACATCGTGCGCATTCTTCACGAACGCGTTGGCCTTGACGTCGCGATCAGCACAATTCATTCCTTCGTCAAGGTTCGCGCCAAACACCGAAAGCAAGTGCAGTACGAACTCCCGCCGCTCGAATCTGAGTCGAAGTCACTCCCTCTGAACTCCAACGATGTCGCTTCCCGAATTGCTGCACTCAAGGCAAAGCCAATCGAGCAGAAGACTAAACCTAAGCACTTTCACTTCGAAGAAAGCGAGCCGTTGAGACTCGTTGGCCAAGGAGGAGCGCGATGAAGACAGAAAACACTAACAAACGCATCGTTTTCACGATGGGCGGCAAGGGTGGAGTCGGCAAGACCGGACTGATGGTCGCCTTGGCAGAGTGGTTCGAAGTGCACAAGATTCCGTTTACGCTGCTCGATCTCGATACGGAGAACAGAGCTCGCGGATCATTGAAGCACTTCTTCAATGGGACCGTCACGAAGGTGAACATTCACACGCCAGCTGGCCTGGATACCTTCATCGACCATCTTGAATCGGGCACATCGATCATCCTTGCTGATATGGGGGCGGGTTCCGGGCAGGTGGCGAGCGATTGGTTCGACGCCATGTATGAAGACGTTTCCGCCACTGGCGCGCGGTTCACTGCTGTCGGCGTCATCACGCCAGACCCGGCCAGCGTCGAAAGCGTCCTCGCCTGGGCAAACCGCCTGCAGGATCGTGTCCAGTACGTTGTCGTCCAGAATGCGACAGGCCCACAGTCAAACTTCAGCTACTGGGATTCGGCCGAGCAGGCGATGCGGTTTCGGGAGTCTCTGTCACCAACGGTGGTCCGGATGGAATTTCGTCTGGCAGAGTTGGAAAATCCCGCACGGCAGCACGGAGTACGACTGGGACAAGTGGCCACGCGGCAGAATTCAGTGGACGAACTGAAGCGTGCTTCGATCGTCATGCGCGCGGAAAGCTACCGCCGGCGTCTGTTCTCCGAGTTCGATCGGGCAAAGGAGATGTTCCTGCCATGAGTGATCAGGAATTCGTGGCCACTGCCGAAACGCAAGCCGAAACCTCAACGCTATTCGATGAACTGGCAGGCTTGGTGCCCGAGGAACGTCTGACAGAGTACTACAGAGTCATCGCGCACACGCGTTCGCTCAGCCCCAACGATGAGATGCTCAGGATACTGGAAGCAATGGGCGTCCTCGCGCTCCTCACGCGAGAGACGCCCGCTGCCATTGCTGCCGAGCGCAAGCAGCTACTGTCGATTCTCGAAAGCTCAGCGTCGCAAGCCCGTGGTGTCGAAAAGCGGATGGAAGCGTACACAACACGACTCGAATCACGCCTCACTCAATTGCCGAAGGAATTGGAAATAGGGCTAGACCCACCCAGAATTGCGAAGTTGCTGAGCGAGAGTCTGCGACAGTGCTTTCAGAGGTCGGGCCTCCCAGATACAGGTTCAGCTCTTTCGCAATCCTGCGCTGAATTGAACTCCGTTCAGAAGCAATTGCTGAACGTGCTCCGTGAACTAGTGCACCCTGACATCGGGGTAATTGCGAGAACCAAAAGTACCAATGACTCACTCCTGCGAAGCATGGCAACTCGTGCCCAACAGATGGAAGATTTCATCGTCAGGCTGGAAAAACAGATCTGGGCAACATGGCTGCCAGTTGTTGCAAGTGCCGCATTGGCACTGGGGTTCGTCTTGGGGATGTGGGTTGCCAGCGTGCGTGAAGTAGCGCCGACGACGCCAGGGACCGTTACGTTGCAGAAGATGCCAGTAGAGACATCACCCCAGTCGCAAGTCGTGCCGCAACGGAGGAAAGAGCGCCACTGACTTTGACTCCAGGAGGTTACCATCGCTGCGCGAAATCACTAACTAGCGTCGTCAATTCTGCTACTATGCGGCCATTCGGAGAACCACATGGCCTGTTTGCGCGCTTCGTACGCGGTGTGCGTCCTGATACTTTCCCTTCTTCTCGCTTCACAGTCCTTCGGACAAACGCCCCCTTTACTTCGTGTCGATGAGCAGCAAATCAAGTTTAGACTCGATTCGCACCCGATCCTGGCCCTTCCTGTTGTCAACACATCGGATAAGACACTTGCCGGAGATTTCAAGCTCGAGTTGCTGGACTCAAAGAACAAAGTGGAGTCTTTCGTAACGGGCAAGTTTCAGGAGAAGCCAGGCACTACGGTTGAGAAGATCGAATGGCCTTTGGATTACCTGGCAAACATTTCTCCTTCGAGTCTCGGTTGGCGACGGCTGCACTACTCGTTTGTCCAACGACCGGAAGTCGGGGTGGCGCCAGCGGAAGGATTTGTTCAACTGAGCCGAGTGCTGGTTGGCGTCTTCGAAGTCCGCATGACCGCAGCGTCGAAGGCCAAGCCTGGAAACAAGTTCCCAGTGCGCATTCGTGTTGATGATCCAAGCAATGGAAAGCCCCTGCATGGAACTGCTGTCGACCTCACGCTGGAGCTGGGAGACGATGACGACAAGGCAATAAAGCACACGGTAACCACGGACTATTCGGGATACGCAGTCTATAGCTTCGATCTCCCGAAAGAAATCCAGGCCGACGAGGGGACTGTAAAGGCGGAGGCGAAACGAGGTTCCTATAGTGAGGACGTTGAACTCACTTTTGACCTGCGTTCTAAGGGCAAGCTAACGCTGACGACAGATAAGCCTCTGTATCAAGCAGGGCAGCAGGCTCATCTGCGAGTTCTCGCGTTCAGGCCAGACAAGCGGGCGTTTGCAGCTAAGGATTTGGTGGTCACGATCGAAGATGAAGATGGGAACGAGCAGTTTCACGAGACGATCAAGACTTCGCGCTTCGGAGTGGCCAGTGCGGATTGGGACATTCCACAGAAGCTGCGTTTGGGGGACTACCAAGTTCATGCAACATTAAAGGGCTCAGAGGACGACTATGACGCTCCACAGGCACGGGCAACTATACGTGTCAGCCGCTACGAATTGCCGACCTTTACCGTGAAGGCTGATCCGGATCGCAAGTACTATCTGCCTGGCGAAGACGCGACGATTACGATCAGCGCAGATTATCTCTTCGGGAAGCCGGTCCGGAACGCAAACGTCCGCCTGGTGAATCAGCAGAATCGCCATTGGGACTTCAAAGAGCAGAAGTGGGTGACGGAAGAATCCAATCCGATCGAAGGTACATTTGACAAAGAGGGCAAGTTCGCAGCGAAGGTCGACCTGCAGGATGAGTTCAAGGATTTCAATCCGGAAGACTACTCCCACTATGAAGACTTAACATTTGCAGCTTACGTCACGGATCTCTCGACCAAACGGACCGAGCAACGCCGTTTTCGAATTCGCCTCACTGAAAGGCCGATTCAACTCGATGTCACAAGCGGCAATTCCTGGTCCGCTCCCGACAAACACCCCAGTCTGTATGTGACATCTTCGTATGCCGACGGAACTCCCGCTTCGGTGAGCGGAACTCTGTATTTTGCCGAACCGAACAACGCTGGCGAATTTGAAAAGGCTCCCTGGCAGGGTGGCCGATCCAAAGTCCTCACGTTCCATACAAACCGATTCGGGGTTGGCAAGATCACGCTGCCTCGCATCCGAGATCGGTTTCTTGTGATTCCCCGAAACACTTATCGGTACTACTACAGCTATTCGCGCGAGAACGACCATTATCGAAACGCACTACTGTTGCTTGAGGGAAGGGATAAAAAAGGCCGACAAGGGCGGAGTTCCGAAGAATGGACGATAGCTCCCGAGCGCTCGTACTTACGGGTCAACACAACAAAGGTGCTGTACCGACCAGGAGACGTACTGCCGATCGCAATTGAGTCCAATAGCCCGGCCCGCGATGTGATTGTCGACGTCTCAACCCCGGCCGGACTTATCGCCTCACGGGTTGTGCGTCCGGTAAACGGACAAGCTGAACTGAGCGTTGAGTACGATTCGCGGCTGAGTGGAGAGGTTGAAATTACCGCTTTCGCGCTGACGGAGTCTCCACAACAAGATGACTACGCACTCAGCGGGACCGCCCATGTCATTTATCCAGCGCTGCAGGATTTGAGAGTCGGCGTGAAAATGGCACATACCACGTATCGTCCGGGTGAAACCGCTTCGGCAGAATTTAGCGTCAGATCGCCAGAAGGAAAACCGGTCGAAAGCGATTTGGGACTCTTGGTCTTCGATCGTGCAGTCGCTGAGCGGGTGCGCAGCGACGAAGAGTTTGGCCGTCCTTCCGGCTTTTCTATTTACGATTATCTCGATGAAAACTATATCGGAAAGATAGCAGGCATTGGGTATCGCGATTTATTGGGCCTCAATCCCAATGAGCCATTCAGTGCAGATCTGCAACTGCTTGCTGAGGCGTTGATGTCTTCGGCGCAATACAACTGGTGGTACGGGAATGTGAGGTTAACGGGCGGCGAGAACTACTCTCGGGGCGCCGGGAGTGTCTTCGCTGAACTCATGACCAATTCCCTGAAGCCGGTACGCGAAGCTGTACAGGCGACCTATGACAAGGAAGCCCGATACGCCAAGAATGATGCTCAGTTAAATGCCATCTTGGCAGCCAAGGGCGTTGATCTCGCAAAAATAACCGACCCATGGGGTCATACGTACCAAGCCGAATACTCTGTGAGCGGCGCTTTCGACGTGCTGACGTTCAAGAGCAATGGACCGGATAAGAAGGCCGGAACTGCCGACGATGCCGACGCAACTTCCATGCAATGGCGGTATTTCCGGAAGACGGGCCAAATTATCGACCAGCTGGCGCGAGAATACCCGTACAAGACGGGCAACTACATTCGCGATTATCCGACTCTACGTCAGATGATGAAAACGAAGGACCTCGATCCTGATACGATGCTCGATCCGTGGGGGCATCACTATCGGTTTTCCTTCGAAACAGTTGGACCATACTTCAAGGTATTCGTAATCAGTGCTGGACCGGACGGCGTGTTCGATTCTCAGCAGAAGCCGTCTTGGGACGACGTACAGGAGTGGACATCCTCTGTTCATTATTTCGTCAGGGAGACCGAGGACATTGAGCGAGCGTTAGCAGAACACTTTGCCACGACCAGACAGTTTCCGCAGACAGAAGACGAACTCAATCCGATTCTCGCAACTGCACACATTTCGGGCGATCGTTTACTCGATCCCTGGGGGAAGCCTTACCACTTCACATTCTCAAAACGGAGCCGCTACTGGGACCGCGTCAACGTTTCCACGTACTACGATTACACCGCCGCCAAAGAAAAGCGTGTCACTGAAGTGACGCCAGTGACCCAGGAAATGGCTTTCCTGACGGTTTCCAGCTACGGCCCCGAGAACCAGGCGGAACAGGCGTTCAACGCTGCCGAGTTCAGCCGGGTCCTAGCCGAACAGTCCAGCAAAGACCTGAATAAGAAGCCAGCGTCCGCGACACAAGGACCGCTTCCGTCAGGTTCGGGGGCAATCACCGGGGTGGTCACAGATCAGAGCGGTGCCGTGGTTGCAAGTGCCACAGTGACAATTCTTTTCCAGAATGGCCAAAGCGAAACCACAACCACGGATAGCAATGGGCGCTATTTGATTTCCAGTCTTTCTGCCGGAACGTACGAGATCGAATTCAATGCCGCCGGTTTCCAGCAAACTACAGTGACTCGCGTGCCGATACAACCGGGCTCAACGGTGAACCTGGATGCCACTTTACGCGTGGGGACCACATCAGAAGCGGTTGAGGTGACTGCCGAAGCAGTTCAATCATTGAATACAGAATCGGCGGAAGTCGCCGGCACTGTCGCGAAGGCGTTACAGGGGACCGCGTCCGCGGAGAAACCGCTCTTTACGCCACGTCTCCGGAAGTATTTCCCTGAGACGCTAGTCTGGAAACCAGAGGTTATCACCGACGACCACGGGTGAGCGCACCTCGACTTTCCGATGGCGGACAACATCACGGCATGGTCCATGTCGGTTATCGCTTCGACCGAAGCGGGACAGGTCGGAGTGGCGGAAAAGGAGTTGCGGACCTTCCAGCCTTTCTTCATCGAGCATGATCCACCCAAAGTGCTTACCGAAGGTGATCAAATCAGTCTCCCCGTGGTCTTACGCAACTACTCCGACAAACAGCAAATTCTGGTTGCGGAATTGAAGTCGGAGCCGTGGTTTTCCATGCTGTCTCCGCCGCAGCAAAACGTCACCGTTGCGGCTGGAGGCGATGCGAATGGAGTATTCACCTTCAAGGCGATAGCACGAGCGAATCCCGGCAAACAACGCGTAACCGCGCGGAATAACGAGACCGGAGATGCAGTGGAACGCGAGGTTCAAGTCCATCCTGACGGTCAGGAAATCTCGTTTACTACGGGCCGACTCCTTGCCGGTGAGAATCAGACGCTTGAGATTCAAGTTCCGCGTACGGCGATTCCCGGTTCTATGGATGCGGAGCTTCGTATTTATCCGAATCTCATTGCTCACGTCCTTGACGCCATGAATGGCATCGCCAAGCGACCAGCGGGCTGCGCGGAGCAGATTACATCGATCGGGTATGTAAGTCTCCAGGCTCTGCAATTGCTAAAGAAGGCAAGTGTGGACGCTGCAACGAAAGATTCTCGCGCACAAACCTATGCAGGAGCCCTCAAGTCCGTTCAGGACGCTTACGTATTGCTGCCCTCGTTGCAGCAAGCCAACGGCGGCTTTTCTTACTGGGGCAATACTTCGGCAGACGTTGCATTGACCGCCTACGTTCTGAGATTCCTGACGGAAGCCGGTGAATTCGTTGAAGTCGACCCTCAAATCATGTCGAAAGCGCGATCTTACCTGGTCTCGCAGCAAACGCCGTCAGGAGCCTGGACTCGATACGACTGGTCCACAAAAGGGCAGATAGACGATCCAATCAAGACGTCGTATGTGACACGCGCCTTGGCGACTTCCAGTAAATCACCCGATGCTAAAGAACGAGATACAGTCGATACATCAGTCGCAAGGGCCCTTTCTTATCTCGATGATCGGATCAGCGAATGGCAAGATCCGTATCTGGTTGGAAACTACGCTATCGCCGCGATTGGCGCGAAGCGGCAAGAGCACATTGCGAATGCTCGCGAATTGCTGGCTCGGCTGGCCCACAATGAAGGATTCACGACGTACTGGAACCTGGAAGCAAACACCACACCTTTCTACGGATGGGGCACTGCCGGACGGTTTGAGACCACGGCTCTTGCCGTTGAAGCTCTTGCGAAATTGGAATCGCTCGGACACGATCCGGTGCTCGCAGAACAGGTCAACCGCGGTCTTCAATATCTGCTGACGCACAAGGACCGCTACGCTTGCTGGTATTCCACGCAAGCCACCCAGAATGTTATCGAGGCCATGATTGCCGCCATGCGTGTTGGGAAAAACGGGATTGGCGACGAGACCGCATCTGTCCTAGTCAATGGCACGAAACTGGCGGACATCAAACTGCCTAAGTCGACCGAGGTTGTAGGCCCGAGAGTGATTGATTTCGGTAAAGAATTGAAGGCGGGCAGCAACAGAGTTGCTATCCAGCGAGCCGGCGACAACAGTGCCATGCAGACGAACGTGATTACGAGTTATTACATAGCCTGGCCGCAAGCAGAAGCAACTCAGACGGAGAACTTCAAGTCAGGGGACACGAGAGCGCTGAAACTGAAAGTGGATTTTGATCGCCACGAGGCAAAAGTTGGCGAAGCCTTAGCTTGTGGAGTGGAAGCAGAGCGGGTCGGATTCGCTGGTTACGGCATGATGATAGCGGAAATCGGATTGCCGCCGGGCGTGGAAGTCGATCGCGAATCGCTGGAAGAAGCCAAACAGACTGGTGTTGACGGCTACGAAGTCCAGCCAGACAGGGTTGTCTTCTATCTCTGGCCGAGCGCCGGAGGAAGCAAGTTCCAGTTTATCTTCCGCCCTCGCTTTGGCATAAACGCAATGAGCGCACCGTCGGTTCTTTATGACTATTACAATCCAGAAGCCAATGCAGCTGTCTTGCCGTTAAGGTTCAACGTTCAGTAGCGCATTCAGGCACTCAGTTCTCGAAATCCGTTAGTGTTGAGAAATCTAAAGTGTCAGTTTCGATTTCTCAACAGTGCCAGTCGTTCATTGAGAAATCCGCGCCTTTGACAAGTCTCAGATAGCCCAATCTCCGCCAATCTGTGGACTTCCCCACGGCTAGACCGGCACCTGCAAATGGTGCGAGGTTCCAGGGGCCAGGAGGCCCCGCTTGCGTACTAAGACATAATGCCATATCCTTTAATAGCGAGAGCGCTTATTAAAGGAACCCTTCATAACGCGAGTGGTCACTGAAAACAAGTCGAGGCTGGGAACCTACGTGACAACGACGGTCACTGGAGAACCAGTGCAGGCCTTTATCCCACCAGGACTGCCGCCCAATCCGCCTGTGGAATTGGCGGGGCTGTATCAGCATCTTGACCGTGCTAACCAGGCGCTAGGCCGACTCGATGGCCTTACCACCTTGCTTCCGGACACGAAGTTCTTCCTGTACCTGTATATCCAGAAAGAAGCATTACTTTCGTCCCAGATTGAAGGAACGCAATCGTCGTTTTCGGATCTATTGCTGTTTGAAAGTGACGCTGAACCGAGTGTTCCGATTGACGATGTCGAGGAAGTCTCAAACTACGTCGCCGCGATGCAACATGGGCTTCGTCGGATCGCGGGCGGCTTTCCGCTCTCTCTCCGACTCATCCGCGAAATTCACGCCATCCTGTTGCGCGGCGGACGTGGGGCCAACAGAACCCCCGGCGAATTCCGCCGGTCGCAAAACTGGGTCGGCGGAACGCGTCCGGGCAATGCTGCGTTTGTTCCTCCTCCGCCAGAGCGGTTGATGGAGTGTCTCGACAGCCTTGAGCGTTTTCTCCACGACGAAGAACACAAGCTGCCCATTTTGGTCGAGGCCGGATTGGTTCACGTGCAGTTTGAGACCATTCACCCCTTCTTGGATGGTAATGGCAGACTCGGGCGTCTGTTGATCACACTCTTGCTTTGCTCCAAGGGCGCGTTGCGAGAGCCTCTTTTGTACCTCAGCCTGTACTTCAAAACGAACCGCGACCGGTACTACGATCTGCTTCAGCGTGTACGAACAGACGGTGCCTGGGAAGAGTGGCTGGCTTTTTTTCTCGAAGGGACGGAGATCACGGCGCGCTCCGCCGCTGATGCCGCAAAACAAATTCTGACGCTCTTTGCAAAAGATCGAGACAGTATTCAGACAATCGGGCGCGCAGCGTCTTCTGCACTGCGTGTTCATGAGTACATGCAGAAGAAACCTCTGGCAGGTATCGGCGCTGTCTCCGACGAGCTTGAGCTATCCATCCCCACGGTGACGGTTGCCTTGGATCACCTGGTTCGCCTAGGCATAGCCAAGGAGGTCACAGGAAAGCGCCGAGCCCGTGTCTTCGGATATTCACGTTATCTGAAGATCCTGAGTGAAGGGACAGAACCCCTTAAGCAGTAGCAGCAAACTCTGTCATTCCGCGTTCGAATTGTAGTGAGACACAGGCCGAACGAGATCGAACCCTGTTCGAGCTTGTGCGAAGAACATCCGAATCAGCTCGGGCGTATCGTGACGACCTAAGCCGAAGGCTTAGGGATGGTGTCTCTTTGGAAAACAAATTGGTTTCTTCTTGAATGGCCTCTGCTGCGCCAAATCTGCATCGGTCGTGGATGGCCTGCCGTTCCAAGGCTCGCCGCCGAAAAACGCGTGCACTACCAACGGTTTCATGCTAAATTGACTTTGTGAAGCGCCTGCTTCAATTTCGATTGTCATTACGACTCAGTCCATCCCGACTGAGTTATTAACTCCTGCACAATTTATAGCTTCAGGCCCGTGGCGGAACTGGCATACGCAGCTGCCTCAAGAGCAGCATTTTGTGGGTTCAACTCCCACCGGGCCTACCAGAATTCCTTTGTTCTTTGACAATTTCGACGGCGAGTGGGCCGGACGGTAAGGCACTTGTCTGCTAAACAAGGGCTCTCGCAAGAGGCTAACGGGTTCAACTCCCGTACTCTCCGCCAATGCGGAAGGTACTGCTGAATGGCCGGCAACTGGTCCTGAAAACCGGGGCATCGTGATGAGCGATGGGCGTTCGATTCGTCTACCTTCCGCCAAGTTTGCACAGGTGCGTGAGCCCGGCCGAAACGGACCGGCTGTAACCCGGTTTCCCCTAGTGGGACGCGGAGGTTCAAATCCTCCCCTGTGCACCACAGTGCCAGCGTGTGCGAATTGGAATAGCAGCCTGTCTTAGAAACAGGTGTTTGAGAGTTCGAATCTCTCCGCTGGCACCAGATTTCTTGATCCGCTGTGCATGGTCGGAAATCGGCAGTCCGCCGCTACTGGCCAACGGCCTTCGCCGAGTTGTTCGCACTACCTCGCAACATTGTCAGATGTTGTTGCGCTATGACATAAGAGGTACCGGGATAGTCCGTCTTAGGCTTCTCCACGCGGGAGTACATTTTCTCGGCCGCATCGAGAACGCCATATTGCTCCGCGATCAGAGCAAACCCGAACCACACCTCCGAGTTTGCCTCCTCCAGGTGCAGCGTATCCATGGCTTTCAGCAATAGATCGCGTGCCTGACTGGTCTTCCCCGCCTGGGCATCGACACAAGCGAGGGTATGGAGAATAGCGAAATTGGCGTTCTTGCTCAGGTCGTTGGCACGCTGCGCCACATCAATCGCGCTCTGCTCGATCGGACCGGGGAGAAGCAACGCATACCATGCATACAGATTCAGGTCGGTCTCCGTGGCCTGTCCCTTGTCCATGATTCCCTTAATAATGTCCCTTGACCTGCCGAACTGCCCTCGATAAGCAGCCAGCCTCGCGGATGAACGTACATAGGCCAACTCATCGGGATACTCTTGTATCCGAGTTTGAACGAGTCTATCCCAATCGTCAAACCGCTTCAGTCCCGCAAACGCCGTCGTAGCAAGTTCGAAAGCACGCACCGAAGTGGGTGCGGCCTTTAGCAATTCTGCTGTCAGCGGCAGCATGTCGGCCCATTTCTCCTGGGCTGCATAAGCATATGCCATTACCATCGTCAGTCGGTTGCGATCGAGATCTGTCTTCGCTGCCTTCCGCGCTTGATCCAGCGCGGTGAAATACGGGCCGTTGACCGCTTTGGATCGGAGCAGCACGAGGCTTGCGGTGCGCATGGTTGGGACATCAGCGTCTTGTCCTTTGGTCCAGAAGTAAGGAAAAGGCTGACCAGAGAGAGGATCGTCGCCACCGCTCACATGTATCTTGTCTCGTGCCCGATCCAGCCATTTCCTTGCAGCAGACGGGTTGTTGTTCTCGATGGCTTGAAGCGCGAGCGGAGCCAGTTCTTCGATGTTCGAGCCGGACTCGGCAAAAGCAGCTGCTTTGTAACGCCCTCCATCCTTCACGACATACACGTCCTGGGCAGCCGCTCCGGGGCTCTCGATGATGATCTTGTACCCGAGCGAGTCATCGCCGTCCACCGTGTAATGCATGTTGGACACTGCTAGATCAGCGATGGTGACGAGCGGAAGTCCCGTAGCTGCCATCTGCGACTTGAGTCCTGCCATCATCTCGTGGAATTGCTTTTCGTCCTGCGTCGCGTCTGAGTCCTTCGGGTCGATGTAGATCATTGACTTGAACTCTTCAAGGGTCAGCTGGCCACTTAACATCAGGCCAAATAACTGCTGCACCACGCCGCGCGGGTCGGCTGGATCGATGGCTGTTGCGTCATACGGTTTAGTTGTGGCGAAGATGGCTGCACTTCGCGTGATTTGACTCTCGTTGCTTTGTCCCCGCGCTCCTTCGGTTATTAACACAGCAGCTTCCGGATATTTTCTGACTCGAACCAGGACCGCTCCAGCATTAGCCAATACTTTGCTGCGGCTTTGGTCGTCTGTTGTGATCTCCAGCGACCTCTTCAGCGCTGCATCTGAGCCTTGCTGGATGGAAATCGCCGCCAACATGAGGCCCTTTCGAACATCGCTGGCGGGCAGAGTTGCCGCGTAGTCGACGACACCTTTGTAGTCGTGCGCGTACCAGAGATCGTAGAGAATATTGTCGTCGTAGGTGCGACTGTATTCTTCGTCAAGCTTCTTCAATTCACGCAAGACTTCCACCGCTTCCTTTAGCCGCGCTTTCTCGCAGTACCGGGTTCCGTCTGCGTCGTACTCAAGCAAAAGTGCGAGGTTTGCGCGCGTCTCTTTATCCTTCGGATCGAGCGCGATGGCCTTTCGGTATGCGGCGATCGCCCCGTCATAGTCCATCCCCTTTTTCAGAAGGCGGCCGATCAGATCATGTTTCAAAACCATCCCGAGAGTGCTTTGTGCCAATGCCGAGTTGGGTTCAAGCGCAGTACTCTCCGAGGCCACGCGACGGGCTTGCTCCCCCAGTCCGGCCGTGATCAGCGCCTGAGCAAGTTGCACCTTGTGCAATGCCTCCTTGGGGCGCTGGGCTGCGACCTCACGATAAGCCGCCAGCCCCTCTTTGATCTTGCCGGCGGAAATGAGCGAGTGTCCGACATTGTCGAATGTGACGAAGATGGGATCGACAGCGCGCGCTTTCAGCACCGCCTCGCGCAGATCCTTGGCTTGCTGCACTGTCATTCTGGTGTTTGTATTCTCGACTCGGAGGAACGCTTCCACAATGGTGCCCTCGGAGTTGGTCGAGTACTTTTGAGTGAAGCTCAGAGTGTCTACCTTCTCGTCCTTATCTGAAGGAAGCGCCCGCAGTTTGAAACCGAGTGGCGCTGTTACCTTGTAGTGCCATTCGGTGGTGAAAGGTGTTATCAACCAATCGGTCGTCCGTGGTTTTGGCTTCTCCGAGTCCTCCCCTTCAGTCGTCTCCTCGTTCTCTTTGGTTCTAAAGTACTTAGGAAGACGGTCGAAGAGAGACTCAACGCGGATGGCCACGAGGGCCGTGGTCAGGTCGGTATTCCCGCGCTTCCCCTTGCTGACGAACCGGATTGACGCTGGTTTCTCCAAGTCAGATAAATCGTCGTGCTCCAAGGAGGTAAGCGAATCAGCCAAATACATGTCTTTTACATAGCTTTCGCTGGCCTCCCTGACTTGCTTGCTATCGCCACTGTAGTATTCGCGATAGTCAGCTTCATCCGGGCCAATCTCCTCATCGGTTTCCACAAATGTTGCCAATCCGTAATCGGCGAGCGTGACCTCTCGCGATTCCCGGTGCACATTACCTGCTGATGTAATGTCAGGAGTCTTCCTCAGCGCTTCGGTCTTCTCATCAACGATGAGGGCCCAACGCCCGTAGTCCATCCATGGCAGCATCCCCAGTTGAGAGTATTGGGCGGTAGCGTCAACCCAAAGATCCGAATCGGCACCAGACGCTGGAACATATACGATGGCGTGGTCAAACATCCCCATACCAGGTAGATGAGTATTAAGCTCTCGTCCTGGCCCAGTATTGAGAAGAGCTAGACTCGCAGGAATTCCTGCGCTCCGAAGCATTGTGACCAGCAGCGTGGCCTTGTCTTTGCAATCGCCGTACCCGCGCTTCAGAGTCTCGGATGGAAACTGCGGGATTAAACTAGACTCCCCAAACTCTATCCCTGTGTAACGAACGTTTTTGTGCAAGGTGCCGACAATGCCGTGAATCAGGTCGCTGCGAGTTCCATTCTTCGCCTTGATCTTAGAAATCAGTGTCTGAACGTCCTCCGACCGTAGTTTGTCATTCGATAGACGCGCATACTCGGAAGCAACGTGATGCCATGAGGTGCCGGTCGAAAACTCGATTTCCGGGTACAAAACGAGATCGGCTGGAACGTGGTTTATCTCCTCCGTGTAGGCAGGCAATGGCCTTGCTGAACAGTAATTGTCTCCAGGCCGACGTCCGTTGACTTCCCAACGGTTGCCTCTGGCAGCAAGTGCACTTCGTACTGGATGGGAAGTGAGACAGGATGTATGAGAACGACACGAGTCTTGTTTACAGGAACATTCCAACCAAATATCCACCTGCGAACTGTTCCCGCAGCAAAAAGGGGAGCCGTATCGCGGACCGACACTTCCTCCTCGACAATTGAGCCAGGAGCAACTGCTGGTAACGGTCCGCCATACTTTCGCTCATCGCTGTAAACATCTGGTGCATCCTCGTGCACGGGGAAGTCATTCAGAGTCTTTGGATCGAGCCAGTGGACAGCGCCGTCGGCCGTGATGACGCGAGCCTTAATCTCCGGTTTGTCCTGATGCCACGCCTCCCATCGGCCACTGGTCTCAGCCCAGTCTTTTACACCATCTTGATTTTCGATCCGGTAGATCAAGTGGCGGGTCTCTAGCATCTTGCCGTTTTCGTCGAACTTGAAATGCAGCTCGTTCAACAGTACGGTGGCTTCACTATGTTTTCCTGCCTGGACTGCCTGAGCTGCCTGCCGCAGAATTGCCGCATCCGTCGTGAAAGCTGGGCTGTCCCAAGCATCTGTAGCGCTCAATCGGGTGCCGATTGAAAGAACAACAACGATCAAGAATGTCTGAAGACGCAGCAGCGAATGCACGTTTGGAACCTCGGTGGCCAGAGTAGAACCTATTCTTCTACGCTAATATCGCAATGAAAGAAAGAGAAAATGCCCTAGGGCTCATTGGCCGCTAGCCATTTGCGGCGCGTAAACTACAGTCTCGGATCTACGGGTTCGCTCTCCAGCGCAAGCACCCCGAATACACACTCGTGAACTCTGCGGAGTGGTTCTTGGTGAACGAAACGCTCCATCGCTTCCAATCCCAAAGCAAACTCCCGAAGAGCGAGCGACCGCTTCGCGCCCAGACCTCTGCTCTTTAGCCGCAGCAGGTTCTCGGGAAGGGTGTATTCCGGGCCATAGATAATCCGCAAGTATTCTCGTCCGCGGACTTTCACAGCGGGTTGTACCATTCCCTTCCGCCCCTTAGCCACAAACTCCAACGGCTTAACAACCATGCCTTCGCCGCCACTTGCCGTCAGTTCCTCCCACCATTTGATTCTTTTCTCCTGATCGGCCCTATCGGTGAGGTCCACAACTTGAAATGGTGTCGCGAGTAGTAGACCAGTATCGGCCTGACAGATTCGAGCGAGCGTTTCCATGTGCCACAGGTGGTCTTTCGCGGTGTGAACGGCACCCTCGCTGGCAAGGAGGTGGAAGGGGGCCAGTTTCAGGTCGGCGAGAGAATGCACGATCCAGCAGTACCGTCGATATGCCTCGACATATAGATCGGCGGCTTCCTTGCGCTGCCGGTGTTGTTCCGCCAGCGCCGCGACTTCCGGATTTTCCGCAGCCGCTCGCAACGCTGCAATCGCCACCGGCAAAGCCGCTCGGGCCGCCGCCCCGGTTGGAGCATATTGCTGGCGCAGCAATTCTTGTGCCTTGGCTGACCACGGCATCAATTCGCAGTCCAGGCAGACCCAGTCAGTTTTCAGCTCTTCCCAAATGCCTGCTACTTCTACAGCCTTGCGGACTTTTTCCAGAAACTCCAACTCGAGAGGCGCGTCATTGAAGAACCGGCGGCCTGTCCGCGTGTAGCATACCCCAGTCTCGCCTTCCACAATTCCAAACCGTTTGCGGGCAGCATCGGCGTCACGACAGACAACGACTACCGCTCGCGATCCCATGTGTTTCTGTTGGCAGACCACCTTGTGCACGCCCTCGTGCAGGTAGTAGGCGAAGGCTTCTTCCGGATGTTCGAGCAGTCCGTCACGTTTACTAGTCTCACATGGGGACATCGTGGGCGGCAGATAGATGAGCCACTTTGGATTTACTGCAAATCGGCTCATCACCTCCAGGGCTGTGATCGCATTCTCTTCTCGAATCGTGATGTTGCGGTGCAACCGCGTGTTAATGATCCGCTTGCCGATGACATCCTCGATGTCGAGCAGGTCATCCAGTTGCTGTTGTGTAGTCAGCGCTGGCGCCAATTCCTCCTGGGACAAGAACGGCTTGGCCGACTCGTAATAGGTTCGCAGAGCAGAAACCGACATCAATTCACGTTCGGGATAACGAAGGGCGGTCAATTTTCCGCCGAACACGCACCCGGTATCTATGTTGATCGTGCGGTTCAGCCATTCCGGCTCGGCAACCGGCGTATGCCCATAAACCACCATCGCCTTGCCACGATACTCAGCCGCCCAGTTGTAACGCACTGGGAGTCCGTACTCGTCAGTCTCTCCAGTGGTCTCTCCATAGAGCGCAAAATCGCGCACTTTGCCAGAGCCGCGCCCCTGCATCTCCTCTCTCATGCCGGCGTGTGCCACGACGAGCTTCCCTTCATCGAACACATAGTGGCTGACCAGATCGTCGAGAAACTTGATGACCGTCTGCCTAAATTCGGGAGTCTCCTTATCGAGCTGTTCAACTGAGTCGGCCAATCCATGCGTCAACTGCACATCGCGTCCCTTCAGTTTCCGCATCAGCTTCATGTCATGATTTCCAGGAACGCAGAACGCTGTACCGTCTTCAACCATTTTCATGACCAGGCGCAGCACTTCTGGAATCCTGGGTCCGCGGTCAACCAGATCACCAACGAAAATCGCTCTGCGACCATCTGGCGGAGTCACACTTGGTGCTGTCGGTTCTTCGTTGATCTTGTAACCGAGCCGAACAAGCAAAGCGGTCAACTCTTCGTAGCAACCGTGTACGTCCCCGATGATGTCGAACGGTCCGTGCTCATGTTTCAGGTTGTTCCAAAGCGGCTGTCGCACGATCGTGACCGAGGAGACCTCCTCTGGACTCGACAGCACGAAGACATGACGGAAGCCTTCGCGTTCAAGTCCTCGAAGCGAACGCCGCAGTTGCTGGGACTGGTTTCTGATGACGTGAGGGCCGAACTGACGGTCGGGCCTACTCTGATTACGTTCGTGGCAGACCTTCTCTGGCAAGTTCAGAACGATTGCCACCGGCAACACATGAAACTCGCGAGCGAGCGCCACTAGCGGCTTGCGCGCCTCAGGCTGGACGTTAGTCGCGTCAACTACGGTCAGGCGGCCAGCAGCGAGCCTCTTGCGAGCAACGTAGTGCAAGACATCGAATGCATCATTTGTCGCTTCTTGGGAATTCTCGTTGTCTGACACAAGGCCGCGACAGAAGTCTGAAGAGAGAACCTCTGTAGATTTGAAGTGCTCCCGAGCGAAACTCGACTTGCCGCAGCCGGAAGGACCGATGAGAACGACCAGGGAAAGTTCAGGAATCGTTATAGTCACGAGCTGAAGACCCCCATTTGCGTGGGCGCACCGACTTGGGGATCTTCTTCTCCTACGGGCAGAAACCTTACTGCGTACCCAAACCGTTCAGAAATTTGGCGCGACCACTGCTGGAATTGTTCCCGAGTCCATTCGAAGCGGTGATCTTTATGACGAAACTTTCCCGCTGGCAGGGTTTCAAACTTCACGTTGTACTCACAGTTGGGCGTGGTCACGATGATCGTTTTCGGGCGCGCGGCTTCGAAAAGAACACGCTCGAATGCTGCCAGCCGCGGTGCATCCAGATGCTCGATGACTTCCACGACCGTGGCGGCGTCGTAGCCACCCAGGCGCTTGTCCCGATACATCAGCGAACCATGCATCAGTTTCAGCCGCTCCTTCTGTTTCGTGGGCATCCGGTCGAGTCGCAGACGTTGACTTGCAATCTCTAGACTTCGGTACGAAACATCCATACCCACGATCTCTGTTAGCGACTTCTCGTCCAGAAGGGCCCTCAGGAGTTTTCCTTCTCCGCAGCCCAGGTCCAGGACGCGCTTCGCCTCGACGGATCGAAGCACAGCGACCACTGCTCCCATTCGCTGCTGCCAGAGCCGAATCGGCTCCTCCATTTTCGTTTCTTCTTCAGAGTGAGCTTCTTCTGTTGCGTCAGGATCGGGGTTGTCTTCCTCCGCTAGCCTGGCGAGTGCTTCTCTTGCCAATTGCCTCTGGCGCGGAAGGTATCGCTTTACGATCGCCTCTTTGTGTGGATGCGACGCCAGCCAGCCTTCCCCTTTGCGCAAGAGTTTCTCAACCTCGTCCTTGCCAATCCAATAGTGCTTCTCAGCATCCAGCACTGGCACAAGCACGTAAAGATGATTGAGCAGATCCTGCAAGCGGAATGTCCCCGCCAAGGTCACTGAGTAGTACGGTCCCTCACCCCACTCTGGAAATTTCTCGTCAAGCGGATGATGTTGGGCGGTTACGCTGTATCCCAGAGGCTCGAATAGCTCGCGGATCAAACCCTCACCGGCCCGGCAGGCTACCACCGTCAAGTTTGCGATCAACGGGATCGCCTGATCCGCCAGTTCTTGCCTCCCCTTGCTGCGACCAGACATGGCTGTCCCAAAAGCTCGGCCCATGGCGACGCTAAGAAAAGAAGAGAGAACATAAGGCCGGTCATTCACATACTGATCAAGAGTTCCGCCCTCATGCTGACCGCGCTTGCCGCGAACCAATCCAACCGGATCGACATCGAGCAGCAAGGCAGCCGTGCACGTTTCCGCGGTCGCTTCCGGGTAGAAAACATGGGCTTTCCCAAACGACAGCTCGAACGAATGCAACTTCGCCGGGTTCTTATGAAGCAGGTAACCCAAGTCCGTCGCGGGGTTATGCGTAGTTGTGAGCGTCAAAAGCATGGTCGAATTATACGAGTCCTTATTCTCTAGCTTTCGTGGACATGTATCGCCTCGAAAGCACAAAAAATGGTCCGGGTGGCAGGAGTTGAACCTGCGTGGACATGTGCCCAAGACATGTGGGTGGCCGCTACCCTACACCCGGATCTGGTTGTCGAAAATTGGGAGAGGGCCTTGCAGCCCTCTCCTGTTTAGCCCTTCACGCAAACCACCTGGCGCAATGTGTGCACCACATCCACCAAGTCACGCTGCGCTTCCATCACGGCGTCGATGGACTTGTACGCCATCGGAGTTTCGTCGATGACGTCCGCATCCTTACGGCACTCGACGCCGGCCGTTGCCTTGGCGTGATCGTCCAGCGTGAAGCGGCGCTTCGCTTCCGTACGCGACATGGCGCGTCCGGCTCCATGACTACAACTCATGAAGCTTTCCGGATTACCCTTGCCACGCACGATGTACGAACGCGCTCCCATGCTGCCCGGGATAATTCCCATGTCGCCTTCACGCGCGCGTACTGCGCCCTTGCGGGTGATGAGCACGTTCCCGCCGTAGTGGTGCTCCCAGGTCACATAGTTGTGGTGGCAGCTCACCACCTCCATATTGGTTTCGAACGCCGGGACTTCTCCCGAGCCCTGCACCGCCGCGATCATGTTCTGCATCATCAGCTCACGGTTGGCCAGCGCGTAGTCCTGCGCCCAGTGCACTGCGCGGACGTAGTCCTCGAAGTGCTCGGCACCTTGGGGCAAGTAGGCGAGATCCTGGTCCGGCAGGTTGATCATCCACTGGCGCATGTCGTTCTTCGCCAGTTCGATGAAAAATGTGCCGAAGCGATTGCCCACGCCACGCGATCCCGAGTGCAGCAGAAACCAGACGTTCTCGTTTTCATCGAGGCAAACC